>Ga0209099_1000119_pt1 | contig 88833 bp, 90 predicted proteins | sample AD_JPNHW2_MetaG_FD_184430 | JGI IMG/M metagenome (GOLD analysis project Ga0209099, IMG submission 184430) | Active sludge microbial communities of municipal wastewater-treating anaerobic digesters from Japan - AD_JPNHW2_MetaG (SPAdes) (version 2) | ecosystem: Engineered > Bioreactor > Anaerobic...
GTTGGGCCCCGGTTCGTTTGACGTAAACTATATCATTGTCAATGCTTCTGATACGCCGTTTCAAGCAAGTTCTACGGCTAATAGTACGACTGCAACCGCGGTTAATGTTACGGTTGTCGGCAAAATCCCCGGCAATGACGGAGTGATTATTAAACACACGATGTCTCAGCGCGTGTTTAAACTCCCTTCTGCCTCCAAGTTCGCACTTTTCTGGGGGAGGAATCCAGGCGCCACGCTAACCGTGAGCAACGTTGCTATTAACGGGAGTTATTGGTCTATTGGTTCAACAACATTTTCTTCATCGACAGTTCAAAACGGGACTGCCTATAAACCAACCACAACTACCTTTACCGGAGCTCCCGCGAACCAGCAGAATATAACCTACCCGTATTTTTCTAATATCTCAACGTTTTCTTCGACATTCTCCACACCGCCCATAAACGCAACCTTCTATACGGACAGGATGAATGCGTTTAATTCGACCATAGATACCTGCGGTAATCGTACAGCAGATATTACCTTAACCGGGAATCTTGTTTTATCCGGCACTTTGTGCTGCCGTGATTTTCGTGCTTCTATTAATAATAATAATAGGCTTACGATAAGCGGAAGAGGATTTATAGTTGCAAATCGATTCGTCAGCCTTGCCAATGTTTCGAAGTCTGGAACACAAATCTTGAATATTACACCGACTACAGGGGATATTGTTATTCTGGCGAATCAGTCATTAACCATAAACCGTCCCACTGGTGCAGGAACGAATATCGTGAATATTACCGGGACACCGGTAAACAAAGTATATCTCTACGCTCGTTCCGCAACTTCCAACGCGCAGTCGATTTTTGTCGATGAAGAGTCGATAACCAATATTACCAATGCGGTATTTTTGGCAGCAACACGCATTACTGTGCAGGATAACGCAACGATTTATAATTCAACAATGTTTGTTAATTCCAATAGTACGTCAGCGACCAATAACGCTTTGACGGTTACCGGCGTTGGGACGGTTATTGGCAATAGCACAAGTCCATGCAATATTATAAGCCTGGGGAGGGCAAACCCGAGTCTTTCTATTGCTACTTCGTCAAACATGAGCGGTTTTATTTATCAGTGGGATTCCGGGAATACAGGGACTACTTCCATAGCCGGTACGAGCTCGGCAGCCAGGGTTATTATTACCGGGACGCTGATTGCCAATCAGTTTACCGGCAACCTGATTTCAAACGCCGTCATTACCTATAATGCGAGCGTGATTCCTGATCCACCGCCGGAACGTTTTGACGGGTTTGCAACGAAAGATCCGGATAGCTGGAGCGGTCTGTAACTTCAAGGCTGCGAGTTGAGTTCAAGGCCCAAAGTTCAATGTTCAAAGTTTGTATTCCGTTAGAAACGGTCTCAATGCTTTGTTTTAACTCTGAACTATCAAACTATGAACTTACCTTGAACATTGAACCTTGAACTATGAACTAATAGTTGGACGTTGGCTGAGCGTGTGTTATAATATCCAGTAATTACACTTTGATATATGGAAAAGAATATGTCCCTGAACAAACAGATTTCAGGAATTTTTCATTCCCCGTCGAAGTTCGTTCTTGCCCTCGATGTTGATGCCTCTGTTCATATCCTTTTGGTTTCGTTCAAAGATAAAATTTCTATAGCTGCCTGTGCAACCTATCCCTTGCCGGTTGCAATAACGAATGATGCTTTGGCGGCCTTGCTTGTTGATTTTACCAAGCAGCACGCGCTTTCCGTCCGGGAAGTTACCGTTGCGGTTCCCCTTAAACCGTTTTGTATTAAACGTCTGCAATTCCCTGCCGTTCCCGATAATGAATTAGCCCAGGTTGTTCAATGGCGCCTGAAAGAAGAGCTTTCCTGTGATATTACGAAGTCTGTTTTCGCGTATCAAATCATAAAGAAAACCAACAAGCCGGATGGGACAGTAACCGAAGATATTATGTGCGCTATGGCAGATGAAGCGCAGGTGAGCGGGATCGCGGAGTCATTTAAAAAACAGGGGTTTCATTGTCAAGCTGTCAGCGCAACGCCTTTTGGGTACGCATCGTTGTTCGAGCACTTTCCTCCGTCGAAAGATGCGGGTTTGACGTGTGTCCTTCATATGAAGCTTGCTATGAGCATCTTTGCGGTGTATCAGCAGGGGATGCTTGTTTTTTATCGCGAAGTACCTGTTGCAATTGCACAGTTCCAGGATGCCGTTACCGGCACATTTGCTACGAGTCTCGGGAGAGTTGAGTTTACCCGGCAGGAAATCGAGGAAATTATTTTTTCGTACGGTATTCCGCACACTGAATTTGTCTATAAAGAAAAAGTTAGTTCCGGGCAGCTTACCGGGATGCTGCATCCTGTTGTGGAGCGTCTATCCCAGGAGATTAAACGATCTCTGGAATATTATGCCTCACAATTTGGCGATTCGGCGATGACGACCATTCTTTTCGCCGGAGAGGGCGTGCGTATTCCGCATCTGAGAGAAGCTTTGGAAAAAGAGTTATCGATAGCAGTTTCTTGTGTAAGCCTTCCTTCCGCCGTTGCACTGCCGCATGACTTGGAACCGAGCATTGTCCCGACCATCGCTGCTGTTTTGGGTATCGCGCTTGGATATAAGACAGGTGTTAATTTATTGCCGGGAGAATATCGCCAGGGAACTATTGAGAAATTTGAATGGAAATCTCTCCGGTGGATAGCGTTTATTGCAGTTATGGTCCTAGGATTGCTTTTTGCCGTGCTCCAGGTAGATGTTGCCGGTCATCGTAAGAAGCTGGAATCATTGCAGGTAAACATGGGGATCTTGGCGCAGGTTAAGGCAACCAATATGCATGTGGCTGCTTTAACGGCTTTTTGCCAGGGAGTGAAAGATCACGATAGGGAAACGGGGATGTTACTTAAGAAATTAAGCTCCCTTGTCCCTGAGGATATTTTTCTGGAAGATCTTGATTTTGATATTCAGGGCAAACAGGGGATGTTAACAGGTTATATACGTAAGGCAAACAACAATCCCGAAGCGCTCCTTTCATCGTTTGTAACCGGACTAAACAAATTAGGTATTATTCAGGATGCCACCATAGTGTCTGTTGAAAAAAATGTCCATAATGAGGCAGAGGTCGACTCTTTTCGCATAAGCTTCCAAATACCATGAAAATAAGCAAAGAGCAGCAGATGATTTCAATTATTTCCGGGATTTTCATAGGCGCCCTTCTTATTTTCTTAATCTTCATCTATTTTCCTGCCCATAAAAAGCTTCAGGAAATGAAAAGAGAGATTGCTCAAATTGAGGCTGATTTGGCGACATTTGAGTCGTTGCGGGGCGGTAGAGATATGGGGGAGACGATTCGTCGTTTAGAGTCCGAATTAACGGCTTTGATGCGCACCGCATCTGTTTCTCAAGAAAAAGCGATTAAGGAAATCTCTGAAACTGCCCGTGAGCAGAAATTAGAAGTAAAGAATTTGATTGTTGCGGAAAAACGGCCATATCCGCAGGGAGCACTTGGTTTTGCAATAGACGAAGTGCCGATAACCATGAATGTTACGGGCGGGTATCGGCAACTGGGAGAGTTTCTAATACGCCTGTATGATGGTTTCCCCGTACTTGTACGTGTCGTGCGGATTGCAATAAGCGGAAAAGGTTCTGTTTCGACTGCTCTTGAGGCGAACCTTCAACTCGTTGTGTATGTAAAAAGATAACGGGATGGATAAAAAACGTCTGGAGATAATAGGCACCTTGATTTTAGTGGTAATTTTGATCGCTGTTTGGGGCAACCGTGTTGCGTTGTTGCGCAATCGGTTTGCATCCGGCGGGCATGGTGTGACGGCAGCGGCAGTCGCGCCGGTACCGGTTTCAGCGGCTCCTTTTGTATCCCCTTCTTTGGATCGGCAAAAGAATGAGAAACTCCAGGGACCCTGGGTGCGGGATCCTTTTAGCGGTCAGTCGTATACCCCGAATGAGGGAGGGGTCGCTCTTGAGCTCAAAGGTGTTATTTGGGATGAAAAAACTCCGCAGGCCCTGGTCAATGATTCCATTGTGCAGATTGGGGATAGCATTGGCCCGTACAAGATAGTCAATATAACTGCCCAGAGTATTGTGATTCAAGACGGTCTTATCCAAAAAGAAATCAAACTGGAACATTAAGCTGTTTTGGGGGGTTGGTGCCTCGTTTAAACACGGGGTTTTTTGTGTTTTTGCCGGTGAGATTTTTGCCTCGCGATGAGAGTTACGCAGTAATGCGTTTAATCTGCGAGATAACCTCGTTGGTTATTGCGTCGGGAGTTGAAGCTCCCGACGTGACTCCTACCGAAGAAACGTTGTGAAACCACTCCGGTTTCAGATCAGTGCTTGTTTCAATCCAATAACTTCGCGGATTCAGTGATCTTGAAATTTCCCAAAGCCGTTTGGTGTTGGCGCTAGCATGTGAACCAATAATAATCATGATATCATTATCAGCCGGCATCGAGCGGATCTCTTGTTGTTTTATTTTCGTAGGTGTGCAGATTGTATTAATAAATTTCATGTTCTTAATATTGGTTGTCAGGATATCGACGATTTTTTGTACCGTTTCTATATTTTGCGTTGACTGAACAATCACGGCGCATTTTTTATTCTTAGGGATCCGTTTGAGCGGAATTGTATTCGGCGAGTCGATAATGGTTGCCGCATGCGTGAGTTGCCCGGCAATCCCGCGGACTTCATCGTGCGATTTATCGCCGATAATAATGATGTGAAATCCGAGATCCTCCATTTCCCGGGCAATGGTATGGATTTCTTTTACCATGGGGCATGTCGCATCGATAATGGTATAACCGAGACTGTTTGCTTTCTCAATGGTTGCCTGAGATGCCCCGTGTGCCCGTATCATGAGTGTTTTACCGGATCCCGACCGTTTGAGGGAACCGATTTTTTTTATTCCGGCTTCTTTGATTTGTTTTACAACTGCTTCGTTGTGCACAATATCGCCGAGCATTTCGATTGGTGAGCCCGATCGGGAAAGGTCCATCGCCATTTGAATAGCCCGTTTAACGCCGAAACAAAAGCCGGCTGATTTCGCCAGATTGATTATCATGAGAATACTCCTTGTGCCAGGATGCCGGTGATCCGGGTAATTTTCCCCGGCAACCAGACATGCGCTCTTCGGATAAAGAAATTAAAGCCGTGACGGGCCGCATCGTCAAGAATTCCTTCATAGAGGTTTGCCATGGCTGCTACGGTAAGGCGGCAGCGTTTGTTGGTAATAAGCTGTATCCCTGTTTCCGCCTGACGGTAATACCTATGTGCGCGAGTAGCGCTAAAAAAGCATAATTCTCGTAACTCCGGCGATAGCAATTTTTTCTCAAACGCTGCTTCGTCAACATGGAATCGAGCCATCTCATCAAGCGGGATATAAATCCTTCCTCGCGCAAAATCTTCCGCGATATCGCGTATAATGTTGGTGAGTTGCATTGCGACGCCAAGTTTTATGGCATAGATACGGGCTTTTTGATCACGGAAGCCGAATACGCGCAGCATAATGAGTCCGACCACTCCCGCCACTTTATAACAGTAATCATATAATTCATCAAAGGTCGCATATCTGGTTTTAACGAGGTCCATCTCCATCCCGGATAATAATTCGTCAAAGTATTCCTTGGGGATATCAAACGTGTTAATGGTTTTGCGGAAAGATGCAAGAAGCGGCTGATGAAGTGTGGTTATGCCGTAGGCAGTTTCTATGTGCTGACCTATTGTCTGAAGCGCTGAACGATCCCGGGCAGGATCCGTGTTATCGACGGATTCATCACTGAAACGGCATATCGCATAAATCGCGTATGCGGCTTTCCGTTTTTCAACCGGGAGAAGACGGGAAGCACAATAGAATGTTTTTGCAAAATGTTTTGTTATGTTTTTTGCTTCGAGAAACCCGCGTTGTGCCAGAATATCTTCGTTTTGCATAAAATTATTGTACCTTAAACTGTACTCTCCGCCAAGGCATTTTCTGGTTGCATTTCCGGTGATGCGGTCCTACAATAAAATCGAATTCATGTATGCGTTGTAAATTATTCTCGCGGGCATTCGGGTGCCTGGTAATGTCTTACGCATATCCTCTTGTGGCCGTTGCAGTGATCTTCGGCACGGGGATATGGTTATACGGTTTCGAAGGCCGTTTCCAAAGGATTCTACCCGGGATTATTGTTCAGAAAGAAGGTGCCGCATGCGTTTTGTGATACCAATATCGTTGATCGGGGTTATCTGTATTGCTCAGATGGGGCTTGCTTTTGATTGGGTGGCGGTGCATAACGCTGCAGAAACTATGCCGGAAACCAGCGCACAACAGATAGTCGCTCAGAAACCCGATTCAGCGGAGGGGCTGTATACGTTGGGGTTGGTTTATCTAAGCCAGCATAAAGATAAACAGGCGCAAGAAGTTTTTGAAAGGATGCCGGCGAGTATTGAAGCGCGTTGGGGCATTGCAGAAGTTTTGCGGCGTCAGCATAAGCGTCAGGAAAGTGCGCGCATGCTCGATGTAATTATTGCCGATGATCCGTCTTTTATGCCTGCCTATGTAAGCAGGGGGTTCTTATATTATCTTGATTTGCGGTTCAATGATGCCGTTGGATGCGCTCGCGTAGTTATGCGGCAGACACAAGGGAAGAGCGATGTTCGAAACGTTGTCCGTGCTTACGCGTTGTATGCCGGTGCCAAAGGAATGATTGCGCATTACGGTGGTCCGTTTTCCAAAGCGATTAATGGAACGGTGGTATTGCCAATGCTTCGGAAAGCAGAGAAGATCAGGCCGGAGGCTCCGGAGGTTTTATTCGGGATCGGATGCTTTTATATTTTGGCTCCCGGTTTTGCGGGAGGAGATATTGACCGGGGCATCGAATACCTGAAGCGGACGGTTGCGCGGGATCCTTTGTTCGCCGATGCATATGCGCGGTTAGCGCAGGCGTATCTCTTTAAGGGTGATCGCCAGCAGTATGCATTGTATCTTGCCCGCGCTTTAGCAGTTGACCCGCAGAATGAGCTTGCCTGCGATGTTCGTGATAAAACCTGCATCTATATTTGTGCGAGAGAATGAGTGGCAATTATAACGAGAGGATCTTCCGGGTGTAGGAGGCAAGCATATTTTTATATGCTTGTTTCATGCGGCTTTTCGAGTTTAGTTCATGGATCTTGTCGGTTAACTGTCGAATTTCATTTTGCGCATAGGCCAGAGCCCCTGTTGTAATAACGATATGGTTCATTGTTTCAAGGTCGGATTTTGTGACGACCGGTTTTACAAAGACCTTCTCGATCATTTTTTTGTCGGCGGCGGTCCCCGCGCGATAGGCGTACCAAACAAGAAGTGTTTTTTTTGCTTCCTGCAAGTCTGTAAGCGCTGATTTCCCGATCTCCGCTTCATTGCCAAACATTCCGATAATATCATCCTTAATTTGGAAGGCCCTCCCTAAACATAAACCAAAGGTGAAAAGGATCTTGATTTCTTTTTGGTTGGCTCCCCCCAGGATCGCTCCGCTTGCCAGAGGAGAGGCAAACGTGTAGTAGGCGGTTTTATAATCGTAGATCTTATAGATATCCTTTTGAGTTATATCTTTAATATGTTTGGTACCTGCCAAGAGTTCAATGAATTCGCCGCTTCCGGTAAAGATCGCCGCTTCTATGAAGGTCCTCAGCGCCCGCTCTTTGCGTTCCATATTTTCCTTGATGGATAGGAAAGAATCTATGGCCATGGCGTACATAACGTCGCCGGCGGCAATTGCCAGGTCTTGGCCGGAGAATTTTATTTTCTTATGGCGGGCCAGATGGTTATTGAGCATGGTGTGCATGGATGGCGCGCCGCGTCTGGTCGCTGATTTATCAATAATATCGTCGTGCACAAGCATGAAATCATGGAGGAGCTCGATAGAAAGGGCGCTGGTGTAGAGTCCCGGGGCTTGATGGCGCGAAAAACCTTTATAACCGATCACAAAAAGGATCGGCCGTACGCGTTTTCCGTCGCGAATGATGAATTCTTTGATCTTTTGGAAAAGCAGCGGGGAAATGCTGTTGAGCCGGTATTTTTTTTCAATATCTCGGCAGAAAGAGATGAGTTCGGAATCGAGACGTCTTTTGAGTGTTGTGAACATGTCTGTATGATATCACGGCGCGTTTTAAGCCGCAAGGATTTAAAAGCGGTTGCCGGTTTTCGGTGCTTGGCGAGCGCGGCACGCTTTATAGCGTGGCTTCAATGACCAGGGCGATGATGAATAAGAGTCCAAAAACAAGATGCACCCGCGCTGTTTGGGTGTCAAGGGAAGCGATTGTATGGAGATCTTGAGCTGAACTTTTTTCTAACAACGCCATGCTTTTTGCTGCCAGGGGCAGGCTGAGAAAGGTCAGTAATATCCACCAGGAGTGAATTTTAGTTGCGGCCATAGCTGCAATTGCCGCATACGCCCCTATAATAAGCCCGTTATAGAGTACGCGTGCCTGTGTGAATCCCAGTTTGATTTCGAGAGTTGTTATGTTTGCCGTATGATCGTGCGCACTATCCCGGATGTTGTTTCCCGTTAGAATTGCAGTTACCAGGAAACCGATCGGTATTGAAGTCAGGAGGACAGAACCTCGATATGTTCCGGTGAGTGCGTAGTAAGCGCCTATGACCATAAGCGGTCCCATAATAATGAAAATGAGCGGATTTCCTAATCCGTGATATTTGAGCGCGAACGGTTTGCCGGTATACACATATCCTGCGATGATGCCGGTGATGCCGATTGCAAACATGGTTTCCCCCCGGATTATTACCAGGATTAAACCAAGAATAAAAGCAAGCGTAAGGAATGCCATCCCATAGATAAGAACTGTGGTTGGTTTTATGAGTTGGTTTGGTATAATATGGCTTGAACCGAGTGATGTCGTTGTATCAACTTCGTTTTTAAAGTCGAAATAATCATTGAGGACATTTGCTCCCGCGTGAATGAGAATTCCGCACAGGAGAATAAGCGGTAGAAGGTTCCACGACACCGGGTGTGGGCAGGTAAGAGCAAGAGAAGCTCCCACGAGCATGGGAATAAGGGAGGCGGTAAAAAAAGGAGCCCGGAGTAATTGTACCCAGATTTTAAAATGCGGCATTTATTGTCGACATCCGCATTTTTTGCCGGACGGCAATCTGACGCGGAATTCTCCGGGGCCTATACAGAGAAGACCGAGGAATACGATAAGCAGTTCTCCGGGATGAGATATGGAGACGAAGCCCGCTTTTTGAGACGTTAACATAACGGTTGCAATCGTCATGGTGAAGGCGAGAAATCCGCACGCCGGGCGGAAGAAAATCCCCGTTATCAGCAGGAATCCTCCCAGGAATTCGCTGAGCGCTGCAGCCAGCCCCCAGAAGACAGGAAAGAAGGATATTCCGACAGTTCCCATTGCCTGGCCTACGCGTTCCCACAGTGCCGGGCCGCCGCTTATTTTAGGAAATCCGTGTATCATAAACATGACACCCAAACCGATACGCATGAGAAGAAGCCCGATGTCGCACGACTTATTTCGTGTCAAATTTTCCATATCGCCTCCCGTGTTAGTTTCATTGTAATACGAGGCACGTTCTAGTCAAGTAGTTTAGCTGGTAGTTCACAGGTGTTCCGTCAGAGACGGTTGCTCCATAACAAAAAAGCGACGGGTTAGAAAGTCATCTGCCACAAAACTTGGCGGGCAGGCACCGTCACAAGGTCACACGTAAACACGAGACTGTACATGGAAAGGGGATATTCAATACTCACGACACACAACTAATTTTATGTTACAATACGGGTATGCAGAATATTGTAGTTATCGGCGCAGGATTTGCAGGCGCACGCGTTGTACGGACTCTTGCGCGGTACCGCAGAGAAGTAAGCGTTACGCTTATTGATAAGAGTGTACGGACGTATTTTCTTCCCTTGATCCCCGATATTGTTGGAAGACAAGTGCCTGCACAGCATCTGGGGGAAGATATTGCTGGTCTTTGTAAGCGGGCGCATGCAAAATTTTGTAATGAGGAGGTTGTCGGGATAGACTTTGATGCGCGGGTTGTTTTTACTTCCCGGGGGAAGTATCCGTATGACTATCTCGTTATTGCCAGCGGTTCGCAGACTAATTTTTATGGGGACGCCGCTTCCCAGTCCAGGGCGTTTCCTTTGGATGATGCCGAAGATGCCAGTCGTCTGGCGCAGGCGGTTGGCGGAGGAGATTTTGACGCGGTTGTCGTGGTTGGCGCCGGATATACGGGTGTTGAAATTGCTGCGAATCTTGCGCTTTATTTCAAGAAATATAACCGTAAACATCGGGTGTTTCTTGTGGAGCGCCAGCCTTCTATCCTGGGGCCTCTGCCGGAATGGATGAAATCGTATTGTGTTAAAAATCTGCATCAGATGGGCGTTGAAATTTTTACCGGCGCCGGTATTGAAAGAATGAACGATCAGGGAATCGTTATTTCCGGGAATACGATTATTGCGCATCCGTTATTAGTGTGGGCTGCCGGTGTTCGTACCGCGGATTTCATACAACAGTGCAAAGCTGAGAAGAATCCGCAAGGCCGGCTTAAAGTTGACCGGTATTTACGGATCCAAGAACGAGTTTTTTGTGCTGGCGACGCAAGCCTTTTTGCTCACGGGGATTCGACCCTGCGGATGGCAGTACAGTTTGCTATTTTTGAGGGATCAGTTGCGGCCGGTAATATTATTCGCAGTATTCGTAATAAACCTTTGCGTGAATATACGCCTGTTGATCTCGGCTATATAATTCCTATGGCCAATAACAAGGGGTGTGGTGTTGTTGGAGGGGTTTCTGTAAAGGGATTCCTGGCGGTTGTCTTGCATTATTGTATGTGTATTTTTCGGCTTGGTGGTTTACGGAATAAATGGGGCGTCTTTCTTGCTCTTATGACCCCGCAACAAAAAGGTAGATAGGTATGCGTACGATAATTCTTGTTGGCTCTCCGAATGTCGGTAAGTCGGCGCTTTTTAATCAGCTGACCGGTACGTATTCCGCAACGGTTTCCAATTATCCGGGAACAACGGTTGATGTGACGCGTGCCCAGGCCGTGATCGGAGGAGAAACGTTTTCGGTGGTTGACACGCCGGGTATGTATTCGTTGGTGCCGTTATCAGAAGAAGAACGGGTGGCGCGTTCAATTATGTTGGGCGAACATCCGTCGGTTGTAGTGCATGTTATTGATTCCCGGAACCTTGAGCGGATGCTTAGTTTTACTTTGCAGCTTATTGAGGCAGGACTTCCGGTTATAGTGGTGTTGAATATGAGCGATGAAGCCCAAAAAACAGGGATCGTTATTGACCGGGTTTTGCTTGCTAAAACATTGAATGTCCCGGTGGTGGAAACCGTTTCAACGACCGGCAAAGGGATTGATATCCTGCGAGGCGAAATAGAGGCATATGTTAGAAGCATTTCCTAAGCATATTGGATACGTTGATCCGCTGGAGATCTATTGCTCGAGGATTGTTGCGTTGCTGGGAGGGACGTATGTCATAACCAAACGCGCGATTGCACTCCTGCTTTTGCAGGAAGATAAAGAAATAACTGCGCACGTCCAAAAAGAAGACGGCGGACATTATGCTGCAATTGAGGCAATTGTCCAAGAAGCAAAGAAACAGTACCCTGAACCGCTTGGGTATGTTATGAGTATCTGCCGGCAGAAGGAGGCAAGCCGTATTGCGGAATCCGTTGTCCGGCAGGTTCCGTATCGGCCGTCTGGATTCGGCGCGTTTTTGCACAGGCTGTTGATGAATCCGTTTACCGGTACCCCGATTTTGTTATTTATTCTCTATTTCGGTTTATATAAATTTGTCGGGACTTTTGGCGCCGGTGTTTTGGTTAATTTCCTGGAAGACAAGATTTTTGACCATGCGGTGAGCCCCTTTCTGTCAGGGCTGGTCCAGCGTTATATTCCCTTTGTCCCGCTGCAAAGCTTACTGGTTGGCGACTACGGGATTTTTACCATGGGGATTCGGTATGCCTGCGCCATTATTCTACCGATCGTCGCGACATTCTTTCTTGCGTTTGCGATTATTGAAGATACCGGCTACCTCCCGCGTCTTGCTATGCTTGTCGATCAGCTTTTTAAACGGATCGGCCTTTCCGGCCGCGCGGTGATTCCCTTGGTGCTTGGTCTTGGCTGCAGCACGATGGCTACGATGGTTACCCGTACGCTTCCGACTAAACGGGAGCGGATCATTGCGACGCTTTTGTTGGCTTTGGCAATCCCGTGTTCCGCGCAGATGGGAGTTATTATGGCGCTCTTTGCGGGACATTTTACCGGGCTCTTCGTGTGGCTGGGTATTATTATTGGCGTGTTTGTGCTGGTAGGTTTTTTGGCGAGCAAAATAATGCCCGGAGAATTGCCTTCGTTTTATATGGAGATCCCGCCGTTACGCTTGCCGCATATAGGCAATGTTCTGCGCAAGACGTGGGTGCGGTTGCAGTGGTATTTTATGGAAGTATTGCCGTTGTTTATCCTGGCGAGTATTGTTATTTGGCTAGGCCAGGTAACACGACTGTTTGGTGTGCTTGTACACGTGATGACGTATCCGGTGCGTTGGATCGGGTTACCGTCTGAAACAGCGGTGGCATTCTTGTTTGGTTTTTTTCGCCGTGATTATGGCGCCGCAGGTTTATATGATGTGAAAAACGCCGGCGGAATGACGGGGAATCAGCTGGTTGTCGCCTGTGTTACGTTAACGCTTTTTCTCCCGTGTATTGCGCAGCTTATTATGAATGTTAAAGAGCGCGGCATGCGCATGGGAATAGCAATATCTGTTTTTGTACTCGTTTTTTCGTTTGGCGTCGGTTTTCTGGTGAATACATTTTTACAGTGGTCGCTTATTTCTTTGTAGGAGGGATATATGGCTGCTGGCCATGGTGAAAAGAAAGAGAAACGATTGAATGGCGCAGTGCTCCCGCTGGTTGACGTCCATGTCGGCGACAAGGGGAAGGTGGAATTTTTGAAAACAAAAGATACAGTCCAGTTACAGCAGTTGATGGGCATCGGCGTTATTCCGGGTGTTAGCATCGTGCTGCAGCAAAAATTTCCCGCCTATGTTTTTTCCCTGGGGCATAGCCAGTTTGCGGTTGATAAGAATCTTGCGCAGGCGATCTATGTACAGGTGAAAATGTGAAGGCATTGGCGCTTATTTCCGGCGGGCTTGATAGTCTTCTGGCAGCAAAAGTCATGCGGGATACCGGTATCGATGTCATCGGGCTGTATTTTGTGACTTCGTTCGGGACGTGTCACAAGAAAGCCCTTCAGACTGAAGTTACCCACGCGGCGAAAGCCGCCCAATCTGTCGGCATTCCTCTTGAGGTTATTGATATAACCGAAGATTTTTTTAAGATACTGCGAAAACCGAAACATGGTTTTGGTTCGCAGGTCAATCCCTGTATTGATTGCAAGATCCTTATGCTTGCGAAAGCGCGCGCATTGTTAGAAAAATATCAGGCGTCATTTGTTGTGACCGGGGAGGTGCTTGGTCAGCGTCCGATGTCCCAGCATCGCCGGGCCCTATCTATTATTGAACAGGAGTCTGGTTTGGAAGGGTTGATGGTGCGGCCTCTCTCGGCGCGGTTATTGGCTGAAACGATTCCTGAAAAGCAAGGCTGGATTTCGCGCGAGCGTCTTTTATCGATAAGCGGCCGCAGCCGCAGGCCTCAGATTGCGCTTGCGCAGGCTCTCGGTATTGAGCGTTATCCTAATGCCGCCGGAGGGTGTCTTTTAACGGAAGAAGCTTTTTCCCGAAGATTTAGAGATCTCTTAAGTCATGACGAGTGCAGCCTTGAAAATACTAAACTGCTTACTCTTGGCAGGCATTTTCGTATAGGAGAAAGGACAAAGCTTGTTGTTGGTCGCGACCAATGCGAAAGCGAAGCGTTGCCTGGTTTTCTGAAACAGGGGGATTATCTTTTTATGCCGCCGCTTGATCTGGCCGGGCCGACGGCCCTTGGCCGCGGTGTTTTTGATGAAGGATTGATCCGCCTTGCCTGCAGTATTGTGAGCCGGTATTGCGACAGGCACGGCGCTTCGGAAGTTTCTGTTGTTTACCAGATTAAGGGATGCGCCGCAACGTGTCAGTGTGTTGCTCGTGCCGCCGATGATGGTCAAATCCATGCTTTGCGCATTTAAGATGGAGGCCGTATGAAGGAAGCGCTTTTGTATGAAAAACAGGCCGGCAAAATAGTGAGGTGTTTTTTATGCGCTCACCGGTGTTTAATCCGGGAGGGAGGGGTCGGTTTTTGCGGCGTGCGTCAGAATCAGGGCGGCGTGTTGTACTCCCTTGTGTACGGTAAAATCATCGCGCAGCAGGTTGATCCTATTGAAAAAAAGCCGTTGTATCATTTCCTCCCGGGTTCGAATAGTTATTCGATAGCTACTGTCGGGTGTAATTTTCGGTGCGATTTTTGCCAGAATTGGGAGATTTCCCAGAAAACTGCAACCGATGGCCTGGTTCCCGGCGAAGATGTTGAGCCTGCTCAAATTGTGCAGGCTGCGAAAGCATACGGCTGCGCGAGTATTGCATATACCTATACGGAACCGACCATATCCCTTGAATTTGCCCGTGATGTGGCTTACCGCGCACATGCACACGGACTCGCCAATGTTTTTGTGACCAATGGCTATATGACCGAAGAGTGTGCCCGTCTTATCAGTCCGTATCTGGATGCGGCAAATGTTGATTTGAAATTTTTTAACGAAGCATCGTATCGTCGTATCTGTAAAGCAAGCCTCGCTCCCGTGTGCGATTCAATTCGGCGTTTGAAGGAACTCGGGATATGGGTTGAGGTCACGACATTAGTTATTCCCGGGGAAAATGATTCAGAAAATGAATTACGCGGAATTGCGGAGTTCCTGGCGGGTATCGATAGGCATATCCCGTGGCATATTTCGCGGTTTCATCCTGATTATAAATTTGATACGTATCCGGTAACGCCGCGTGCAGCACTTGCGCGTGCCGAATCGTGTGCCAGACAGGCGGGACTTATCTATGTCTATACGGGAAATGTTCAGGAACAGACCCAAACAGCTTGTTATCACTGCGGTAAGGTTTTGATAAAACGCGAAATTTTTACCGTATTGGAAAATACCCTGCTGCACGGCGCCTGTCCGGCATGTGGGACAAAGATGCCTGGAGTTTTTGAAAATTAAAGCTATTCAAAGCGCGAGTTTTATTGTATAACGTAATTACTACGAAAGGGTTGTGCGTTTTCGCATACTATGGACCAAAAAGAAGAAGCAATCGGTAATTTTTTCAGAGCGATCCAAATGGCGTTTAATAACGCCGCCTATTTTCGTGGCCACCCATATTTTGTCAAAACTATCGAGTTATTTAAAGAAAAACTTGATGCCCTCCTGGTATTTTGTAATCCGATTATCTTAGACGTTGCGCCGGACAAAATCATTTTTGACGGCCGGACATGGGAAAAGAACCCGCTGTATGAATCTATTGCGCAGCATCTGCATATGCGCAAGATTGAAAAAGTAACTATTGTCAGCGGGTATCGTTTTGAAGAGTTGAACCATTTTATAAGTAGTATATCGTTACCGGCCCGAGAGATCGAACAGCAGGGAGGATTACCTGTGCTCCTTGCGGATACATGCCCTTCTTTTTCCGTGCAGGCGCTCGATTATTCGGGATTCTTACGGAATGATAATCTTGCTGTCAGTGATGCGTGGGTTTCTATTTTACAGACAGCGTTAGCAAACAACGATACGCAGAAGCTTGCCGAATACGTCGCAACTTTTAACCAGAAACTTTCGGGTTTTGACTACCATCTTGTTTCGGAAAATCTTTCCGTTAATCAAGTTTTTAAGAATTTCTTTGCATATCTCAAGAAAACCAATAAGTTTGATTTTGACCGTTGTTTGAAGGATATGTATGTATTTTTATCGCGTCACAGCAACACTTTGCAAGAAGCTGATTATGCGCGTATTTGCGAACTTTTTGAAACAGTCAGTGTCGAAGACTATGCGCGGCTTTTATCGGAAGAATTTTTGTTTAAAGACCAGGTTGATGCTCTTAACTTTAAGTTCTTTTGTAATCTTACCAGCGAAGATAAGCAAAAGTCGATTGCCGAAGTCCTTTTTGCGGACAAGGAGATGCGGGAAAAACTGCGGGGGAACGTGCGTGTTATCCGTAATATACAAGGACTCCTGTCTCCGTCTTCCGATAAGTATACGTCTGCGGTGTATCGTAATACGCTCATGCGTTTCTTGCAGGAAATTACCTTTGGAGGGGTGATTTCTTTTGACCACGGTCTTTTAGAGAGCAACTACCGGTTCCTTCTTCTCAACCTTCTTGAGGAAGAGACGGATTGTTCGCAGCTTGCATTGATTGGCCGCCGCATCGCACCCGAATTGAAAAAAGCAATTGATATGCAGGACGCCGGCTATATTCAGCTGCTTTGTGACGCGCTTGGACGGGTTGAGCAAGAGAATAACGCCTGTATGGAAGCATTCCAGGAAATTACCATCGCGTTAGGGGATTGTGCGGAGCAGCTCCTCTGGGGGACGTCTGCTCTGGATGCTGCTTGTATCTTGCAGCGGATTGACAGCAGCCGGTTTTCAACCGCGTATTTTTTTGATAAGTTTTTTAAGGAACGCGTGTTGTCGAGTCTGGCGCTGATGTATTTTTTTAAAATTCATCCCCAGGATGTCCCGGCATTATATCAGCGGCTGCATGCATGTTCGCATGACGTTGAATTCATTAATCAGTTTATTGAGGCTGTTGCGGCCATAGCTCCGCCGCTTTCCCTGACTATCTTACAGAATTTATATCCGCAGGCCAATGAATTTGTTCGGCTTGAGATTCTTAAAGCGTTGAAGAATATTCCCGATATCGATGTGCATTTTCTCCGGGGGCTTTTACGCACCGAACACGGCTACATCAAGAAAGAAGCACTTGCGCTTATGGCACAAGACCCTGATGCGTTACGGGAAGCTTTCGGCGAGTTGTTGCGTATTCCTAATGCGTGGGGTTTTCAGGATGCTCGCGTTTTGGAGAATATCAACGTGTTAGCCGACTTGAATCTGTACCAGGCAAAGGATGAGTTGCTTTTTGTTTTGAAACATGCGCCGTTGTGGAGTTTTCGTCTGAAAAAAAGAATTCAGGAGATACTGGCCGTATGGAATTCATAGAAGCTGTTTCCGGCTTTTTGAAGGATTTCTTGGCGTCTTTGCAGACGGCAAAAATTTATGAAACGCGGCATCCGAGTTTTGCAAAGTCTCTCGAGAAAACGTTCGCCAGCCTCACCGCACTTTTAGCGAAACGCTCGGAACTTATTATCGGGCTTGTGGGCGATGAGATCGCCGTGGAAAAAGAGGTTTTCTTTGATTTGAGTAAATTGCTCTTGCCGGCGATCCGGTATCTGCGCGAGCGCGGTATTGAACGCATAACATTTTTACCGGGGGTTTCAAAGGAAGAACTGGGGAATTTTATCGCTCTTGTCGCGTTGCCTAAAAAAGACTTTGCAGGGGACACACGCGAATATTTTCTTCAAAAACAAATTACCCATATTGATATCGGGAAATTAAAAGCCTCCGGGGGTGATCCGGCTTCTGTTCAGCAGGGGCACGCGCTTGTTTTTGACGATGCTTCAGAGCATGTTTCCCAATCGGTTTCTTCCATTCTTGAGAGTCAAGCGGTTGACGGATTAGCTTTGAAGTTCAGTCTTGCCTCTATCGTCGAAGGGCTGGCAATGCATCATCAGGAATTCATGAAGCTTGCGACGGTAAAGCGCTATGACGAGGGGACTTCGGTACACCTTTTGAATGTTGCGATATTATCCATGCATTTGTCGTCGAAGCTGGGATTTTCCAGGAACGAGGTGCTTGATTTGGGGATTGCAGCATTGTACCATGACATCGGCAAGATTTTTGTCTCCCGTAAAATTATTCGTAAACAGGAACAATTGACGTCTGCGGAGCTTGCGGTTATGAAAAGTCATCCGGTCCGGGGAGCAGAGCTTTTGCTTCAGTATGTTGAGAGTTTTGGTATTTTGCCGGTTGTTGTCGCCTTCGAGCATCATCTGAAATATAACGGCGGCGGATATCCGCATGTTGCGCATCCTCGGAAACCGCATCTTGCGTCAATGATTGTTACGCTCTGCGACGTTTATGATGCGCTTTCGCAGCGCCGCGGGTATAAAGCGGATTATTCCCCGGATATTATTTACAAACTTATGTCTTCCGAGAAAGGGACCGCTTTTGAGCCGGGGCTTTTAGAGCGGTTTTACCAGGTTATGGGAGTTTGGCCCGTTGGTTCTATCGTCGCTTTGAATGACAAGCGGATTGCGGTGGTAGAAGAGGAGAATGAAGACGATATTTTTGCGCCGAAAGTGCGTGTTATTTCTGATCGGGGTGCTGGCGAATACATCAATTTAAAGCGGACCAACAAAATACTTTCAATCGAAAGATTTTTAAATCCGTGGACGGAGGGCAAGGCCTATGTTGCGGCTGTTGCCACCCGTAAAACCTCTGTGGACACACAACAACTATGAAAAAAATAACATTGTCGATTACCGGGATGCATTGTGCGACGTGCGCGTTGAATATTGAAAGCGCATTGCGCAAAGTGCCTGGCGTTGTGAATGCGCGTGTCAACATTGCTATAGAAAAGGCGTATATTGAGTTTGAACCTGACACTTTAAGCCCGCAGGATTTGCTGATTGTTATCGAGAAAACAGGGTTTAAAGCTTTTCTGCCGGAAGAGTCTATGGATTCGGAAGGTCGTGTCAGGAACCGGGAAGTCCGTGATTTAGGGGTTCGGTTTGTTATTGCGATTACGCTCTCCGTGGTTCTCATGTTTGTACCTGCGAAAACGAATTGGGGGCATGGCCTGCAGTTGCTCCTTGCAACGGGTGTTTTATTGTGCGGCTTAAATTTTTTCCGGAGGGGGTTCTTTTCGGTCATTCGTCTTGGCCGCGCGTCCATGGATACCCTTGTTGCGCTGGGGGTGGGAAGTGCGTATGCGTATAGTTTTGTGATTAGTCTTGCTGTCTGGTATGGCCGGAAGACGGCGTTTCATGATGTGTATTATGAGGTTGCGGCTTTTTTATTAAGTTTCATTTTATTAGGACGATATCTTGAATCGTTAACCAAGCGCAGGACGTCGCAGGCGATAAAGAAATTGATGAATTTGCGGCCGAAGACCGCGTATGTTATCCGGGATGGGATTGAACGCGAAGTGCCGATCATTGAGGTGGTTGTCGGCGATCTGATTGTGGTAAAACCCGGCCAGCGTATCCCGGTTGACGGCGAGATCATTGAAGGATATTCCAGTGTCGATGAATCGATGATTACCGGAGAAAGTATCCCGACTGAAAAGAGTATCGGTTCTTGTGTTGTCGGAGGTACTATTAATAAGGGCGGTTCATTTACTTTTCGTGCCACGAAAGTCGGGCATGAAACAACGCTGGCCCATATTATTCGTCTTATCGAAGAGGCTCAGGAGTCGAAAGCGCCGGTTCAACAGGTCGCCGATACGGTTGCCGCGTATTTTGTCCCTGCGGTTTTGCTTATTGCGGTTATTTCTTTTGGCGCCTGGTTTTTGGCGGGGAAAGGGGTGTTGTTTGCGCTGACGGCATGTATTGCGGTTTTGATTGTCGCCTGCCCGTGTTCGCTGGGACTCGCTACTCCGACGGCAGTCATGGTCGGTACGGGTGTTGCCGCTGAGAATGGCATTATTATTAAGAATGCGGCAAGTTTACAGACTGCGCGTAAACTTGATACGATTGTTTTTGATAAAACCGGTACCTTGACAAGCGGTAAGCCGCGCGTAACCGATATTGTGCCGGTGGGTGTTGAAAATAGTGAGGATGTTTTGCGTATTGCCGCAATTGCGGAAAAGCGTTCCGAGCATCGGCTTGCTGAAGCGATTATGCAGGCTGCCCATGAGAAGGGGTACGAGATTCCTGATCCGGATCTCTTTAATTCGGTTACCGGTAAGGGGGTCGTAGCCCGGTATAAAATGGATAAAATCCTCCTGGGTAATCGCAGGCTTTTTGAAGATATTAAAATAGATGTGCGTCATTTTGAGCCGCGGTTTGTTGAACTTGAAGCGCAAGGGAAAACCGTGGTGATCGTCGGTTACCGGAATGAAGTGTACGGTATTATCGCTGTTGCTGATACGTTGAAAGATTTTGCGAAAGAAACAGTGCATGCGTTACGGAAAATGAGGAAAGAAGTTATTCTTATTACGGGGGATAATCTCATAACGGCGCAGGCGATTGCCAAAGAAGTCGGCATTGATACGGTGCTTGCTGAGGTTCTTCCTCAGGATAAAGCTTTGGAAATTAAGAAGTTGCAGGCCAAGAAGCGTATTGTTGCTATGGTTGGCGACGGTATTAACGATGCCCCGGCATTGGCGCAGGCAGATATAGGGATTGCCATTGGTACGGGGACTGATGTGGCGATTGAAACAGGTGATATTATTCTTATCAAAGATGATATCCGCGATGTTGTTTTTTCTATTCAGCTATCCGCCTTTACGATGCGAAAAATTAAACAGAACCTTTTTTGGGCATTCGTGTATAATGGTATCAGTATCCCGGCAGCTGCAGGTCTCTTGTATTCAATAACGGGCCATCTCTTAAGCCCTGTTATCGCAGGAGGCGCCATGGCGCTGAGTTCGATCAGCGTAGTTCTTAATTCCCTTTCAATGCGTTTTTTCCGTAAACGGCTATGAATACAAATAGTTTCTTGAAGAATACGCAAGTTTTAAAAAATAAGAATACGGTACTTATTGTCCTGATCGGTATTCTGACGGTGATTGCGGTTTCTCAGGAAAATATGCGTTTTGCCGGCTGGATGCTTATGGGTGCGGTGATTTCGTGTGCTGCCGAGTATGTTGTCGACAGGCTTACGGGTAAAAAGGGGATTGTCTCGACGAACGCGATCGTGACCGGTTTATTAGTCGCAGGAATTATTGAATATCACCAGCCGTTTTTTGTCTTGGCGATTTTCTCTTGTTTGGCCATTATTTCAAAATATACGCTGCGTTTTAATAATAAGCATATTTTTAATCCTGCAAATTTTGCGCTTTTTATTGCTACCTTGTCCGGGGTTGCCTTGACCTGGGGAATCGAGTCAAACAAGTTTTTGGTTATTATCGCAGGCATCTATATCGCATTCCTGTATAGAAGAGTCGCGGTGGTTCTCAGCTTTCTGGCTGTTTTCTTACTGCTGTTTAATCTCTATAGAATAAATCCTATCGGCGTTATCAGCTGGTTTTTTGTTTTTATAATGCTGATTGAGCCTCAAACAAGCCCTGCAGAGACCCGGCGCGGAATTGTTTTTGGAGCACTTGCCGCGGCAGTATCGTTTTTAATGTTTAAATGCGTTCCGCGGTGTGATCCATATGTAACCGGCTTGTTTGTCGCCGGTCTTTCCAAGCCGCTTATTGAACGTTTCGTAAAAAGATAAATTTTTTTTCTTGACAAATGATACTATTATGGTATCATTATGCCCGGGGGGAAAGAGAATGAAACTTATTACGAGAGATACGGATTATGCGATACGGGCGATTTGTTTTATGGCCCGTCATAAGGATCAGGTTATTTCGGTGAACGAATTAGTCCGGGAATTGGCTGTTCCCAAACCGTTTTTACGCAAGATACTCCAGGTCCTTAATAAAAAAGAGATTGTATATTCGCATAAAGGGCTCGGGGGAGGTTTTTCACTGGCTCGTCCGGTTGATACGATCTCTATCATGAACGTGATGGAAATATTCCAAGGGGAATTTAATTTGAATGAATGCCACTTAAAAAAAAATGCCTGTCCGCAGCAGGTGCATTGTCCGTTGCGCGCCAAAATAACCTCGCTTGAAACCTATGTCGCAGATACTCTCGAGAAATTGACCATAGGGGAGTTATTGAAAGAAGCGGTTTAATGAAAACACGAACGATTATTCATATTGATGAAGAAAAGTGCAATGGGTGCGGTGAGTGTGTCCCGAATTGTCCTGAGGGAGCGATTCAGATTATTGATAAGAAAGCTCGTTTGGTGAGCGATTTATTTTGTGATGGATTGGGAGCTTGTCTTGGCCGCTGTCCGCAGCAGGCGATAACGATCGAAGAAAGGCCCGCGGAGGCATATGAGGAAAAAAAGGTTATGGCTAATATTGTGAAAGCAGGGCCGAATACGATACAAGCGCACCTCAAACATCTTAAAGAGCATAATGAAACCACCTATTTATCACAAGCTCTTGAATATTTGAGGGAGAATAATATTGCTTTGCCTCAAATGGGTGGAGCTTGCCCGTCAGGCGGAGGGCATATGGGCGGTTGTCCGGGATCCCGCGTTATGCAGATGGATCGAAAAGATGATCGCCGCTCTCAGAAAAAAAGCAGTAATGTCCAGCTTGATTCTGCGTTAACTACCTGGCCGGTGCAATTGATGCTGGTGCCGGCATATGCTCCTTACCTTAATAATGCAGATGTTCTTATTTCTGCTGATTGCGTGCCGTTTGCTTATGCGAATTTTCATCAAGACGTGCTGAAGGATAAAGTTCTTTTAGTCGCTTGTCCGAAACTCGATGATTTGAATGCGTATCGCCAAAAATTGGCGCAAATTTTTGAACATAATACGTTGCGTTCCTTAACCTATGCGCATATGGAAGTACCGTGTTGCTTCGGATTGATTGGGATTATCCGAGAGGTAATTGCCGAATCCGGGAAAAAAGTGTCGTTTCATGAAGTGATAGTCAGTATAAAGGGAGAAATTATCCGATGATCCAGAAATGCCCCGGACAAGATGCGCGTAACCGCACTACGGCTGTTATTCGCTGTCCTTCATGTGGATATGATGTGGAGATTTTTTCTGACGAAATTAAGCGCGCATGTCCCCAGTGTAAGAAATTAGTATTTTGCAAGGATATGCCTTCATGCGTTGATTGGTGTAGCCATGCAAAAGAGTGTATCGGAGACGTTGCTTTTCAAGAACGTAGTTTGGGGAAGAGGCTTCTTTTAAAAGAACGTTTGCTGCAGGAATTAGAAACGTATTTTGGTACGGATGCCCGTCGGATTAACCATGCCAAGCGAGTTCTTGGCTTTGCTGAAGAGATACTTCGAGCAGAAGGCGGTGCGTGGGAAGTTGTTGTGCCGGCCAGTATCTTGCACGATGTTGGTATTAAGGTTGCTGAAGAAAAATTCGGGACTTCCTCGGGGAAATACCAGGAAAAAGAAGGTCCTGCAATTGCCCGCGGGATACTTTTAAAGTTGGGATTTGGTAAAGCGCAGATCGATGAAATCTGCGAAATAATAGGGCACCATCATACGCCGCAAGCGATTGATTCTCAGAACTTTAAAGTTCTTCTTGATGCGGACTGGCTGGTGAATATACAAGATGAAGTGGACCCTACCAATAAGGAAAAAGTAAAACAGGTGATAGAAAAAGTATTCTTTACGAAAACCGCCCGTACGCTGGCGCGAAAAGAATATTTGGGAGAGGGCCGTTAAACCGGCACGGAGGTGTATATGTTTTGTTATCAGTGTGAACAGACGGCTTTGGGGACTGGATGTACGAAAATAGGAGTGTGCGGTAAAAATGAGGATATCCAGAGTTTACAGGATACCATTTTGTATGGGCTCAAAGGTATTGCGGCATATGCGTTTCACGCCCGCGAGCTTGGCGCAAAAAGTGACGAGGTCGATGCTTTTATGCACGAGGCGCTTTTTAAAACAATTACGAATGTCAGTTTTGATCTGAACGATTTTGTCGGTATGGCGCTTAAAACCGGAGAGATGAACCTTAAAGTAATGGAGCTTTTGGATACTGCGCATACAGCGCGTTTCGGTAATCCTGTTCCGACGGAAGTTGAGACCGGTACTCGGAAGGGCCCCGGGATTTTAATTACCGGTCATGATCTTTTGGATTTGTTTGAACTTTTAAAACAAACCGAAGGCACGGGTGTTAACGTTTATACGCATAGTGAAATGCTTCCTGCGCATGCCTATCCCGAGCTTAAAAAATTTAAGCATTTGGTTGGTAATTATGGTGGAGCCTGGCAAGAGCAGAAAAAAGAGTTCAACGCGTTTCCTGGCGCGATTATTGCGACCACAAATTGCGTGTTAATTCCTCCAGAAGGAACCTATTTAAATAGGCTCTATACGATCGGCATCACCGGTGTTCCTGGTGCGGTACATTTAAAGAATCGCGATTTTACTGAAGTGATTGAAAAAGCAAAATCATTGCCGGGACTTCCTGAAGCCCCTGGGAAAAAGATTCTGACTGGTTTTCATCACACGGCGATTCTTGGTATCGCGGATAAGATCGTCGCGGCAGTCAAAGCCGGCAAAATCAAACGCTTCTTTTTGATCGGCGGATGCGACGGAGCAAAGCCTGGACGCAACTATTATACTGAATTGGCTGAGAAAGTGCCGCAGGATTGCGTGATCTTAACAGTGGCCTGCGGAAAATACCGTTTTAACAAGCTTGATTTCGGCGCTATCGACGGTATTCCGCGCCTTCTTGATCTCGGGCAGTGTAATAACGCGTATTCCGGGATCCAGGTTGCGTTGGCCCTGGCAAAAGTATTTAACTGCAGCGTTAATGAGTTGCCGCTTTCTTTTGTGCTCTCCTGGTTTGAGCAAAAAGCAGTTGCAATACTTTTAACGTTGTTATATTTGGGGGTCAAAGGGATCCGGCTTGGTCCGACGCCTCCGGCTTTTATTACTCCAGGAGTGTTTAAGGTTTTACAGGATACTTTTGACCTGAAACTCATTACAACACCTGATAAGGATCTGGCTCAAATACTGAAGTCGTAATAATCTTACACCCCAGGGGTGTAAAAATGGGGGATGCAGCGTGAAGGAAATCCGTGTAAAGTTTATTGAGCGTATCAGACGGACTCCCACGGTTGAAAGCTTCCGTTTTCAGCCGCAGGAGCCCCTTGATTTTTTACCCGGTCAATTTTTGCAAATTATCTTTGATGAAACAAACCGCGGGAATAAGGAGTTGAATAAATATCTTTCATTCTCTTCGTCTCCGACAAAGCCGTATATCGAGGTAACCAAGCGTTTGAGCCAAAGCGTTTTTTCCGCTCGCTTGAATTCGTTAAAGATCGGGGATGAGGTTTTGATCAAGGCTGCGATGGGTACGTGTGTGTTTGATCCCGCGGATCAAAAGATCGGGTTTCTAATCGGCGGCATCGGGATTACTCCGGTTATGTCCATTCTTGAGTATATCGTTGCCAAAAACCTTTCTACCCAGGTGCATTTGGTGTATTCGAACCGGACTGATGATGAGATTGCTTTTCGCCGGGAACTTGATGCCTGGAAAAGAGAGTATGCGAATATCAAGGTAAGTTACACGTTGACCGAATGTCAGCCAAAAGACAATACCTGTTTGTTTGGCGCGATTGATCAAAAGCTCTTATATACGCATGTTTGCGATCTTGCGGAGCGGGTTATCTTTATTTTTGGGCCTCCGAGAATGGTTGAGGCGATGAGGCAGTTATCGCTTGATCTAGGCTGTGCAACTAATCGGGTAAAAGTTGAAAATTTCGTCGGATATTAGTTTGTTAAGCGGCAGTTTTCCGTGTTTACAATCCGTGTAATTGGGAGTATACTATAATGGTGTTGCACGCGTATAGAGAAACAAAGAAAGCGGTTTTGCATTTTGGTCGGTGTATTGTACAAGCGCCTACTCCGAATGTTGGGGTAGGTTTTTTTGTTTTTTGTTGTAAAAGACAACACGCCCGCGCAATCCTTATGAGCGCGGGGCGTCATTAAATCAAAGGAGGTAATTATGGCGTCATTCAAGGATGTTTTACAGACAGCTGATTGGAAGACTGAAAAGCACGTTCCTGTTATTGAGGCCCCTGAGAAAGCAAAAAAAGGAGAACTTATTGCGGTTACTGTTTCTGTTGGTAAAGAGATCGCTCATCCCAATACGACCGAACATCATATTGCCTGGATTGATGTGAGTTTTTTACCGAAAGGCGAGAAGTTCCCGTATCCATTAGGCAGGTTTGAATTTACCGCCCATGGCGGCTCAGTACAGGGACCTAATACGAGCACTGTTTATACGCAACCGTTGGCTATGCTGCAATTTAAGTCGGAAAAAACCGGCACTCTTTTTGCGGTTGCCAACTGCAATATTCACGGGTTCTGGGAGAATATAAAAGAGATCGTTGTAGAATAGCAAGGAATTCGGTCAGCAGAATGGTTAGCGCTAACCGTAAACCGAATACCGATAACCGATCAGTAACACGAATCAAGGAGAATGTAATGGATAAGAAACTAAATGAAATAATCAATGATCAGATTAAAAATGAATTATATTCAGCATATTTGTATTTGGCCATGGCGGCGTATTTTGAATCAAAGAATTTTCCGGGTTTTGCGCATTGGATGAAGGTACAGGCAAAAGAGGAATTCGGGCATGCCATGAAATTTTATGACTATGTTTTTGATACCAACGGCAGGGTGGTGCTTCAGAGTATCCCGCAGCCCCCGACCGATTTTGCTTCAACAATGGAGGTCTTTGAAAAGACGCTGGCCCATGAAAAGGAAGTTACCAAATTAATTAATAATATTTACGAAGAGGCGATTGAGTTGAATGATAATGCCGCAACTATTTTCTTGCAATGGTTTATTACGGAACAGGTAGAAGAAGAAAAAAATGCTACGGTTATTATTGAAACGCTGAAGATGATCAAGCCTGATTCCGCGGGAATGATCATGTATGATCACCAATTGTCAAAAAGGGAATAACCGGGAGACCCTATGAAGCGAATTGTTACGTTCCATAAGAACGCGCTTACTCTTGTCGGGAGAGCCGTTTCTGCGGGTATGCAAGCGCCCGGGTTTACGGTTGCTTCGCAGGATTTGCAGGCGGTAACGCTTGAGAATTTTTCCGGGAAGGTAAAGATCTTGACAAGTTTCCCGTCTCTTGATACTCCCGTATGCGATCTGCAGGTGAAGGAGTTTAATACGCGGGCGACAAATTTCGCGCATGATGTGGTGATAGTCGGCATCAGCAAGGATCTTCCTTTTGCCCAGAAGCGTTTTTGCGAAACCTTTGATATTACTAATGTCAGTGTTGTTTCCGATTACAAAACCGGTTCTTTCGGGATTAATTACGGGCTTTTGATCAAAGAGCTCAATCTCCTTGCGCGGTCTGTTGTCATTGTCGACAAAAATGACGTTATCCGGTATGTTCAGATAGTCCCTGAGATAACCAGCGCGCCTGATTATGCGGATGTTCTAAAGAATCTTGAAATTGTTCTGGCATCTCCGGCTCTGCCGGTGCCGGGAGGATTCCCCGGGGAATGTAAACCTTGTGAAGTCGCCGGTGCGGCAGTAGCAAAAGAAATAGTGCAGAAGTTTCTTGCAGGAGCTGCAGGCTGGGCGCTTGTTGATGACGTTAAACTTGTCAAAGAGTTTATTTTTGCTGATTTTGCCGAGGCAAAATATTTTCTTGATCTTCTTGCTGTGATTGCCCAAGAACAGGGGCATCACCCGAATTTTCTTCTTTCATATAATAAGATGAAAGTAACGGTAACTACTCACGCAATCCATGGATTGACTGAAAACGATCTTATTATGGCGCGTATGATTGACACCGTGAGTGCGTAGTCCTGTTTTAATCGTGTCGAAAGGATTGCGGCATGATTTCGCTGGATGCACGGTGCCGGAAGTACGCGGCGTAGCGAGGCGCTTAAGGGGAGGAGAGGGACATGAAAAAAGTAAGGAAAGGGCAGAAATTAGTATGTGTTCCGTGCGGCCGCGAAGTTGTTATTGATGCTTGCGGTGTCTCCAAGACAACAGTCTGGTGTTGCGGGAAACCCATGAAAGCTGCGCGTAAGACAACAAAGAAAAAGAAGTAATGAACATTTTCCCGGGGCTTATCCCAAAGCGACATTATTGACGAGGTGATCATATGAACGCTGTTGCAATCAAAAAGGATATTTATTGGGTTGGCGTGGTTGACTGGAATATCCGCACATTCCACGGGCATACCTATACAACCAACCGCGGGTCGACCTATAACGCATATTTGATCATAGACGATAAGGTCACGCTAGTTGATACCGTTTTGGGATCTTTTTCTGCAGAGCTTATTGATCGGATTAAATCAGTCATCCCGCTGGAGAAGATAGATTATATTATTGCCAATCATGTCGAAACAGACCATTCCGGCGCGCTGCCCGCATTAATGAAACTTTGTCCAAAAGCAAAAATATTCGGTACGGCAAAATGCAAAGAAGGTCTTTGGAAACATTATTACGGCGATTGGGATTTTCAGATTGTTAAAACCGGAGATACCTTGAAACTTGGGAAGCGCACACTTTCATTTATTGAGGCACCAATGATTCATTGGCCTGATAGCATGTTTACCTATTGCCCCGAGGAAAAGCTTTTAATGCCGAATGACGCATTTGGCCAGCACTATGCAACAAGCCAGCGTTTTGACGATGAGGTTGATCAATGCGCGCTCATGCAGGAAGCGGTGAAATATTATGCAAACATTTTATGGCCGTTGAGCTCAGTTATCGCCAAGAAAATCGATGATATTTTAAAAATGAATATTCCGATTTCTATGATTGCTCCCAGCCACGGTATTATTTGGCGAAATGACCCGATGAAAATCGTTAATTCCTATATCACATGGGCGAAGAATACCACCAAGACCAAGGCGGTTATTGTGTATGAAACGATGTGGCGCTCAACCGAGACAATGGCTCGGCAGCTTGCCGAAGGGCTCGCTGCAGGCGGGATTAGCGATGTCAAAATTTTTGATATTGCCGAGTCAGACGTCACTGCTGTTATTACGGAGTTAATAGATGCCAAGGCTGTTTTAGTTGGTTCTTCGACGCAGGATAATGATATGCTTCCCAATATCGCCCGATTCATGGAATTTTTAAAGGGGCTTAAGCCCAAAGGCCGCGTTGGTATGGCTTTTGGATCTTTTGGTTGGGCAGGAGGTGCGGTAAAAGAAATCGAAGGGGTTTTAAAAGAAACCGGCGTTGATGTTGCAGCCCCAGGGGTTTCTTTACAGTATGTTCCGGATGCCGCCGGGAGATTGGCTTGCTTTGAAGCAGGAAAAAATTTTGCTGAGAAAATAAAGTAACGGTCTTATGATGAAAAAAGACCTTTGCATTACGATTGCCGGAGAAGCAGGGCAGGGGATTAACGTCTCCGCTTTATTTCTTGCCCGGGCATTTATCCGCCGCGGTTTATACGCATTTCTTCTTACTGAAAATCCGAATTCAATTAAATTGGAACATGCCTGGTGCAGTATTCGCGTAAGTCAAGAGATGATCTATGCCCAGAGCCATGAGGTTGATATCCTTGTTGCCCTTGACCGGGATTCAATACTCAAGCATAGCCGTGAACTTTCCAGCGGCGGTATTTTAGTTTGGGACGGCGAGGGTATTCCTCTTGAAGAAAAAGATAAACGCGCGGATATTCGCTATTGCTCGGTTCCCTTTGAAAGTTTGATTAAAACACTCGGGGTTTCTCCGCTGCAGCGCAACATTGTTGCGATGGGAGCTGTGCTGGCACTGGTTGGCGACGAGCTTAGTTTGATCAAAGAAATTATCCAGGAACAATTCAGCCGCAAAGGAAACGATGTGGTTGCCCACAATAACGCGGCACTTGAAGCAGGGTTTTCCCATGTTTCTAAAACGTGTCAGATATGCCTAGGCGAGAAATTAATCAGTCAGAATACGAATCGTCGGATGTTCTTAAATGGAAATGAAGCAATAAGCGCCGGTGCGATTAAAGCCGGGTGTAAATTTATTGCCGCGTATCCGATGACTCCTGCCTCGAGTATTTTGCATTTTTTGGCCGCAAAAGAAAACGACTACACTATTGTTGTGAAACATGCCGAAGATGAAATTGCCGCGATGAACATGGCAATTGGCGCAAATTTCGCCGGAGTTAGAGCAATGACCGCTACTTCAGGCGGCGGATTTTGTTTAATGACCGAAGCTTTGGGTTTAGCAGCGCAATCAGAAACGCCACTGGTTGTTGTCTTGGCGCAGCGCCCGGGCCCGAGCACGGGGCAGCCAACGCACACTTCGCAAACCGAATTGGAATTTGCTTTGCATTCTTCACAAGGAGAATTTCCGCGGGTTATTATTGCACCGGGTGATGCGCAGGAGTGTTTCTTTGAAACTTTTAACGCGTTTAATCTCGCCGAGCGTTTTCAAGTACCGGTGATTATCCTTACCGATAAATATCTCGCAGAAAGTTATAGCGCGCAGGAAGTTTTTGATGACAAATCTTTGAGAATAGATCGAGGAAAATTATTAAATCAAGAACAGTTGAATGCCGCGGGTATATATAAACGATATGCAGAAAGTTCTGATGGAGTTTCTGCGCGGGCATTGCCGGGTATGATGAACGGTCTTCACGTGGCAACAAGTTATGAGCACGATGAATTTGGATATTACCTGGAAGATCTTGATGGTGTTCAACGCATGAGCGATAAGCGCTTTGCAAAAAATCAGGTGATGGCAAATATTGTGCCGCAGCCTCGTTTGTACGGGCCGGCGAAAGCAGAGCTTACGTTTGTCGCATGGGGCTCATCAAAAAATCCCTGCCTTGAGGCGATGCGCATGCTTGAACAAGACGGAATACCGGTAAATTTTTTGCATTATGTTTATCTTTGGCCATTCCCCGCCCAGGCAACAGAAACTATGTTAAAGAACGTAAAGAAAACTCTTATCGTTGAAGGAAATAAAACCGGTCAATTGATGCGGCTTATCAGAACAGAAACAGGTATTGTGATAAACGAGTCATTATTGGTGTATAACGGTCAGCCGATTTATCCGATTGATATATATCAGAAGGTTAAGAAAGCATTGGCATGACTTCACCTCTTGAATTAAAAAGCGCGTATTCTCCTCACTGGTGCCCGGGCTGCGGAAATTATGGGTTGTTAAACAGCTTGAAACAGGCGATGAGTCAGGCTGGTATTGAGCCGCACCGGACCGTGCTTGTTTCCGGTATTGGTTGTTCCGGAAAAGATCCGCATTTTGTAAAGACGTACGGGTTTGAAGGCCTGCATGGCCGGGTTCTTCCGGTTGCTACTGCGGTAAAATTAGCGAACCATTCGTTGACGGTTATTGGCTGTTCCGGCGATGGGGATGCCTATGGCATCGGTGCTGCGCATTTCGTGCATGCATGCCGCCGTAACATCGGTGTAACGTATTTTGTGCATAATAACCAGATATACGGTTTGACAACCGGACAAACATCACCGACGAGTGATAAAGGATTTGCCTCTAAATCAACGCCCCACGGCGTTATTGAAGAGCCGTTTAATCCCCTGGCTATAGCGATTGCTTCAGGAGCTACGTTTGTTGCGCGCACGTTTGTCGGAGAATTCGATCATATTAAACAGGTGATGACGCAGGCGCTCAAGCATAAAGGGTTTTCGCTTGTCGATATATTTCAACCGTGCGTTACCTTTAATCCGAAAAACACGTATGAATGGTTTCAAAAAAGAGTTTATAAAATAAATGACGATCCCCGCTATAATACTGCGGATAAGAATGCGGCGTTCCGTCTTGTTACCGAACACCAAGAAAAGCTTCCAATCGGGATTTTTTATCAAGAGTCACGGCCGACATATGAAGATGAAGTAACTCAAATTCAGGGGGCACCGCTCGTTGAGCAGTCCCTTGAAGCGATTGATATCTCGAAACTACTTACAGATTTTATGTAATGAAAAGCAATTCCGCGTTGCGGGATTACTTGCAAGCGGATGCCCGGTTGTTTAAAGGCGGGAAAAGCGTGTCAACTCCAACTCAATGCAGTGCAAAATTTACTGCGTAAATTATTACACTTTCGTTGGAGTTTCACTAAATAAGAGCATAAGGTGTTCAAAGGAGGTGACGCATATGAGTTGCGGATGTTGCGGGACAAAGAAGAAGAAAGTTGCAAAGAAGAAAGTTACAAAGAAGAAAAAAAGATAGCGTATCTGCATTGGCGGTGCGCCAGTGCATCGGCGCACCGTATTTTACGAGCCGGTCGTTGTTCGATAAATACAAAAAGGTCAGCAAAGGAGAGTATATATGGCTAAATATCGTTGCACCGTGTGTGGGTATATTTATGATCCGGCAGTAGGAGATCCGACCACCGGGATAAAATCCGGGACTTCATTTGAGAATTTGCCTGCGGATTGGGTTTGCCCTGAGTGCGGGGTCGGCAAGGACATGTTCGAGAAACTTTAAATCCATGCATAAAATTGCCCGGGAAATAATTTCGTTTTTTCAGGCGCAAGGAGCTGTTATTGTCTCGACTATAGACGCGCATGGGTTTCCGCATAGTTCCTGTAAAGGGATAATCGAGATCAAGGAAGACGGCTTTGTCTACCTTTTGGATCTTTACCACGGGCAGACATCGCGCTTCCTTAAAGCTAATTCTCATATAGCACTCACAGCCGTTGATGAACATAAATTCAAAGGATATTGTTTAAAAGGGGTTGCCCGCATGGTGACTGATACGATCCTGGCAGAGGAACTTTTAGAGGCTTGGGATGTGCATATTACCAGCCGTATAACGCAGCGGCTTTTACGAAATATACGCGGCGACAAAGGACATACAGGGCATCCTGAAATCCTTTTGCCGGATCCGAAGTATCTTATTGAAATAGAGATCCAAGAGATCGTTGATTTAACGCCGCATCACATAGTGTAAGGGGAGAAAACATGCCAAAACAAGTGAAAGTCTATAGCACGCCGACATGTCCGTATTGCATACGTGCAAAACAATATTTGAAAGAAAACAATGTCACGTTTGAGGATATTGATGTCTCGGCACATGAGGATGCCGGTCAGGAGATGATCCAGAAGTCGGGACAGATGGGGGTACCGGTTCTTGATATCGAAGGGACGATTGTGGTTGGTTTTGATAAAGAAAAGATTAAAAACGCGCTTGGTTTATAAAATGTACGATTTGATTATTATCGGCGCAGGTCCCGCAGGGATTACTGCGAGTGTTTATGCCGCGCGCAAACGCATGAATTTCCTTGTTATCAGCCGGGACATCGGAGGACAGACTGCCTGGAGCGGTGATATTGAAAACTATACCGGGTATCAATTCATTTCCGGCCCTGAACTGGCTGCAAAATTTGAAGAGCACATGCGCCAGTATAAAATCCCCCTGAAAGAAACGGAAGAAGTTGAAGATTTCCGCCGGGATGGCGACGGGTTTATAGTAAAGACTGCCAAGGGCGAATATAGGTCAAGAACTGTCATTGTTGCTTCGGGGAAACGCTCGAAAGAACTGGGGGTCCCTGGAGAAAAAGAGTTTAAGAACCGCGGGCTTACCTATTGCGCTACCTGCGACGGTCCGCTTTTTAGCGGCAAAGACGTGGCTGTGATTGGCGGCGGGAATTCCGCGCTTGACGCAGCCATACAGTTAATGAAAATTGCCCGGCACATAACCATTGTTACTAGTGCCGGTTCTTTGACGGGGGACTCGGTGATGCGGGAGCAGGTTGAAACAAGTCCTTTGGTGACGGTTATGAATAATGCGCGCGTTGCGGCTGTTACCGGCGATAAATTTGTCAGCGGGATTACGATCGTAAAGAACGGTTTGGAAGAAAAACTTCAGGTGCAGGGTGTTTTTGTGGAAATCGGCTTAACTCCGAACTCGTATTTTTGTACAATACTTGAAAAGAACCAGATCGGGGAAATTAAAGTAACTATTCAAAATGAAACAAATGTTCCGGGAGTTTTTGCCTGTGGCGACGTAACAGATGTTCCTGAAAAGCAAATCATTATTGCTGCCGGTGAAGGTGCCAAGGCAGCTTTAGGCGTTTTCCGGTATCTTATCCAAAATCCCCTGCATGGCTAATATGCTCAGAATGACTTCTTTATGCAAAGAGGCTTTATCAGCCAGAAAATTGAAACAAATACTTTCCGCTCCTGTGTTTCTTGTAATTCTTGCCGGGGGATGGTTTTTCCCGTTTCTGGGATTCTTTATTCCGTTATGCATGGTTATGGGAATCGCGCTTGCTTTTTGGCGCGGCAGAAAATGGTGTGATTGGCTTTGTCCCCGCGGCAGTTTCTATGATGTTGTGATGCAACCGTTAAGCCCGCAGAAAAAAATCCCCGCATTCTTAAGAAGTATGGCGTTCCGTTTGGGTATTCTGGCCGTTCTTATGATTATCATGGGGACAAACTTAGTTGTACGTTGGCCGCATGCCGGTTCCATCGGGCGTTTTTTCGTAATCATGATGTCCGTAACGACAGCGCTGGGTATTATTCTGGCTTTCATCCTTCACCAGCGAGCCTGGTGTCAGATTTGTCCTATTGGCACGATTATTAATCTCATGAACAAGGATGCATATCCATTGAAGATTGATTCGAGACTTTGTATTGCATGCAAAGCGTGCGCAGATGTTTGTCCTATTCAACTGAAACCCTATACCTATAAGGAGCAGGGAGTGGTAGCGGTCAAAGAAGCGGATTGCCTTCACTGCAATCTGTGTATTGCTGTTTGTCCTAAAAAAGCGCTCTCCCGATAATTACTATGCCAGATAAAACAAAATTTAACGAGCTGAAAAAGGTGTTTGACAGGCTGCATGGTCCCGGCGGGTGTCCTTGGGATGTGCAACAGACGCATGAAAGCCTTTTGAAATATCTCCGTGAAGAATCCCGCGAGTTTATCTGCGCCGTGCGTAATAATGATTATAGTAATATGCAGGAAGAGTTGGGCGATGTATTGTTGCAGGTGATGTTCCATGCTCAGATTGCCAAGAAGAACAGGAAATTTGATATTGAGGATGTGATCGATACGCTTATCAGGAAACTTAAGCGTCGTCATCCGCATGTATTCGGAAAAACCAAAGTTGATTCGGCGCGGCAGGTAATTATTAACTGGAATAAGATTAAAAAGGAAGAAAAGAAGGGGAAGCTATAGATAGAGGCGCTTTCCGGTCCAATCGGGATGTTGTGCCTGATATAAGCCGGAACGTGTTTTTTTTACGATGTGAAAAAAAACAGATTGACGTGTTAGTGAGTTTGTGGTGAAATAATGGCGATACTATAAATACGGGGAGGTCGTTAACCGGCCTGAGAGTTCCGCGTTCCAAGCGGATTACCCGCATAACCTGAACTGGATAATGCCAGCGTAGGAATAGGAAACACCGTTTGACCCTTATGCAATACTGGCGTAAGGGTTATTTTTTTGGCAGGCCTTCCTTCGACGCTCGCACCCGGTTCTTACGCGGGAGGGAGTATGTTTGCAGCAGTTGGTGAAGCGAGCATCAGCAGGGCGATACTCAGGGAATTCAACGCATGGTTTGATGACTATATTGTTTCGGATGTGGTTATTGTGGGAGCCGGCCCAAGCGGTTTAGTGGCTGCGCGGGATTTGGCACATGCCGGATTAAAGACACTGGTTATTGAAAGTAATAATTATCTGGGAGGAGGATTTTGGGTGGGCGGGTATTTTTTGAATACGCTTACGTTTCGAGCGCCCGGTAATGAGATACTTGATGAATTACGCATTCCGTACAAAAAGGTTGAAGAGGGGCTCTATATCTCTGATGGCCCAACAGCATGTTCGAAATTAATTGCCGCAGCCTGCGACGCTGGAGTGAAGATCCTGAATCTTACGAAATTTGATGATGTTGTTGTACGTAACGGCAGGGTTGAGGGGGTTGTTATCAATTGGGCACCGGTTTCCGCGCTCCCCCGGCAGATTACGTGTGTTGACCCGATTGCCCTGGAGACGCGTGTTGTGGTTGATGCAACGGGACACGATGCCTGGGTAGCAAAAAGCCTTGAGAAAAGGGGCTTATTGAAAGTCTTGACCTTTGGCCCTATGGATGTGGTTGGTTCCGAGGATATGGTTGTTGAAAAAACCGGTGAAGTTTATCCGGGGCTTATGGTTTCCGGGATGGCTGCCGCAACAGTATTTGGAATCCCGCGTATGGGGCCGACTTTTTCCGGGATGCTCTTTTCCGGAAGAAAGATTGCGCGACAAATAATAAGTTCTTTAAAAGCTAAAAAGCAAACCAGCAAGCTTTAAGAAGAGTTATTGGCTGGAACCTGGAGCGCTTCCGTTGATTTAATATCGACGGAGGCGCTTTTTATTTGCTCCGTTCTCAACGGCTGGAAAAAAATATTAAAAAAATACTTGACAAAGTTAATGTTTCTTGTATACTCTACTATGTTGATGGAGATAATAGAGTTGAGGAGAAGCAATGAAAATTACATTTAAAGGTGATTACGCTTTAAAGGCAGTGTTAGATTTAGCGTTACATTATAATAAGGAATTAGTGACTGCTCATGATATGGCCACGCGTATTGATGCACCGGTGAAATTCTTGGAACAGGTTTTGCTTGAATTGAAAAAGGGCGGGTTTGTTGAAAGTAAGCGGGGTAATATTGGAGGATACCTTTTATCCCGCGCGCCGGTAGATATTACAATCGGCGATATTGTTCGTTTTATTGAAGGCCCGATTGAGCCGATTGCTTGTGTCAAACACGGCTATACGGCATGTACTGACGTTTATAAATGCGCATTCAGGCCGATCTGGCAGAATGTTTATGAAGCGACAACCCGCGTTATTGATACGGTAAATTTCGAAACACTGGTTAACCAGATTGACGCCGCAAGTCAGACGTTGATGTATTCCATATAACGGTAAGGATGAATAGTATGAACACAATGACGTGTTGCAGGTACATGTGTTGTTGCCAGGCAGGGGAGGGATTGCCTATGTAACCTTATTACGATAAGGTTTTTGGGCACGGACGATCCCCACTCCCGGATATAAACTCGGTTAGTGGGTTTTTTGTTGGATTTAAGCAGAGGAGTTATACATGAGTACTCAGCAGAACGCAAGAAAAGTTCTTAATGATTCGATTATAAGTGAAATCAGTGCGGCGGTTGCATCACTTGATTTTGGAGAGGTAACTATTAAGATTCACGATAAAAAGATATTACAGATCGAGATAGCGGAAAAAAAACGTTTTGATGATGTGTGGAAGCTGGAGGAAGGGGGTGGTATTTAGATTTACCGGTGGTTGGTTTTTCCTCTGTCCGGATATCCGGGAGAGTTTTTAAAAAAATATTAATCGTGCAATACAACCAGTCAGCTGGAGTAAAGCCATAGTTTTGATAAGGAGATAGTATCATGAAGAATAGTGTGTTAGGAGTGGCACTCATCGTGCTGGCGGTTGTATTTTCAGTAAAAAGTGTTTTTGCAGGCCCTCCCTTTAATAACTTGGAAGGTGTCGGCGGTATCGCGTATAACCCGTTGGCGTATTTGGCTGATTCCGGCGAGGAATTCGTCAAGGTTGGCGATCACAATGTATTGGCAAAACCCCGTTTTGGTGCCTGGTATGTGAATTTACCTGATGCTAAAATCGATTGGACATCATTGGGAGTCGCTACAACTTTGCTGAAACGGCTTGAGCTTTCGTATGGATATCAGAATGTTGCCTGGGAGAATCATCCGACTTTCCATAAGAATAACCTGGGGGCAAAGCTTTTGCTGGTTAAGGAGGATTCTTTTGATACGAAATTTGTTCCAGCAGTTTCCATAGGGACAATATACAAGAATACCAGTAATAAATCTTTGCGTGACGCCGGGTTATCGACTCTTCGCTCAAGCGGAGAAGATTGGTATGCCGTGGCGACGAAAACTATTACGCAACTGCCGGCTCCGGTAATTTTATCAGGCGGCGTACTTTCTACGCAGGAGTTTGTTACCGGCGTACTCGGGTTTAATAATAAAAGGAAGTTGACCGGTTTTGCCAACATTGAGATAGTTCTTCCCAAGGGTTTTGTTGTTGGGTATGAATTTAAACAGGGAGCGCGATTTTCAAATGTTCAAAATACCAACTATTGGGATGCGCATGTGGCCTGGATCCCCAACAAGAACCTTACCCTGATCGCCGCCTACACCGGAACAGGAGATTACAATAAAGCCGGGAATACCAGAACCGGGTTGGGAGATGGTTTTGTTATAAGTGCGCACTATGCGTTTTGATGGATGCGAGACAACATATAGGTAAGGGGAGTATTTTTCCCCTTACCGAAATTAAACCTTTCTCTGGTTGCAGCCAGACGTAATAGGGGTTATAATAAACAAAACTGTGAAAGGAGCTATTGATGAGTAAGATTGACGCTAAACTTAAAATTGAGACCCTGGTCCTTCACGGGGGACAGGAGCCTGATCCGACCACCGGTTCCCGCGCTGTACCTATATATCAGACGGCAGCATATCAATTCAAAGATACGGATCACGCAGCCCGGCTTTTCGGGTTAACCGAAACAGGTAATATTTATGCGCGATTGATGAATCCAACCACTGATGTTTTGGAAAAACGCGTTGCGTTATTGGATGGAGGTGCGGGAGCGCTGGCAACAGCCAGCGGCCAGGCGGCTATTTCTCTGGCGTTGTTGAATATAGCACAGTGCGGCGATGAGATTGTTTCCGCGGATAACCTTTATGGCGGGACGTATACGCTTTTTCATTATACCTTCGCGCGCATGGGCATACACGTAACATTTGTCAAATCAAATGATCTTGCGGCGTTTAAAAAAGCGATTACTCCAAAGACAAAAGCTATTTATGCCGAATCGCTCGGTAATCCAAAATCAGATGTCGCCGATATCGAGGGGCTTGCTACAATCGCTCACAAAAACGGCATTCCGCTCATTATCGATAATACCGTTTCGCCGTATATTCTGCGGCCTATTGATTATGGCGCCGATATTGTTGTTTATTCGGCGACAAAATTCATCGGCGGCCACGGGACATCCTTAGGGGGATTGATCGTTGATTCAGGAAAATTCGATTGGACGAACGGTAAATTCCCGCTTATCTCGGGAGCTGATCCGAGTTATCACGGTATTGATTTTGTAAAGGCCTTGGAACCGCTTGGTAACATCGCCTATATTATGAAAGCGCGCGTAACACTTTTGCGTGATCTCGGGCCGGCACTTTCTCCATTTAACGCATTTCTTCTTTTACAGGGGTTTGAAACATTGCATTTGAGGATGCCGCGGCATTGCCAGAATGCTTTGGTTGTTGCCCAGTACCTCGAGAAAAATCCGAAAGTCTCCTGGGTCAATTATCCGGGACTTGCAAAAAGTCCCGAAAAAGCCAAGGCAGATAAGTATTTGAAAAAAGGCGCGGGCGCTATTATCGGGTTCGGTATTAAAGGCGGGTTGGAAGCAGGCAAGAAATTCATCAATTCGCTGCAGTTAATTTCGCATGTAGCCAATATCGGGGATGCAAAAACTCTGGCGATCCATCCGGCGACTACGACGCACCAGCAGTTGTCTCCTGAAGAGCAGCGTGCAACCGGAGTTACGCCTGATTTTATACGGCTTTCCATCGGGATTGAGCATAGTGATGATATTATCGCGGACATTGAACAAGCATTAGCAAAATCGTAAGGAGGTTTATTATGTCCCGGATATTTTCTGATATTACCAAGACCATCGGCAATACGCCGTTGGTTAAATTAAATAAACTTTCCGCAGGTTTAGATGCGACGATTTTGGTCAAGCTTGAATATTTTAATCCGCTTTCAAGCGTTAAAGACCGCATTGGCGTTGCCATGATTGAAGATGCCGAAAAAAAAGGCTTGGTGAAAAAAGATTCGGTTGTGATCGAGCCGACAAGCGGAAATACCGGCATTGCCCTTGCGTTTGTCTGCGCCGCAAAAGGGTATCGTTTGATTTTAACGATGCCCGAGACGATGAGTGTTGAGCGCAGGCAATTACTGCGTATACTCGGTGCGGAATTAATTTTGACCGAAGGTGCAAAAGGGATGAAGGGCGCGGTGGAAAAAGCTGAAGAGCTTGTTAAAAACACGCCGCATAGTTTCATGCCGCAACAGTTTGACAATCCGGCGAATGTCCAGATCCATCGAAAAACCACTGCCGAAGAAATTTGGCGTGATACGGACGGCGCGGTCGATATTTTTATCGCCGGCATTGGTACGGGGGGTACCATCACCGGCGTCGGAGAAGTCTTGAAGAGTCGTAAACCTTCTGTTACAATAATTGGACTGGAGCCGAAGGATTCTCCGGTCCTTTCAGGAGGGAAACCCGGGCCGCATAAGATTCAAGGCATTGGCGCCGGTTTTGTCCCCGGAGTATTGAATCGTGCTGGTATCGATGAAATGATGCTTGTTGCGCATGAAGATGCAGGGGTTATTGCGCGCAGGCTGGCTCAAGAAGAAGGGATTTTTGCCGGTATTTCAAGCGGCGCTGCAGTGTGGACCGCGCTTGAAGTTGCAAAGCGGCCGCAATCAAAAGGCAAAACTATTGTAGTGCTCCTGCCGGATACCGGAGAGCGTTATTTATCGACTTGGTTGTACCAGGAGTTTATGAATGAACCCAAAAAGTAAAAGTGTAGGCATCGTAAAAACACAGTCCGCTACGTTTGACCAGGAGCTTAAGCTGGAGTCCGGCCAAAAGCTGGGCCCTATTACGCTTGCCTATGAAACATATGGGGTATTGAATCAATCCAAGACAAACGCGATTCTTGTTTGCCATGCTTTTTCAGGCGATGCCCATGCCGCCGGGTTTCATGAAGGCGCAAAAGATCCGGGATGGTGGGATGCTCTTATCGGTCCGGGGAAGGCGCTGGATACGGAAAAATATTTTATTATCTGCATCAACTGTATAGGCGGATGCAAGGGGAGCACCGGCCCTTCGTCGATAAACCCGAAGACCGGTAAGCCGTATGCGCTTAATTTCCCCCTTATTACCATTGCCGACATGGTTGATTCTCAGAAGCTTCTCATTGATTATCTGGGTATTAAGAAGCTGCTCTGTGTTATTGGCGGGTCAATGGGCGGCATGCAGGCCTTACATTGGGTGACAGCCTATCCTGATGCAGTCCAAAGCGCCATCCCTATTGCAACCGCCTTAAAACACTCACCACAGCAGATTGCTTTTGATGAGGTTGGCAGGCAGGCGATTATGGCAGATCCATATTGGAATAACGGCGATTATTATGATAAAAAACATCCTGAAAAAGGTTTAGCGGTTGCCCGTATGATCGGGCACATTACCTATATGAGCGATGTTTCTATGGAGGAGAAATTCTCCCGCCGCCTCAAAGGTGATGATTATAGTTTCAAGTTTACCGCTGATTTTGAGGTGGAAGGGTATCTTCGGCATCGCGGGGACACGTTCGTGAAACGGTTTGATGCCAATTCGTATCTCTATATCACTAAAGCAATGGATTATTTTGATTTGTCCGGGGGAAAATTCCTTTCTTCTAAGCGGCATGTCGATGTCCGTTTCTTGGTGATTGCTTTTAAATCAGATTGGCTGTACCCGGCGTATCAGTCGCAGGATATTATCCGGCAATTGAAGATACAAGGGCTTGATGCCACCTATTGCGAGATCAATTCGACATACGGACATGATTCGTTTCTTTTGGAGATAGATGAGGAATCGCGTCTTATCAAACATTTCCTGGATAAGACATTCCGCGGCTATGATATTCGGACATGACAGATACTACAAAACACCTTGATTATGCGATTATTGAAAAAATCGTAGAGCCCGGCTCCCGCGTTTTGGATCTTGGCTGCGGTTCAGGCGAGCTTATGTATCTTTTGGCCAAGGGAAAGAATGCCAAGGTGCAGGGAATTGAGCTTGACGAACAGGCGATCTACCAGTGCGTTGAAAAGGGAATGAGTGTTTTTCACGGAGACATCGATAGTGGTCTTCCCGAATATCCGGATAAGTCTTTTGATTATGTGATCTTGAATCAAAGTCTTCAGGAGGCCAAGAAGGCGGAATTTGTTCTTGATAACGCTCTTCGCGTGGGAAAGTATGTTATTGTCGGGTTCCCGAATTTCGCGCATTTTTATTCGCGGGGGATGCTTCTTTTTCGCGGCAAGTCCCCGATTACTGAATCCCTGCCGTATCGCTGGTATAATACGCCGAACTTGCACTTTTTGAGCATTAGCGATTTTAAGGATTTCTGTCAGCGGAAAGATATTACGGTAGAAGCGGCCTATTATTTAGGCGAGAATAAACAAGTGTATTTCTGGCCGAATCTCCTGGCTTTAAATGCACTTTTTGTCATTACAAAGTAGCGGGAATTCAACTCCGCGTTGCGGAGTTGAATTAAACAAGTTTTAAGAGGGTGAACCGTGTCAACTCCAACTCAATACAGTGCAAAATTTACTGTGTAAATTATTGCACTTTCGTTGGAGTTTCGGGTATGAGTTGAGGAAGAGTGTTTAATTCCGTATTGCGGGATTACTTGCAAGCGGATGCCCGGTTGTTTAAAGGCGGGAAAAGCGTGTCAACTCCAACTCAATGCAGCGCAAAATTTACTGTGTAAATTATTGCACTTTCGTTGGAGTTTCAGGTATGATTGAGGAAGAGTGTTTAATCCCGCATTGCGGGATTGCTTGCAAGCGGATGCCCGGTTGTTTGAGGGCGGAAAAAGCGTGTCAACTCCAACTCAATGCAGCGCAAAATTTACTGTGTAAATTATTGCACTTTCGTTGGAGTTTCACTAAATAAAAACAGTAGGTGTTCAACAAGGAGAGTTCGATGAAAGAAAAAGTCTTGAAAGCACTTGAACAAGTGAGGCCTATGTTGCAGGCCGATGGCGGGAATGTTGAATTAGTCGAAGTAACGCCTGATGGCGTCGTAAAATTAAAACTTACCGGAAGCTGCGGATGTTGTCCGATGTCTCAGATGACGCTGAAAATGGGGATCGAGCGTATATTAAAGCAGGCTGTCCCGGAAATAAAAGAAGTCGTCGCGATATAAGTTTTTCATTTCGGGCATGGGCTCATTGCAGAAATTGCGTTCGATATTACGCCGGCTTGGGACTGTGGTTGTTGCATATTCCGGTGGAGTTGACAGCGCGTTTTTATTAAAGATCGCGTCTGATACATTGGGTAAGAATGTATTGGCAGTGACAGCGGTATCACCGACGTATCCGGATAGCGAGTTGGCAGAAGCAAGGAAGTTCGCCAAGGCCGTTGGATGCCGCCACGTGGTTATAAAGACGAACGAAATTGCTGATAACCGTTTTTCTCGTAATAGTCCTGATCGATGTTATTTCTGTAAAAAAGAGCTCTTTGTGAAATTGCGCAGTCTTGCGCGTACGTATCGGTTGCGCTATGTCGTTGATGCCAGTAATGTTTCCGATTTTAGAGATTATCGCCCGGGGAGGAAAGCTCAGGTCGAGTGCGGTATTCGTTCGCCGCTGCAAGAAGCCGGCTTTACAAAAAGTGCTATTCGCAAAGTAAGTAAGGCATGGGGACTTGCGACTTGGGATAAGCCGGCGCAAGCCTGTCTTGCTTCCCGCATCCCGTACGGCGTGCGTATTGAAAAAGGCATACTCGCAAATATCGCTCAGGCGGAAAGTTTTCTTAAGGCCCAGGGTTTTTTGCATGTCCGGGTGCGTCATTACGGATCGCTTTGCAGAATTGAAGTTCCTGAAAATGATATTGCGCGGCTTGTAAGGAAACGGGCATTGATTTTGAAGAAGGTAAAGACGCTCGGGTATACCTATATTACCGTTGACTTAGAAGGATATAGAACGGGTAGCATGAACGAGGTGTTGGCTCCAACGCACTACCGCGCAAAATTTAATGCCTAAAGTATGGCGCGTTCGTTGGAGTTTTCTCAATAAGTTTGTGAAGGGTGCTCAATCCCGCTATCGCGGGGTTTCCTGCCTGCGGTAGGCAGGCACTTAATAAAAATAAGAGGTGCTCAATCCCGCTATCGCGGGGTTTCACTTAATAAAAATAAGAGGTGCTCAATCCCGCTATCGCGGGGTTTCACTTAATAAAAATAAGAGGTGCTCAATCCCGCTATCGCGGGGTTTCGCTTAATAAGAATATGAGGTGCTCAATGAAAAAAATTTATCTTGATTACGCGGCTACTACGCCGACAGACCCTGAAGTATTGGAAGCGATGAAGCCGTATTTTTTTGAAAAACCGGGGAATGCTTCCAGTATCCATACTTTTGGCCAGGAGGCAAAAAAGGGGATTGAGGATGCCCGTGAGAAATTGGCATCATTGCTGAGTGCCAAACCGGAAGAGATTGTTTTTACTTCCGGAGGGACCGAATCAAATAATACCGCCTTAAAAGGGATTGCCTGCGCTTTGCGGGAAAAAGGCAACCATATCATTACAACTGCGATTGAGCATCATGCTATCAGCGAGCCGTGTAAGTTCCTTGAAAAGTACGGATTTACGGTAACGACTGTCGGTGTTGACCGAGACGGCCTCGTGGATCCTGCTGATATTAAAAAGGCGATCACCGATAAGACGATCCTTGTTTCGGTGATGCATGCCAATAACGAAATCGGCGTTATTCAGCCGATCGCTGAGATAGGAACGATTGCCAGGGCGCGCGGTATCGTTTTTCATACGGATGCGGTTCAGACCGTCGGCCATATACCGGTTCATGTCGATGATCTGCAGGTTGATTTACTTTCTTTGTCGGCGCATAAGTTTTACGGACCCAAAGGCGTCGGCGCTTTGTATGTGCGTAAAGGTACTCGCCTGGAATGGTTGCTGCACGGAGGGGATCAGGAACGTAATAGGCGCGGGTCGACGTATAATACGCCGGGCATTGTCGGGCTCGGAAAAGCCGTTGAATTGTGTGCTGCGAAGATGGATGATGAGGCGCGCCAGCAGATTCTTTTACGCGATGCTATTATTGAAGGGATCATGGCAAAGATTCCCGAAGTCCGTTTGAACGGTCATCGCTCGAAACGGCTTCCGAATAACGCTAATCTTTCTGTTACCTATATTGAGGGGGAATCAATGCTTTTGAACCTTGATATGAAGGGCATTGCTGTATCCACCGGTTCAGCCTGTACTTCCAGCTCCCTTGAACCTTCTCATGTACTTTTAGCGATTGGATTGGCGCATGAAATTGCCCACGGGTCTCTGCGTTTTAGCCTTGGAAGATGGTCAAGCCAGGCAGATGTTGACTACCTTTTAGAGATCTTACCGCCGATAGTAGCTAATTTACGCGCCATGTCGCCTCTTTACGAGCAGAAATAAACATGCACGAGCGAATCCTTGCCTGTTTAAAGTCAACGCGTGACTATGTTTCCGGCGAGGAGATCTCTAATTCTCTCAAAATTTCCCGTCAGGCCCTCTGGAAACATATTCATCAGCTAAAAGATGCAGGGTATGATATTGTTGCTGTCCCCCATCTCGGGTATAAACTTATTTCTTCTCCTGACAGGCTTTTTGTACAGGAAGTTACCCATGGTCTTGAAACAAAAGTGTTCGGCAGGCGGGTTTACTTCTTTGAAAACGTATCTTCTACCATGGATATCGCGATGCAGCGTGCTATGGAAGGAGAGCCGGAAGGAGCTCTTATTCTTGCTGAGACCCAAACAAAGGGCAGGGGCCGGATGGGAAGAGCGTGGATCTCACAGCGGCACAAAGGGATTTATGCGTCGTTTATCGTACGTCCGAAGATTCTTCCTACGCAAGCTCCTGTTTTAACATTGTTGACAGCGGTGAGTATTTGCGAAGCGGTTTATGAGTATTGTTCGGTTCAAACAACCATTAAATGGCCCAATGATATTTTTATCGGGGGTAAAAAACTCTGCGGTATCCTTACCGAACTTGAGGCTGAGTCCGACCAGGTGCATTGCGCAGTTATCGGGTTTGGCATCAATGTCAACAATGAAAAGAAATCGCTTGTGCCCGTTGCTACCTCTTTGTTCGAGGAGACCGGACATGTCGTAAACCGGGCGGCACTTCTGCAGATTATTATGCGCCATTTGGAAACCAAGTATTTTTCCTTTTTGAAATACGGTCCCAACCAGATCATAGAGAAGTGGCGGCAGTATTCCATCACGCTCGGTTGTCGCGTTAAAGTAAGTCTCCATAAAAGCCATCTTGAAGGTCAGGCCGTTGATATTGATGACGACGGTGCGCTTCTGATACGGAAAGATAACGGCCTCATCCAGCGTCTCACCGCCGGCGATATCATCCACTGCCGGTAATTGTAAACCAACAAATACAATTTAGTTGACAGTTGTCCCCCGCATTTGTATAGTAATGATTGGGTGGGGAGCTGTTGTTCAGTGTGGTTTTTAATAGCGCTATACGGGCTGTAAAGTCAGGTGTTCTTCAAGAACATGCCGTCAATGCCCGATAGCCTATACCCAATGGCGAAAGGCGTGAATATAAATGAGTGTTACGCCGCGACGCCAACCAATTTATCCGCTCCTTACAATGACGAGCAGAAAAGCATCATTGCGAGTCTGGTTTTTCCCATGGCAACCCAAGAAAGGGCGTGGCAATCTAAAAATGAGCTGTCTTCTGGCGGAAAACAATCCTTGGACATTGGACTATGGGCTATGAACTAATCTGGCTCAAGCGCGTAATACGCGGCTATTTTCTTATTGCCTTGTTTATTCTGCCGGCATATTCTTCTGCGTTTTCCCAATCCGACCAGCAGCTTGAGAGGATTGTGGTTAAGAAATCTGCTGCTCCGGCAACTGTCGTGGGTACCTCGCTTTCCCGGGAAGTAATAACGGCAGATGAAATTGCGGCGAAACATATTCTGACACTTACGGATGCCTTGAACTGCGTTGCAGGTATGGATGTGCGCTCACGCGGACCTTCCGGCAGTCAGGCGGATATGTCGTTGCGCGGCTCGACCTATGAGCAGGTTTCCGTTTCTATTGACGGCGTCAAGATAATGGATCCGCAAACCGGTCACTATAACCTCGATATCCCGCTTACTGTTTATGATATTGATCGCATTGAAGTTACCCAGGAGAGCGCATCGACTCACTATGGCGCCGGCGCATTCGCCGGCAGCGTTAATATTGTTACCAAGAAAATCACTCCGAAAAAGATGCAGGTGCAGGCAAGAGGCGGACAGCACGCGTTGCATGCAGAGAGTTTTTCTGCCAGTTATCCTGATTCGGGCTTACAAGGGCGTATTTCGTATGATCATGCGCAGGCGAAGGCAGCCCGTCCGAATACTGACTTTGACCATACGACTGCCACGGCATATTTCTCAAAGAATTTTGGCGATGCTTTACTGGATAGTATGTCCGGTTATCAAAAGAAAGATTACGGAGCATCGACATTTTATTCGAATCTTTTCCCTGAAGAAGAAGAACACACGCAGACATATTTTATACGTACTGGTTTGCGTGTGCCTACGATGCTAGGGGAATTGACGAGTAATTTATTTTGGCGCAAGCATCTTGATACGTTTATTCTTCGCCGCGCTATCCCCTCCGCTGCTAATAATCATACTACGCATGTTTACGGCCTGGATACCCATATAGAGCGTTTCACTCGTTTTGGTGTTCTTTCTTCAGGTTTTGTTTGTTCCAGGGATGAAATTAATTCGACAAATCTTGGCAAGCACGCGCGGTTGTATGAAGGAATATCTATTGGCTTACAAAAAAGTCTTACTGATCGTATTCGATTTGAAGTACATAACCGGGGTGATTATTATCAGAAATGGGGCTGGCAAGATTCAATGAATACGGCTCTTCGATATGCGCTTATTCCTGATAGGGTATATGCGGTTGGTTCGTGGGCGCGCGGATTTCGCGTTCCAACTTTTACGGAACTTTACTATTCGGACTTAGGGAATCGCGGTAACCAAAATTTACAAGCAGAAGAGGCTGATACATATACCGCAGGTATTGATGCGCAACAAGGGCATTGGAGCGGTGGCGTTGATGTTTTTATTCGCCGGGGGCGTAATCTTATTGATTGGACGCGTGCGACAAACACCGACCTTTGGGAGGCAACAAATTTAGGGCGGGTTGATTTTCGCGGTATCGACGGCACGGTTAAAGTTAAGCCCGATATCGGGAATCGGTTCGTGCGTTTGGATGCGGTTTCTTTTTCGTATACGTATACCGATGCTGATACAAAGGCATCGGGGTTTCTTTCGAAATACGCCCTTGATATCGCAAAGAACAAGTATATCCTTGGGATCAACCAGCGGTTATTTGGTTGTGAGTTTGTCTGGGAACTTGCATATGTTGAACGGTACTACGGTGAGAAATATTGTATCGGTAATATTTCAATATCGAGGAACGTTCGTCTCGCTGGTTGCCGTGTAGAGCCGTTTGTTTCCGTTGATAATTTTACTAACGCCCGTTATAGTGAAGTTGGCGGTGTTTTACAGCCCGGCCGTTGGATTCAGGCCGGTGCCAAACTGGAGTGGTAATTAATCTTTTGACGGAGTATAATATTTTCCATGAAAAAGACGAGGATAGTTGTTGCTATGAGCGGCGGGGTTGATTCTTCGGTTGCTGCAGCACTTCTTAAAGAGCAGGGGCATGAGGTTATCGGCATTACCATGTGTTTTAATCTTGCTGATGCCACGGGGAAGCATCCTGCTTGTTGCGGCGTGCAAGGGGTAGAGGATGCCCGTCGTGTCGCGCATACTTTGGGGATCCCGCATTATGTTGTCAACATGCAAAAAGCCCTGCATGAGTATGTTATCAAGGATTTTTGTGCCGAATATTTAAGCGGAAGGACTCCAAATCCCTGTGTGCGGTGTAATCAATTTGTTAAGTTTGACGCGCTTCTTAAGAAGTCGTTTGCGTATGAAGCCGAGTATCTTGCGACCGGCCATTATGCACGGATTGTCCGGTCGGGCAAACTATTCTTGCTCAAGAAGGCGCACGATACCCGTAAGGACCAGTCGTATTTCTTGCATCGGGTTAATCAGGAACAATTACGGCATATTGTATTTCCTCTCGGCGGGTTGATCAAGGATGAGGTACGCGGATTAGCGAGGAAATTCGGACTTGCGGTTGCCGCAAAACCTGATAGCCAGGAGATATGTTTTTTACCCGATAATAATTATCGCGGGTTTTTACAGCGTTTTGCTCCTGCCGCCATTACGCCGGGACCGTTATGTGATAAAAACGGGAAAGAATTAGGAATGCATAAGGGAACAGCGTTTTATACGATTGGCCAGCGTGAAGGTCTTGGCGTAGCCTTGGGGTATCCGGCATATGTCAGTAGTATTGATGCGGAACGGAATATGGTTATTGTCGGCCCCCGGGATGAAGTCATGAAAAGGGAGTTCTTGATAAGCGATGTGCATTATTGCGGATTACCCCTTAAAAAGAAAGTTGCTCTCTGTGTCCGGATACGCTATAATCATAAAGAGTCTCCCGCCGTGGTCGAGCCAGCCGGAACCAAATGCGCGATATGTTTTAAAACGCCGCAATTTGCTATTACACCCGGTCAATCGGCCGTGCTGTATAATAAAAATACCGTTGTCGGCGGCGGTATCATAGAAAAGGTGGTTGCTTAGATGCTCAGAAAATTCTTTGAGGCAGATGTTGCCAAACAAATTAAAGAACTTAAGAAAAAACGAGATGCGATCATTTTAGCGCATAACTATCAGCTCCCGGAGGTGCAGGATATTGCTGATTTTCGCGGTGATTCGCTTGAATTGAGCCGTATTGCCGCAAAAACCGATGCCAAGGTCATTGTTTTTTGCGGGGTTCACTTTATGGCTGAGACCGCAGCGATACTCTCTCCGAATAAAAAGGTGATTGTTCCGGATATTCAGGCAGGATGCCCGATGGCGAATATGATCACGCCTGCCGATGTCCGTCAATTGCGGAAAGAACATCCTGATGCAGTTGCTGTCGGGTATGTCAATACGTCCGCTGCGGTAAAAGCAGAACTTGATTATTGCTGTACTTCGACGAATGCCGTTAAAGTCGTCAATTATCTGAAGGATGCAAAAGAGATTATCTTTGTCCCCGATAAATATCTTGCCGACCATGTTATGCGGATAACGGGGAGGAAGCTGATTATTTGGAAGGGGTTTTGTCCGACGCACGTCAAAATCCTGCCGGAAGATATTAAGCGTGAAAAGAATTTTCACCCGTTCGCAAAAGTTATGGTCCATCCGGAATGTCTCCCTCAGGTAGCTGCGCTTGCCGATGCAGTTATCTCTACGGGCCAGATGTCAAAATACGCTAAAGAAAACGACGCCAAAGAGTTTATTGTAGGAACGGAGGTCGGGATTATCTACCGTCTTAAAAAAGATAATCCGACGAAAGAATTTTATCCTGCCTCAGAAGCTGCCATTTGTCCTAATATGAAACGTACGACTCAGGAAAAAGTCCTGTGGGCGCTTGAATCGATGAAGGAAGAGGTCCGGGTTCCCGCTGACGTGCGTCAGCGCGCCGTACTGGCTATTAACCGCATGATTGAAATCGTTTAGCTGACGTGAATATTCCGGTTCTCTATGAAGATTCCTGGCTTATTATTGTTGATAAACCCTCCGGGCTCCTGACTATTCCAACGCCCAAGCGTGAATCCCGAACTCTTACCAGTATTTTAGATGATGATGCCTTGGAAAAGGGTGCGTCATATCGAGTACACCCGTGTCATCGTCTTGATCGTGAGACTTCAGGTGTGATCATGTACGCAAAAGGGAAATCGATGCAGCAAAAAATGATGCATTTATTTCATGAAAAAAAGGTAAAGAAAACGTACCTGGCTTTTGTGCGGGGGCATTTGGAGCATGCGGAAGGTCAGATCAGCAAGCCGATTGAAGGAGCGCCGGCTGTGACGCAGTATCGTCTTCTTGAAAAGCGTAATGGCTATAGCGTTGTTGAGGTCATTCCGGTTACCGGCAGGACGAATCAGATCAGGATCCATTTTGGAGTTCTTGGCCATCCGATACTCGGGGAGACGCGATTTGCTTTCCGCCGGGATTTTATTCTACGTGCCAAACGGCTTTGTCTGCATGCCCAGTCAGTTGAATTTCCGCATCCGATTACGAAACAGCCGGTTTTTATTCAGGCTCCTCTTCCGCAGGACTTGACGGCATTCTTGGAGAGTCATTAGCAATGAAAAAAATCTCTCTTCGCGAATGGTGCATCGGCCTTGGTATTGCGCTCCTTTGTTTTGCCGCCTGGTTTCGTTTCGGATACCCGCAGTTTTCATCGGTCAACTTAGCAGTTGACCGGCAAAAAGCGTATGCTATAGCGCAATCTTTTTTACGTCAACGCCACGTTCCCCTCCAGGAATACCATTCAGCAGTTGTTTTTGAAAGTGATGACTGGACTGACCGGTATTTGCAGAAAACAGTGGGTTTCGAAGGGGAAGAGAAATTCCTGCAGAAGCATCAGTACGATTTATTTTATTGGCGGATACGGTTTTTCCGTGAGTTTAAAAAAGAGGAGTATACGGTTGAAGTTAGTTCTCATACCGGCGCGGTACTTGGATATGTGCATTTGATCGATGACATCGCTCAACGGCAGGACGTTTCAAAAGAAGCTGCGCGTTTCCATGCGGAGCAATTCATCGAGCACGGCTATGGAATTAAGCTGGATGCCTATGATTTTCACGAAGAAAAAATCAAACGGTATGAGAAACGTATTGATTATGAGTTTTCCTGGGAGAAAAAAGGGGTTTATATCCCCTGGAAAAAGGACCAGGGAGGGGCAAAACTTCTTTTAGGGGTAAAAGTTTCCGGAGATGAGATCCGGCAGTTTTACACGCAGAATCTCGACGTCCCCGAACAGTTTGAGCGCGATATCGCAAAACAACTGGTTTTCGGGGAGTATCTGGTTAATATCTATTTCATTGTTTTTATTCTTCTCGTCATCATTTCCATTTATATTGTTGTTAAAAAGAAAAATCAGGTCATTACACGAAGTTGCAAGAAGTGGTATCTATGGTGCGCGGTTTTTCTTTTAGCGATGAATCTCGGATCTTTTGGCAATAACTTTCAAGCTATTCTTGCCGGTTATGCGACAAGTGTTTCTTTGGGCTCATTCATCGGCATTATTTTCATGCGCAGTTCTATCAATCTTCTGGTGATGAGTGTCATGTTTATTATGCCGGGGCTTGCCGGAGAAGCGTTGAACAAGGAAGTGTTTTACGATCGTCCGTTTACTTCTCTTTCCCATTATATCCGCAGTTCATTTTTGAATCGTTCATTGACCAGGGCGGTTATATTCGGGTATTTGGTCTTTCTGGTTATGCTTGGCGTGCAAGCGGTACTATTCTGGGTTGGGCAGACATACCTTGGTGTCTGGAAAGAATGGATTAAATTGACCCAGTTTTCCTCGGCATATATCCCGTTCTTTGGCGCTTTTGCATTAGCAGTGAATGCCAGTTTTAATGAAGAAGTTATTTTCCGTATTTTCGGCATGAGCTTGGCAACAAAATATTGTAAACGTTTGGCATGCGCGGTAGTATGTACGGCTGTGGTGTGGGGATTCGGTCACTCCGCCTATGCTATTTTCCCCGTCTGGTTCAGGGGAATAGAAGTCAGTATCATTGGGATTATATTCGGCATTATTTTTCTGCGTTATGGCGTTATGCCGCTGTTGGTAGCGCATTATTTGTTCGATGTGTATTGGAGTATTGCCGCGTATGTCCTTGGTAAGAGTACGCCGTTTCTTTTGTACGGGTCAATTACGGTTTTTGCTTTGCCGTTAGTACTCGGTTTGATCGCGTATTGGCGTAATAAAAGCGAAGAAGAACGCCCGCTGACCCTTGCATTTGACCGGACACAGCACTATAATGTTGGAGTGCTTGTTGCATTTGTGCGTCAGAAAAAGCTTGCAGGGACAGCACCTTCCCAGGTGCGACTTGAGCTGATCGAGCATAATTGGGATGTCGAATTGGTCGATAGCGCGATAAAAGAAGTATTTGAGAAGTAGCTTATAGCTCATGGCTGATAGCTCATAGGTTGGTTCCGCCGAAGGCGGACACGTAGCTTTGTTTTTTTATCTCCTACGACCTCTTACGATTATTTGAAGGAGTACTGCTATGCTTGAAACAATTATTTTGGGAATTATTCAAGGGTTTACTGAGTTTCTTCCTATAAGCAGTTCCGGTCACTTAATTGTCGTTCAACATCTTTTTGGGATGCAAGAAGGGGTTATTGCGCTTGATGTCACCCTGCATTTGGGGACGCTGCTTGCGCTTATCATCTTTTTCTGGAAAGATATTGTGCTTGTGCTGCGGGATAAAAAAGCGATTGGCCAGATCCTTGTTGTAACGATTATTACCGGCGCCATCGGCGTTGGAGGGAAAGATTTCTTTGAAAGCTTATTCAGTTCGCCGCGTGCGGTTGCGTATGGCTGGATTGTCACCGGCCTGCTTCTTTTATCGACGAAATGTGTTATTGGCCGCACCGGCAGATCGAATTTTCGCTGGTCTGACGCAGGGATCCTCGGGTTAACGCAAGGGATGGCTATTATTCCGGGTATTTCACGTTCGGGGACGACCATCGCGACGCTTTTATTCCGCGGTATCGAGCGTGAGAAAGCATTCGCCTATGCTTTTATTGTGGGGATACCGGCGATCCTGGGAGCCGCTATACTTGAAGCAAAACACATCGACACTGCCCTGCAACAGGAATTTTCACTTCTTGCGATGGGTTTTATTACAAGCGCTTTGGCGGGTTTTTTCTCGTTATGGTTCCTGCGTTTCATTATTTGCCGGTCAAAGCTGCATTATTTCGGATGGTATTGTTTAGTGGCGGCAACATTGACGTTTCTTTTTATTCGGTGAGGAATATATGGGCATACTTGTTCTAGGGACTGTTGCGCTTGATACCGTTCAGACGCCGTTTGGTAAACGTGACGCGCTTCTGGGGGGGTCGGCATCGCATTTTTCCATGTCGGCACGGTTATTCACGGATGTCAGCCTTGTGGCAGTTATAGGGAAAGATTTTCCTGATAAACACATTGCTTTCTTAAAAAATAAAGGCATTGATTTAACGTCGTTGGCGAAAGAATCCGGCGATACATTCCGCTGGCAAGGAGAATATTCCGGCGATCTTAATACTGCAAAGACGCTTGATACGCATTTGGGTGTCTTGGCCACCTTCCGTCCGCAGCTTACCGCGGCACAAAGGCGTTTTAAAAATGTATTCCTGGCCAATGTGGACCCGGATATTCAGAATTATCTTTTAGCGAGTATGAGGAATTCAACTATTGTCGGGCTTGATAGTATGAATTTCTGGATCCATACAAAACGTAAATCCCTTCTTCGAGCTCTTAAGAAAGTTGATATTTTTGTTGCCAATGATCAGGAGGCGCGGGATTTAACCGGTCAAACTAATCTTATTAAGGCAGCAAAAAGTCTGCGTTCCTATGGCCCGCGTATCGTGCTTATTAAAAAAGGCGAGCATGGTGTTTTCCTGCAGGCAGATTCTTGTACGCTTTTATTGCCGGCATATCCGACCGATACGGTAGTTGATCCCACAGGCGCAGGGGATACCTTTGCCGGAGGGTTTATGGGGTATTTGGCGCGCGCCGGGAAAGTTAACGCGGCTACTTTAAAAAAAGCAATTTGCTATGGCACGATCGCCGCTTCTTTCAACGTCGAAGGGTTTGGTTTGGAGAAAACGAGTGCCCTTGCGCGTAATGATCTTGAAAAACGCCTGCGTGTGTTTAAGCGGCATATATCTATATAAGGTATAATGGTGATGCGTAGTTGAGAGATCGCCATGAAACAGAAGAGGAGTAGCCCATGTTTGAAGAGAAGATTATGCAGGATTATAAAGAAGCCATGAAGGCGCGCGATTCCGTGCGTTCGACGGTGCTTAATTTTTTGCGCGCAGAGTTTAAGAACGTCGCTATCGCCAAGAAAAAAGATGTTTTGGATGATGATGAGGCAGCGGCAATTATTAAAAAACAGATCAAACAGCGGCAGGATTCCATTGATCAATTTGAAAAAGGCGGGAGGAATGATTTGGCCGAAAAAGAAGTCAAGGAAATGGTGATTTTGAAGGCGTATCTTCCTGCGGAACTTCCTGTTGAAGAGATTAAGAAGATACTTGAAGAAGTTGTGGTTGTGACAGGCGCTTTGTCTATGAAAGACATGGGGAAGGTTATGAAAGAAGCAAATGCAAAAATTGCCGGTAAGGCCGATGGGAAATTAGTGAGTGATCTGGTGCGTCAGCGTCTGACTGCGGGAAAGTTCTAGGTATGGATGCAAAACGGTTTACAGCGATTGCCAAGGGGAGCCCGGTGCCAGGTTTCTGGCTGACGAGTGTGCAAGGGAAAGCCTGTTCGACGCAGGACTTTATGGGCAAAAAGAATCTGCTTGTCTTCTTCTTTGCCAGTCTTGAAGACACCGGCGTACGGGATTATTTGGAAGTTTTGAACGCTGTTTCGGGCAATTTGCAGGAGTTTGACGCCCAGATAATTGCGATTTCCTTTGATGACGAGGATGCGCTGAGAGAATATGCCAGAAGCCAGCCGCTCCGGTATGATCTGCTGGTTGATCGTGACCGTGTTATTTTTTCCAAGTATTTTATTGATGCGCAAATCCCGCTTTTTTTGGGCGCGGTGTTCATCACGGATAAGTTTCAGAGATTATATAAGGCATATGGTTATGAGTCATTGGTTGATTTGCCAGACGCGGAAGAGCTTGTGGAAACGGTAGAATCTTTTGAGTGATACGGGTACAATGCGACAGGTATTGGCTCTTGACCGGTGATTTGATTTATTAGGCGCGCTCATTTTTTCGGAATGCACGTGTATTTCTGGTTCATCCCTGCCTGTTGCAGACGTGGACGGCCTTGCGGTCTTGATGTGCATTCCCCCTGTATTGCAGCCGTACAGCAGTTGTTCAAGAAAAATACTCTTGACAAGAAGAGCGGGCGATAGTAAAATTTAAACATAGAATTTTGTTTTTTAGGGCCTATTTGTGACAATTTTCACAAAGTCGAGACTCCTGCCCGTGTAAAAATATTACTTCCGAATTCGAAAACCATTTAACCCCGGAGTATTAGATATGGCTACGCAAGAAGTTGTTAATGAAATCAATGCTTTGGTTACCAAATGGAAGGATAAACAGGGTAACCTGATTATGATCCTTCATGAGCTGCAGAATCATTATGGATATGTTCCCCGCGAAGCTTCCCTGGAACTTTCCAAGATCTTACATGTCCCTTTGGCTCGTATCTATGAAGTTATCACTTTCTACAATTTTTTTAAGTTGGAGCCTCCGGGCAAACATACCATTGCCGTTTGCATGGGGACTGCCTGTTATTTAAAAGGGGCGCCGAGACTGTTGGCGGAAATAAAGAACATTCTGAACGTCGAAGAAGGCAGGACCACGAAAGACGGCCTTTTTTACCTGGATGTTGTCCGTTGCCTGGGATGTTGCGGGTTATCGCCGGTCATCAAGATTGACGATAAGGTTTACGGGAAAGTTACGAAAAACGAAATAGTTGATATTTTATCGAAATATGGAAAGCAGGGGCAATAAGCATATGGCAAAATTAACGCGAGAATCTTTTGATACGTTAGTGCATCAATTATCGGAAAAACGCGCCGAATCAAACTGGATAAAAGTTGGGATGAGTACCTGTGGTATTGCCGCCGGCGCCGAGGATGTCCTTAACACGCTTACGGAAGAAGCAAAAAAGCGCAAGATTGAAATTGTGATTAAGCGTTGCGGTTGCCAAGGGATGTGTTCAGTTGAGCCTCTTGTTGAAGTGCATGTGCCAGGGCTTCCGGATGTGGTGTATGGAAAGGTTGACAAGGCCTGTGCCGTAAAAATACTCGAAGAACATGTGATGGCCAAAAAACTGGTGAATGACCATATATATGAATTACGGACTAAACGATAGGATTGCATAATGGAAAAAAAGACAGTTTTTATAAAAGATACAAACCGCATTGTTCAGGCGGGCAAGGATTTTGACACGCATTTCTTGAGTTATGTGCGGGAAGTCGGTCTTGAAGAGGTTGTTGAAGTCACCCGTGTTGCCGATATCGGTATTTATGACCAAGGTGTTGTGGTAAAGATTATGCCCGGTGATATTCAGTATGCGCAGGTCAAGGATACGGATATTAAGCGTATCGTCGATGAAACGCTAAAAAAAGGGAACGTTATCCAGGAACTTGTCTGTACCAAAGAGCCCAAACAACTGCGCGTGGTGCTGCGAAACTGCGGGGTTATTGATCCGGACAGTATTGAAGAATACATTGCCAGCGGCGGTTATCAGGGGATTAAGAAAATACTTTCAGGCATGACGCCCGAGCAGGTTATTGAAGAGTTGAAGGTGAGCGGTTTGCGGGGGCGCGGCGGTGCAGGTTTTCCCACCTGGTTGAAATGGAAACTGACTCGGGAAGCACAAGGCGACCAAAAATATATTATTTGTAACGGCGATGAAGGGGATCCCGGCGCGTACATGGACCGCAGCGTCTTGGAAGGCGACCCGCATTCCGTTATTGAAGGATTGATGACTGCCGGTTTCGCGATTGGTGCGACAAAGGGTTTCTTCTATATCCGCGCGGAATATCCGCTTGCGGTTGAGCGTATTGAAAAAGCCATTGCCAAGGCCTATGATTACGGTTTATTGGGAAATAATATTTTAGGGAGCTCATTTAGTTTTGACGTTGATATCAGGCTTGGCGCGGGCGCTTTTGTCTGCGGCGAAGAGACGGCGTTGATCGCTTCTATTGAAGGTAAGCGCGGAACTCCCCGCCCGAGACCGCCGTTTCCGTCGGTTAAAGGACTTTGGGATAAGCCGACCGCGATTAATAACGTTGAAACCCTTGCCAATATCCCGGTGATTATGACGCGGGGCGGTGCCTGGTTTGCCGGTATCGGTACCGAAAAATCAAAAGGTACCAAGGTTTTTGCATTGACCGGAAAAGTGAAAAATTCCGGGCTTGTTGAAGTTCCTATGGGAATAACCTTGCGTGAGATTATTTATGATATCGGCGGTGGATTGATCTCCGACAAGGATATCAAAGCGGTACAGACCGGGGGCCCTTCAGGAGGCGTTATCCCGAAAGAATACCTTGATACGCCGGTTGATTACGAGAACCTTCAGAAGCTTGGCTCGATTATGGGCTCCGGCGGTATGATCGTCATGGACGAAGACGATTGCATGGTTGATATTGCTAAATTCTATCTCGGGTTCTGCGTTGATGAGTCCTGTGGGAAATGTGTCCCCTGCCGTATCGGCGGGTATCAGCTGCTAAGGATTTTAAATAGGATTTCTCAGGCTACCGGCACTCTTGAAGATGTCGACAAGATGAAAAAGATTGCGTTGGCTATGCAAAAAGCCTCGTTGTGCGCTCTCGGGCAAACGGCGGCAAATCCCGTTGTATCAACGATAAAATATTTTGAAGAAGAATATAAAGATCATATTGTTAATAAAAAATGCCGTTCGCATAAGTGCACGCATCTGTTGAACTATTCAATTATGCAGGATAAATGTAAGCGCTGCAGGATCTGCGTGATCCATTGTCCAGCCAATGCGATAACGGGTGACAAGGAAAAAGGTTTTTACGTCGACCAGAAAATCTGCGCCAAGTGCGGAAAATGTTTTGAAGTCTGCAGATTCGGTGCAATCTTGAAGGAGTAAGGCAATGATTAACGCTAAAATTAACGGGATGCCGGTTGCGGTTGAAGAAGGCACGTCAATCCTTGACGCAGCAGGTAAAGTTCAGGTAAAGATACCGACACTCTGTAAACACCCGGATCTTCCGCCGGGAGCCGGCTGCGGGCTTTGTATTGTTAAAATTAAAGGTTCGCCCAAGATGTTCCGTGCCTGCTCTACGCCGTTAGAAAACGGCATGGAGATTACGACTCATGACCCGGAAATCGTTGCCGTGCGTAAAACAGTCGTCGAGTTGATCCTTTCCAACCATCCGAATGATTGTTTGCAATGCGGCCGGAATAATGATTGCGAGCTGCAGAAACTGGTGGCTGATTTTGCTATCCGTCAGGAACCTTTTGAAAAATCGCTTCGGGATATCCCAAAAGATACTTCCACGAAAACAATTGTGCTGGATCCGCAAAAATGTATTCTCTGCGGCCGTTGTGTTAAAGTCTGCCAGGAAATGCAGAATGTTTGGGCACTTTCATTTTTAGAGAGAGGTTTCTGTACGCGTATCTCCCCGGCAGGGGATATTAAGCTTGCCGATTCTCCCTGTATCCGCTGCGGTCAGTGTTCAAACCATTGTCCGACGGGGGCTATCGTCGAGAATGATCAGACTTCCGATGTGTGGGCTGCGTTGCAGGATCCTGAAAAATATTGTGTTGTTCAGATTGCTCCTGCCGTACGCGTTGCTATTGGTGAAGCATTCGGTTTGCCGATAGGCACCAATATGACCAAGAAACTATATGCGATTTTACGCAGGCTCGGGTTTAAGGCTGTTTTTGATACGAATTTCGGTGCCGATGTCACTATTATGGAAGAAGGCAGCGAGTTTATTGAACGTTTCATCCATGGGAAAGGCGAACTTCCGCTTATTACCAGTTGTTGCCCGGGGTGGGTTGATTTCATGGAGAAATTTCATCCGGATATGATAGGGCATTTTTCTTCCTGTAAATCGCCGCATGAAATTGTCGGGGTACTTTCAAAGACATACTATGCCAATAAGATTAAGGTAGATCCGAAAAAGATTTACGTGGTTTCTATCATGCCGTGTACCGCTAAAAAGCAGGAGATTTTACGCAGCGAAGAGATGTTTGCTTCGGGTATGCAGGATGTGGATATTGCGTTAACTACCCGTGAGTTGGCGCGCATGATTAAACAAGCCGGTGTTGATTTTGTGAACTTGCCTGATGAGGAGCCCGATCATATCTTGGGTGATTACACAGGGGCAGGTGTTATTTTCGGTGCTACCGGCGGTGTTATGGAGGCCGCTGTTCGTACCGCCTATTATATCGTGAACAAAAAAATGCTTCCGAAGATCGAGCTGGAAGAGATTCGTGGATTAAAAGGCGTAAAAACCGCTGAAGTGAGTTTAAACGGGAAAGCTGTCCGTATTGCAGTTGCGCATGGGTTGAATCACGTTGAATTTGTGCTTGATCAGATCCGCCATGCCAAAGCAAAAGGGTATGAATTGCCGTATCACTTTGTGGAAGTTATGGCCTGTCTTGGCGGATGTGTTGGCGGCGGTGGACAACCGTATGGCGTGACTGATGAACTGCGTATGAAACGCGCGCAGGGGATTTATCAGGATGACCGTGGAAAACAATTGCGTTGTTCGCATGAAAATCCGCTTGTTCAAACATTGTATAAGGAATTCCTGGATAAGCCGTTAAGCGCTAAGTCAGAAAAATTGCTGCACACGCATTACAAGGCGCGTCCGGTGTATGCGAAGTAATGAGTAGAAATTTATTAAGGCTGTAAGTTTTGTCATGAGTTGTGTGCCGAGAGTCGCCTGTAAAAAAACAAATGCTTCTTTTTGAAAGCAACCCGCCTTTGGCGGAATTTAAAACGCGATACTCAATACGCACGACACACGACTAATCGTGTGAAATAGTTACAAATGATCCTGCGGTAAGGAGTTATTTATCTGAGCCCAAGGGAAGAAGAAGGTGGAGATATTCTTTATCCCGGTTTTACCGCAGGCTCAATTGTGGTGGAACCGGGATTATTTTTGTTTATGTGCATGCAGGGTGTTTTCCACCCCTGGGGTGTAAAAATGGAAGAGGAGGAGAATGATGGAAAAACGTTTAGGTTTTGTAGGGATTATTATTGAGAATAGGAAGAAAGAGGCACCTGTGGTGAATCAGGTCCTTTCGGAATTTGGTGAAATTATCTTAGGCAGAATGGGGATCCCGCATGCAAAAAAGAATATGAATGTTATTGTGCTTATTGTTGATGCTACAACTGATCAGGTGGGTGCTTTGACCGGGAAACTCGGAAAGATTGAAGGTGTTTGTGTTAAGTCAGGGTTAAGCAAGTGTAATGTGTAAGCGATATTGAATCGTCAGGAACACCCCCCGGCGTAATCGGGAAAGAGGGTAGTCTGTTTTGGCCAAGGGTTTTGGTTATTGGACAAAGCTGCATTACAGTCGTATAGATAGGAGCTCGTATGTTACACATTAACGAATCAAAAATTGAAGAGTTGCTTCACCGGGCAGCGAAGGCTACGCCTGAAGAGATAGAACGTATTTTGCAGAAGAGCCTTGCATTGCAGCGGTTGACCCTCCAAGAGACTGCGGCACTTTTGGCGGTTCAGGACAAGGCGATCATGAAGAAAATATGTATTGCGGCAGCGGATGTCAAGGAACGCATTTACGGCAAACGTGTCGTATTGTTCGCGCCGCTGTATATCAGTAATCTTTGTTCAAATGCATGCTTGTACTGTGCTTTTAAAGCCGATAATACGTTGACGAAGCGCCGGGCATTGACGATGGAAGAGATTAGAACTGAAATCGCCTGGCTTCTCAAACGCGGGCATAAACGTATCCTTATGGTCAGTGGAGAGGCGGCTCCGGGAGGCCAGTCGAATATTGATTATTGCGTTGAGGCTGTTGAGACGATATATTCTGTTTCCGCCGGACCCCATAAGATTAAACGTGTTAATGTCAACTTGGCACCGTTATCGATCGATCAATTCAAGAAATTGAAGAAAGCCGGTATCGGGACCTATCAGATTTTCCAGGAGACCTATCACGAAAAGACATACAGGCATGTTCATCCTATCGGCCCGAAGTCAGATCCGGATAACAGAGTTGATGCGGTTGACCGTGCTTTTCTGGCGGGGATTGATGATATCGGTATCGGGGTTTTATACGGTCTCTACGACTGGCGCTTTGAAACGCTTGCGCTTTTGATGCATGTTGAACACATGGAGAAGCGTTTTAATGTCGGGCCGCATACGATTTCCGTGCCGCGCATTGAACCGGCAGAAGGTGTTCCGTTTGTCGATAACCTGGAATATAAAGTCAGCGACGATGATTTTAGAAAAATTGTCGCGGTGATGCGGCTTTCCGTCCCATATACCGGGTTAATCCTTTCAACGCGTGAGTCTCCGGCCATGCGCGATGAATTATTTAACCTCGGTATTTCGCAGGTGAGCGCTGAATCGCGGACAGCACCCGGAGCCTACAGCGGTGAAGATACGGCGGGCCAATTTTCCTCGAGCGACCTGCGCAGTATGGATGAAGTTGTCGATTCGCTTCTTGACCGGGAGTTTATTCCCAGTTTCTGTGCCGCTTGTTACCGCAAGGAGCGCACCGGAGAAGCTTTTATGAACTTGGCTAAACCCGGCACTATCAAAGGTAAATGCAGTATGAATGCGCTTATTACCTTAAAAGAATACCTCGATGATTTTGCGTCTGAAAAAGTCCGTCTCAAGGGATATCGGGTAATTGAAAAGTATAAAAAGCAGCTGATCTCTTCAGATAGGAAGATGCTTGACGGCTATTTCTCTCATATTGATCAGGGGACGCGCGATGAGTTTGTCTAGCGTGCGCGTACTGCTCGATGCGGTTAGCAATGCCGCAATTCCCAAAAGGGACGATTTGATTCGCCTTCTTTCCCTGGAGAAGAACGATGAGCAGCGGGAGTTATTCTGCCATGCGGATGCGGTGCGTAAACGTTTTGTCGGCGATGAGATCCTTTTGCGCGGAATTGTGGAGTTCTCCAATCACTGTCGCAATACCTGTCATTATTGCGGACTGAACAAAAATAACCTGGCACTTAAACGGTATCGCATGAACGCGGATGAAATACTTGTTAGTATCGAAAAATTAGTCGCCAGTAACGTGAAAACCGTTGTTTTGCAGTCGGGTGAAGAAGATGATTTTGATCCCTCGTGGCTTACTGCAGTAATAAAGCGCATAACAAGACAGTTTGGCATTGCTATTACACTCAGTGTCGGAGAGCGTTCCTTTGACGATTATCGCAGCTGGCGCCAGGCGGGGGCTGATCGGTATCTGCTTAAAATAGAGACAACGGATAAGAGATTATATACATCTTTGCATCCCGGGTTAAGTTTTGAAAATCGGCTTCAGTGTTTGCGCTGGCTTAAAAGTCTGGGGTATCAAACTGGTTCGGGTATAATCGTCGGGCTTAAGGGGCAGACTGTTGCGATGATTGCAGACGATATTATTTTTTTTCAGCGGGAAAATTTTGAAATGATCGGGATTGGCCCGTTTATCCCGCATGCCCAGACACCTCTAGCCGGGAACGCGCCCGGGGACGTCGCCGTGACTTTAAAAACACTTGCTCTGACACGTATGGTAACGAAAAATACCCATCTGCCGGCGACAACAGCTTTGGGGAGTCTGGATAGAGATTACCGGATTGAAGGGTTGCAGGCAGGCGCTAATGTTATTATGCCGAATTTTACGCCGGTGCAGTATCGGAAACTGTATGAAATTTATCCCGGTAAAAAATGCGTTGAGGAGCCCGAAGGGGCTTGTATCAGATGTATGGAGGTGCTTGCGCAGTCAATAGGCCGCACTATCAGGTACTCACGTGGAGACGGATTACAATCTTTGAGCGAGGTAAAAAATGTATAGAACGCCAGCAAGCAATAGATTGCACATCGGAATTTTCGGTAAACGCAATACCGGGAAGTCGAGTTTGATTAATGCGATTACCGGGCAGGATGCCGCCATTGTTTCAGAGGTTGCCGGGACAACGACGGATCCCGTATATAAAGCGATGGAAATTAACCCTATTGGCCCGTGTATGCTTATTGATACTGCGGGTATTGATGACGAGGGTGTTTTGGGAGAGGAGCGTGTTAAACGTACGCAACAGGTTTTGCGAAAAACCGATATCGGGATTATCGTCGTGGCGGGCGATTCGCATATTGACCGGTTTGAAGAAGAGCTTGCCGGTGTATTCCAGGGAAAAAAGCTTCCGTTCCTGTTTGTGATTAATAAGTCTGATTTACCCGGGACTTCGGCAAAAGAATATTTTGATGAAAAGGGGTATCCCTATCATGAAGTGAGTGCCCGTACAAAAAGAGGGATTGAAGAACTTAAGAAAAGGATTATGGATATTACCCCCGGCCATTGGTCTCCTATCCCGCTTATCGGCGATCTTGTCAGGCCGAAAGATACGGTGATTTTAGTCTGTCCTATTGATAGCGCCATGCCGCAAGGAAGGCTTATCTTGCCGCAGGTGCAGGTGATGCGTGACCTTTTGGATTCCAATGCCATGGCGTATGTCACCAAGGAAACAGAATTGGCTCAGGCCATAGCCGTTTTAAAGGAAAAAGCGACGTTCGTGGTTACCGATTCGCAGGTTTTTGAGACGGTTTCAGATATTGTCCCCCGAGATATCCCGTTGACCTCGTTTTCGACACTCTTTGCGCGTCATAAAGGAGATCTTGCTGCTTTTGTGGAGGGCGTCTATATGGTTGATGAATTGAAAGATGGCGACGAGGTTTTAATTGCCGAATGCTGTACCCACCATGTTCAACCCGAAGATATAGGCCGTACGAAAATTCCTACCTGGCTTTTGAATTACACGCATAAAGAACTGCATTATGAAGTCACCGCAGGCGGAGATTTTTCCGAGGATCTATCCCGCTATAAGCTTATTATTACGTGTGGCGGTTGTATGGTTAATCGCCGTGAACTTCTGCATCGTGTTGAGCGAGCACGGGAAGCGCACGTTGCAATTACCAACTACGGCATTTTGATGGCTTACCTTTCAGGAATTCTTGAGCGTATTCTGGAACCATTGAGGAGAGGGATAGTTCCCGTTCCTTCGTCCAAGAGGTACTGACATACGGACCTTCCGGCAGGGATTCCTGAGGCCCCACCTACTTCTTTCCCCTTGACGCCTCTTGCGCTGGGCATTACAATGATTTAAACGATCATTAGGAGGGGCTTATGCGCGTACGATTTAGTATATGCGTTATGGTTAGTGTGGTGATGATATTGAGCGCGACGGCCTTTGCGTATATGGTTGATTCTACCAAAGCTACCCGTAGTGTCCAGGGAAACGCGGTATCAGTTGACTGGGTTGGTTCAAAGCTGGTATTGAAAGTTTCGTGGGGAGGGAATGCTGATGAGATGACATTTACCGTTGCTGAGGATGCGCAGATTACACGCGGCGGAGACCCCATCAGTCTTGATGATATCCTGCAGAATGATCCGCTCACTGTTACGTACTATAATGCATCTCCCGGTCCGCTTCTTGCGGTACGTATTACTGACAGTAACGATGCAAATAGATAAAGGAGTTTGCTATGGGTAGAGTGGTTAGATTTTTACGTCAGGTTTCCGCCTTAAACCGCAGAAAATGTCCCCGCCTTGAGTTATCCAAGTCCCTGGAATGCGTTTGTTCTTTTGCGGAGGATGGGAAAATGCTTCTCCGGTCCGGGTATATTGTCAATATTTCAGAAGGCGGAGCGTTGGTTGCAACGCGGGAGTTAAAGTTGTATCCTCAAACAACCCTTACGGTTCGTGTCAGTATGCCTTCTCAGGAAACAGTTGATGTTACCGGCGTAATCCTGAGAGCGTATCGTCGTAGTGACGGCTCGGAATGGTATTTTTCCGCCATGCAATTTGATCCGGGGAACGAAGTCTCGATTAAAAAACTTCTGCATTTGGTATCAATCGAACAGTAATATGAGCGTCACTCCCAAAAACAATCTCAAAAAATATCTTAAACTTAAGGAATTAAATGCGTTGCTTGTTGCCGAAGATATTAAGCAAAGCCGTCACGTGGCCTTGGGGCTTCCGTTATATATCGGACTTTTTACGGCTGAAGAATGCAATCTCCGGTGTATCATGTGTATCCATCGCAAGAATGAGCGTGAGCGGGGCCTGGTAAAGGCTTCTCCTTTGGACGAAAAGACGTTAGTCCGTTTTGCCCAAGAAGTATTCCCGACGGCACAGTATCTTGCATTGAATACCGGTGGCGAACCGATGTTATCTCCTACCATTGATCTTGAATTGCAATTGGCTGAAGAGTACGGCGTGAAGTTAGATATAATGACCAATGGCATGTTTTTGGATGACCGTCATGGAAGGCTTAATCGTATTGTTCATAATGCCAAATCGGTCAGTTTTTCGTTGGATTCTCCTTGCAAGAAAACGTTTGAATCTATCCGCATTGGCGCTGATTTCGACAAGGTTATTCGTAATATGCGTCTTTATCATGCATTGCGCCTTGCAATTCCTGTCAACCAGCGCCCCAATTTTTTTATTTCAATGGTTGTGATGCGCCGGAACATTCATGAAGTACCTCAGATGGTTGAGCTTGCGCATTCGCTTGGCGCGGATGCGATCAGTTTCCCCGCATTGGACGTCCATATCGATGAGCTGCGGGAAGAATCTATCGATCCCGTCAGCGACGATGATTTCCGGTTTTTTGCAACGGCGAAAGCTTTGGCGCGCGGGTATAATAATATGACTCTTGCTCCTGCGCCGAAATTTGATCAGGAGCGCCTGTCTTGTCAGCCGGCCGTGCGGCTCAATACAACGTGTGGTTTCCTCTGGAAACGGGCGTATATCGATAACCTGGGGAAAATTGTTATTTGCTGCGCGTCGAGCCATCCGGTGGCGGGAGATTTTACTCAGGGAGATTTTCAAACAATTTGGAACAATGAGGAATATCAAGCCCGCCGCAAGGTTTTTGTATCAGGGGCGCATCATCCGGAGTGCTCTGTTTGTTGTGATTCCGGGTACTTAAGCTCGCTTGTCTGTACGATTTGAGTTTTTTGCGGAAAGGATGTGTTTGCAATGATAGATAAGAAAAAAAGAATGCGCATTCTGCAGGTACAAAAGGAGAGCAATTGGGCGCTTCTTTGGGATGACTTTAGGCAGGGCAGGCATGTTGTGCGCGGTTTTCCCGTTTCAGTTCATTTGGCTACGGATGCCGCGTGTAATCTCCACTGTCCTATGTGCTGGCAGCGTGGTCCTGCCGGATTAATAAAACCGCCGTTAATTCAAGAAGAGCATCTTATTAAATTTGCCAGGCAAACATTCCCGACTGCAAAAAACCTTGAATTGAATATTTCAGGGGAACCATTGATGTCGAGGCTGATTGATCTTGAATTAGCGCTTGCGGAGGAATACGGAGTTAAGATCCTCCTGACGACAAACGGGTTTTTTTTGAATGCTAAGAAGTCCCGCTTTCTGACTCTTATGCGTAATATCGGGGAAATCACATTTTCTTTTGATTCACCGCATAAGAAAACATATTTATCTCTGCGGGTTGGAAGCGATTTTGAAAAGGTTGTCGAGAACATGCGGCTTTTTCAGTATCATCGCAATAGGCTTTCAGGAAATCCGAGGCCATACTTTAACATTTCCATGGTTCTTATGAAACGGAACTTCATGGAATTGCCTGCAATGGTGGCGTTTGCCAAGAAAGTGGGAGCAGATCGTTTGATCGTTCATGCGATGACGGTGTTTACCCCGCAGATGGCGCATGAGGCCTTGCACTACAATGAGCCTGCACTTATTAGTGCGGCCGTTAAGGCGCAAACATGTGCCCGTAAGGTGGGGATCGAACTTGCATACCCGATGCTGCTTCGTAAAGCGCTTGCTCAAGCCGCATGTGCCGGATCCTGTCAAAACCCGGCTGGGGAGCCACAAGTATCTCCCTGCAGATCTTTGTGGTTTCGATCATATCTCAATGCCTTGGCTCAGATTGTCACCTGTTGTGCTCCCCCTCATCCGGTTATGGGATCATTACAAGAAAATGATTTTGAAGAAATTTGGAATAATGCCGTATACCAGAGGATGCGGCAGGGATTCTTGAAAAAACCGCTTTCGGAAATCTGCGCTTTGTGCGTTAAAGAAGGGATTTATTGTTCGATTGTTTAGGATGATATGACAAATTCCGATGATACCTATGCAAAAAAGCTAGAACAAGCGCTTCTTTTATTAAGAGAGAACTCTTGGAAGAAAGATGAAGTGGAGTTCGAAACGATCGGCTCATGTATGGAGCCTGTGTTTTCCCAGGGTGATTTTCTTGTGGTTCGACGTGTTTATTCGCCGAAATCGTTGCAGATAGGGGATATTCTTATATATCAGGTTTCAGCAGGCTTCCGTGCCCACCGGTATTTATATACGAGGCGGAAAAAAGGCGAAGAAACCCTTATTATAAAGAGTGACAATGCTGTCGGCCCCTGTGCGGAAGAGATCTCTTTTCCTCAGATCTTTGGTAAAGTGGTTTGCATCAGGCGTCATGATACGTGTGTCCGGTTGGATGCTTTTCCGGGCTGTACGGCCAATGTTTGTATCGGGTTTTTTGTTTTGACCCATCTCATAGCTATGCGCTTAGCAAGGCATGCGATTATCTTCAAGTGCCGGATCACCGGGCGTACTATCATTCCGGGGTTCTGGCAGATTATTGCGCAACCGCTTGTTGTTACCAAAAAAGCGATTGTGAAGATTTTCCTGAAAAAATAGGGATACGGCTGGATAGTCCTTTTGATGGGTCTTGTCAGGATTTGGTTGCGTTGAGAGTATCCGCAAGAGAAGAAACGGTTTCTAACAAATTCTCATCATTATAGGTGACGAGAATAGCGTGTGAATGATCAAGCAGTTTCCAGAAAAGCATCATTTGTTCAGGCGTTGATTTTGAAAAAAGCTGTTTGTCGGGGAGATTGAAATTTTCCTGCAGAAACCTCTGGAAAGCCTCTTCTTTCGAAAGTATCGTAATTTTCCCCTGAGGTGTTCCTTTCTCAAAAGAAGGGAACACAATCATCTTTGTGTATAATTTTTCAGGCGTTATCCCGCTGGTCAGGTTGTTGGCGCTGAAACGTTTCTTGTTCCCGTATAGAGAAAGCGTGCTTTTTTCGAGGAACGGCTGCCAGACCGGAAGTTGCTGATTCCCAATGCCGATTTTTGTCGGTAGCGGAATCAGGGTGATGCCGGTCTCATCGTTATGTAGAAAAACCTTGTCGTCATTACTGTACGAGAATGCATGGGCAAGGAGTGCTATTGCCAGGGTGCTTTTTCCGCAGTTTTGCGGCCCGGTGAAGAGAATCCCTCCGTTTGCGTTGTAGACAACCGATCCGTGGAGAAAAAAATATCCGTGAAATGAGAGGATATAACGCAGCGGTTGGAATAACGCGATATCCAGCACCCGCTCAAGCGAGAATTCATCCGGTTTAAAAAGCGAGGAAATAAAACCCCGGATTGTTTTTTGCTTTGGGTCTGAAAAGATATGCCCGAGGGGATGTCCTAGCCATCCGCCAAGGACGTCGTTATCCTCAAAACGATGATCGTAAAGGTATTTATTCTGATCATGGGAACCGGAGAACCTGCTTTCCCTGATATCGATTGCAATCGTTATAGGATTGGTTGATGGTTGTTCGGCATGGTCGAAATCAAGGATTTCATCGACTGCTTGGAAAAAGAAATCGGAATCCGTGGTTAATGAGATATGGAAATGGCAGTTGCGGTATTCTTTGGTGTGCATTATATAGGTGTCCCCATCATGACTGTATTATACATATCGAGGTAGCGTTTGTAAATCATATCCCACGTATATGATGAAACCATTTCTTTACCGGCTTTTCCGTATTCTTCACGTAAGGTTTTGTTTTTTATGAGTTCGGCCATTGCTTCGGCAAGGGCGGTATCGTTTTTAGCTTTTACCACAATGCCGTTAACCCGGTGTTTGACGACTTCCGCAGAACCTCCCCCATCCGTTGTGATTACTGCTTTTCCCGCTGCCATTGCTTCAAGGTTGACAATGCCGAATGGCTCATAACGGGAGGGAAGAACAAGGAATTCACATCCGTTGAGGTATTCAATGACCTTGGTGCGGTTTGAGATTTGACCAGTAAAAACGACCCGGGATTGTATCCCCAAAGCATGCGCCAGCCCGCGGCGCATATCTCCATAGGACCCGTCTCCGACGAGGATAAGATCGATATCGGGGAACGAGTTGGAAATTTTTGCAAAAGCCATAAGAAGGATGTCGGTACCTTTATACCAATGGAGGTTGGCGATTGAAAGGATATAGGGTTTTGCATGACGGAATTTATGCGTATGGTCGAATTCTTTCAGGTCAATGCCGTTATGTATCGCGACCGAACGGTTTTTTATCGAAGGGACCATGGCGGCAGTATCGCGCAGCATGCATTCGGAACATGCATTGACATAATCGGCTTTGTGCAGGATCATTTTGAAGATCCAGCGGTTCCACCAGGGCAAAGCGGGGAGTTCGAGGACCGGATATCCCTGGACCGAGACGATGAACTTGAATTTGCAGACAAATGAAAGTAATAACGTGTGCGTCATAAGGCTGTGAAGGTTGTGTATCTGCACAATATCAGGTTTTTGTTCCCGCACGATCCGGTACATAATAAAGAAATTCCGTATTGCCGCTTTTGTTCGGAGCCTGATTTCGGAGAAGGTTACTTTTTTCCTCAGGTTAGCCAGCATGCGGGGGGTTTCGATGCGATACACAGGGATTCCATTAATGACTTCAAAAAGGGGTATTCCGGGAGGATCACGCGGGACAATGAAACTAATCTGATGGCCGTTTTTTTTTATTTGATCGGAGAGGTGAAAGAGTGTTTTTTCGAGTCCTCCGACATTCGGCAGATAAATGTGGCTGATAAAAATTATTCGTAAAGTTTTTTTTGGGAAACGTTTCATAAAACCTATTATACAGAGACATCGATTTGTTGTAAATCTTTTTAAAGGCAGTAGTTCATTTTCTCCTTGTTTTAACGGGAAATTGAGTTAAAATATTGAAGAAACCGAAAAAAAGCAGAAAATACAGGTTTTTTAAGTCTGTCGAAAAGTTGTATAAGGGGGTCGATCATATGCATAAAGATAAGCCTGGTGAAGGAAAAGTAGTTAAGAAGAAAAAAGAATATGAAAAGCCCGTGTTGTCGAAATATCACCAGTTGAAAAAAGTGGTGGCGTGTCCCGATTAAATTCCCGATATTTTGCATTCTGCGTCATGTCAATTGCCTTCGGTAATAAATCCGTAGTACGTTGTGCGCAAGTAAGTTGCGTATTCTATTATAATTTCCCGTGAATATCCTAAATAGTAGATGAAAATTAGCATCGTTGTGCCGGCGTATAATGCAGAAAAAACGTTGGCTTCTTGTCTTGATTCACTGTTGCAACTCGATCCGTGCGGTTGTCAGACGGAAATTGTCGTGGTGAACAATCATTCTTCCGATGGAACTCAGGAAATCATTAATCGGTATCCGGTTAGGGGCATTTTTGAACCGTTTGTGAATAGGGCGGCTGCGCGAAATAAAGGATTCCGGCAGTCAACGGGTGAATTTGTCGCTTTTCTTGATGCTGATTGTATCGCTGCTCCAGGTTGGCTTAAACATCTGTATCTTGGATTTACGGCTGATGATATCGGTGGTTGCGGAGGGAGGTTGTTTGCCTATAATCCGCAGAGCCTTATGGAACGGTATTATCATTCCAAGGAAATCCGTTATAGCGCGTATACGGATACGTATCTTTTACTGCCGTCGTTATTCGGAGTTAGTTGTATGTACCGCAGAAAAGTACTGGAAGAAGTAGAGGGGTTCGATAGTTTTTTTCGTGCGCATGAGGATACTGATCTTTCGTTTAGGGTTTATTTGCGCGGGTATCAGATTCGTACGGTGCCGGATGCGGTTGTGTATCATACGTATTGCCCTGGTTTCATTGTCAATGCCCGGAAGTGGTTTGAATATGGGGTCAGCTTCTTTTATTTAAAAACCAAATATAAAAACATTTATAAGGGCAGTTTATTCAGTGTTGAGACAATGCGCAGAGCGTTGTATGTACGGTATGAACAGGTAAAAGATTTTGCGAGGGCGTTACTTTCCTGCCGCGGCGCGGTGTCGGTTTTGATTCCTCTTTTGGATGTTTGTAAAGACACGGTGTTTGCTTTGGGTATGGCCGCCGGCGCATGCATGGTCGGGGCAGGGGCAATAAAAATAACCGCTGAAACGAATCCTCAGGCGATCTTATATCGGTATGTCGAAGGGAATCTCATTCTTTCTGAGCCCCAGAGGGAATATTTTTATCAGTTGGATGAAATCGGTGGCATGATCTGGAGATTATTGAAAGAGCGTAAGACGACGGAAGAGATAGTCGATCGAATTGTGCAAGAATATGATGTTACCCGGCAGGTTGCACGGGAGGATGTTGCCTGGTATATCGACATGTTGCAGAAAGAAAATATTATGGTTCTTCGGTGACGGTAATCTGTAAAAACGATGAGAGTAAGTATTGTTATTCCCGCATTGAATGCAGCTAAAACGCTTCCTCGGTGTTTGGAATCGTTATTGAGGCAGGATTTTCAGCGCCAGGAACGGGAAATCATCGTTGTGAATAATAATTCGTCGGACGATACGGAAAAAGTCATCCGCAGTTTTCCCGTTATCTATGCTTTTGAAACAGTCAGGAGTGCTGCTGCTGCACGAAATAAAGGGATATCGCTGGCCAAAGGAGAGTATGTAGCTTTTATTGACGCGGATTGTGTTGCGGATTCCGTCTGGCTTTCGAATTTGATGAGCGGGTTTACCCGCGAAGAGATCGGCGCTTGCGGCGGTTCATTGCGGGTGTATAATCCGCACACGCTCATGGAGAGGTATTTCTGCCGTACGGCCGGGAGTTCCACTGTCTTTATCCAGGAGGATCTTTTGTTCCCGTCACTTTTTACGGGGGGCTGCATGTATCGCCGGAAAGCTTTGGAAGAAGCAGGTTTTTTTGATACGGTATTCAAGGCGGATGAAGATGTGGATTTGAGTTTTATGGTTTTTTTGAAAGGGTATCAGGTGGTTAATGTTCCGGAAGCGATTGTTTATCATACCTATTCCCCCTCTGTAATCACTCATGTGAAACGATGGTTTACCTATGGGATATATCTGCCGTATTTAAAAAAGAAATACAGGCATGTTTTTCAACACAGCGGAATGAATATCCGCGGGATTTTTGAGGCAGTACGCGGGCAGTTGAGGCATGCCAGATCGTTTCTGAAAGCATTGGTTTCTCCCTGGAACGCGCTTGCGATAGTGACTCCTGTTATAGCCAGTCTGAGAGATGTTGTTATGATCGCGGGCAGTGCCGTGGGGGTTCTGCGGTTGTTTGTGAGCCGGGAGAAAATGAGTGTTGTCCAGAATCCGGACAGGTTGCTGTATCGGCAGGTCGATGAAAAGCTGATCATTTCAAATCCCCGGAGGGATTTCTATTTTATTTTGAAAGGGACCGGTGCCCGTATCTGGTTATTACTTAAAGAACGTAAAAGCGAGGAAGAGATCGTTTCGATCATGTCGGATGAATATGAAGTTGACCCCTCTTTTTTACGCGCAGATATCGCAGATTTGATTGTAATGATGAAAAAAGAGAACATTATGCCCCCGTCTGTATAACGGCGCATCCGTGTTAAGTGCAACTATGAATATTGTTTTTGTCTCCCATAATTATTATCCGTGCGTAGGCGGCCTCGAGCGGGCGATTGATCATATCTCCGCGCATATCCTTAAAAGCGGGCATCGGATTACGATTGTTTCTTCCGATGCCATTGTGACGTTTCATGAGGGGAACACTGTTCGACGCGTCCTTCCCCGTAAAGAGACAATCAAGGGTATTTCTGTCCAGCGGTTTTGTTTTGCCCCCCGCTGGATTTCCGCCAGGATCCCGGAGCTTGTGAAACGGATGACGCGCAATATCTGCGTTCTCTTTGCTATGTATCGATTTTTGCGAAAGCAAAAAGTTGACGTCGTGCATCTCCATAATCTGTATATTCCTACGGCGCATGTTTTGTTTTTGTCGTATCTGATGAAATTTAAGCTGGTTGTTACGCTGCATGGCTACAACGTGGTTGAGATTCCGTTTCGGCCGTTGGAAGAAAAATTGGTTTTCAAACATATTTTACGGAGGGCCGATTATGTTACTGCCTGTTCGGCGAGCACTTTGCTGCATGCGCAGGAGGCCGTTCCCGAGATTAGAGATAAATCGTCCGTCATTTACAATGGCGTTGATCCAAGCGAATTTTTGCATACGCGTATGTATGACCATCCGCGCCCCTACATCCTTTCTTTGGCAAACCTTCATTTCCATAAAGGTATTGATATCTTGATTATGGCATTTGCGCGTATTGCGGGAAAGTACCGTGATTTTGATTTGATACTTGTTGGGGATGGAGAGAAACGCGATGATTGCGAAGGGTTAGTTAAGGCATTGGGATTGGAAAGCCGTGTTGTCTTCCTGGGACAAACTGAAGATAGAAAAAAGGTTGTGGAGCTTTTAAACGGCAGTGAATTCCTCGTGCTTGCATCCCGGTATGAACCATTTGGCATTGTTTTACTGGAGGCGATGGCTGCAGGCAAGGCAATTGTTGCAACGCGATCAGGGGGAATTCCGGAAATAGTCAATGACGGTGTTACGGGCATATTGGTTGAGCCTAAGAATGATCAATCGCTTGCGGATGGCATGGTTCGATTGATTGAAAATAAAGAACTACGCGATACGCTGGGGCACAACGGTAGGAGTGTTGCCCGCGCGTATCAATGGGATACATTTGGCGATGCATATTGCGCGGTCTATAAAAAGGTAATGAATGCGTAATGGTAGTCAATGAATCCGGCATGTTTATTTCGGTGCGGAGATTCAACAAGTTACAAATGCAAAATCGGCATATTGTTCCCTGAAAATCCCGTTTTTTATACATGCGGCGCAGTAGGGATGCGGACGGCCGCCCGTGAATGTTTGCCGCAAACGGATATAGATTGGGTTGTTCCAGATGCTTTTGAAATCAGATGTACGTATGTTCCCGGGGATTGGGCGTTTTATTGCGCAGCAGGCATGAATATTGCAGGTATCATCGATATAGGCGTATTTCCAGGGAAATGCGCACATGCCTGCATTGGTATCAAAGAGCGCCGGAAGCAGAAGCCGTAGGTTCAGTTTTTTTGATAACTTTGCGGCCGATATGAGCATGAAATTCTTTTCTGTATCTCCGGATAATGATTCCGGTTTGATCGTTGGTACAATGGGGATTAGATTTTTGAGGGTGAGGAAATCAGCGCCGATTTCTTTGGCAAAGCGTATCATCGGCAACACTTCATGTGCGTTTCTTTTCATGAGGATCATGGTGATTCCGAAAAGAGGCCTGTTTTGTGCCGGTAGTTTTTTCCGGTATTGGTTGAATAAACGCATATGCCTTTTGACTTCTTTGAAATTGGCGCCGACTCGGATAGACTCGTAGATTTTTTTAGAAGGAGAGTCAAAGGAAAAGATGACAGATGAGGCGTTTTTGATGATCCGTTGTACTCGGGCTGCGCACGGATTAAAAACAGTCCCATTGGTAATTACTTTGAGCATTACTCCGTAGCGCTCAGCGAGTTCGACCTCGAGATCAAGGTTCCTGGATAAAAGCGGCTCACCCGCGTTATTGAGATAGAGCGCCTGCGCAGTAGGGAATACTTCTTCCGCGAAGCGGATTAAATGTTTTTCTTCTATGTATGGTAATGCCTGTGCGCATTTTTCGTTGAGCGGCCCCTGGGTGCACATAATGCACCTGAGGTTGCAGAGGGGATCTGTTATTAAGGCGATGTCTGTGGGAAGTGCGCGTACGATAGAGCGTTTTTCTTTGATATCATCAGCAAGCAGTTGGGCGTTTTTTTCTTTTTTCTTTTTATAGGCTGCGTAATTGGTAAGAGTTTTTTGAATAATCTGCATGGTGTGAAGCAATCTAATTGGTGTTTTTTAGCGTGTCCAGCTTTGATTATAGCATCCCAGGAACATAGTTCAATATGTTGTACAAAAAAGTATTGTGTTTTGACGAACGGTTTATGATGCGCCACGATCGTATCAAGGCGCAGGCTTTGTGATATAATTTATTGAAGTTTGGTTTGAGAAGGACGTGTTAGCATATGCCGGTGGCGGTATTGGTTCAATGACTATCATGGAAAAGAAAAAGTTTTTATTGTTGTATCCCGGAGCATTTTTTTCTCCGGATTGGGGAAGACAAATGGAGATAAAGCCCCATCTGGTATATGTGTATACATTCTTGCAAAGATTTTTCGAGGTTATTGTTTTAGATATGGAAAATGAATTTTTACGGCCGGGAAACAAGGAAGCATTGAACGTCTTGAAAAAAAAAGCGCTTGAGCGGGTTATGTCTATTGATGCGGATTATCTTGGTATCTCCTGCTGGTCGTCTCTGAATTATCTCTCGAGCAAGTTTTTTGCCGAAGAAATCAAGAAAATCAAGCCGCGTATGCCCATTATCGTCGGTGGGTACCATCCTACGGTTATGCCCGATGATTTTACGTATGACGGCAGTCCGTTTGATTATGTTGTGCAAGGATCGGTAAACGGGATTGTCCAGACGTTAGGGTTGTCGGTAGATCATGCCATTGATACGATGCATTTTGAGAAGCCCGATTATTTTTCCTATCCCTATAGTCCGTCGACAAATGAAGTTGGGATTTATTTGAGTTATGGGTGTCCGTATCAGTGCGCGTATTGTACTGAATACAAAAAAGAATGGACATCGCTTTCTGTTATTGATGCGGTTGATCTGATTGCTGATCTTGTTGAAAAGAAATCCATCAAAAGCATAAAAATCTATGATGCCTGCTTTGGACTTGATCCGCAGTGGCGTATGAGTTTTCTGAGAAGGCTTGCCGAAAGGAAGCTTGCCTGCCGTTTTTGGGTAGAAACACGGGTTGATACTATTGATGAAGAAGATCTGGAGATCATGGCTTCGCTTAATTTCAGCATAAGCTTTGGGATCGAATCTTTTTCTAAAACGATGCTTCGAATCATGAAAAAAACGAATGATCCCGAAGGATATCTTGCTCAATTTGTCAGATTATCCCGAAAAGCGACGGAACTGCATATGTCTCATTATGCATTCTTGATTTTTAATCATCCGGGAGAGTCTCAGACAACCGTTGATGAATTCAACGATTTTTTTACTAAATACGTTACAACCACCTTACGAGGAAGATATCTTGTGCTTTTTGCGCAGAGTTTTTATTTCCCCCCGGGTAGTTTTTGTTGGCGTCAGCGTGCTTATTTTGAACAAACATTTGGTTCGGTATTTATGCGGCCGGAATGGTGGAAACAAGAGGCGGATCACTATCAGCTTTCACGATTCTTGATCCCATCAAGACTTGAAGCCGGGAAACCCTTTTGGGCTTCTATGGATAGTATTTTGGAACGTCTCCATTGCTTTAATGCTTTGGCTTGTCAGGAAAGTATAACGCAGGATAGATTATCGTAGTATAAACCAGAAAGAAGGCAGACATGAGTATACGGCGCTTGATTCCTAGTATTTTGGGCGTTAATTTAATACTATGGAGTCTCCCAGATTTTGTTATCCAGCCGATTTTCCATTTTCCTCAGGTTGATGCTTTCATGGTTACGTTCCGGATCGTTTTCACGAGTATGCTGGCACTTTCATATATCTCTTTTATGTGGGGTTTTAAGATCCTTGGTGAAACATTTGATAATATCAATTTGCAAAGAGCTTCTTATGCGGCGATTATCTTTGCGTCCCTTAATTTTTTAGTGATTGTATTGCGTCTCGATATGCTTGGAGGTCAGGCGGTTTTGGTGCGGGTTGTGATGTCGGTATTGTTTGGGTTTATACTTATATTCCTTGGGGCTGCGTTCATGGATTTCGGCATGTTGTTTCGTCCCTATACTTTCTTGGCAGGTATTCTTAATATAGCCGCCGGCCTTAGTTATATCAGTCAGATCTATATAAACACAGGGATGACATTGACTGTGCCTATTTATATTGTGGAGATCATTGTGTTATTGAAGGCGGCGCAAGAGGAAACATAAATTTTTGAGCGGGGAAAAATCTTTGGCACTAGAAAAATACGCGAAAAAAGCGGCATGCCGTATGCAGGCATTATTTACCGCGTATTTTTTTTATGAGTTTTTCCGCAAGCAAGTCGCCTATAAGTTTTTCAACATCACTTTTTAATGTCTCTGGTCGTGCTGAATATTCCCGCAACAAAACTTCAAGTATAGCGGTTTCCGTTTTTCCTTCATCCAGCAGTTGCCAAATACGTGTTCCGATTCCGTTGAGACTGTAATACATGCCGTTGTCAAGGTTAAGGATGACTGCTTCGTTTTCAACGATACGGTCGGCAATTATCTCCCGGTCGATTGTGTAACAGGTGGTTTTCGTCACGGTATCCCTCCAGAATGATGTATGATATGCGAACTGTTTTATACGATAAAATCAGGTACGGTTATTTCTACCCGAGGATTTGATCCTTTGGTATCTAGTATGTTCGGGATTCTCATGCGTTTATGAGGCACATGTAATTTTTATTCTGACCGGTGTGTTGCCGAGATCTTCCAGCCAGTGAGATTGTTCTTTTACGACGTCGATTACGAGAACGTAATCCCCTTTTTTGATATCGTTGCGATGAACGATAAATTCAAAAGGTATTGTATCGTTTGGTTTGATTATGGTTGTTTTAAAGGGAGAGCGAAGTTGTTTCAGGTCATCGCGTTCATTCCCTTGTTTGAAAAGCTTTGCCCCTAGTTTATAGGAAGAGGAATCCGTAAAAAGTCTGTTATCCCAGGGAATTCTTCCGGTGTTCGTTAAAGTCCCCTTGATGATACATGGTGTCTGGCTGATGATGATCGAGTCTTTCCTAATAAGGCTGTTGGTTGTAAGATTTTGTATGCTGTATTGATACCAGGGGGTTATCTGATATGGATGGGGTTGCTGAACACGCCAATACGAACAGCTAAGGTCTTTGCAGAAGTCAGGAAAAACTCCGACTAAGAAGCCGGTGCGCATTTGTTGGCGGAATTGATTATTCCATATATCCCGGAACGATTTGTAATCTTTGATATTCCCGGTATAGGGGGATGGCCCCCTGCAGCATGCATGCGTTGCACCGTCTTTATTTATTCTAAAGTAATCATAGACTTCCCTGCACGTGTCGTGCCAGTATCCCGCATTACTTTCCGGGCTTGCTATGTTGATTCCGAGCGCGATCGCTTTTTTTTCGACTTTGGTTAAGACTGTGTTGAATTGTTTCAAAAGAGCGGGGTGTAGGCGAATAAACTGTTTGTGGGATGAAAACCAGCCTTTTGTATAATCGGCATAATGTTCTGCGATGAAACAGCAAATTTCCCGGCTGCCGATGCGTTTGGTGATATCGGGCAAAAGGATCATTTCAGAAAGATTTTCCTTGATCGCTGCGAATGAGATTGAAAGTAATATATTTTTTCCCGATTTCTTGATTTCTTTTTGCAATTGGGTGATGTTATTGAGTACTGTGCGGAAAACATCTTTGCCCATGATGCGCGCGTATGTTTGGGGAGTGCAGGCATTGAGGCTGACCGTAAGGCTTAATTTCTTTGGATAGGAGAGGAGTTTGGCTCTATTTTGTTTTGTCAGTAAGACGCCGTTTGTGTTGAATGTTAAACCTCCGGACGGGCGTTTTCCTTCAACGAATTTCCAAAATAACCGTGAGGTGAGCGGTTCACCGTCTCCCGTTAAGTAAACAATGACGTTGTTGAGAACGTCATCATCAATCCATCGGAGTATCGTTTCGTCAATTTCTTTCTTGGGGGATATTTTCCCTGAAGCATATTCGCTTTGGCGTAAACCGCAGAATACGCATTCTAAGTTACAGAAATCGGTGATTTGGATTTGTAGGACTTTGGGGTAGTAGTTGATTATGGATTTGCGCGGCCTGGCTGATTTCCAGGGTGCAGGAGCAATCGTTTTTTGGGTTTTGGTTTGGTCGCGAATGGTTAGGAACATGGTAGTATTATATAGCTTTTCAATTTGCTTGCAAAATAAATTATGATGCCTGCTTTCCGGTAAGCAAAACCGGGCACGGTACCTTTTTTCTTGTCTCAGGATGTATTTGCCGTTATAATAATTATCCTTACCGGCCTGTATGATCGAAGCGTAAAACGGCTTTTCTATGCAAAAAAAACATATTATCATCGGTGGCGGGTTGTCCGGGCTTTCGTGTGCTTCTGTGCTCGGTGATGATTGTATTGTCCTTGAACAGGATTATTGTGTCGGCGGTCTTGCCAAGACCGTTTTATTCCGGGATTTTTCTTTTGACTTAGGTGGTCACCGTTTTTTCGCTCCCGTCCCCCGGCTCCAAGAATTTTTTAGAGGTATTCTGGGTGATTCTGTCAGGGAAGTGAAACGCAGAAGCAGGATTTTCCGCAACAACCAGTTTATTGAGTATCCCCTGAATCCTTCCGTTATCAAACAGTTGCCATGTACCGATACGGTTCGTGCACTTGCGACGTATTGTATGCGCAATTTCTTTCCCCTCCCAGGGCGTTCTTTTGAAGATGCGGCAAAAAATCGTTTCGGGGACCGTCTCTACGAACTATTTTTTAAGGAGTATACTGCTAAAGTATGGGGAATCCCCTGTTCGGGTCTGTCGACAGAATTTTTCGATGCGCGGTTAGCTTCTGTATCGTTGCGCAAAGCCATACTGCACGCGTTTTCCTTCCGGCAAGATGTGCGTTCTTTTACCGACACCTTTTTATATCCTGCTTGCGGAATTGGTGAATTTTCCCGCCGTTTAGGTATGGGCCGCGATGTGCGGCTGCAGCAAAAAGTAACGGGTTTTGTACATACGGCCAGCCGGATTGAAAAAGTGATTACCAATAATCATGAAGAGATCCCCTGCGTGGGGGTTGTTTCGACCATGCCGGTTCCGCATCTTGTCGAAGCGTTGCATGCGCCTCTTCACGTACAACAAGCGGTCAGGCGCTTGCGGTACCGAAGCCTTGTGTGTGTGTTCCTGGTTTTGAACCGGCGGATGTATACGCCGGACCATTGGATTTATTTCCCCGGTAAACAGATATTCGGCAGGCTTCATGAACCGAAAAACTGGTCTTCCAATATGGCACCTGCTGATAAAACAGGTATATGCGTAGAGATATTCTGCGATCAACTCGATGCAATCTGGAATATGGATGATAGCCGGATAGCGCATGAAGTCATAAGCGAGGTGCCTCTTCTGAACCGGTTTGAGGTTGTTGCTCATATGGTTAAGCGTGTTGCCTATGCCTATCCGGTATATACAATCGGCTATCGAAAGGATCTGGACATGGTGCGGTCTTTTGTTTCTTCGTTCCGGAATCTTTTTCTTGTCGGGAGAACGGGCAATTTCCAATATATCAATATGGATGCTTGCATTGATGAGGGGATGCGGTTAGGCGCACGTTTAAAATCAGCGCATACCGCTGTAAATGCATGCCCGAAATAGCCGTTGTTATTTCCGCCCGGAATGCCCACGCTACGCTTTCTGCTTGCTTGACTGCCCTGCGTCAATCGCGCGGGGTTTCGTTTGAGCTTATTGTTGTAGATGCTGCCAGTACTGATGAAACGGTTGCAATCGCGCGGCAGTATGTTGATACGGTCGTCTGTATTACCCGGGAGGTTGCGCGCAATAAGGCTCGCCGTATCGGAGCCGAGCAGGCAACAGCACCCCTGGTTGTCAATATTGACGCTGATGTTGTGGTAAGGCCTGATACGCTTGAGATTATTGCTGATTATTTCCGGGAGCATCCTGAGATCGATGCAGTAACGGGGATGCTTTCAATCGAACATACGAACCGGAATTTTTTAAGCCAGTATAAGAATCTGTATATGCATCGCATGTTCTTGAGTCTGCCGGCGCGTGTTGGATTCCTGTATGGTTCACTGTATGCATTCCGCCGGGAACTCGCTGTTTTCTATCCGCATGAATATGCCTTGGGGGAGGATACGGCATTTGGCCAGCGATTAGTGCACGAAGGCAAACGCATTGCTTTTTTGAAAGAAGCGGAAGTAGTGCATCTTAAGAAATATACACCCGTTTCGTTCCTTGTAAACGAGTTTCTCATTCCGTTGCATTGGACGCGTATTTATATGGCGAATAAAGGATGGAACCAGATGGTTCGGCAGGGGGGAGGTTTCTCGCATGCTTCTGGAGGGCAGATTATCGGGGTTGTGTTGGCTCCGTGCATTGCGATAACTTTCTTAGCAGGTTTTATACATCCGTTGTTTTTCACGGTTTCACTCTCCATGTTTTCCGCGTGGTTCTTGACGCAGCTGGGATTTTTTATTTTTTATATGCGTCAACGGGGGATTTTTTTTGCGGTACTGGCGCTGGTGACTGCTTTGTGTGATAATATGATAAAAGCTGCGGGTATTCTCGCAGGGTTGGTTGTTGCATGCTTTGCAAAAAGGTAGGATTTTATGCATTGTACGTTACTGTGGAAAAAATTACGTGCACGAATGGTTTATCTGGTGAACCGTTCTAATCGCCGCCTCTTTTATGAGCTCGTTCGGGCCGAATTTAAAATGGCCGATAGTAATTCGACATGGGGGGTTATGTGGAGTCTTCTCGGCCCTTTAGCGACTCTTGCCGTGATGCTGGCTATTTTTAAGACTTTTTCCCCGGGGGTGAGGGAATATCCGCTTTATCTGTTGCTTGGTATTTCCTGCGTTAATTTTTTCCTCATTACGACAACATATACGGTCAAGATCTTTTATTTGAATCGCGAGATCGTTCTTAACTCAACAATCCCCCGGGAGATCCTGATCATTTCCAAAATCTCTATTTTTGTCTATAAATTCCTTATTGAGCTTACCTTGTGCCTCTTATTGGGTATCTATTTTGGCGTTTTCTCTTCGAAACTGTTTTTTTTATTCATTCCGCTTCTTATGGGGTTTATTGCATTTTCTTTCGGGATCGGACTCGTCCTCGCGTTAATATATTGTTTTGTCATTGATATAGAACATATCTGGATGCTTGCTTCGCGGCTGTACTATTTTGTTACACCCGTTTTTTATACCTTGAACGATATTTCTCCCAACGTAGCGAAGTTGATATATTGGGGGAATCCCCTTTCCAGTTTTCTTATCGCATTCAGAAGTATTTTTATGTCAACCCAGAAATTTTCCGTGTTTGATTATTGGTATAGCATTGGACTTGGATTTATCTGCATGATAGCAGGGTATTGTATTTTTCTTTCTATTGAGAATATCGCTGTGGAGCGGGTATGAACGATTCTATAATTCAGGCCTCACGAGTCGCCAAGAGATTTTTTGTGTTGAAGAACAAAAAAACCCTTTTTAAAACGCTCAAGGCTTTTTGCCAGGGGAAATCGTTGTATGAGGAATTTTGGGTTTTTCGCGGGCTTTCTTTTGAAATTACGAAAGGGGAAAAAGTCGCCCTGATTGGCAGAAACGGCGCCGGGAAGACAACACTCCTGAGATTGCTCAGCAATATTTATGATATTACTGAGGGGGAATTAGTTGTAAAAAAACAACCCCTTGTTTTTTTGCGTCTCTGGGTTGGTTTGAACGGCGATCTTTCGGTGATGGATAATATTTATCTTTTTGGCGCGGTGCATGGTTTGGAGCGGAAGTTCCTGGATGCTAAGGCAGAAGAAATACTTCAGATTGCTGATTTGTGCCATCTTCGGCATGTGCCGTTCAAAGAACTTTCTCTTGGACAAATGCAGCGGCTCGGCATGAGCGTTGTTTTTCAGACAAAAAATGATTTTTTGATTTTTGATGAAAGCGTTGGAAACGTTGATTACGAATTTATGCAGAAAACAGATAAATATTTTGCGGCTATTTTTTCCTCGGAAAAAACGGTGATTATAACGTCCCACGAGCCCTCTTTTTTACGGCGGTATTGTACGCGCGCGATTTGGATTGATAAGGGGGGCATTCGCATGGACGGAGCAATCAACGCCGTGCTTGATGAATATGAAAAAGCATCCAGTTAATTGGTTGGTGCTTCTTGTAGCGGCATGTATTCTTGTGCGCGTAGTGCTTATCGGCATTGCCGCCTGGGTTCATCCCAATGGATTAGGCTCGTTATATTGGGATATTGATGCCAAGCGTTATTATGAGGTAGCGGGGTTGTCGCCACAGGAACGCGCTCAGACTTTGTCGTGGGATGCTCCGTTGTTCCAAGAGGTAATTTCGCTACCCCTGCATATCTTTTCAAATCACGCGGCGGTGCCGGTGGTTTTTAATGTAGCTGTTTTTGTTCTTTCCGCAGGCTTAGTATTTGTGACCGCCGGGTATCTTTTCGGTAGAAAATCAGCGTGGTGGTCAACCGCGTTGTTTGTCTCATACCCGTCATTTTTTGTGTATAGTATCCTGCCTTTCCCGGATCCGCTTTTTATCTTTTTGTTTATCGCAGCGGTATACTTTTTAGTCCGCTTGTTGCGGGAATCCCGTTTTGTGTTTGCTCTTGGGGCCGGTATGAGTGCCGGCTTTTGTATTTTGACAAAGGAATCAGCTGTTTTTTTGCCCGGGCTTTTCTGTATGGTAGTTATTCTTACTGCAGGAAAAAAGTATCGCCGTGCTGTGTGCGCGGGTGTGTTGATGCTGGTTACGTGCAGTTTCGTCGTTATGCCTTCCCTGATACATAACAAACTTTCATTTGGTGAGTTTACTATATCCGGGAAGATGACGAAATATTTCAAATTTTTGCATAAAGTACGGCAGCGCTCTTTACCGGTTTCTGTGATGAGAGGAGATGTTTCTTTAACTGCGGGCGCCATAGGGGTTCCTCCTTCAAACCATGTTTTCTCGTGGCTTACTGATTATGTAATGTCCAGGAGACAATTCTTTTTCGGGACGGGTACCATAAGCCTTATGCGCATATGCGGTTTGGATACGCGCTCGCTGGAAAAAATCCCTTTTCGTGCAGGAGCGTACCTTTCTTTATTGCAGGAGAACGGATATCCCTGGGTTGTTTTTCAGGTGATGTCATGGATTTATATTATTGTGCTTTATTGTCTTGCTATAGGCGGCTTCATCACACTTATTGTTGATAAACAAATCGCTCTGGCAACCCTGTTTTTTTTATGCATTGTTTATTTTCTCGGAGTGTATTTTTGGAATTTTAACGCCAGGCATTTTACTATTCTGATACCTAGTATTTCGCTTATTTCGGGAGCTTTTTTAAAGGGGAACATTGATGAGAGAGCTCTCTGATGCGGAACTCGTGTTTTTATCGCTCCGGTTTGATCTTTCAGATCGTGCCACCGTATCCTGTTTTACTGATATCGTGCAACTACCGTTTGATTGGGTGCAGTATCAAAAACGTTTTATTGACGAGCGTTTAGAAGGATACTTTTTATATAATCTCAAACGCGTTCAATTAGAACGGTGTATCCCTGAGTCCGTGCGGTTTAGTTTTTCCAGTATCGCGGCGGAAACTGTAGCGCGTAATGTTTCCCTGACGCGTTCTTTTGGTATTGTCGCAGACTGTCTTAATGGGGCAAAAATACCTTTTCTATGTTTAAAAGGCGCGCATTTGCTCGGTTCTGTATACCGGGATTATCCTCTCCGAAGGATGTCCGATATTGACGTTCTCATACATCCGGAAACGCTTTCTGCGGTTGAACGGATATTGTGCAAAGAGGGTTTTGCGGTTTCCGCTCATGATAATCCAAGCGTGCGGCATTCCCGGATTCTTGCTCCTGTCTTGCGCGAGATCATGTTTGAACGCAGGGACTGTAAACTCGATGTTCATTGGGGGCTTGCGAAGCCGGATGGTATTGCCATGATGCAGGAACAACGTTTGTGGGATAAAACGGGTGCTCTTGATCTGGAGGGCAGGGTGGTTTCGGTTCTTTCTGCCGAGAATCTTTTCTTGCATTTATCCACGCATCTTTTCAAGAACATAATGCGTAAAAAGATGCAATTGGTGATGTTTTGCGATATAATCGATGTCATACGGTATTATGCCGATACGTTTGATTGGGATTATGTTTGTCAGGCAGTTCGAGAGGAGCGGCTTGAGCCAGCTGTGTATTCCTTGTTAACATGTGTCCATAAAGAAGGCTTTTGTACGCTGCCTTCTTCGGTACAAAATGCGATATCTCCGTATCGGCCCTTCATGATCCGTCAAGACGGCCGATGTGCGCATGCTGCGGCTTCGTCGGAAGGTGCGTACTATTGCGGGCTTCTGAAGGGTATCTCGGGCGTACGAAACAAAGTTTTTTTTCTCACGAGCATCCTTTTCCCGACGAAGAAATGGCTGCGGATATATCATCCTGGCGTTCGGATTACGTCAACAGCGCTTTTATATCTCTATCATTGGAAGGTTAGCCTGGGGAAGGGTATCCAGGTCATGAAGGAGTTTTTCAGATGAAAGATGTTGTCAGTATCATTCTCGGCGGTGGAAGAGGCACCCGGTTATATCCGTTAACGAAATACCGCGCTAAGCCGGCTGTTCCCGTTGCTGGTAAATACCGCCTTGTCGATATCCCGATTAGTAATTGCATTAATTCAGGGTTTCGCAAAATATATATTCTGACCCAGTTTAATTCCGGATCGCTCAACCGTCATATCTTCCGGGCATATAAAATGGATTCTTTTACCGAGGGGTTTGTAGAGATCATTGCCGCGGATCAGTCCATGGAGCATGCTGATTGGTTCCAGGGTTCAGCCGATGCCGTGCGAAAATGTTTAAAACATATTAGTGACCCGCGCATTAAGTATGTGCTTATTCTTTCCGGCGATCAGCTTTATAAAATGGATTTTTCGTTGATGTTGGCGTTTCATATCGAAAAAAAATCAGAATTGACCATTGCTTGTAATCCTGTTTCAAAAGAAGAGACGGTTGATCTGGGGATTATGGGGGTTGATAAGGAGCACCGCATAAAACATTTTGTCGAAAAGCCAAAGCATGAAAAAGAGATCTCCGGATTTGCCGTAAAAGTGGATGCCCAAAATAAGTATCTTGCTTCCACGGGTATTTATATCTTTAATAAAGAGGCGCTTGTTGAACTTTTGTTGAGCACCGATGGTGTTGATTTTGGTAAAGAGGTTATCCCTGAGGCGCTGGAAAAGAAAAAAACATACGCGTATATTTACAATGGATATTGGAAAGATATCGGTTCGATTCAGTCTTTTTATGAAGAGAATCTTCTTTTTGCCTCGGCTCATCCGCCGCTTGATTTATACGACGAGAACTGGCAATTTTTTACCCGACCGCGGTATTTGCCGATGACCAAAGTTACCAAAAGTCTTATTGAAGATTCGACGGTCGCCGAAGGTGCGATTATTGAACAGGCGGCCATTAAAAACTCGGTTGTCGGGCTGCGGAGTATTATCGGGGCCGGGACCGAGGTGAGCGATTCGATTCTTTTGGGATGCGACTATTATGATTTTACTGCGGTCCCCCGGCTTGGTATCGGAAAGAACTGTGTTATTAAAAAAGCGATTATCGATAAGAATGTGCGTATGGGAGATAATGTCCATATTGTTAATAAAAAGAACGTCCTTGAGTTCGAAAATCAATTGTGTGTGATTAAAAACGGTATCGTCATTATTCCGAAAAGCGCGGTTATTCCCTCCGGTACCGTTATTTAGGGTCTTCAGGTGTTCAGTTCATTTAAAGTTCGTAATTATCGGATTTATTGGGTAGGAACGTTCGTTTCCCTGATCGGCACCTGGGTTCAGTCTGTCGCTCAGAGTTGGCTTGTTTTTAAGCTGACAAATTCAGCGTTTTTGCTGGGTTTCGTGGGTTTTTTGAATACGCTTCCCATGTTTTTATTCTCTTTGTTCGGGGGCGTATTTGCCGACCGGGTTAATAAGCGCATTGTTTTGCTGTATACCCAGAGTGTTTTTATGATACTGGCTTTTGCGCTGGCGGTATTAACACAGTTGCAAATCATTCAGACTTGGCATATAATGCTTATGGCCGTATTGAACGGCATCGTTATGGCGTTTGATGCTCCCAGCAGACAGTCGATGGTCGTTGAATTGGTCGGTAAAGAGCATCTGCTGAATGCAATTGCCTGGAATTCCGCGGCGTTTAACTCCGCACGTATTATCGGGCCGGCTCTGGCAGGAATTCTTATGGCAGTTATCGGTATGAGCGGTTGTTTTTATCTCAACGGCGCAAGTTTTTTCGCCGTTATTATTTCGCTTATTGTTATCCGGAATATCCGTCAGCCTTCCAAAAGCGACAAGACATTTCTGCTCCATGATATAATCGATGGGTTGCGGTTTATGAAACATAACCGTGTCATCGTGGTACTTATTAGTATCGTCGGTATTATGAGTTTCTTCGGTCTTTCATACGTGATTTTGATGCCGGTTTTTGCCGAGCGGGTATTGCATACTGATGTTTCCGGATTTGCCGCATTAATGTCGGCTGCCGGTTTCGGAGCTTTGGCTGCTGCCTTGATGCTGGCTCGCCTCGGAGATTTTCGGCGCAAGGGGAAGCTTCTTATTGCTTCATGCGGGATTGTTTCGATTGCGCTTATCGTGTTTGCTCTTTCAAAAACGTTTGTTCTTTCGTTGGGATGTTTAGTCTTGGTAGGATGGGGGTCAGTGATGAGCGTGAGTATTATTAATACGCTTTTGCAAACCATTGTCCCCGATCAATACCGTGGCAGAGTTATGAGCGGGTTTATGATTACTTTCGCCGGGGTTTTGCCTTTTGGGAATCTTGCCTCCGGTGCCCTTGCTCATACCTGCGGGGTGTCAAGCGCGATAGTGTTGAGCGCTGTTACGTGCGGAATATCCATTATGATCGTCAGCTGGCTTTTTCCGCAGGTACGAAATCTGTAGGAAGGAATGTCTATGGTTGTAAAAAAGAGTGAAACTGTTAATCTGATCAGCCTCCTGAAAGACAAGGGTATCGTTTTGGAGTTAGAAGGGGACTGTAAGAAGAAAATACTCGCCGAACTTGCCGCTATCGCCGGTCAGTCGAGTAAGATGTTGAATGAGAAGGGATTCCTTAAGATCATGATTGAGCGGGAATCGCTTGGTTCGACGGGGATCGGGAATGGTGTTGCAATTCCGCATGCCAAATCAAAATATGTAAAAGATTTTATTCTCGTATTTGCGCGTAAAAGCGGGGGTATTGATTTTGGCGCTTTGGATGGTGAACGGACGTATTTATTTTTTGCATTGGCGTCTCCGCAGGAAAAAGTAGGGATGCATTTAAAAATCCTGGCGGAAATTTCCCATCTGGTGAAAGATAAATTCATTGTCGACCGGCTTCGGCAGGCGAAAGATAAAAAGGAAATCCTGAAAGTCATCGCTGTTTTTAACAAAAAGCCGGCATGATGTTTTTTTTACTGGGAAAGGCATTCGTATTAATAACGGGTCAATGGTACTCAACAAGGAGATGAGCATGAAGACGTTTGTGTGGGCAGTGGCAGCGGTGGCGGCAGTAGCAGTTCTTGGTGCGGGATGTGAGAAAAAACAGGTAGTA
>Ga0209099_1000120_pt1 | contig 88225 bp, 64 predicted proteins | sample AD_JPNHW2_MetaG_FD_184430 | JGI IMG/M metagenome (GOLD analysis project Ga0209099, IMG submission 184430) | Active sludge microbial communities of municipal wastewater-treating anaerobic digesters from Japan - AD_JPNHW2_MetaG (SPAdes) (version 2) | ecosystem: Engineered > Bioreactor > Anaerobic...
CTATTTTCTTGATCTCACTTTTGTCAATGAACTTTATAAGCTGATTAAAGATCGGCTGTCCGCTAAAATTTTTACTTTTACCCATGGTTACAATTGTTGCTTCGTAACTTCAAAGGTAACCAACCGGGTTAGTCTGCAAAATGGCTGACCCGGTTATATTTTTTTACCGGACAACAGTGAATCTTTAATTACTTCGAACATTGCACCATCGAATTACTTCGCTTGGCGTTAACGGTTTGGCGGTATGTTTTGTTGGTGAGCCCCGACCTTAGTAGGGTACGGCGCGCTTTTTGCCGTTATGGTACAAACTTGGTGAATTAACAAAGTGTTGCGGTATGTAGTTTATAAGTGATTAATTTTTTCTCATGGTATAGAAAACTGGTAAGTGAACGATGGCGCGGTTCAGGCTTATCATTAGTTACGAATCCAGGTAAAAGGCTCAGAGTCAAGCAAAAAGTATGACGAACTTATTTACTTTATTTTTCCGTGTTAGGCTTAGATTTTTTTACAATCACGGTTTAAATCCTATACGTTTTCTTTCTTTGATAATTGTCTCTTCTTGTTTTGCTTGTTCAAGTTGTTTGAGATATTCAAATACCAAGAGGATTTTCTCGTCCTGCTCAATGTCTTTCTTTTCGATTAATTCAAGTTTTCTTAGTATTTCTTTGTGAGAATCAAGCAGTGCTCTCATCTTAGTAAATACTCTCATTATTTGGATGTTTACTAAAATGGCACTATCACTATTAAGGACACTTGAAAGCATTGCTACTCCCTGTTCTGTGAATACAAAAGGAGGTTTTCTTAAGCCCATTCGATCACTATTGGATATCACAATTTGTGATTTCCAATTTTAGCATTAATTTAAACTTATTGCCAGTCTCCCTAATGAACAGGAATCAAGAAATCTCTCTATGAGGCAGGGAGCTAAAAATTTAAGCCTAACGTTTTCGCATATGGCCAGTGGCAGAGTTCAGGGCACAAACTTGTCTGGGTACACTGGGATGCCTGCAGAGCACAGACAATAGCATTTGTATAGCCCGCCATTGGCAATATTCGGTGTTGGCGTGTTGTTGTTTTAATACTTTATTTTATCATTGGTAAATATTTTTCACGATTTTCGATAATTACCCAAATTTCTATTGCGAACAACACAAGAGCCAATGGAAGTCCTGATGGCGCTGTTATTATGTTAGTTAAAATTATCCCCACCATAACCGGGAAAATAATTATTGCGCCAAGAGCCCTGTATTTATTGGTGATGAAAAGTAATCCTCCTGCAATTTCTGCAACAGCAACAAGTGGCATTAGCCAGCCAACTTCCATGAAGGCTGTCATAACTTTCATCATATTTTCCGGCACATCTTTAGGCATTGGCATATAATTAAAGAATTTATTGAGTCCTGAATTAATAAACATCAGTCCAAAAAGGATACTTGCTACCAATAGAATTTTCTTTTTCATATCTTTTGGTTTTAATGGTTAATTAATGCGTTTTTTAAAGTTGTCAAAATTGTTCATGTGATTTTTTACAATGCACGCCAATTAGTAAATATCATCATAAACTTACCACTTTTTAGTCTCTGATCAAAAGATTTCATCGGCTCCTGGCCAGTATGGTAATGCCCGCGATGCCTTCTCCCGCCCGAACAGACAGCCGGGATTGATAAGCCGATCCGTTTCAGCCGTCCGGCGACCATCCTGACGTTGGCGGCCGGCCACTAATCCATCAATATAACAGGACTCAAAACTCAAAGAGCTCCAATTTATAGTTTCAGGGTTCCGGGCCCAGCGATCCGATTATTCGCGGATCACTTTTTTAATCTCCGTATCAATAACTCCCATACTGACCGGCTTTGTGAAGCAGGTAACGATCTGGCCCCGGGACAGGGCTTCCTGTATATCGGCAGAGACATCAAACCCCGTCATAAGGTAATAATAAAGGGATGGAAATTTTTCCCTGGCTTTCAGAATAAACTCAAGGCCGCTCATTCCGGGCATTTTCATATCGCTGATGACAACCTGGACATCGTTACGCGATTCCAGCATTTCGAGGCCATGCGCCCCGCTTGGGGCCAGCAGCACATGATATTTTTTTTCAAGATTTGCCTCTAAAAGCTTGAGATTGATAATTTCATCATCCACATACAGAATTGCCGGCTTATCCATGAGTATTAATTTATTGGAAGTTTAATTCTGACCGTTGTTCCTTTGTTCAGCTCCGACTCAAATTCAAGGCTTCCCTTATGTTCCCTGATAATGGTAAAAGTAATCGACAGACCAAGCCCGGTCCCTTTTCCGGGGTCTTTGGTTGTAAAGAAGGGATCGGTAATTTTCGGCAGATTTTCTTTGCTTATGCCCGATCCGGTATCAGAAACATCAATATGCAGCCATTTTCCCGATTTCTCAGTTTTGATGGTTATGCGTCCGCGTTCGTCGATGGCCTGGCTGGCATTCACCAGAATATTAAGAAAGACCTGGTGTAGTTTACCGACATTTCCGGTGAGCAGAAAAGGCTCGTTTGTAAAATCTTTAATAACTTCAACCCTGTCTTTCAATTGATGGTTCAGTATTACCAGGCAGTTTTCGATGATGGAATGAATCTCGCACCGTTCATCATATTTATCCCTGCTCCTGCTGAACTGGTTCAGACCGGATACAATAGCCGCCGACCTGTCGATACCCGTTTTGATGTTTTCCAGCAGCATGCTCACCCTTTCATTCGCGATACCGTTTTCGCTGAAATAATTCTGAAGGCCTGTATATCCGCCCAGAATATAATTTAACGGATTATTGATTTCATGGGCGACGCCGGCCGTCAGGATGCCCAGCGAAGCCATTTTCTCAGCCTGCAGCAACTGCGATTGGGTATTCTTCAGATGTTGAAGGGCATCTTTCAACTCTGCGTTCTGGTCATTGATGATGTCGTTTTTTTCGGATAGTTCCAGGTTGGTGGTATTTAATTCTTTCAATGCCAGATCAAGGTTTCTTGTTTTTTCAACAACCAATTCCTGCAGATGGTTTCTGTGCCTTTCCAGTTCCGCTTCGGCTTTCCTTAATTTGTACAGATGCCGCTTCAGAAAACAAAAAAACAGCGCTGCCGTGACCATGACGTAAAACCACCCTTTATATGTCATCATATCCGTCATAAGGCTCTTATCATCAATAAAATTATCGACCAGCCGGTCGGAAAAAAGTATCCACAGGCTTCCGATAACCAGATAGGCAAGGGTGATGCGATATTCAAATTTAATTTTTAACATCGTTTTTCTGCTTAATCGCCGTGAACCTTTGAAGAAGTTGAGACCTTTCCTTCCGGACAAATCTTCTTTGTATAAAGCTTATTATTTAAAACAAAGATAATCATTGAAGAAACATTTACAACGATATCGGCCCGGACTTTTGGTTAATGGTTCAATATCACCTGGCAATTTTCGGGGACAGAGACTAAATTTCGTTCCTGTGAATTTATAATTTATAAATGTCTGATTTTGTTATGTTTAAGATTATGATGAACAAGAATATTTTTAATTCTGAGAATAGATACAGGTTTATATCTCCAGGTAACAGGTTACTGTGTTTGTCCCGGAACTTGAAAAGGTTTTCCCTGAACCGGAGCATGAAAGACGCACCTCTGGATTTATAAAAAAAGCCTGAATCCGTTTCCCCTATGCCTGTCATACTGCAATAAATACCATTATTCCGGCACTTTTGCATTTAAGATTACTGAAAGCAGAAGGCAAGAACAAAAACACGGAGATTTTTTCCAACCAGAAATAGTTGCCGAGAGTAAACTCCATTTAAATCTTCGTTTAGTATCTGCAAGTTAATAAGCATTATTTTGCGACCAGTAAGGACAATGGCAATACGATAATCAGGAGAAATGCATAGATTGATAATATGACAATGGTCACAATTCCGATAAACCTAAAAAGCGATTTCAAGTTCTGGAATCCGGAAGTGACTGATTGTTTATTATCTGATTCCAGGCCTTCCCTCATTTGAATTGCAAATTTGTATAAGAAATTTACAGGAAAATAATAAACAAATGCGATTACCAGATATAGTATTCCGAAAAATCGCATTCGTGAATCTTCATTTGTCCTGATACCTCTAGTGGTAAATCCAACTACTACACAAAGTGCGAGAATAGCCAGAATTGCGATTCCGACATATCCTACGATTGCCAGGAATTTGCCCCATTTCGAGGTTTCTAACAGATAAGTTTTAATTTCGTTCTCATCATTAATTGGTTTATCTTCCGGCTGATTGTTCTCATAGTTTTCCATGCTGTTAACTTTAAAGTTTAATATGATTAGTTTTAGTTTTGTTAATCTGAAAGGATAATTATTATTTGTTCAAAACGCTGTATGTCTGTTGTTTATGTAAGTGAAACCATCCCATTAAACCGGGCAATATTTAGGGTAAATTTCCTTAAGGCGTATTCCTGATATTTATTCTTATATAAGTTATTTATATCAGCTAAATTAAAATTTATTTAAATACCCAATAATACCCCCACTTATTTTGACGGAATTTGGTAAAATAGACAAAAAGCCCGGAAAAAATCCCGGGCCTGAAAAAAAATGGTTTGGGGCAAGAAACCGGGTCGTAACTTCCGGGTCACGGACCCCGGTCTACATCACCATGCCGCCGCACACGCTAATCACCTGGCCGGTGACGTAGTCCGACAATTCCGAGGCAAGGAAAATGCATGCTTTGGCAACGTCTTCGGGTTTTCCGCCACGGCGCAGGGGGATTTTCTGAGCCCATTCCTTGCGCACTTCATCGGAAAGTTTGGCGGTCATATCGGTTTCGATAAATCCCGGCGCAACGGCATTGCAACGGATGTTACGCGAGCCGAGTTCCTGGGCCATCGATTTGGTAAATCCGATCAGCCCGGCCTTGGAAGCCGAGTAATTGGCCTGTCCGGCATTGCCTTTCACGCCCACCACCGAACTCATATTGATAATGGAGCCGCTGCGCTGTTTCAGCATATATTTCTGCACGGCCTTGGTGAGGTTGAAGGCGCTTTTCAGGTTGATCTTCAAAACCAGGTCCCAGTCGGTTTCGGGCATGCGCATCAGCAGGTTATCGCGGGTGATGCCGGCGTTGTTTACCAGGATATCGATCTTTGTAAATTCGGCGGCGATGAGATCCACCACGCGTTCACTGTCTTCGAACGAGCTTGCGTCGGAAGCGTACCCGATGGCTTTCACGCCCAGCGCTTTTAATTCGTTCTCCGTTTGTTCCATCAGCTCATCGCGGCGAAGATCGGTGAATGCAACGCTGGCCCCTTCGTTAGCAAATGCCAGGGCAATGGACTTTCCTATCCCGCGCGATGCGCCGGTGATAAGAGCAGTTTTTCCTTCGAGAAGTTTCATATATTGTTAAGTTGGATTAATTGGCAGAAATACGGGAAGAGGGAGTGGCGTGTGTGGATTGAGGGGCTTTTGGCTGTTGGCCGTTAGCTGTTGGCTTTTAGCGTTTTGAGTTTTGCGTTCTGTGTTTTGTGTTTCGTGTTTCGTGTTTTGCATTTCGTTGTTCGGGGGCAGGGTTTCAGCGTTTCAGCGTTTCAGTGTTTCAGCGTTTCAGTGTTTCAGTCCTGCCTGCATTGCGCAAGGCTGTGGGAGGGGGCAGGGTTTCAGCGTTTTGTGTTTTGCGTTTTGTGTTTCGTGATGCGTGATGCGTTATTAAGGTTTCGTGGAATTCGCGATTGCTTTCGTGGAATTCGTGGTTCGTGATGCGTTGTTCGTAATTCGTGATTAGTGATTTGTGGAATTCGTGATTCGTGGAATTCGTGGAATTCGTGATTGCATTCGTGAAATTCGTGGTTCGTGATGTATTATTAGTGATTCGTGGAATTCGTGGCTCATTATTCGTTCTCCGTTCTCCCCTGCCTGCCACCCGCAGGCTTACGCAAGGCAGTCAGGCCTGCTCACTCACACCCCTCCGCTGGCAGGTAAAGTTCTCCGTTCTTCTTTCTTCTTTCTCCGTCCTCCGTTCATTCCATGATCAGTAACATATTTCCATTAAGATTTACCACACTTTCATTGCTCTTTACGCCCACTTCACCAGGTTGAAATCAAGCCTGTGCGGCAGCATCTGGTTTTTGGGAGTAATGCGGACGGCATAATCAAAAACTCCGGCCAGCGTCAGGCTGAAACCAAGGGTAAAGATTGAATTGGCCCCTTCTTTCTTTTGGAAGGTGAATTCCCGGATAAAAGTGGGCTCATCCATCACTTCGTTGGTCCGCTGCCCGGCAACCAGCTCTACCCTGACATCATCCGGCGACAATTCACCAAGCTTGAGCGTAATGGCGGCATTAAAAGAATCGCCAAGGTTAAGGGGCTTCCCGGAATCAGGATTGTTGTAATCGACCAATTCTATTGTTTCCCAGTTGCGCGCAACCTTCATTTTCCACTTGGCAAGTTTACGCGGCATGAGATAATCGTCGGCTCGCATCATCCTGGTGCGCTTGAACAGTTTATTGTAATATTTTTCATGATAATCATCCAGCATCCTTTTCATGGTAAAATGCGGAGAGATATCCGAAATGGTTTTCTTAACATGCGATACCCATTTGTGGGGGACATCATCAGGCCCGCGGTCGTAAAATGTAGGCACAATATCATCTTCCAGCAGGTTGTAGATGGTTTCGGCATCGAGTTCGTCCTGGAATTGCTGGTTTTGGTAAACCCTTTCTTCCTTCAGCGCCCAGCCGGCGCCCGGAATATAACCTTCGGCCCACCATCCGTCGAGAACGCTCAGGTTTAAGACCCCGTTCATAATAGCTTTTTCGCCGCTGGTACCCGATGCTTCGAGCGGACGTGTCGGGGTATTCATCCATACATCCACGCCCTGCACCAGTTTCTTGGCCATATCCATGCCATAATTTTCGAGGAATATGATTTTTCCCACAAACTGCGGCATCCTTGATACCTCAATGATCCGTTTAATCAGGTCGGCCCCGGCCTTGTCGGCAGGATGCGCCTTCCCTGCGAAAATAAACTGTACCTCACGGCCCTGGTTATTCACGATTTCGGACAGACGCTCCAGGTTGGAAAATAGAAGATGGGCCCTTTTGTAGGTCGCAAAACGCCTGGCAAATCCAATGGTAAGTACATTCCGGTCGAGCGTGTCGATGATTTTGATGATATGTTTTGGATTTTCATGGCTGTAGCTCATCTCTTCCTGGTAACGCCGGGTGATAAAATCGATCAGTTCGCCCCTGAGTTGCTGCCTGATGTCCCAGATAACCTGGTCTTCAACATTCTCAATCTTTTGCCACGATTTAAAATCGGATTGTTCATTGAGGAAGTTATCGCCGAACACATTTTTATATAACTGCTTCCATTGGTGCGCAGCCCAGGTTGGAAGGTGTACACCGTTGGTCACATAGTCGATATGAAGTTCATTTTCAAAAAAGCCGTCATACATATCCTTGAACATGGCCCGCGTTACCCTTCCATGTATACGGCTCACCCCGTTCATTTCCTGCATGAGCCTGGCTGCCAGCACGCTCATCGAGAACTTTTCATCCGGCTTGTTTTCAATATACCGTCCCAGGTTCATGAATGTATTCCATGAAATCTTAAGCCTTTCGGCATAATGGGGGATATAGGTACGCAGAATATCTTCGGGGAAAGCGTCGTGGCCGGCAGGAACCGGCGTGTGGGTAGTGAAAAGGCTTGATGAACGGACTATTTCCATGGCTTGCGCGAATGAAAATTTCAGTTCATGAACAAAGATTCTTAATCTTTCGATACCGATAAAGGCAGCATGCCCTTCGTTGCAATGGTATATGTCGGGATTGGCTCCAATGGCTTCAATCAGCCTGATCCCTCCTACCCCGAGCAACAATTCCTGCTTGAAACGGTTTTCCAGATCGCCTCCGTAAAGCTGGTGCGTTATAGTCCGATCGCTTTCATGGTTTTCATCAATATCGGTATCAAGCAGGTACAAAGGGACCCTCCCTACGTCGACGCGCCAGACTTTGGCAATCAGGTTCCTTCCCGGCAGGGCGATCTGTACCTGAACATAATTACCATCTTTGGTTCTCACCGGGCTTATCGGGAGCAGGTTGAAACGCTGCGGATTATACTGGGAAATCTGTTCACCGTAAGGAGAAAGCAACTGCTTGAAATAACCGTACCGGTAAAGCAACCCGATACCGATCATATGGGTATTTGAATCGCTTGCCTGTTTCAGGTAATCGCCTGCCAGTATTCCCAACCCGCCTGAGTATATCTGCAACGAATCGTGAAGGCCGAATTCCATGCTGAAATATGCAATACAAGGTCCAGACTTCCTGTTACCCTCATCCATATATGCTTCAAAATCGGCATATACTTTTTTCATCTTTCTGATAAAGGCCTTGTCCGATTCCAGTTTTCTCAACTGCTGATAGGAAAGGGCATTGAGTACCGGAATAGGATTTTTATCATATTTCTTCCACAGTTCGGGGCTTATCGAATAAAACAGTTCGACAGCTTCCGAATTCCATGACCACCAAAGATTATAGCTCAGGATGTTCAAAGGTTCCAGGGATGGCGGGAATGACTGCCGGATCATCACCTTTTTCCATTCAGGCACCGAATGCGGTTTTACCGGCAATTCCTCCATCACTTCAGCATGCCGTTTATCACGGTATAACTCGGCACGTGAAGCTACTTTCTGAAGGGCGATAGCGTATGCCTTGCGATACTGCGATTCAAGATTGGTCCACAGCGCTTTTTTAGCCAGTTCGATGGCATGAACGATATAGTAATTTCTTGTTTCTTCGTCCACATCATCAAACTTCCTGATGACTTTCACGATCTCGTCAGTCACCTCAACGGCGTTTTCGTCATTGCGGTCAATCACGTTGATGACTTCATTTCCGCAATTTTTCCGGGCCCATAAGCCGAAACCCGCCAGAGATGTCGTCACAGTGGGAACGCCATAGGCAAGGCTTTCGAGCGGCGTATAACCCCAGGGCTCGTAATAGGAAGGAAAAACGGAGAGGTCGAATGCCGGCAACAGATCATAGTAGCCGATATTGATAACGCCGTCGGTACCAACCAGGTAACTGGGAACGAAGATAACCTTCACATTGTCCTGTACTGAATTATTGAGTCCGCATTCCGAAATCGTATTCAGGATGATATCATCGTGAGGGTCAAACAAGCCATGGGTGAGATATTTACCGGTATTGGGCGACTGGAAATCGGGAGAGCCGATCCGTTCATTCAGCCCGGCGACCGGGCCGTAATGATGGGCGGGAATAAGGATAAAGGCAACAACCGGCTTTTTTAGCTTATTTTCCCTGTTTAGGTTTCCCAGCGATTTGATCAGTAAATCAACACCTTTGTTGCGGAATTCGTAGCGCCCGCTGGTTACCAGCAAGAGGCTGTCGGGCGGCAGGTCCTGGTTGAGAACAGCCCTGGCGACGTCAAGCAGCCGTTTTCGCCCCGATTCTCTTTTCGCTTCAAGTTCAGCCTTTTCAGGAATCAGTTCTTCATCAAAGCCATTGGGCGTGATCACATCGGGGACGCGGCCAATAAAATGAACGCATTCCCTGGCTGTGATTTCACTCACTGTGGTAAAGGCATCACTTACCAAGGCGGAATGCATTTCGAGGGAATGCTTGGCCAGGATGTTAAAACGGCGCGATATTTCCCCGCTGTCATACTCATCAAAATGGCTGTATAACGGAAGGTTGTTGCCAGCAATAGACCGTCCCACCACAGTGGCATGGGTTGTAAATACACAGCCTGCCTGCGGGACGTTGTTACGAAGGTAAAGCACGCCGGCTCCCGTCATCCACTCATGAAACTGCGCGACCAGGGTATCCTGCGCCGTAAGGTAAAACTCATAGTAACTCTGAACAACCTTACCGGCAGCATACCCGAACAACGCCGGTTCTACATAATCCCAATTGCCGGTGATGCTGTCCAGTTTATACGTTTCCCAGAACTGGGCAAATATTTTATCCTTGGAGGAAAAAAACATGGTAAAATCCACCAGGATTACGATAGGGTTACCCTTGATATTCCACCGGCCAATTTTGATTCGCAGCCCTTCCGATTCAGCCGTCTTACGCCAAGAGCGTAATAAATCCGGATCCTCGGTAAAGTAAGGATTCTGACGGGTTTCTTTCCACACGTCAGGGCCTATAAGGATAAAATTGTCCCCGTATTCTTTCTGAATGCCGGGAGCTTTGGTTGAAACAACGGTGTATATTCCTCCTACCTTGTTACAAACCTCCCAGCTAATTTCAAAGATATAATCGGGCTTTGTATGATGATTCTGATTCATAATTATTATTGATGTTAGCAGGTTGGGCAACAAAATCCGTTATGACTCCCTGAGGGATTATTCCGCTTATTCCTGATTGCCTGACCGGAAGCGGCAAAAGTACTATTTTTAAAATTACTCCCGAAAGCATTTGTCTGTGCGCTCATATTCAGCTACTTACAAATAAACTTTCGCTTCCTCCTGATGATTGCCAACAGAGCAGCAGTGAGTTTTACTAGTAAATTTCCACAGAAGGATGGAAGGATGCCCGGGGGCCCTGAGAATTACCTGGCTGCTTTCCTGCGGGTAACGGCTTTTTTGTCCGTAAGCTTGTCCGGTTTCGTTTTTGCAGTTCTTTCAGGAACGGCTGTTACGGAAGTTGCTTCTTTTTTCCCCGTTTTCTCTTTCAACGGCCGGGCAACATCAGGCTTTTGTTTTGCGACTGTATGGCCTCCTGCGGACCTGGCTTCCTCATACTCACGCACACGGATAAGGAAATCGGAAACAACATTCATGTAATTGATAAACGCCTCATAAGGCGTGCTGTAGGGATTGAAGTATTGATGCACGGCCCCGTCGCTGAACCATTTGGTACACATGTAATAAAAATGGTCGCTGCCCTGCAGGTAATTCCAGTCGCGCAACAATCCCTCATCGTCGCACTCGGCCATGATATCCGAAACGGAATACAGCGTTTCGAAGGCTTCATCCTGGAGGTCGTTACCAAGCCATGCCGTTACATCCCGTTCTTCATCAGCCCATGAAATGGTATAGGGCACGTCAAGGGAGGCAACCGGATCGAGGAGTTCGCTTATCTGCGACGGCGTATGAAAATTCCATTTCCCTGACTTTAAAACGGTTCCCGGTAAGGCTTTCAGGAATGAAAAAATTCCGCTCTCGGCTTTTTGGTGTTCGCCGAAAGTCTCATAATCGAGAAAAATATTAACTACTTTTTGATCTTTATCGATGGCGTTAAGCCAGTTGAGGTATTTTTCGGTTGTAAGCGGCCATTCGCTCCAGGTTTTCTGGGAGAAACGGAATGCAATGTCGTCGCTGAGCTGGTAATTGCGCAACAGCAGGTTCAGCCCGGGGTGATTCCGGCTGTTGTATAAAAAATTCGGGCTTTTCCATCCCAATACCTGCCTGGCCCCTTCGGTGAGCATTGTATGATAGCCAAGCTTGTACACCATATCGGCGATATCGTTTGAATATATCAGTTCGGTATTACGGAATGTTACGGGTTTTACGCCAAATAATTTCCCGATGGTCCGGGCATGTTGCTCAACCTGACGCCTGAATTCCGTCTCGTTGTTAAAGGCAGCCAGCGAATGGGAATACGTCTCGGCCAGAAATTCTACATTACCGGTCTTTGCCAGCTTCCTGAAACTTTCGATAACCTCGGGAGTGTATTTTTTAAACTGCTCAAGGCTCGTGCCTGTTATGCTGAAGGCCACCCTGAAGTCGTTACCATATTCCCTGAAAAGGCTGAGCAATATTTCATTGGCCGGAAGGTAACATTTTTCGGCAATGCGCCTGACGATATGTTTATTCTGGTAATCGTCATAATAATAATGATCGGCTCCGATATCGAAAAACCTGTATGTGCGAAGCCTGAACGGCTGGTGTACCTGGAAATAGAGGCAGATTGATCTCATGATGCAACTAATTTTCTTGGTTACTTTTGGTAAACTTGTTCATATACGTCAGCAATAAGGCCTGCCGCCGTCTCCCACTTCAGGCTGTTGACTTCTTCGGTTCCTAGTTTTCGGAACATGGTAGTAAGCGCATTGTAATGAAGCAGGCTGTAAATAGCGTCGGCCATAGCGTCGATATCCCAGAAATCAACTTTCAGCACATGTTTCAGCACTTCTGCAACGCCCGATTGTTTTGATATCACCACAGGAACATTGGAACGCATGGCTTCGAGCGGCGATATGCCGAAAGGCTCCGATACAGAAGGCATCACATACACGTCGCTCATGGCAAACATACGGTCTACGTTTTCGCCTTTTAAAAAACCCGTAAAATGGAATTTGGAAGCGATCTTCAGCCGTGCGGCTCTTCGTATCATCTTTTCCATAAGGTCGCCGGTACCGGCCATAACAAAACGGACATTGGGATCCCGATCGAGAACTTTCTTGGCGGCTTCGATAAAATATTCCGGGCCTTTCTGGAAGGTAATGCGCCCCAGGAATGTAACCACTTTCTCCTTCACATGTTTCTCACAATCTGCCAGTTCTCCTTTTTCGACCGGTTCCACCGCGTTGTGCACCGTGAAAACCTTATCGGGTGCAATGCCATAACGTTCAATGACGATGTTGCGGGTAAGGTTGCTGACAGTGATCACACGGTCGGCTTCTTCCATTCCGTTTCGTTCAATATCGTAAACATTCTTATTGATATTTTCGCCGGAGCGGTCGAATTCGGTGGCATGCATATGCACAACCAGAGGCTTGCCCGAAACGCGTTTGGCCGCCACTCCCGCGGGGTATGTAAGCCAGTCATGGGCATGTATAACATCAAAGTGCTGTTCGGCAGCCAACGCCGCACCTACAAGGGCATAGCGCGAAACTTCGGCCATAAGGTCATGCCCGTACTTTCCCGAAAAGCTGAAGCGTTCGGCAAATACAGGGTTTACTTTTTCTTCCGTTGTGCGGAGATCCTCTTCCACTGCCTTCTCAAACTCCTCAGGATCAAGGTAAGGGATGAGGTTTGAACCGATCTCCATGAAGGTTATCTTATTCCAATATTCCATGAATGCGGGTTCCTGCATCTTCACCGTCACATCGCTGGCATTTATCAGCCGCACCGCTTCCTGGCTTTCATCCCCGTATGCTTTGGGGACCACAAACAGGACTTCGACGCCGTGTTTCAGCAGGCCTTTGGTCATTCCGAAACAGGCAGTGCCCAACCCTCCGGTGATGTGCGGCGGAAACTCCCATCCAAACATCAGTACTCTCATCTTCTATCTCTTATAAAGTTATTTCTTCGATTTCTTTTCCTGTTTATACTGGTCAAGGAGCCATTTCATCCGGGTAACTTCGGCAACACTCCAGGCCTGTGAGATCGCGCCTGACGGTTTATGGGGCGGATCCCCGTCGTAAAGCTCAGAAACAGATCCTATTCCATGCTCCGTCATGACTTCTTCCAACCCGGCGTATATTTTTTGAATGAAGCCCACGCCGGACTCTTCATACAACTTCAGATACCCTTCGGCATAATGACCTAAGAGCCAAGGGAATACCGATCCCTGGTGATAAGCCCTGTCTCTTTCCGCCTGATTTCCCGTGTATTCCGGTTTATAGGCAGGGTTGATCGGCGAGAGGGTACGGATGCCCCGCGGGGTCAGCAATTCGCTGGTTACACGGTCGATAACGCTTTTACATTGCTCTTCCTGCAGTGGGGAATAGGGCAGCGATGCCGCAAATAGCTGGTTCGGGCGGACGGCTTTATCGCGATAATCTCCATAAACATAATCGGCCAGATAATTTTTGTCGGCTATCCAGAAAGTTCTAACAAATTCGTCGGGAATTTTTTCTGCGATTTCTTCCCAGTCTTTGACAAACTGAGAATCCCCGTTTTTACGAGCCAGTTCCAGCGCAAACATAATGGCGTTGTACCACAAGGCATTGATTTCGACCGGGAGGCCGATGCGCGGGGTTACAGGCTGACCTTCGACGATTGCGTCCATCCAGGTTACGGCAGTGCCTTCCTGACCTGCATAAAGCAATCCGCTGTCAAGCATATGGATATTGAACAGGGCTCCCTGCCTGAAACCGTAAAGTATGGTTTTCATAGGCAGTTGATAATATTTCCATACATTTTTATCGCCTGACAGAAGCATATATTGCTGGAGCGTCCAGAAGAACCATAACGGAGCATCAACGGAATTGTAAACGGCGGAAATCCCGCTTCCCATATGAGGGAATAAGGGGCCTTTCATCTCGGCAACCAAACTGTCAATAACCGCTTTAAAGGTCCTGTAATCTTTCTGGAGAAGGGTAAGCCCCGGCAACGCAATAAAGGTATCGCGCGACATACGGCCGAACCAGGGAAATCCGGCGAGTATTTCTGTATGTTTTCCCCTGTGCAGTATAAACTGACGGGCCGAATTGAGAAGACAATGCTCAAAACTGTCGCGGTGAACATGTTCACTGACCTCGTCTTCGTAAATGCGGATGATAGATTCCGGATTTGCTTCTTCGAGGCTTACAGCAAAATAAATGCTTTCACCTTTGTCTATCGGAAGTTCAAAAGTTCCGGGAGAAAGAAGGTCCTCCAGGTAATCGTAGCCCCTTGCTTTTTCGCGGATATACTCAAAATTGAAGTACCAGTCAGGATGATGGGTATAAACAGGTTTCTTTGAAAACTGCATATAAAGGTTTGAAAAGCCCGGATACAGGCGCACATAAATACCATTGAGCGCTTCATGATAATCCTTGTCAGCGTAACCGTTTGCTTTGCTCACGGCATGTATGTTCCGGAATGCAAGGAAAGGCCTGAATCTCATCGTCGTCGGCGAATGAGCGTCGACCAGGGTATATTTTATTATACACCGGTCATCACCCGCGATGAAGATCATTTCCTTGGTCAGGATGACGCCGCCCACACGATAGGTAACAGTTGGCAAAGGATCAGAAACAAAATCGGTGATATATTTATGGCCTTTGGGACTGTAAACATTTCCCATATACCGGTGCAATGCAAGGTTAAATTCGGCATTCTGCTGGATCACGGTCTCATCCAGGGATGAGAGCAGCACATGCATGCCCCCGTCGATCTGGGGCTGCGGGGCTACCAGCAAGCCATGGTATTTGCGCGTATTACAGCCAATGATAGTTGAACAGGCATAAGAACCTGCCCGGTTCGATCTGAGCAGTTCCCTGGTCAGGGAAAACTCGAGGTTCACCAGTTGATCTTTTGTAAATTGAATGTAACTCATCTCAAACCTGAATTTTGCACTGGATATAAAAATGTCGATCCCCTTTCCGGAACAAACATATCATTCCGATAAAATGTTCCTCTGAAACATGCCGTCACAGGAAAATTCAACATCTGTATTCAACTCTAAAAATAATAAAATTATTAAGGGATTCGCCCTTCTGATAATAATAAATTATCGGTCTGATCGTATTATACTTTCGTTAATCTTACTTTTGCACGAAATATCGGATGATGACTTTTCCTGTAATACCGAAGAAGATCTCAACCTGGTCCCTGTTTATCCTGGCTGGTTTTGCCGTGATGTCAGGCTGCCGGAAAGAAGAGTTTAATACCGATAAAAACTACATGCTGAAATTCAGCAGCGACACGGTGATCTTCGATACAATATTTACTTCGGTCGGAACAACTACCCACGTTCTGATGGTTTACAATTCGGGCAGCCTCCCGGTAAAAATATCTTCCATCAGGCTCGCCGGCGGCAGCGCATCCCCTTTCCGGATCAATATCGACGGTGAAGCCGTATCACAGAAGTCGGATGTTGAAATTGCCGCCAAAGACAGCCTGTATATCTTCGTTAAGGTTACCATTGACCCTAACGATGCCGACGGTCCGTTCATCAAAGCCGATTCCATTCTTTTCGAGACAAATGATAATGTCCAGGATGTTAAACTCATTGCCTGGGGGCAAAATGCATATTTCTATCATGACACGGTCCTCACCGGGAACATCATCCTGAAAAATGACAAGCCCCATGTGATTTACGGGGATCTTATTGTGGATTCGCTAAGTTCCCTTACCATTGAAGAAGGCGCTCAATTATGCTTCCACAGGAACAGCGGGCTGATCGTTAAAAACACCGGCAAACTGAAGGTGAACGGCACCCTGGCAGACCCGGTCGTTTTCAGGAGCGACACATACGTAAACTTCGACCCGTTACACGATACGGTTCCCGGTATGTGGTCAGGAATCCGGCTGCAAAGCGGCAGCGGCCGGCATGAGTTGAACTTTGCTGAAATACGGAACGCCGAAGCAGGCATTGTCATCGATAGCGCTGATGCCTCCCTTGCCCCTGTTCTTACTTTGTACAATTGCAAAATCCGGAATACCGTCAGTTATGGCATCTCTGCCGTTGCCTCTTCAGTTTTAGCTGCCAACTGCGAATTTTCAAATTGCGGAGGTTTCCTGCTGGCCATTCAGCAAGGCGGAAATTATGATTTCAGGCATTGTACGTTTGCCAATTACTGGCAATGGCTGCGAAAAACGCCATCCATTTACCTGAGCAATATCTATTACGGACTGCTGGGAGAGAAGCACTTACAGGCGCTCGAAAAAGCCTACTTCGGAAATTGCGTCATATATGGCAATTACAGGGTTGACACCACACGCACCGAATTGACCGTATCGGAAGATAAAAGCACTCCCTTCAGTTTCACCTTCGATCATTGCATCATTCCCAGCGGCCTGAATAAGAATTATCCCGACTCGTTTCACAGTTGCCTGGTCAGGGAAGATCCGCTGTTCCTGGATACCGACCACTGGAATTACCAGCTTGACACCCTTTCTCCTGCCAAAGATATCGGCTTACGCAGTATCATTGACTTTTCATCGTTGAACCTCACTTCCGACCTGAACGGAAATTCCCGCGTGAGCGACACCGGCCCAGATCTTGGCGCGTACGAAAGGATAGAAAACCGGTAAACCATAGACCCTGGTTCCCGGCTCCTCATATTCCCGGCAATCGCCGGCCGGCATTTTCCCCGATTTTACTGTGTTCCCAGCATAATCCGTGAAGAGATCAACATGCCCTGAAGCTGTTAAACAGCAGGTCTCCCCATGAGCTTCAGCATGGCGGTTCCTATATCGGCAGGAGAATCCACTACGGTAATCCCACACTCACGCATAATGGCTTTTTTAGCCTGCGCCGTATCGGCTTTTCCTCCAACGATAGCGCCGGCATGGCCCATGGTCCGGCCTTTTGGCGCCGTAGCCCCGGCAATGAAACTTACAACCGGTTTAGTCCCGTGATCGCGGATGTAAAAGGCCGCCTCAGCTTCCATATTCCCGCCTATTTCGCCGATGATCACGATTCCTTTGGTTTCGTCATCAGCCATGAACATTTCAGCAGCATCCCTGATGCTGGTGCCGATGATCGGGTCACCGCCGATACCGATGCCCGTGGTTTGACCAAGTCCGGCTTTGGTAAGCTGATCCACAGCTTCATACGCAAGGGTCCCCGAACGGGAGATCACGCCGACGATGCCTTTCTTATGAATATAACCCGGCATGATGCCTACTTTGGTCTCTCCTGCAGTGATGATTCCCGGGCAATTCGGGCCTATCAGCCTGCAATCTTTTCCACGGAGGTATTCTTTGACCATCAGCATATCCTTGACAGGGATTCCCTCGGTAATACAGACAATAACGCTAATCCCTCCTTCGGCTGCTTCCATGATGGCATCAGCCGCAAAAGCGGGCGGGACAAAGATTATTGAGACATCGGCGTTTGTTGCTTTCACGGCTTCCCTTACCGTATTGAATATCGGAAGGTTAAGATGCGTCTGTCCTCCTTTGCCGGGAGTTACGCCACCAACAATGGTAGTGCCGTATTCCATCATCTGAGTGGCGTGAAATGTCCCTTCGCTGCCTGTGGATCCCTGCACGATGACGCGCGAATCTTTGTTTACCAGGATGCTCATCGGCTTTCATGTTTGATCTTATATCAAAGATATTGAATTTTTCATGCTTTTCGACTTTAACACCCCGCCAAAACTCTATTCATTGAATTTGTTACTAGTGCCTAAAGTGCCTAAAGTGCCTGAAGTTGTGAGTTGTGAGTTTTGAGTTCTGAGTTCTGAGTTCTGAGTTTCCTTTGACCTTTGTCCTGCCGTCTTACCCACACCCGCCCCAGGCAGGTAAACTTTTGGCTGTTGGGTTTCGTGATTCATTGTTCGCAATTCGTGGAATTCGTGGTTGCATTCGTGGAATTCGTGGTTCATTATTCATTGTTCGTGATCGACATTCGTGAAATTCGTGGTTCGTGGCACCATCCTCCGTACTCCGTTTTCCGTACTCCGTTTTCCGTTCTCCCTGCTCCCTGCCCCTTGCTTCCTTTTCCACCGCATTTTGTTTAAAAGTATTATCGGCCTCTGCTCATTTTTCACCGGAAAATATGACTTTTGTCACATGGTTCCCTGCAGCAGTTTTAACAAAACATTATCAGGAAGGCGGATTATCAGCATATTTCTGCTTTTTGCTGTTATAATTTCATGGTCATCCTGTTCACGGAGAAAAAAAGAAGTTGCCCCTGCAGATGTCCGTAATTGCATAGATCTCAGATTCCCGTCAAAAAAAGAAGAAGCCTCGATTCGCCGGGAAATCAATGCCGACCTGAAATCCAGGCGATTAGATTCCCTGTTCCGTGAAAAAGCAAGGCTCCGGGGGTTCAACGGGGCAGTTCTCATTGCCCAGCGGGGAGTCATAATTTATAAAAACGCTTTCGGGTATACCGGTCCCGACCGCAAAACGCCCCTCACCACCGACCATATTTTTCAGTTGGCTTCAGTATCGAAAACATTCACAGCCATTGCAACGCTGATGCTTGCCGAGCGCAAGGCACTGTCGCTCGATGATTCCGTTCAGAAATTTTTCAGAGACTTTCCTTATCACGGCATCCGGATAAAAGACCTGTTGAGCCATCGCAGCGGACTTCCGAATTATATTTATGCCTTCGATGAATGGCGTAACACGGTGACGGTTCCGCCGACAAACAGCACCATCATGAGATGGTTTGCCGTATCTTCTCCCCCTCCGGTACCATACAACCTGCCGGATGTGGCATTCAGCTACAATAATACCAATTACATTATTCTGGCAAGCATCATCGCAAAAGTTTCCGGGAAAACCTATGCTGAATTTTTAAAAACAGAAATTTTTGAGCCGTTGGGAATGGTCCACACTTTTGTTGATACGCTTTGCCCTGTTTCACTCAAAGCATTGAAGACTTTCGGCCATGACTATAACAGGCGCCGCGACCGCGACTTTTTCGACGGCGTTTACGGCGATAAAGGGATATATTCTACCGTTGATGATATGATGCGATGGTATATGGCGCTAAGTTCACACTGCCTTCTCAGCCGTCACCTCCTTAAGGAGGCTTTCACGCCCCGCAGCCTGGAACACCGGAGCCGGCACAATTATGGCTACGGATTCCGCCTGATAACCGACCCAGGAAACATGAACAAAGTGGAATATGTCTATCATGGCGGATGGTGGGCAGGCTATTCAAGCATGATATTGTTTGATCTTCGCGACGACTATGTCGTCATTGTACTCTCGAACAGGAAAAACACTTCGGTTTATGAAAACAAAAACGTCATGGACATCCTGGATGACAAACCGACTGACGAAAATGAGGAAGAAATCGACTCCATCTAACGCACACACGCATAACATTTTAACGATGAAAGTGTCCGGGAATCCATAATTTAATTATCCCGATTTGAAAAATTGAAAAATTTCATTATCTTTGTTAATACAAACGTGGCAAAATGAATATCAGCAGCACTTTTTCAGGGATGGACGACACGATATGCGCCTTATCAACTCCTCCGGGAATGGGCGCCATTGCAATCATCAGGCTTTCGGGTAATGGTGCTTTGGATGTTCTGTCGTCGGTATTCAGGCCCTTAAAAAAAAGCATTAAGGTGCCCGAGATACAAAGTCATACAATAACGTTGGGGACATTCGGGGCCGGTAATGAAACCCTGGACGAAGTACTTGTTTCGGTATTTCGCGCTCCCCATTCCTATACCGGTGAGGATGTCGTGGAAATCTCGTGTCATGGATCGGTATTTATCCAGCAAAAAATCCTTGAAACGCTTACCTCTTCGGGAGCCCGTATGGCCCGCGCAGGAGAATTCACCCTGAGGGCTTTCCTGAATCATAAATTCGACCTCACCCAGGCAGAAGCCGTAGCCGACCTGATCGCTTCCAATGCCAAATCATCGCACGACCTTGCCCTTTCGCAGATGCGCGGCGGTTTTGCGACGAAAATCAAAAACCTGCGGCAGCGACTGGTTGACCTGGCCTCGCTCCTGGAACTGGAACTTGATTTCAGCGAAGATGATGTTGAATTCGCAGACCGGAGACAACTGCTCGATACCATCGAAAGTCTGGACGATGAGCTCAGCCGCCTTGCCGGTTCATTCAAACTGGGCAACGTAATCAAACAAGGCATCCCGGTAGCCATTGTCGGGAAGCCAAACGTCGGCAAATCCACCCTGCTCAACGCGCTTCTGAACGAAGAGCGTGCCATCGTCAGCGAAATTCCGGGTACAACGCGCGATACCATCGAAGACACCCTTACCATCAAAGGTGTATCGTTCCGTTTCATCGACACGGCGGGCCTGCGTCTGCATTCAGGGGATATCATCGAAAACCTGGGCATAGGGCGAACCTATGAAACCATGCAGGACGCTACGGTGATCCTTTATGTGTTCGACATGAGCCAGATAACCGCAGATGAGATCGACGAACTTCTGGAAGAATTCCGGGAACACATTGATGACCCGGAAAAACATTTCATCATGGTCGGAAATAAAACAGACCTGATGGTGGAAGTCCCACCGCATGTTGCCAGGCTTTTCGATATTGAAACAGTATTCATATCCGCCAAGCGCAAAGAAAACATTAACCTGGTAATTGAAAGTCTTCTGCGGGCCGTTAACATCAACCAGCTTGCCGATTCTACCATCGTAAGCAACGCGCGTCACCATGAAGCCATCACCAAAACCCTTTCCGCCCTGGAAAGCGCCCGGCAAGCCATTGAAAACAATACAACGGCCGACCTGGTAGCCATCGACATCCATTCAGCCCTGTACCATCTCGGGACCATTACCGGCGAAGTAACTACAAACGAGATACTTGGAAATATTTTCGGGAAGTTTTGTATCGGAAAGTAAATCATTCCCGTACGGTCAGGTTACTGAAACTCCTTTTTAAGAGTTTCAACCCAAAGCCGGATTCGCTGATCCGTTTTTTCCGGCTGGCTTTCAACATCCAGGACCAGGCCTAAGAACTGCCCGTCGACAACAGCCCTGGAGCGTTCAAAAGAATAACCTTCTACAGATGTTTGCCCCACAAGCCTGGCTCCTGCAACTTCAAATGCATCAGCCAAAATCCGGATTCCATCCACGAAGTTTTCCGGATAGTCTGCCTGGTTTCCGATCCCGAAAATAGCCACTTTTCTGCCCTTTAAGTTCAGGGTATTCAATTCAGGGATTAACTCGTCCCAATATGCCGGCAGTTCACCGTCGAACCAGGTGGAGGCGCCTGCGATAATGTTATCGAAGCGTTCAAAATCCTTCTGCCAGGCGGTCTCAACAGGTACAACCTCTATCCTGAAATCGCCGAAAGCATCCTGAATTTTTTTCGCTGCTTCGGATGTTATAACGGCGTTTTTACTGTAAAATATCCCGGTCTTTTTCATCTTATAAAAGTCTTTAATACAATAACAATTCCCTGGCTGCCTTGTAAATACGCTCCTCATCGGGAAGGATGGCTTTCTCCAGATCATGGTGAAACCCGACCGGAGTGAAAAGAGAACCGACCCGCTGAACAGGGGCATCCAGGTGCCGGAACATCTCCGAACCGATCATAGCGGCAATTTCGGCCCCGAATCCGGAAAAGACTTTGTCTTCATGTACAATGAGCACCTTGTTTGTCTTTTTAACGGATTGAAAGATCGTTTCTTTGTCTAAGGGGATCAGAGAACGGATGTCTATGACTTCAACACTCCGGTTTTCTTCCGCCTTCAAACGCCTGGCGACTTTCAGGCTAAGATGCGTGGTATTGCCGTAGGTAATGATGCTGAGTTCATCTCCCGGAAGCCTGATCCTGGCTTTGCCAAAGGGAACTTCAAAATCGTCAGGAACAAAAGTTGCCGCATCTGCTGCATTATAAAGAGCCTTAGGCTCCAGGAACAGGGTGAATCCTTTTGAACGGATGCTGGTACGTAAAAGTCCGGCGGCATCGTCGGCAAAGGAAGGATATACGATCCTGGCGCCAGGAAGATTGCTTAACGCGCCTTCAATGGTTTGCGAATGATACAACCCTCCCCCGATATACCCACCCGATGCCAGGCGCAGAGTAATATTTGGCGTGAATTTCCCGTTACTCCGCCAGTACTCATGGGTACATTCAACATACTGCTCGACGGCCGGCCAGAAATAGTCGGCAAATTCAGCCCCTTCAATAACTATGTGAATTTTAGGATCAAAGCGGCTCATACCATTGGCCGTGCCTACAATGTAATCTTCCGCGATAGGTGCATTAAACACACGCTTCTCGCCAAATTCCTGCTGCATGCCCTTTGTCACGTTGAACACGCCGCCTTTGTTCTTGTTTGCAACATCCTGTCCCCAAAGGAAGGTGTCAGGGTTATGACGAAATTCAGCCTTCAGCGTTTCGTTTATGGCGGTAACCAAGTTCTTCTTCTCACCTTCACCGGCATGCGTTCCGTCAGTGTACTTCTGAGGCCGGTAAGGTTCAGGAAGCACATAATCCAAAACGGTGGAAGGGTCAGGGTCCGGAGCGGCAATTGCTTTTCGGCCGGCAATACTCAGTTGTACTTTAGCGTCATCTTCTATCTGTTTGATTTCTTCTTCCGAAAAGCGGTTGTAACGGAGCAACATCCGGCGGAATTTCTGCAGGGGATCTGCCGCTTTTACATAGGACAATTCATTATCGTCTCTATATAAGCCCTGTTTATCAGAGTTGGAATGAGGGCCGATACGGACGCAATTCGCCTGGACGATCACGGGGTTACCGGTATTGAAGGCATATTCGCGTGCTGCCGTCATCGCATTCATCGAATCGAAAACATCTTTTCCATTACAATGGATGATTTTAAGATTTTTAAATCCCGAGAAATTGTCCGCAACTTTCCGATTGGCAGTTTGGTCTTTTTTGGGAACCGAGATACCGTATCCGTTATCCTGAATCACAAATATCACCGGAAGCCGTTCAGTACTGGCGCCGTTAACAGCTTCATAAACAAAGCCTTCTGACATGGTTGCCTCGCCGTGAGATGTAATCACAACACCTTTGTGTCCGTAATACTGCATGGCCCGGGCCACACCTACGGCATGCAAATCCTGGGTGCCGGTAGCGGAAGAAATATTTTCGATATGCCATTCCGTTTTTGCAAAATGATTTGACATGTGTCGTCCCCCGCTGGTCGGATCAGTGACTTTGGAAAGGCCGTTCAATATTATTTCCTCCGCAGTCAGTCCGGCCGACAGGGCCGTGAGCAAGTCCCGGTAATAAGGAAATAAAAAATCTTCGCCTCTTGTAAAAACCTGTCCAATGGCCAGTTGTATGCCGTCGTGTCCTGCATAAGGGGCGTGGAAAGACCACCCGAGCGATTGAAGCAGGTAAACTGGAGCCTTTTCATCTATAGCCCGGCCGAGCGCCATCAGGAAATACCATTTTTTCAGGGTTTCTTTATCTGTCGACAGTATATCAAATTTTTTCATGTTCATGATCATTACTTACACCGCAATCTTCAGCTATTTGTGTCCCAATTTTCGAGAAAATCGGCAATCCGCCGCAAAAAGGCTCCGCCGACCGCCCCGTTTATGATTCGATGATCATAGGAGAGAGACAGATACATTTGATGCCTGATGGCGATTGCATCCCCTTCCGGAGTTTCGATAACGGCAGGTTTTTTCCCGATGTAGCCCACACCCAGGATTGCCACCTCAGGCTGGTTGATAATGGGCGTGCCGATTATATTCCTGAATGTCCCGAAATTGGTGATCGTAAACGTGCCTCCCTGGACATCATCGAGCGTTAATTTGTTGGTGCGCGCTTTTTTTGCAAGACTATCGATCGCCAAGGCAAGTCCGCTGATGTTTAATTTGTCAGCATCATGAACAACGGGCACTACCAGGTTACCGTCATCAAGCGCTACGGCGACGCCCACATTTATATGCTTCTTCAGGATGAACTTATAGTCGCTGACCGATGCATTTAATTTGGGAAACTCTTTCAAAGCCATGGCTGTTGCGTTGACTATCGCCGGCATGAAAGTAAGTGCGACGCCTTCCTGCTTCATGAAAGAATCCTTGCGGCTGTCTCGCCACTTCACCAGCCTGGTAACATCGGCTTCAACCACCGTCGTTACGTGGGCCGAAACATTCTTCGACTGTATCATCCGGTCGGCAATAATGCGCCCCACAGGATCCATGTTTACGGTTTCCGAGTAGTCATCCGCAGATTCCGTTACTAAAACAGGGGCCGGCACCGGTCGATTTTGTATAGGCGGAGCGGAAAGCGCTGCTTCAATCGGGAGTTTATCCTTGGAGGCGAAAGGCATTTTCCCTTTCTTCTTCTGTTCAATATACTCTTTAATATCCTTATTGCTAAGGCGTCCCAAATAACCGGTTCCCGGTACCTGGCTCAACTCTTCTGCACCGATACCGGCTTCTTTAGCCAATTCCATGACAACCGGTGAATACCAGCGGTCATCTTTAATTCCCTTTTCTGTTTTCACAGCCGGGCCTGTTAAAGGCTCCTGAAAGGATGCATCAGACCCGGGACTTTCCATTGTTGAATCCAAAGATCCAGCCTTATCCGAAGCTTCAGCCTCATCAATCCCATCCGGTTGTATCACAGCCACTACGTTTCCGACCGGAACGGTATCGCCTTCGCTGTAAAGGATTTTTATAAGGATTCCCGAAACCGGAGATGGCACTTCGGCATTTACTTTAGCGGTTGTCACTTCAAAGATTACATCATCTTCGTTTACGTGGTCGCCTGCTTTTACGAGCCAACTGACAATCGTTCCTTCGGTGATGCTCTCTCCCAGTTTGGGCATTTTTATATCAAATGTTGGCATATAATGTCTTTTTTGTACTGATTATTAACAATCAACAGGCATTAATTGTTCCGATTTTCTGATTAAATGAAAGACCGTCCTGCAGGTTCCATGCCGACGTGGCATATTTGACCCGTCTCAGATTCTCAATAGCCCGTATGTCCTCCCTGCTGAACCGGTATAGGCTGTTGCTTTTATTGTATCTCAGGAAATATTGGAAAATATGGTTTTTAAAATCACTCAGAGTCATCGGCATCGGTAAGTAATCCCGGATATTGGTTACACGGCTTCTCACAGACTTCACATATCGGTTTCGTTCAGTTGGTCCCATATTTTCAAAATCAGCATATCGGCCTTCGAGTGCTGATGCCATATTGATAAGATCAGTAGAAAAAAGCAGGGTCGCATGATACAGGGTCTTATCGCCACGCACGAACTGCGCGCTCCCCGATATTTTCAGGCCGTCAACATACAGCGCCCGGCGTGCATCAGTTTGTGCATGAATCCCAAGCGTTGAAAGCAGATGCTGCATTTGTTTTGCATACTTGTCAAAATCGGCACTGTTGCCAGTCTCCATAAAGCTAAGATTCAAATTGCCGTAATCCTGATACACCGCTCCGCCTCCTGAATTTCTGCGCACTATTTTAATCTGTTTTTCACGCACGAAATCCGTGTTTATTTCCGCATCAACGCACTGGTGCCTTCCTATGATCACGCTGGGTTCATTCTGATACAGCATGAAAACCGGAGTTGAGAAATTCCTGATGAGATATTCTTCTGCCGCCATGTTGAAATATGCATCCGTCTGGTCATTCACGATACAGAGCATTTTCGGTATTTCATTTTCTGAAATATCAGCCATGTCACCTGCCGGCTGTCTCAACTTAGTCTCATTGTCGTTTCTCATGGCATACTTTATTATAGCCGGCACCTGACATGGTACTGCCCATGTAAATAAACACATATCAGGAGATTAAGTTTTGTTGCATCTGAAAAAGGGTTCGGGTTATCTTTGTATACAATTTCCCAGGTTCCTTCCTTCGGCTCATTTACAGTTATTTTCCTGGGCTTCCCTCCACTCTTTTAATCTTCCGGCTACTTTGTCATTCAAATTCATTCAAACGGAGGAATTTTATGAAACAAATAAAGGAGTTTATCACAATTATTATCCTGCTGTCGACTCTATTACCGGCGTTTTCGCAAAGCGGATATTCGGTGGAGTATAACCACAAATACATCTGGAAAGATGAAGGAATTGATATGGAAATAACGGTGAAGGGAGAAGTGCCCTTTCACACAGGAACAAACTTCGCGGTGATACCGAAATGCCAGACCGGCAGCCATGACAGGCTGGATTCGGTAAAGGTAGTTTCGATACTGGAAGGGGAAGGCGAAGTCATGGCCAAAGGCAAATCAATACTTGGAGATAAGAGCGATCCCGAAAACCTGGTTGTAATGGAGTACACCCTTCCGGTAAAAATCAAAATCACCGGGAAGACCTGGTACAAGGACGTTACCTGCGCCGAAATGTGGAACCTGGCCCTGGAAGAGGACTGGACCGGTAAAGTGGAATGGAACTATCAGGCAAAGTCCCCTGAAGCAGCAGCCGTAGCGCAGGCTCTGAGTCCTGCCACATTCGGTCAGATGAACCGGCTGGAAGACCACACCCTTGAATTCCAGAGATATCCTGTGTTTTCCGACAAACCGCTGGTGCTTATCGAAGACGCATTCCCCGATATGGGCTTCCCCATGAAAGGCAGGTTGTTGTTTCGCGTAAATATTCCCGGTATCCACCGCATCGGGATAGATGAAGAGTATGATTGGGACGAAAGTATCCAGCCGAATAAAGAGTACAAATTCTCCGATCTGCATTGGGGGCCGCCTCTCGACCAGATCAACTGGAATGTTACAGATGTGGATAAAATCAGGAATTGATTGCCGGTAATTGGAAGAATCAGGTATTACTTTCCCGTACTGCTCCGATTCCGGAGGATACCGCCGGATAATTTCAAAGGTTTATTTGTCTGTAAACATCGCGGGGACGGGATTGGTCAATGCCCGGCTTTGATTGCTCACGCGCATCAGTTCAGCCATTCTGTTTGTTCATTTTTATCCGTCAGACAAAATTGACAATGTCAACCAAAATAAAATACAGACCAGCGTAAGAATTTTTCAAGACATTTTATATCTTTACATTAACATTAATATCCGGACTTCAATTATCTGTGGGGGAATCACCGATAATTAATCTCGTTATCTCATCATTTATTTGACTTGTCTGTCCCTATTCTTTTCATGTTTATAGAGAAATAATCAGTGAGAATTATTCAGATAACAGTTTAATATTAAATCACATACACTCATGTATACCGTCGATATATTGCTGCCCGCATACAACGGTGAACAATTTTTAAAAGAGCAGATTGAATCGGTATTGAGCCAATCATACCCTGAAATCAGGCTCTACATCCGGGATGACGGAAGTACTGACGGAACCGGGGAACTTTTGAGAGCATTTGCCGCGTCCGACAAAAGGGTTACTCTTGTTGAAGAACCGGCGGGCAACCTTGGCCTGATAAAAAGCATTGAATGCCTTCTTTCTCATTCCGAATCCAGGTATATCATGTTTTGCGACCAGGATGATGTCTGGTGCCCGAATAAAGTCATGGAGATGCTGAATGCCATGCTGAAACAGGAACTGAAGAGTGAGCCGGGAGTTCCAATCATGGTTCATTCAGATTGTTTTATCACGGATCACCGGCTGAATATCCGGGGAAGGTTGCTTGGGAATCTGCCGGCACGTTCCGGCCTTAGGCATGCCTTATTTACCTATATGGTGCAAGGCGCATCAATGATGATCAATCTCGCATTAAAAGATGTGATTCTTCCTTTTAACGGGTACGTTTATTTACACGACAGGTATATTCATCTTGTTTCTGAAATCACCGGGAAAAGGGTTTATCTTGATTATCCCCTGATGTATTCCCGTCAGCATAATTACAATTTTCTGAAAGAAAGATCTTTCCTCCATAAGATTTCAGACTATATATTCCGGCCCTATTATACCTATTTTACACAATATGACCGGAATTTAATTCAATCTTTATCCGAAAGGTTTCCTGGCAATAAATTACTCAACATCTATCTTGATATCACGTCGGATAAAATTTCTAAATTCAGGAAAATCAAGCTATTGGCATCCAACCATATCTCGATGAAACCCAAATATCTGATTTTGTTCCTGATTAAAGGATAAAAATCATGATCCCGCGATGCGGAATGCTGAAAATTAAAAAGCGGCCTCAGATTTTCAATCATTACAAGGCTTTGGAATCCGGGGCTTTTTATATCCGGATAAGAGCATATTCTTCATAATTGTGAACCGGACACCCCGGCAAAAGTGCGGATCGTCATAACAGGAATAACGGCAACCGCTACCAAAATTCCATGCGGTGATTCGGCAGCATTGGGTGAGTCATTTCGTCCGTCTCGTTATCCCTGACGTGATTCCGCGTTGCCATTCAGCCCGTCGTTCCCCTTTAAAACCTTCCGGGACGAAAAATCCGGAGAAATAATACAAAACATTCAAAATTTTTACTTACCTTTATATTTCTATCTGAACACTTTGTAGGTATCGGCAAACTCTGATTGTCTGATTTATTAAACTGAGGGCCATGAGCAAGCACCTTTACCTGACCACATCCCCTGAATCATTGATCGCTTCAATGCTTCCGCCCGTTGAATTCGGGACTTACCTCTCCAGGGGCACAAAGAACAGGAACAAAGGAGAGGCAATTTACTTTGAGATAGACCTGTTCCAGGTTGAAAAATTGATTGATCTGGATAGCCTGAATCGCCGATGTGTAGCCAAGCCCGACGGCAGCCCGAAATGTTCCGTTTATCTTTCCATTTACAGGGTACTCGAAAAATTGCCCTTGTCAGCCTTTAAAAACCTGTACCTGACAACCGAAAACGGGCATACACTGGAACTGAAAAAATCCCCCTATAACTCCGGTAAGGAAGTTAGAGGCAAGCTGCACCTATATCAGGAACTTTGCCCTGTTACGCCTATGGTTGCCAGCATACTGGCTCCTTCTGCTTTCCTGAAACGCCTTACCGACGGATCCAGCCCCATTGTCCTTCCGAAACTTCTCTTTGTTGACCTCAAGTTAGGAGAACTTGCCACAAATCCGCTCAGAGGTTCCGCCGAACAACTCCCCTATCCCAATGTTGGCCACCTTCGCGACTGCCTCGAAATATTGAGAGAAGAAGAAGGCAAAGAAATGAAAACCGTCCTGCGCTTTTTCTTCGGACTGCTCCTCTTCAGAACCATTGAAAGCGGCTTTTTCATCGGGGCAAAAGACGAGATGATTTACTATCCATACCCGAGCATATCGGAGCTGGAACTGATCAATTATGACTTTTTCAGGTCGATTTAGCGCTGGCCTGCCGATCCGATAACCGGAGCAGACATAAAGCCATGACATTCCCGGAACTGATCCCGGGCCGGTCAGCAAAAGACAGAATCATTTTTTTAACTACTAATGATCCGGATTGTGCCAGTTTGGGCGCTACCTGTCATTTTTTAGATCCATTTCGCACTTCGGTTCTTCCGGCTTATTCATACCTCAGCGCCTCCACCGGATTACGCGATGCTGCTTTCCAGGTTTGCCGGCTTACGGTAAACAGTATTATGATCAGAATACAAATTCCGGTAAGGGCGAAAACCCACCAACTGATCGGGGTTTTATAGGCGAAGTCTCTCAGCCAGAACTGAACTGATAACCATGATACCGGTGTTGCTATAATTACTGAGACAAAAGCCCACATGATGAAATCCTTATTCAGCAACAGGAGTACATCGTAAGTACGTGCTCCGTTTACTTTACGTATCCCGATTTCTTTAATCCTGCGGTTTACAGTAAACAGCACCATGCCTGTGATGCCGAGCAGCGAAATGATAAGGGCCGCGAGCCCGAGTCCCAGGGTGATATTCCTGAGCCGCGTTTCGGCTTTGTACTTATCCTGAAGCATATCCTCGAAAAACATATATGACATTTCCCTCCCGTCGCGGTACTTTTTATACACTTTTCGGACGTATTCAATGGTTGCCTGACGGTTATGCGGTGAGATGCTAACATTCATGGTCATGATATTCTCAGGGTCGTTCATGATCATAACCGGTTCAATCGGATAATTTAAAGGCCTGAAATGAAAGTCTTTAACAACTCCGACGATTAGTTTTTCGTTTATCCGTTTTCCAACGATATCGGGAATACCGAGAGTTTTCTCAGCAGTTTCGTTGATGACAACCGGCATTGAAACCTCGTCATCGGCGTCATCATTCCCCGCTTTGCTTTTCTTTTTCCGTGCGGCCCAGTAATCAGCGTACTTTGTTGGAATAAACTCTCCTTTCAGGATTTTCAGATCATATGTTTTTGCGAAATCCTGATCAGCCATGATCATTGACATTCGCACACTATCAGATTTTCCCAATGAATTCAAAGGCAATGATACCTGCCACGAAAAATCGACAGGAGCATAGGCGCTTGCCGAAACAGCCTTAATATCAGTGTTTTTCAGCAGTTCATCCTTGAATGTATCACTATCGTACCATAACCCTGTGGGAATCACAACGATATTTTCTTTCTGAAGGCCCAGATCTTTTGTCCGGACATATTCCAACTGTTTTATCAGAAATGCCGTTACAATGAGGAAGAATGCAGCAAAACTTACCTGGACTATCACCAGCGTCCTTATTAATCCTGCTTTCGAACCGGTGTCAGCGCCTCCTTTAATGATTTTTACCGGACTGAGCGCCGACAGGCAGGTTGATGGGTACAATCCTGCAAGCAAGCTTAAAAGAGCCGTTAGCGCTATCAAGCTGATAATTAATCTGAAAGATAAAATTATCCGGATCGACAGCCCTGTCATGTCATTGACTGCAGGCAGCAACAAACAGAGCAAAATCATTGCAAGCGCTGCTGCGGAAAAGGTCTGAAAAAAGGTCTCCTTCAAAAATTGAAACAAAATCTGCATGCGGCTGGCGCCATTCACTTTTCTGATGCCTATTTCTTTCGACCTTTCGGAAGAAGAGGTAATCGAAAACATTGAAAAATTAAAGGCCGCCATGAAGAGGATAAATCCTCCCAATAGCGAGAGAACCCATAAATATTTGATATTGCCCGGGTTACCAACCAGCATATCATCAAAATCCGATTTCAGGTGAATGTCGGCTAAAGGCTGGAATAAAAGCTTGTCTTTAATGGGAAGGTATTTCTGTATCTGGTTTGCTATCGCATGTTTAAAATCATCGTTAATGACTGCGTTTTTTGCAAGTTTGATGTAGACCCTTGTCCAGTAACTGTCGGCCCATTGGTTGTTATAATTATCGCCGGTTTCAGGTATCAGATAATCGAACTGCAGGCTGCTGTTGTCGGGGACGTCAACCACAGCGCCTACTGTGTAAATTTTCTTACTGTATTTTTCGGAAATTATTGTTTTACCTATTGCCGGTGTTTTACCAAATAATTTTTCCTTGATTTTTTTTGATATAACGATCTGATCAGGAATCAGATACAAGGCATCGGGATTGCCTTCAAGAAATTCAAATCCCCTGAATACCTTGAAAAAATCCTGGTTAACGCTTGCCTGCCGAGCTTCGATAAAAGATGAACTGTTTCCGGTTTTCAGCGGCGAGTCCTCGGATGAATATGAAATGTAAGCCGCAAATTCAATCTGCGGATAATCTCTTTTTAATGTACCTGCCAACGGGCGATAGCTTGCAGCCGATTTCCTGACCGCATCATTTTGCTTTGACAAAGTCAACACCCTGTATATATTCTGAAAATCAGGATGAAACTTGTCGTACTGCAACTCCTGAAATACCCATAAATAAATCAGCAATCCTGCGGTTATTCCAACCGTGAAACCGGCAAATGACAGCAGGGTATATATGAGTTTCGGACTTCGTCTGAAATGAAATATAGTTTTGTTTATCAGCATATTATGTTATTTATAGATGAAAATAACCATGTCATTTTCCTGTAATGTTTCCATCGGCGCAGCCTGTCCGGGTCTGAAATAACGCATCAGCCTCTTACCCGAAACGGCAGCAAAAGGTTTGTTATCAGCCGTAACTCCTGTCGGCCAGAAAAACGGACAGCCGTTCAAATCGTTTTCGATATTTTTTTCAGGAGCTTTTGGCCATGAAAAAGGTTGCTCCGGATTTATTTCGGGCTTTTCACATGAATAAACAGCGATGACCTCATGTTTTGATTTATCAAAAATTATCCTGCCATATTTCAAGGTACCATGCTTTGCAGTGTTCGGACAGGAATAATCCCTCGTATATGTGATGAATATGTATTTATCGCTTTCAATAAGATCATTTAGCAGCAGTTTATCTTTCAGATTGAATTGCGGATCCATGCCTTCAGTAGAATTGTTAACGCCGCGATCGCCGAAATGCAGGACAAATTTTGCTAAAAGCCTATTGGGCGGCAGGAGTTCAAAGATTGTATCGTTAAAAGCCGGTTTTATATGAAATTGATTATCAACCGGATACATATAATTTTCGTCCGGAGAACGATATACCCTGCCTTTTAAATGTTTCACCGGATCGTAATCATTAAATATGCAGACAGTATCTCCATTTTTGGTCAACAGGGTCAGCAAAGGAGCATTTCCTGCCGGCGATTTTGCTGAACTGTAAGTGGCTAATTGATTGCCGGGTAATATGCAATAGAGGTTTGGATTAATTCCATTGCCGGAAGGTTTCCCAAAATCGATGACTGTTTTTCCAAAACCTTCAAAATTGCGATGGTTTTCAACACCGGTCCGGTTGTCGCTTATTGAAGGAGCATTATCAGCATCATCAACCATTTTAAGCTCACACTGATCCCCGGGTTGATTTTCGTACTGGTAATAAAATTTACCATCAACAAGACGCGCACTGACGGCACCTGAAAATTGTTGTTTGTATTCCCTGGCATCCACTGCAACAGAACCTTCTCCGTTATCAATGTAAGGCATATTGTTATCGCAAATATCTTTTACCAGTCGTCCTCTCATATCATACTGCCTGATTCCTGTGAAACGCGAAAACTGATAGATGTGCCGGTTGCTGATGATATAATTCTTTGAATAGTGGCTGAGTGGCGATTTTGTTTCATCGGCTGGAATTCTGACAACCTGAATTTGTTGAAAAAGCCGGGAAGCTTTTATCTTAGCCGCATGATCCTGAACAGCAGCAATATCAATAACAACAGGCGGATTTGACGGATCTGCGGACCGGATTTCCTTATATCTGATCCCCGGTTTGGCGTTGGAGAACGAACCCGTTGCTTGGCCGTTCTGCCAAACACCGGATTTTTGCTCATCAGCCAGTTCTTTGACAAGACTTTGTTCATCCATTTTCAACCTGTTCCGGTTGCAGGAAGTCTCGCCAACAAGCAACAATAACAGCGCAATCAAAAGGATCTCGAACTTCATATATTATTTGGTGTTTGTGACAACGATTTTTCTCATTCGTAGCGTAACGCTTCAACAGGGTTTCTGGTTGCAGCCCGCCAGCTTTGCCAGCTTACGGTTAATAAAGCAATTACCAGCGCCAGGAAACCGGCTAATGCAAAAATCCACCAGCTAAGCGGGGTTTTGTAGGCAAAGTTTTCGAGCCATTTGGTCATGGCAAAATAAGTTACCGGGACAGCTGCTGCAAATGCTATACTCATCCATTTGATGTATGATTTGTTGAGCATCAGCAACACATCCGATATTTTCGCACCATTTACTTTACGTATGCCGATTTCTTTGGTCCTTTGCTGTATGTTAAAGGAGGCAACCGCAAATACCCCCAACGCCGACAGAATGACAGATATGATTGTAAACAACGACAATACGCGGCTTTGGTTGTATTCAACGGAATAAATGCTCCGGTATGAGTCGGAGATAAAGGTATATTCAAGCGGCAAACCCGGGAACATTTTCTTCCACACGGAATTAACCGTCGCCAGCGCTTCTTTTTGGTGTGCAGAATCAAAACTTATGATAAAATTGGAACTGAATGATTTATTGGCAAATATAACCAGCGGCCTTTCAGGCTTATGTATTTCGGTATAATGAAAATCTGGCACCACACCGATTATCTCACCTTCGGGAGTGAGGTACGGAATCCAGAATTTCAGACGGAAGCGTTTTCCGACGGCATCTTCGGGTTTTGAGATACCCAACAGCTTAAGTGCGCTCATGTTTAAGACATATTTTCCCCTGAATTTGGACAGTGATTTTTCAAATTGTGCCACTTTTTCGGGAAAAATTTTGTTTTCCTTATACATATTCGCTTCTAAAGCCTCCTGTTCCCATTGTATGCCGGGAATACTGCCAAAATCCGTTGTGCCGGCAAGCGGATGAATATTGAAAAAACTGAAGAAATTTGAATCAACTGTAAAAATATTAAGCGGCTGATTATCATTGTTTTGAACGCCTTCCATCTCAAACAGAAATCCGTCGTTGATATCACCGCCGGGTTCTTCGAGGGCACAGGTAACATCCAGAATGGGCGTTTTTTTAATTAATTCGCTTTTAAAAACATCATATTGCCTTGAGGCATCCCAGCGGTTGTATCGGATCACCATCATATTGTCATTTTGGGATGCCGGGTGCAGGTTATTGATATACGCTATTTGTCGCGACAGAATGAAAGTCGACGCTATCGCTATGATGGCCAGACAAAACTGCAACACCAGCGGAAAAGTATACAAACCGCCCAGTTTCTGTTTCATGGCGATATCTGTGCTCACTGCTGAAGTAATCAGGGGAACTACTGACAGCGCTGATAATAAGAGTATAAAGCCAAGTATTATCAGGGTTATGAATCCCGCTTTTCCGGTCAGCAGGTTCAGCCCGAGGGCCGCATTAAGTTCGTAAACAATAAGCAATGCAACTAAAGCCGAAAACACCGAAGTATATAATGAATTGGCAATTATTTCACGGCTCAGGTGCAGTTTCGTTGCTCCGTTGATAAGTTTCACCTTATAGGTCTTCAGCTTTCGGATGAATTGAACACGGTTCAGGTTGAGGTAGTTGACCAGTGTGATGAGCAGTACAATAAAAGCCCCGCTCATTAACAAAATCAATGAACGCATGTCGCCGTTCTGCTCAATTTCGCGGGTAAGGTGGCTATGCAGATGAATATCCGTGAGTTTCTGCAACTCAATAAAGGGAACCGGCTCATTGTTTTTGGCTTCTTTTATCCATTTTTGACGGACTTTTTGTTCGATATTTTTTATATCAGCCCCTTTTTTCATTAAAAAATAGGTGAAAGCCCATGTTCCTTCGTCACTTTGTTTTGGAGATGCAACAAGGATATCGGCATGAAAATGAGAATTTTCAGGCATGTCTTCCATCACCCCTTCGATTATATAGGGATAAGGCTGACTGTCCTGATGCCATAAAATGTTTAGTTCCTTACCGAGGACATCGGTGCTGCCAAAATATTTTTCGGCTATACTTCGGGTGATGAAGGCGCCCCTCGGATTCCTGAAACTTTTTTTAATATTGCCGGCCAGCACCTTAAAATCAAAGACCTCAAAAAAAGTACTGTCGGTTGCAAATACTTTTTCCGACATAAATACATTATCACCAATCCTGATGACAGGACGCCGTGACGGTATCAGCCTGGCCATTTTTAAAATTTCAGGATATGTACGGGCCATTTCGGCCGGCCAATTGCCTTGTACGCGGGCGGCATGCATCGCGGTTGCCCCTGTATTGGTGTTCATCGTAAGCCGGTAAATCTGACCGGCTTTGGAATGGAACCTGTCAAAACTCAATTCCCTGCGTACAAAAAGGGAAACCAGAATGATGCAGGCCATTGCCGCACAAAGGCCAGTGGCGTTGATGATAAACCATATCCGGTTGTTATGGATTTCTCTGAAAGGGTTCATGAAATATTTTCAGTTTTTATAGATATTTTCAGTTTTTGGGTCTCTGATTAAACTCATCGCCAAACCTTCAGCGTATTCTGATTGCAATCCATTTTTAACCTGCCTGAATCGTTCGCATTCTGATTTTTCATTTATCATTCACCGTTCAGACTTTATTCGTACCTCAGCGCTTCCACCGGGTTACGGGTAGCGGCCCGCCAACTTTGCCAGCTTACAGTGAAAAGCGCCACAACGAAGGTTAACGCCGGTCCGGCCAGGAATGCCCATACCGGCATCGGGGTGTGGAAGTGGAACCTTCCTAGAAATATTTGCGCCATTATAAAAGCGGCCGGCAGCGCAATAGCGACAGCAATAAGCAGCCATTTGGTATAATTGCCAAGCAGCATCTGCATCACCGAGAATGTTGTCGCCCCGTTGGTTTTCCGGATCCCGATCTCCTTGGTGCGGCTTCCGGCTGTAAACGATGCCAGCCCGAACAATCCCAGACAAGCCAGTAGGAGCGCAATAATAAAAGCGAGTCCAACCAGTCCGGACGGCAAATTCAGGTTTGAATATGAAGGCAGGTCACGGTACAATTGTATATTGAATTCCGCATCGGGGTCATAGCGTTTGCCGGCCGCTTTTATCCTGGCCAGCAATTCCGTAAAGTTTCCGGGGGTAAATTTGACAAGAATGATCTGCCGGCCCGAAGGATGCAGACGAATAATCACCGGAACAATCGGTCCGGCGAGGTCAACTACATGAAAATCTTTGAAAACCCCGATCACGGTTCCTTTCCTGCCTTCAACTGTTATTGACGAGCCGACCGGATTTTTGTATTTCATTAATTTGGCAGCTACATCGTTGATAACATAGCACATTGAATCGGCAGAAAATGACCGGTTGAAGTACCGGCCTTCTTTCATTCTGATTCTGACCGTTTTATTATAATCAAAGTCGGTATTGATACACCAGAAAAACTGTTTTTCCGAATCATCCCTGCCTTCCCACGTCACCTCATTCGTCGGCATAAAACCACGGGCCGGCACACAATTGGTAAAACTCACCGCGTCAATTCCCGGAATTGATAAAAGCTCCGTTCTGACAGGCTCCGCATGCTTTTGAATATTTTCGGTATTTTCCATCACAAGCAACCTGTCTTTTTCAACTCCAAGATCATAATCACGCATATACCGATCCTGGGTTTTGATAACCATCAAACAGATGATCAGGATCACCGGTATCGTAAACTGAAATACGATGAGGCTTTGCCTGAATAAGCTAAAGCTGTTGCCGGCAGCAATTTTCCCTTTCAATACCTGAAGTGGATTTGCCGATGCCAGGTAGAGCGAAGGCAGCAAGCCCGACGCCAGCGTAGTAAAGATTATCACAGACAGGAAAAATAAAAGCATTTTAAAGGAAAGGAGATTCAGATGAATTTCCTGATGAAAAACCGAATTGAGCCCGGGAATTAAAAGGTTTGACAACAGAATCGCGGCAACCAGGCTGAAAAGCGTCAGTATGAACGTTTCTCCGATAAACTGGAAGATCAGCGGGCCTCTTCCCGAGCCCGACACTTTTTTAATACCAGCTTCGCGGTACCGCTTAAAGTTGAGCGCAACAGCCAGGTTAATAAAATTGAAGCAGGCTATCAGCAGGATGGCAAAGCCAATGGCGCCCACAATCACGACATTATTCATCCCGCGCCACACCCTTTTTCCCTGCGAATACCAAAAGAGCGCTTTGTCTTTCAGCGGGAAAAGGAACAGTTCCTGGTTCAGAGACGATTCGCGGTGCCGGATCAGGTTTTTGATTTTTCCCTCCACCTGGCTTTTGTCCGTATTCCGGTTCAGGAGAATCCAGGTGCGGTTTGACTCAGCATCAGGATCATTTGCCCAACTATTGTCGGCCAGGAATTTCGAGAACGGGATCACAAAATCGAACTGCATGGTGGATTCATGCGGTATTCTACCAAAGACACCGCCGATCCGTAATGCCTCTTTTCTATTGCCATCGGTCATTATCAGGGTTTTACCGAGACAATCCGTAGTTTCGAAAAATTTTAAAGCCATCGGCTCCGAAATCAGGATTGAATTCTGGCCGCTCATCGGCTTGTTTTTGTTCCCTCTGACGATCGGAAAGTTGAAAACGCTAAAAAAGTTATCGTCAGCAAAATAACCGTTATGAACAAATGATCTTTCTCCTGCCGTAAAAGAGCAGGTGCGTTCGGCCACCCTGGTTACTTCCTCAATTTCAGGAGCCTGCTGTTTGAGCAATGGGGGCAGCGAAGCCGACAGGATTGGCCTGGGAGCCTGGTCGCCGTTAAAAAAAGTCACATAAGCCTCAACGGAGAAAAGCCGGTCGTAGTTTTTATGAAATTTGTCGTAGCTGAATGCATTTAAAATATAAAGCACCGCCAGGACCGAACAGGTGAGTGCGAATGAAAGGCAAACGAAATTGAGCGTACTGTATGTCCGGTATCTCCACAGGTATCGTAAAGCAATTTTCAAAAAGTTTTTTTGCATCGCTTATCTTGATTATTACCGTTTCAAATTACAGGTTCACATTTTAATTCTACTCATACCTCAGCGCTTCAACCGGATTCTGTGATGCCGCTTTCCACGAGAGGTGCGTAATTGTCAGTAATGCAGTGATCATTGCCAGGGCGCCTGCTGCCAAAAATAACCCTATATCAACTGATGCCTGATAGGCAAATGAGCTTCTGAATTGATTTATCAGCACCCACGCAACCGGGAAAGAAAGGAGCATAGACACAAAAATCCACTTTAAGAATTTGACATTCAGCATGAGGAGTATTTGCCTGATTGTTGCGCCATTCGTCTTCCGGACGCCGATTTCCTTGGTCCGCCACTGAACCATGTATATGGTGAGCCCCATCAGACCCAGGCAGGCAATCAGCATGACCAGCAGTGTGAAAAAGGTGATCATCCGGTTCATGGAAACCAGTGTATCATAGTTTGCGGCCAGTTGCCGGTCAAGAAAATCGATTTCAACGGCTGCATCGGGAAAACTTTTTTCCCACGCTGTTTTCAGTTTTGCTGTCAGACGCTGCATATCCTGCGTCCTGCAGAGAATATTAACATAGCTGTAGCCACATCCATCAATGGCGGGATTGCAACTGATGATAAGGGGTTTGACGCTTTCGCTGAGCGGCGAAAAATTGAAATCGTTCACGGTGCCGATCACCCTGAGGCGGCCGTTTCTCCTGATATCCTGACCCAGCGGCTCTTTCCACCCGGCATATTTTACCAGGGCATTGTTGACGATGATGGAATTGCTGTCGGCTTTCGGGTCACCGCTGAAATTTCTTCCTGAAGTAAGCTTTATATTGAACAAATCCAGGAAGGATGTATCCGTGTAAATGATATTGATCATAGTAGCCTCTTCCTCACCGGGAAGCATATAGCCGTTGGATGTCAATCCGCTACCCAGGGGCTGGGTTGTAAGCGAAACCCCTGATATTTCAGGAATTTCCATGAGTTGCTGCTTAAACTGTGCAAGCTTATCGGAAGGCAGGTTTTTATCGGCTGAAAGCACCAGCACATTTTTCGAATCGAACCCCAGATCGTGGTTGAGCAGGAATTTATATTGCCTGTGGATGTAAAGCCCGGCAGTGAGCAATACGGTTATCACGAAAAACTGAACCGCAACGAGGACTTTCCCTGCCGTCATCTTACTGCCTCCGGCAACTTCACCTTTCAGAATACCGGTGATATTCAGCGTGGAAAATCCCCTTCCTGCAAAGAAGGTAATAATGAAGGATAAGATTATGTTTAAAGCGATAATGAAAATTAACGCCGGCAATATATTCCCCTTCAGGGAAACACTGGTATTGAAGCTCGAATTGAGGAACGGCGTGAAAACGCGGAACAGGATCCAGGCAAGGATGCCGGCAATGAACGAAACGATCAGCACTTCCAGAAATAATTGCCGCTTCAGGTTTAACCTGTTGGCTCCGTGAACCGATAATATCCCCATATCTTTTGTTTTTCCCGTTTTTTGGGCGATGTACAGGCTGATGTAGTTAAATACCGCCAGCAGGAGTAAAATCAGGCCAACCAAAGTAATCAGGCACAGGGAACTCAGGCTCCTGTTGGTATCGATATCGTACCAGCCCGGATCGCTGTGCAGATGTATATCGGTAATCTTCTGCAAGTCAGCGGCTACTGTCATTCCGCTGCCTTTGAGCAGAATATTCACATGCTGGTCCAATATGCTGTTAATCGGCCCTTTGACCTGCGCCGGCGATACGCCCTGCATCAGCCTGATGTACGACACAAAAGTTACGCCCCCTGTCCAGCCGAGGTAATAATCCCTGCAACTTTCGAGAAAGGTGTTGGTTACCAGTGCATCAAAGGAAAGATGGGTATTGGATGGCATTTGTTTAACCACACCGGAAACCGTAAACAGCTTATCCAGAAATTCGATCTGCCTGCCTTCGCATGCTTCGGTTCCGAATAACAGGCTGGCGGTTTCTTCGGAGAGCACGATTTTATCCGGTGAATTCAAAGCGCTGGCTTTGGCCCCCGAAACCAGGTTGAGTCCGAAGAAATCAAGGAAGTTGCCGTCAACCGCTTTAATTTTATTCAACCGGATCTGATGACCGTTCGCCTTTACTCCGGAACCGATATATTCCGAAACCCTGCAACAGCTCTCAACCGAAGGCACCTGGCTTTTGACTTCCTGCGCCAGCGGATACCAGAAAAGCCCTGAAACTTGCGTGTTATCCTTTATCTTTATTGTTTCTATCATCCGGTAAGTACGTTCAGCTGCCGGCATAAACTTGTCGAAGCCCGTCTCATGATGTATAAACAGAAAAAGGCACAGGGCTGTGGCGATACCGATGGAAAAACCGATGATATTGATCAGGGAATGCAATTTGTTCCTGACAATATGACGGAAAGCCATCTTAAAAAACAGTACGTTCATTACAGCTTTAGCATTTTGAATCGGAATTGATTTTCCTGGTTGTCAGATCCACAGGTTACCACACCGGTTCTGCAGAAACAGCGTGGGTATTATCGGTTATGATCTGTCCGTCGAAAAGGTTGATGACCCTGTGCGCAAAACCTGCGTCGTGCATGGAATGGGTAACCATGACAATGGTGGTGCCTTCACGGTTCAGGTCGGTGAGCAGGTTCATCACTTCCAGCCCGTTTTTGGAATCGAGGTTCCCGGTAGGCTCATCGGCAAGGATCAGTTTCGGATTGGCGACCACGGCCCTGGCGATAGCCACACGTTGCTGCTGACCGCCGGAGAGTTGCTGCGGGAAATGTTTTTTCCGGTGGCTGATTTTCATACGGTCGAGAACGGTTTCAACCATCTGCCTGCGTTCCGAAGCCTTCAGCTTCAGGTAAACCAGGGGCAGTTCAACGTTCTCGAACACATTGAGCTCATCAATCAGGTTAAAACTTTGGAAAACGAAGCCTATTTTGCCTTTACGAAGCGAGGTCCGGTTTACTTCTTTCAACCCGCCAACCTGCTGCCCGTCGAAATAATATTCGCCGGATGAAGGGTTGTCGAGCAACCCGACAATATTCAGCAACGTGGACTTACCGCAACCCGAAGGACCCATAATGGCGGCGAATTCACCACTTTTAACGTTGAAATTGATGTTGTTAAGCGCCAAAGTTTCGATTTCTTCAGTCCGAAATACTTTTGAGAGGTTTACTGTTTTTATCATGGCTGTAGCTATTAGTGATCAGAGAACGGAGAACGGAGAATGGAGGACGGAGAGCGGGAAATGGGTAACATTTCTATTTGAAACGTTCTTTCCTGACTTGTATCAGTTTATAAAGTTGGGCTGAGATTTTTCTGGAGTCATCAATCAGGGAATTATAATCCGGTTCTATAAAATATTGAAGTCTGTTACCAATTTCTATTTGCGTCCTTAATTCTCCTGCTGAACCTCTGGCAATAAACAAGAAGTGGATAAACTCCTTGTTATATTGTCGCTCGAAGCCTTCTGCAATATTTGAAGCAATAGAAACAGAAGCTCTGCATATCTGATCGCGAAATCCAAAATCACGGTTATCTTTAAAAATGTCATAAATCTTAACGCTTAGATTTACAGCATTTTGCCATACATCCAGATCTTCAAATTTTTCTATTTTATTGATCATTATTTCTTAGTCATTTGATTATCAATTCGCTGCAATACACTGGCTGCTAAATACATCCAGTTTTAATTCAGAAGTCAGATCGGTCGTTCAATCACCTTCATACCTGACTCATGAACGCTTATCAGGTATTTCTTCCTTCTTACGTATTCCGTATTCCGTATTCCGTATTCCGTATTCCGTACTTCGTAATCCGTTCTCCGTTTTCCGTTTTCCGTTCTCCGTTTTCCGTTCTCTGTTTTCCGTTTTCCGTTTTCCGTTCTCCGTTTTCCGTTCTCCGTTTTCCGTATTCCGTTTTCCGTATTCCGTCCTCCTTACTTCAGAACTATCCTGTCATTATCCCCAAACAGCTCATATCCGCTTGTAATTACCTGCTCTCCGGGCTTTAATCCATCAAGAATTTCAAAATACATCGGGTTCTGCCTGCCGACCTGAATATTGCGTTTGCGGGCTTCCCGACCCGTAGCGTCAAGAACAAAAATCCATTGTCCGCCGGTGCTTTGGAAGAAACCGCCCCTTGGGACCATTGTCGCTTTTTCAGATTCACCCAGCTCAATTCTCAGGTGAAAGGTTTGTCCTGTACGCAGATTTTCAGGAACATCTCCTTTAAAAACCAGGTCAATCTGAAACTGACCGTTACGGACTTCCGGGTATACTTTTTTCACCAGCAGGCCGTAGGTATCATCCTTACGCTCGATGGTCGCCGGCAATCCGGCCCTGAACCTGTCAATGTAATGTTCATCGACCATGGCGGTGATTTTGTACGACGTCAGCACATTGATCTGCCCGATGCGTTGCCCTTTCCCGATAGATTCCCCGATCTGGGCTTTGAGCAGGCCAAGCTGGCCGTCAACAGGCGCTTTCACGTCCAGATCTTCGCGGCGTTGCTGAACCATAGCAAGGTTGGCCTGCATATTCGAAAGGTTTTCATCCATAGACCGTTTTTGGTTCTCCCGGAAGATGGAATCCTGAATCAGTTTCTTGTAAATCAGCTCCCTTTCCTGTTTCTTATATTCAAAATCTTCTTCGGCCTGAAGGAAATCTTCCCGGGGAATCAGCTGGTCGATATACAAGTCCTTTTGCTGTTTGTATTTCCGTTCCAAACGATTCAATTCATACTCAATCTGGTTCAACTGCTGACGATTGGCTATTTTTTGTTGCTCCATCTGAATGCGTGTGTTTCGCAATTCGTTGGAATGATAGGCGAGGTTCGACTCGCTGTTCATGATATTCAAGGTTAAGTCATTGTTCTTCAAGCGAAGAATCACATCTCCCGTTTTCACCATTTCACCCTCTTCAACGAGTATTTGAACTACCTTGCCGCCTTCTTCGGCATCAAGGAAAACGGTGGAAATGGGTTCCACCTGACCGATAACCGAAATATAATCATTGAATAGTCCCGAATCAACCGTGCTTATTGTTAGCTTATCCCGCTCAGCCCGGTAAGAAGAGCCCCTCATCCCCGTCACTGATTTATAAACCAGGAATATCAGCAACAATCCACCGACTATCCAGTAAATATGTTTGCGTTTTATCCCCTTTTTCTTTACAATTGGTTTATCCATTGTCATAGATGTGCTATTTTATGCTTTGCTTTAGTATGGGCTTTTGGCTATTAGCCTGCCGTCTTACGCTCAGCCTGCCCAGGCAGGTAAACTGTTAGCCCTTGGCCTTTGACGTTTTGAGTTCTGTGTTCTGCGTTTTGCGTTTCGTGTTTGCGTTCTGCGTTTCGTGTTTGCGTTCTGCGTTTTGCGTTTCGTGGAATTCGTAATTGACATTCGTGGAATTCGTGGTTCGTCATTCGTGGGCAGGGTTCCAGGGTTTCAATGTATCAATGTTTCAGTGTTCCAGTGTTTCAGAGTTCTGCGTTTTGTGTTCTGCGTTCTGTGTTTCAGTGTTTCAGGGTTTCAGTGTTTCAGGCCTGCCTGCCCGGGAAGGCTGTGCGTAAGGTGGCAGGCCTGCCTGCCCGGGCGAGGTTGCGGGTGAGGGGCAGGGTTTCAGCATTTCAGGTTTTGTTTAGCCGTTGGCCGTTAGCTTTTAGCGTTTTGAGTTTTGAGTTCTGCGTTCTGCGTTTTGCGTTTTGCGTTCTTCTCCTTTCTCCTTGCTCCCTACTCCCTGCTCCGTTCTCCCTGTCTCCATTTTCCGTTTTCCCCTGCCTGCCTGCCTCTCACACAATGCCATACACCGGCAGGTAAAGTTTTCCCTTCTCCGTTCTCCTTGCCTTTTACCCTCCATATTTACTCCCAAAACCTGTCTCCCTCATAAAACGCAATCAGCCTTGCCTGCATATCAAGTTGCAGGGCGCTCCGCAACACCTGGCTTTGTGAATTGGCAAAGCGGTTTTTAGCCACATAATAATCAACAACGCTGATCAATCCCTGAGCAAACTTTTTCTCCGCCATGGCCAATGCCAGGCTATCGGCATCCTGTTGCCTGACATACTGAAGGGATTCCTTTTGTAAGGCTTTCAAATCGTTGACGGCTTTGCAAACCCCGAAGTACAAATTTTGCCTGGTATTGTCCATGCTGTTGCGGGCCTGCTCCGCATTCAGCCTGGCAACCGATACAGCCGACCGGTTTGCCATCCGCGTAAACAGCGGAAAATTCAGGCTGACGCCAAGGTACTGGTTGCGATTGTCTTTCAGTTGCCGTGCAAATGATATTACATCCCCGTCGGGAGTGGTATTGGTTTCATAATAACCGGACCCTATCGACCAGCCGCCGGAAATTGCCGGATAAAAATTTGATCGGCTGATTGAAAGGCTCTTCGTTTCTGCTTTATAGTTGGCCTCTTCGGAAAGATATAAAGGCGACCGCAACAGGAAACTGTTGAAGATTATATCCGGATCGATGCCAGATAGCATTATCCCGGTTGAATCCGGAAAGCTCTCCGGAGCCTCTTCAATGTCTGCCGTATCAATAGGTTTTTCAACATTCATGAGCTTTTGCAGATTCAGCATTGCTTCGTTCAGCTTGTTTTCGGCCTGTACCTTGTGTACTTCTTCTAACTGGAGGTTAGCCCTGACTTCCGCTATGTCGCTTACCGATTTCAGCCCTGCCTCAGCCTTGCGTTCAATCATCTTTAGCCATAGCGCAGAGGCTTCCGCCTGATCCCTGGCTATCTTTGTCAGTCCTTTATAATATTGAATATCGTAATAGCAGGTCATCACATCAAAAGCGAGTTCATCTTCTGCATTTTGCAGGCGAAATTCTTCGGCATTCAACCTGAAACGTTCAAAATCAGTCTTCTTCTGCATACGAAAGCCATCGAACAAGGTGATGGAACTGCTGAAATTATAAGTGCTGTTAAAGAAACCGGCAGAGATGATATCGTTGGTGTTGGGATCAATCGATTTGCCAAAACTGATTCCGGCGCCGGAGTAAAAGCCAGCATCCGGCAGCCTGTCGCGTCTGCTTTGGCTGAGCCTTTCCTGAGATAATTTCTTACTAATCGCTATATTTTTTATCTGCAGATTATTATCAATCGCATATCTGATGCATCTGCACAAATTCAGTCTTTCCTGGGCCTGCAGGCTGCTGCTTGCCACCATGAGGATCAAAAAGATCAATCCGAATCGCATATCATGAATAGTCTTGCTTTCTGACTATCCAATATCTTACCATATCGCCTATTACACTGACAAAGAGCTTTTTATCTACAGCCTCGCCAACCCTCAATTGTAAAATTTATTTACAATTTATGTATAATATTTTAACACTTTTATCAGGCTGATAATTGCATGGTATATTTTTACAAAAAAAAACAGCATGCCCAAAAGCCGCGTATTGATCGTTGATGACAACAAGAGCATTGTCACAGCGCTGGAAATATTGCTGATACCCGAATTTGACCATGTCAGGGGAATCACCAACCCCAACCTGATCCTGACCGAATTGAGGAATTGCAATTATAACCTGGTGATTCTCGATATGAATTTTAAGGCTGGAAATAATTCGGGAAACGAAGGGCTATACTGGCTTGGACGCATCCTGGAGGCCAATCCCGATATCTCCGTTGTCCTGATAACTGCCTATAAAGATGTGGAAGTTGCTGTAGAAGCCTTAAAAAGAGGGGCTACGGATTTTATCCTGAAGCCATGGGAGAATTCAAAATTGCTGGCAACCCTGAAAGCTGCCGTGCAATTGAACCATTCGAGACAGGAAGTTATGCAACTGAAGCAAAAAGAGAATTTCCTGAAGCAGGAAATCAACAAAACGCAGCCGGCGATCATGGGCAATTCGCCAAAACTAATGCAGGTGCTGAATATAGTCAGGAAGGTAGCGCGCACCAATGCCAATATTCTCATAACCGGCGAAAACGGGACCGGAAAAGAATTGATAGCCAAGGAAATACACAGGCTATCCGAGCGAAGCAATGAATTGTTGGTGAATGTTGATATGGGCGCCGTAAGTGAGACCCTTTTTGAGAGTGAATTATTTGGTCATGTAAAAGGCTCTTTCACCGATGCCCGCGAAAACAGGGCCGGGAAATTTGAAACCGCTAACCGCGGCACCCTGTTCCTGGATGAAATCGGCAACCTCTCCTTACATCTTCAGGCAAAACTGCTCTCGGCATTGCAAAACCGGGAAGTAATGCGTGTCGGCTCCGACAGGCCTATTGCAGTTGATATCAGGCTCATCAGCGCCACGAATAAAAACCTTCAGCAGATGGTCTCCGACGGGTTGTTTCGCGAGGACCTTCTTTACCGGATCAACACCATCCAGATTGAGGTTCCTCCGCTTCGTGAAAGAGACGAAGACATTATCCTGCTGGCTGAGTATTTCATCAGGAAATACGCCTCGAAATATGAAAAAGCAAACCTGAAAATCAACAGTAACGCCAGGGAAAAATTATTAAAATATTCATGGCCCGGGAATGTAAGGGAACTGGACCATACCATCGAAAAGGCTGTGATACTCAGTGACAGCAACATTCTTAAACCTGAAGATTTTTTCCTGCAACAAACTTCTGTATTCCGCCCTGATGAAGCAGCCTCTTCACTCGAAGAAATGGAAAAACACTTCATCCGGACGGTGATGCAGAAAAACAACGGCAACCTGAGCGCTACTGCCGGACAACTGGGTGTTACCCGACAGACTTTGTATAACAAGATTAAAAAATACGGTTTATGATCATCAGGGATTATTACATGCAGATATTCATCCGCCTGATAACACTGGTACTGGCCGGATTTGCATTGTGCTGCACCTGGATGGCCCACGGTTCTGTTTTATTGCTGTGCGCCTTGTCGCTTTTCACAGGCCTGGTATTCTTCAACACAATAAAATACCTCCATAAAACCGACAGGAGACTCCTTTATTTCTTTGAATCAGTCAGGAACGACGATTTTACGGTCCGGTTCAACAATGATACCGGCGATAGGACGCTCGACAAACTCAGCGATAAGCTCAACGAACTAAATGCCGGCATTCAGGAAGTGCGTGTTGCCAGCCAGCAACAGGATCAGTATTTGAGGATACTGCTTGAACATGCCGCTACCGGCATCATGGCTTTCAACCGGAAAGGATTCATAGTTCACTGCAATTCATCGGTGAAAAAGATGTTCGGGCTCGAAACTTTCACCCATATCAGGCAACTTGAGCGGGTGAATGAACAACTCTATAAAACAATCGAAGCCCTGAAACCCGATGAACAAAAGCTTGTAAGCCTTCAACAGGGGCCGGTCATTGTTCAGTTGCTTCTGAAAGCCAGTTATTTCGAATCAACCGACGATGCTTATTACATCGTTTCGGCCCAGGATATCAGAAATGAACTGGACGAAAAAGAAACGGATGCCTGGATCAAACTGATCAGGGTAATGATGCATGAGATCATGAATACCATCACCCCCATAACGACGCTATCCGAAAGCTTGTCGCATTACCTGATAAGGGACTCGGTTAACCTGAAGCCTTCCGAACTTGGACAGGAGACCGTCAATACGCTCGTCAAAGGCCTGAAAGTAATCGGCGATCAGGGACAAGGGCTTATCCGCTTCGTTGAATCATACAGAAAGCTGACCAGGCTGCCGAAACCCGAGAAAACATTGTTTAGCATTGAAGAGCTTTTTGCAAGAATTTCAGAATTGTTCAGGTCGGTTCCTGGAAATGCGGACATCCCGCTCATGCAAAAGATTACGCCTCCCGATCTGGAGATTTTTGCCGATCAGGGGATGATCTCGCAGGTGATTGTTAACCTGGTAAAAAATGCTTTTGAAGCAGGTGAAGGGTATCCGGGTTTAGCTATCCGGTTGACAGCTCAGGTATCGCAATATAACAGGCCGGAAATTGCTGTAACCGACAACGGGCCGGGTATAAAACCGGAACTGATTGAACAGATTTTTATTCCTTTCTTTTCGACCAAAGACGACGGTTCCGGAATCGGGCTGAGTATATCGCGGCAGATTATGCGGTTACATGGCGGCAGTCTTGACGTGATTTCGGTGCCGGAATCGGAAACGGTTTTTACAATGCGCTTTTAATGTATGCTGCCGGACGAAACGAAAACATACAGAAATTGATTTCTGTTTCTCATTCCCTTACCTTTGTTCTTCAGGCTCCTTCAGGTTCCTGTCCGGCGGCAGGAAGCCTGTAATTATGAAACCTAATACCACGAACCATGCTCTCATCCGAAGGATTCATCTTAGGCCTCAGCACGGGCGTGGTTTGCCTGGCATACTGCGGGCCTGTTCTGATTCCATACATCCTGGCTGAAAGCACAAGGGTAAAAAGAAATTACCTTTCACTCGTGCTTTTTCTGGGCGGAAGGCTCATTGCGTATCTGACCACGGGATTGATTGCCGGACTGATCGGAATGACATTCTTTCAAAAATCAGCATTATTTACTAGGGCGCTGGCCATCGTTTATATATTGCTGGCCCTCCTGATGATTATTTACGGCTTTCATCGTTTCAGGGAAATATGCCTGGGCAGTGCCGGTAAAAATGTTAAAATACATTTCGGCCCGGACCTGACAGCATGGGTGCCTTTTCTCGGGGGAGTCCTGACGGGCTTCAACCTTTGTCCTCCTTTCATGATGGCATTTACAAAGGCTTTTGCAACCGGAAACATTTCCGGGAGTTTAATGCTGTTTTTCTGGTTTTTTCTGGGGACATCTGTTTACTTCATTCCCTTGCCGCTCATAGGATTCGTCAGGCGGCAAAAAGTATTGCAGATTATCGGAAAGTTTGCTTCAATCCTGGCGGGATTTTATTATTTTTACCTGGGTTTAATTATGCTGGTTCACAAATAATTAAAGAATGAAAACTCCTTCAGCCTATTCTACAACGGGAAAAATCGGCAAATCGGTACTTTTCCTCCTGCCCATGCTTCTGATCACTTTCGTATTCATCACGGGCGGGCAACCCGATTTTTCAGGAACCGGCCAGGTCATCGGATTTATCATCACCTATGTTTTTTTCAATTACCTGTTCTTCCGGATGTTGTATACCGGAAAAACCGACCGGTACAGGGCTGCAGGGTTCATAGTGCTGGCGCTGTTTTTTGCCTTCGTCTTTATTGTTAACCTGGTCAGGGCCAGGGGGAATATGTCGTTTTCGGATGAGAATATCCTGGCATGTGAAATTCCTTTTTGCCATATCGTCATTACGATGATCATCATCCCGGCGGCGCTTACCCAAACCATTATTTTCCCGGGGAGCATCCTCGAAGGGTTTGCCGCCATCTCCTTGATGATCGTCATCTGGCTTGGCATCAGCCTTGCGCTGGGAAGGGGATTTTGTAGCTGGGGCTGCTTTTACGGGGGCTGGGACGACGGGACGTCGCGCATCCTGAAGAAACCCGTCATCAGGAAATTTAACCCGGTCTTCCGGTGGGCAGCCTTTGCCGTGCTGATACTGGTTGCCCTGTGGGCGGCGCTGACCCTTACGCCCCAGTATTGCAACTGGCTGTGTCCCTTTAAAACCGTCACCGAATTCGAAAAGGTGACCTCCGTTGAAACACTGCTGAAAACAATCGTGTTTGTTTCCCTCTTTGCGGCCTTGGTGATCATTCTTCCGCTGCTGACCAAAAAACGCATCCAATGCGCCACCTTCTGCCCCATGGGCGCCCTTTGCTCGCTTACCAATAAAATCAACGTGTTTGATGTAAAAATCGACAAGGAAAAATGCAACTCCTGTTTGAAATGCGTCACTATATGTCCGACACTCTCGCTTAACAAAGAAGAAGTAGCCCGCGGAAAGCCTTCGATGACCTGCTGCAAATGCGGGAAGTGTATCGACAGTTGTTCCCGGCAAGCCATTCATTATCACTTAAAAGGAACGCCGTCCGATAAGAAACTGACAACAGCACGCATGCTGTTCCTTTACCCTGCTTTCACACTGCTGGTGATTTTCACCGGCGGAACCATGCAGTACGGCATCACGCTCCTGATCCGATTATTCACAACCGGCAGTCTCTTTTAAAACATTCTGTTATGAAAACCATCAGAAACATTATCATATATACGTGGGCAGTCCTTTGTATGATCCTGATCCCTGTCACATTCGTGCGAAGCACAGGATTTTCGGAAATGCTGGCCAGACTGCCTTTCATGAAAATTAACCCCAGGCATTCCGGAGGTGAAATCGGTCGGGTTTACGAGCATAATAACCTTAAAATAACCGTGAATAAACCTGTTTTCGATGCGCTGATCGGCGAAAGCAGGAAAGGATTTGTGCAGGTCAGGTTTTCTCCGGCCGATTCATTACCGCCTTTCATCAGCGATACCATTGATTTTGACAACAACGGTACCCCGGATCTCGCCCTGGCCATTGATACAAAAACGGGCCAGTCATCGTTGCAGCCGATAGATAAAAACGTTTTGGACCTGAATATATCTTCCAAGGTAAAAAAGGATTGGGTAGTCAGGGTGAACCTGCTGAACCCCGGCCGGAAATAGCTCCCTGTTATAATAATAATGCGACGAACCGGCAGCGGATATTGCATCGTTAAAACAGGAAAAAAGAGGTTGTCCCTGATGGATAAACGCCGCAGGATATGCGATACAACATGCCCTTAAGCACTCAGGAATCATCTATCTGACTTGTATGATTTTTTCCGGTACCCTCTTAAAAGAACCTTTATAAATAACGTCCCTGATTTCGTATCTTTACAATAGGGTTAACCTGCCCTTTTCTAATTAAAGTTCTTCATCAGTTTATTCAGTCAGGATTTACAAGCGTTAAAACAGGAATCGATGAAACATTTATGCATTACGGCTTTCCTCTTTTTGTCTGCATTATGTCAGGTCTATAGTCAGGCAATCCTCATCAACCATACCTGTACAGACCTCGCAGCAGTGCCGGCAGCATGGCTCGATTCCGCGAAAGCAAACCTGAAAGTCACTTACCAGCATACATCACATGGCAGCCAACTGGTGAGCGGGATCAACGCGATAGCCTCCACCCACGGTCCGGAATTTTCATTCACTTCCTCGGGAAACGGACTGGTCACAGACGTTTTCCTGAACGATTACGGCATTCCCGGTGCATCCGACCTGGGGCATTATGGCGATCTTGCCTGGCAAACCGCTACCATCGCGCTGCTCAATGACCCGGCATGCGATCGCAACGTAGTCATGTGGTCATGGTGCGGAGGCGTCAGCGATAACGATTCGGCCGGCATCTATGCCTATCTGAACGGAATGAATTACCTGGAAATACAGTATCCGGACGTAAAATTTGTTTATATGACCGGACATCTGGATGGCTCCGGTTCGGAAGGAAACCTGAACCACATGAACAACCTGATCAGGAATTATTGTGCTGAAAATCAGAAAACGCTCTTCGACTTTGCCGATATTGAAAGTTATTCTCCGGGCAACACGCAAAACTATATGGAGTGGTGCGCCCTCGACGGGCTGAATTATGATCCTATATGCGAAGATCCCTGGGGCGGCCCTAACTGGGGCGTGGAATGGGTAGCAACCCATTCCGGACATCAATATGTTACGGATCTGCTGGCATGCGGCGAATGTGCCCACAGCGATTCACCCAACGAAGCCAAACTCAACTGCGTGCTGAAAGGGAATGCTTTCTGGTGGATGATGGCCCGACTGGCCGGTTGGAACCAGGGCGCATCGGTTGATGAAAACCCGGCGGCTCCCAATTTATCCTTCATCGTGGATCACAACGCAAAAACGCTCACTCTTACCGGACATAAAGCCTCGTACCGCAAAGTGGAAATATTTGATATGGCCGGCCGGAGAGTCAGTGTATCCGAAGAACAGAATTTCCCGCAAACTTACCTTATCCGCCTTGACGGGCTTTCACAGGGTATGTACGTCATCAGGGCATACTCTGCCGGACAAATCCTATCCGGGAAATTTATCCTCTAACCTTCGTGAGTTTGTTTCTGCATTCAAGACATAAAAAGAGGCCGATGATCGCGGCCTCTTTTACAAGTCATTATAAGGCGATGCTTCCCCAAAAAAAGAGAACGTCATCCCTGCATTTCTGTACCGGGTATGATCTACCTTCCTCCCGGAGGACAGTTTTCGAGTAAGAACTTCAGGCATGTGGTTTTCAGATGGTCGCGGGTGCCTTCCCCTTCATAAATGCCATGCGAGCGCATCGGATACGCCATCATCTGGAATGGTTTGTTGTACCGGATCAACTCATTGATCAGTTTTTCGGCATTGGCATAATGAACATTATCGTCGCCCGTGCCGTGAATATACAACAGGTTACCTTTCAGATTTTTTGCATGGGTATAGGGAGAGCCTTTCAGAAAATCCTCACGCGTTTCCCATGGAACACCCATATAACGTTCCTGGTAGATGTTGTCATAAGCCAGTTGGTTGGCCACCGAGGCTACAGAAACGCCGGTCTTGAAAATTTCAGGATACTGGAACATGAGGTTCAGCGTGGATGATCCCCCGCCGCTCCAACCCGTAACAGCAACCCGGCTGGTATCGCAATAGGGCCGTTTCAGGATTTCTTTAGCGCCCAATGCCAAATCACGGATATTGTTAATACCGATATTGCGGTAGATGGCTTTACGCCATTCCCTGCCCCTTGGCATTGGCGTACCCCGGTTATCAACCGATACCAACAGGTATCCGCGGTCATACACTTTATCCCCGAAAACCGAACTGCGGCCGATATAAGCGTTATCGAGAACCGTTGAGGATGCCGGTTCGCCGTATACATAAAATATCACCGGGTACTTCTTCGCGGAATCAAAATCGGCCGGTTTAACCATCCATGCGTCAAGTGTGATACCATCTCCGGTAGTAACCTGGAAAAACTCAATCTGTTTTGCCAGTGGATTTTCTTTCAGGTTTTTCGAAATGCTTTTACCCTCATCAAGCGGTTTATGGGCAGGCAACGAAACCCACTCGGCACCAGGCATAAAAACATGGCTGTTGAAAGAATGACGCGCCCATTTTCCATTCGGCGATATCATGTACGAATGCGTTCCGGGAAGCCCTTCGGGTGTCAGAAGCTTTGCCTTTCCCCCGCCAAGAGGAATGCTGTAAAGATATTGCTGCGTATGATTTATCGGCGAAGCGGCAAAATAAACAACCTTCTTACCTTCATCAATGCAGTATATCTTCATCACATCAAAGTCCCCCGGAGTGAGCAACGTTTCCCTGCCATCCATCCCGACACGGTACAAATGTCGCCACCCGTCCTTTTCGCTGCCCCAGATAAACGCCTGTTTTTTTTCAATCCAGTTCCACCCTGAATTATCGCCGTCGTTCCATGCCGATTCAACATCGATCCAGGTTGCATCGGTTTCAGAAGACAACAGGCGGCAGAAGCCGTCCGATGATTTGGCTATAAAGAGCTTCGATTCGTTCTGTTTCCTGGTAAGCTGCTGAAGGATCAATTCCTGGCTGTTTGCCCATTCCATCCGGGTAAGGTAATGCTGACGCGGATCACCGGGAATATCCATCCAGATGGTTTTTGCACTTTCAATATCTACTACTCCGATTTTTGCCGGCGACGGATCTTCCCCCACTTTTGGGTATTCAACCGGAACAGTAAACGAATAAGTTGAATCTGTCGTGTTAAGCATCAGGTAATTACGTATCTGCGAAGCATCAATATTCCAGTATGCGATCCGGGTTCCGTCGGGGCTCCAGCGGAATCCATCATAACAGGAAAGTTCTTCGGCATAAACCCAGTCGAAAGTGCCGTTGATGACCCGGTCACGGGTATCAAATGTGAGCTGCCTGGCAATGCCCGTTGAAATATCCTCAACATAAAGATTATAGACAACCTTATTATTGCTTTTATCCTGATACACATATGCGACTTTGGTTCCGTCGGGCGATAATTTAGCATGCATCAGGCCGGATGGCCTTAACGATTTACCAAGCATGACGGTCTTTTTTGTAATTGTATCGTACACCCAGACTTCTCCGGTTGTTTTATGATACTGCGTTTCGGTATTCACCATCAGGAGTACAACCGGTTTTACTGTCGACCATTCAAAAGCGTCAACATAACGGGGTTCCGGAGCATCTTGCGGGAACAACTTTTCCAGATCAATCAGCATGGTTTTCCTGAGTGAAGGAAGTTCTGTTTTCATGATATTTCCACGTTCCAATGCCGTGTAACTGTTGCCATCCGCCGACCAATTCAGATTATTCCCGCCTGGCTGAGCGAAAACACAAAAGCTTAACATGCTAAATATTAGCAATATAAGAGTTCTTTGAAGCATGACGTATGGTTTTTAATTTTTTTTTGAAAGGTAGGAAAAAATAGAAATCCGGATGTCATCACAAATAAGAGATGATCCCGGTAATTCCCGGAATCCGGAAAGCCGAAAAATATATTTATTTTGTAATCAAATACATGAACCATGAAAAACGCACTTGCCTTCATTTTTTCATTCTTTATTGTAAGCCTGGCTTTCCCGCAGCAATATCCGGATAACAGTCTGGGCGAAATCAGGAAATTGTCAAAAGGCAAAAATTCCCTGGTCATCGAAACCACGAACGGTGTAGCGCAGGTCGAGGTGTATTCGCCGGAAATCATCCGGATAAGGATCAATAAGAAACTTCCTGCCGGCGATTTTTCATATGCCGTAACGGCGGATCTGGTTCCCTGTAATGTTAAAATTCTGGAAACAGAAGGCCAGATATTGCTGATTACCGATTCGTTAAGGCTGCAGATAAGTACCACTCCCGTACGTTTTACTTTTACCACCCATGACGGAAAAACAGTGATAAACGAGGATGACGGCGCTTTCGGAACGACCTGGGTAGGGGAAGAAGTAACGACTTTCAAGAAATTACAGGAAGGAGAGAAATTTATCGGATTGGGCGAAAAGACAGGCAATCTCGACCGCCGGGGCGAGGGATTTGTAAACTGGAACTCCGACACACCCGGTTATACGGAATCCCAGGACCCTATCTATGCATCTTTCCCGTTCTATATCGGCATCCATCACAACGTTGCCTACGGCATTTTCTTCGATAACACCTTTAAAAGCTATTTTAATTTCGGAGCTTCCAACGACCGCTATTCCTCCTTCGGCGCTGATGCCGGCGAAATGAACTATTATTTTATCGGGGGCGGTTCGGTTTCGCGGATTATCGCAAATTATACCGGCCTGACCGGTCGGATGCCCATGCCGCCAATCTGGGGGCTTGGCTTCCAGCAAAGCAGGTGGAGCTATTTTCCCGATAGCCAGGTGTTAGACATCGCACGTACTTTCCGCAATAAAAAAATTCCGCTCGATGTGCTGTACCTCGATATTCATTACATGGATGCCTACAAAGTTTTCACATGGCATCCCCTGCGTTTTCCGCATCCGGAACAAATGACAAAAGACCTTGCCGGTATGGGTATTCACACCGCGGTAATCATTGATCCGGGGATAAAAGTTGAAAAAGGCTATAAAGCATATGAGGATGGCGTAAAAAAGAATATGTTCATCAAATATCCCGACGGAACGGATTATACGGCCCAGGTGTGGCCCGGCTGGTGCAACTTTCCCGATTTCACTATGCCTGAAGCCCGGAAATGGTGGGGAAATGAATTCGGCGAAATCGTTAACGACGGCGTCACAGGCTTCTGGAACGACATGAATGAAATAGCGTCGTGGGGCGCCGGGAAAACCTCTTCCATCGTCAGGTTCAACTGGGAAGGCAAAGGCGCTTCCTACCGGGAAGGAAAAAATGTTTACGGATTGCTGATGGCGCGCAGCACTTACGAAGGAACGAAAACACACATGAACAGCCGGCCGCTGGTGCTCACGCGTGCCGCATTTTCCGGGGCGCAACGTTATACTGCCATCTGGACCGGCGACAATGTTTCGAGCGATGAACACATGCTGCTAGGGTGCCGTCTGGTAAACTCGCTGGGAATAAGCGGAATGCCTTTCTGCGGAACCGATGTGGGAGGTTTTATGAACGGGGACGCCGGCAACATGCTGTTTACCCGCTGGATAACCATCGGGACCTTCACGCCGTTTTTCAGGGTTCATAAGCATTATGATTTTAAAATGTCGGAGCCCTGGTCGTATGGCGCTGAAGCGGAAAGGATATCGCGCAATTACATATCCCTGCGATACAGGCTTCTCCCCTACCTGTATTCCGCTTTCTTTGAAGCGCACACAAGCGGCATTCCCGTGAACCGTTCCCTTGCCGTCACCAATACTTTTGAAGAAAAATGCTGGTACTATGCCTACCAGAACCAGTTCATGTTCGGTCCGTCATTACTGGCAGCGCCTGTTGAAAGCACCAAAGAACTCACGAAAGTCTACTTGCCCGAAGGGGAATGGTACGATTTCTTTACCGGAAAGCGCTATGAAGGCCAACAGGAGATCATCGTCGAATGTCCCCTGGATAAACTGCCTGTGTTTGCCAAAGGAGGTAGTTTCATCCCGATGCAGAGCATTGTTCAAAACACGGCGGAAAAGCCTTCGGATACGCTGTTCCTGCACGTTTATGCCGGAAACAAGCCGGGAGAATATACCTTTTACGAAGACGACGGCACCACGTTCGAGAATGAAAAAGGAAACTTCAGGACACAAAAATTCAGCTACGATCCGATAAGCAGGAAAATTATTATGGAAGCTCCCGTTGGCCCGTACGCCGGCAGGTTCACAAAAATCGCCTTGCTGCTTCACGGCTTCGACGCATCGGAATATAAAATAAACGGGAAAAAGGTTTTCGCCGAAGAGATTACCCTGGATTTGCTCACTTCCCTTCAGGAAAACGACCCGTTATATGTATGGGGAAGGAAGTTTCCCCAACAGGTCAAAAGGATTATGACCGGCAACGTCGATGAGAAAAGCGTGATCGAATGGTAAATATCCGTCCTGCTTTTTACAACAAATGTCATTGAAATCGCGGAACACCCCCGATCATTCTTCAAAAAGCCTTCCCTGTTTGAGCTGAGCCTTGAGATCGGCCATTTCCTTTTTCAGGGATGCCAGGGAAGATGCGAATTCGTTTTTCGGCAGGTTGGGCTCCGGCAGTTCGGCGCTGATATAATGCACAAATCGCCATATCTCCCTGATATCTTTCACATCCACATAATACGGTTCATACAAGGGGTTCAGAGAGTGAAGCCGTACCCGGCCTTCGGTTTCTATCCGGTTTTCTACCACCTTGAACATAATACCGTCTTCAATGGTAAGGATGATATAGGCCAGGCCGTCGCGGACATTTTGCCAGTTCTGCACAAACTCGCCCGTTATCCACGATTTGTCGGGTATGGGAAGCATGGAGTCGCCGCTGATCTGGAACATGCGGTATTTGCGTTCGGCCGACAGGAACGGCAACTGGAAAGTGGGCAACATGCGTATAAATTCCGGATCGGCATAACCGGTACGATAGCCGGCGGATGCTTTTTGCGGCACAAGCTCGATATTCTCCCTGTTTTTACTGTCGACGGTTGTGGCCATTACCCGAAGGGCGCTTCCTTTGATAAAGACATCAAATCCCCGTTCCAGTTGCGACAACTGGCTTTCGGGCAATGCCGACAGATCCTGTTTTAATAAGGTATCCACCGATATCTTGTAGTAATCCGAAAAAGCCATCAGCAACTCTATTCCCGGTTCGGCCACGCCGTTTTCGTAACCGCTCAGGGTAGGGCGTTTCATCTGGAGGGCAACGGCAATATCGTCCTGTGTGCGCCCGCGCCTTTTGCGCAACAGCTTTATATTCTGCCCGAAAAAATTGTTAGCCATCGGTCGGTTGTATTAGAATTTTGATTATATTGTAATCACGTTTTTGATTAATTTCTAATCAAAGGTAATACGATTTTTTGGAAGATGTGCGCCGAAGGTGAAAATATTTTTCCGGCAGATGCCGGGAGCGAAGTGCCGGGGAGGGAGGCTATCGTCCACTTCGACCTTGATACCTTTTTTGTATCCGTCGAACGGCTAATAAATGATAAGCTTATCGGCAAGCCGGTGATTGTCGGGGGCTTTTCCGACCGCAGCGTGGTAGCCGGCTGCAGTTACGAAGCCCGTCATTACGGCGTACATTCGGCCATGCCCATGAAAATGGCCCGCATTCTCTGCCCCGACGCCATCATTGTGCGCGGCGACATGGAACAATACACCCGGTATTCCAACATGGTGACTTCCATTATTGCCGAACAGGCTCCCGTGTATGAAAAAGCCAGCATCGACGAGCATTACCTCGATATCACCGGCATGGACCGCTTTTTCGGCTGCATGAAATGGACGCGCGAACTGCGGCAGACCATTATCCATGAAACCGGCCTTCCTATTTCGTGCGGGCTTTCGGTGAATAAAACGGTATGCAAGATCGCCACCGGCGAAGCCAAACCCAACGGCGAGCTTGAAATCCCCCGCGACCGCGTTATCCCGTTCCTGGCGCCGCTCTCCATCCGGAAAATTCCCGGCATCGGCGATAAGACCTTCCGGTTGCTGCGTTCCATGGGCATTGCCACCATCGATACCCTGAGCCGCATCCCCCCCGAAATGATTGAAAAAGTGCTTGGCCGCAACGGGCTGGTAATCTGGAAAAAGGCCAACGGAATCGATCCTGCGCCCGTTATTCCATACTCGGAACGTAAAAGCATCAGCACCGAAACCACCTTCGACCAGGACACCATTGATATCAACATGATCAACGACCTGCTGGTGCGCATGGTCGAAAAAACCGCCTTTACCCTGCGCAAAAAGCAGAAACTCACCTCCTGCGTCACGGTGAAGATCCGCTACTCCAACTTCGACACCCATACCATCCAGCAGCGAGTCCCTTACACTTCGTTCGACCATGTGCTTATACCCGTAACCAAAGACCTGTTTCGCAGGGTTTACCAGCGCCGTATGCTGATCCGCCTTATCGGCGTGCGTTTCAGCCACCTCATCAGCGGAACCCAGCAAATCGACCTGTTTGACGACACGCCCGAACTCATCAGCCTTTACCAGGCCATGGACCGCATGCGGCTGCGTTACGGACGCGGATCGGTGATCAGGGCGGTGGGAATAGGATTTGAAGAAAAAGAGGATGAGGCCGAAGATCCCGCCATGGCTTTATAACCCTTCTATACGCTCCAATCGCTTCAATCTTTTTAGCCCTTTCCCTGGCCCGATGTACCTCAACTGTCATTCATATTACAGTCTGCGTTATGGAACGCTGCCCATCGGCCGTCTGGTGCAAACCGCCGCAGATCATGGCATTGAGGCTTTAACGCTTACCGATATCAACAACAGCATGGGCATCGTTGATTTCGTAAAGGAATGCGGCAAAAAAGGCATTAAACCGGTGGCAGGCATCGAATTCCGTGATGAAAACGAATTGCTCTATATCGGCATTGCAAAAAATAACCAGGGATTTAAAGAACTCAACGACTTCCTAAGCCGGCATAACATCGAAGGCATTCCCCTCCCCGACCGTCCGCCGGCATTTGACAACTGTTTCGTAATATTCCCTTTCGGAAAATTTCCCGTATCGGCGTTGCGCGATAATGAATTTACCGGCATCCGGATTCCGGAACTTAACTTATTGGTTTCATCGCCATACCGGTACCGTCAGGAAAAACTCCTGGCCCTTTGCCCGCTGACGTTTACCGATGAAAACGGCTACGAACTTCACCGGAACCTCCGGGCCATCGACAACAATACGCTTCTCAGCAAACTTACGCCGGTTCAGGTTGCAGCGCCTGATGAAATGTTGCTCTCTCCCGGCAGGATCAGGAAACACTTCGAAAATTACCCGGCGATCCTGCAAAACGCCATCCGCCTGCTGAACGAATGTTCCATCGGTTTCGATTTTACCACCGTTAAAAACAAAAAACTGTTCTCGGCCAGCGCTTACGATGACAAGCTTCTGCTTGAAAAACTCGCCATGGACGGGTTGGAGTACCGCTACGGCAAAAAGGACAAGGAAGCCCTGAAACGGGTGAAACACGAGCTGGAAATCATCGACCGCCTGCAGTTCTCCGCCTATTTCCTGATCACCTGGGACATCATCCGCTATACCATGAGCCGCGGGTTTTACCATGTAGGCCGGGGCAGCGGCGCCAACAGCATCGTGGCTTACTGCCTGCGCATAACCGATGTGGACCCCATCGAGCTGGACCTCTATTTCGAACGTTTCCTGAACCCGGCACGCAGCACTCCACCCGATTTCGACATCGATTATTCCTGGAAAGACCGCGACGAAGTGTTCGACTACATCTTTAAACGCTACGGACGGGAACACACCGCCCTGCTGGGGGCGACCTCCACTTTCAAAGGGAAATCCATCCTGCGTGAACTCGGCAAGGTTTACGGATTGCCCAAAGAAGAAATCGACCTGCTGGTGGAAGAGCCCAACAATCCGCTGAACAACAACGACATTGCCCGCCACATTATGAGCCTTGGCGTCAGGATGACCGACTTCCCGAACATCCGCAGCATCCATGCCGGCGGGATCCTGGTTTCGGAAGAACCGCTCACCTGCTATACGGCGCTGGATATGCCCCCGAAGGCATTCCCCACGACCCAGTGGGACATGTACGTTGCCGATGACCTGCGTTATGAAAAACTCGACATCCTGAGCCAGCGGGGATTGGGTCATATCAGGGAATGCGCGGACATCATACGGGAAAACCGGGGAATCGCGGTGGATGTTCACCAGATACAGGATTTCAAAAAGGATGAAAAAGTACGTTCCCAGTTGCGGGTGAGTGAAACCATCGGGTGTTTCTACATCGAAAGCCCGGCCATGCGGGGGCTGCTATCAAAGCTGAAATGCGATAATTACCTCACCCTGGTGGCTGCCAGCAGCATTGTCCGTCCCGGCGTAGCCCGGTCGGGAATGATGAAAGAGTACATATGGCGCTTTCACAATCCGGATAAGTTCAGCTACATTCACCCGGTGATGGAAGAACAACTCAAAGAAACTTACGGGGTAATGGTTTATCAGGAAGATGTGCTGAAAATATGCCATCATTTTGCGGGAATGGATCTTGCCGACGCCGACCTGCTCAGACGTGCCATGAGCGGAAAATTCAGATCGAGGGTGGAATTTCAGCAAATCGTCGACAGATTCTTTGAAAACTGCCGGGCCCGCGGATATCCCGAAGAAATCACCAAAGAAGTGTGGCGGCAGATCGAGTCGTTCGCCGGTTATTCTTTCTCCAAGGCCCATTCGGCTTCCTTTGCCGTGGAAAGTTACCAGAGCCTTTTTTTGAAAGCCCACTACCCCATCGAGTTCATGGTTGCCGTCATCAATAATTTCGGAGGTTTTTACCGTACCTGGGTATATGTGAATGAGGCAAGACGGTGCGGGGCAAAGATTGAGCTGCCTTGCGTAAACCATAGCCATTTCACGACCTCGCTCACCGGCATCACCGTCTGGCTTGGATTTATCCATATCGCCAACCTCGAAAACCATCTTGCTCATGCCATTGTTGAAGAACGCAACCGGAACGGATTGTTCCTAAGCCTGGAAGACTTTACAAACCGGGTAGCTGTAGGGCTGGAACAGGCCATAATCCTTATCCGCCTTAACGCTTTCAGGTTTACCGGAAAAACAAAGCAGAAATTACTCTGGGAAATCCATAACCTGTTACATAAAAATACGGAGCTGCCTTCAACGGGAACGTTGTTCACCACGCCGGTACGAAGGTTTGAACTCCCTGTACTGGTACGTTCCGATAAGGAAGACGCCTTCGATGAAATTGAGCTGCTCGGATTCCCGGTCACCATGAGTTATTTTCAACTGCTGCAAACCCAATACCGGGGCGAAGTAAATGCCCGGGAACTTTCAAGCTGCACCGGCAAACAGGTACGTATGGTGGGCATGCTGGTGACCATCAAATATGTACGCACCATCAAAAATGATATCATGAACTTCGGCACTTTCTTCGACGCGGAAGGTGAATTTTTCGATACGGTCCACTTCCCTCCCACCCTGAAAAACTATCCCTTCAAAGGCCGGGGCGTCTACCTGATCCTGGGAAAAGTGGTGGAAGAATTCGGCTTCGCGAGTATCGAAGTGGAGAAAATGGCCAAACTGCCGCTGGTGAAAGATGAGAGATATGTATAATCCGTCTTCTTCAATCAGAATTTGGTTTCCCGGACGAATAAAGGTTATGGCAGGTCGTAAACTCGCCGGATATATCAGATAAATCATCATGTTCTCTCCGGAAACATTATAAATTTGTCTGATATTCATTTTTCAACCGGAAGCCATGCCCCTCTTCGTCCGTTTTAATTCAGCAATCCTGCTTCTTGCCTGTTTCAGCGTCTTTTCCGTTGACGCCCAGCCGGCCAAAGAACATAACCTTCGGTTCGATAACCTGCCGGCCCGATGGGATGAAGCCATTCCCCTGGGCAACGGCATGATCGGGGCGCTGGTGTGGCAAAAGGACGGAAAGTTGCGTATTTCCATTGACCGCGCCGACCTTTGGGATTTAAGGCCCACAAAGGAAATTGAAAAATACACCTACCGCTGGGCTTATGAACACAGGCTTACCGGTGACTGGGACACGGTATGGAAGGTTGCCGACGAGCCTTACGACCGCGATCCCGGGCCTACAAAGCTTCCCGGCGCCTCGGTAGAATTTGACATCAGCGCCCTGGGAAAGGTAAAATCCATCGAACTGAACATTGCCTCGGCTATTTGCAGCATTTATTGGATAAATGGCGCCTCCTTCCGGATTTTCGTCGATGCCATGAATCCGGTCGTCCGCTATTCATGGGAAGGGACAGGCCCTGAACCGGTTCTTGTCCCGCCTGCTTATGGCAATTCCGATGCAAAATCCGGGAAAAACCCTGTTGTTGAAGGATACAGCCTTTCCCGGCTCGGGTATGAACAGGGTACGATCAGGAAATTAAAAAACATCACCGTTTATACGCAACAAGCCTGGAGACCGCTCAAATACCAGGCGGCGGTTGCATCGAACCAAAATCAGGGCGCCATCAGCATTACTTCGCATTACAGCGATCGCCCGAAAGCTGAGAAAGCTTCTTTCCTTGTGAAGAAGGCTGTCAAATCTACGTTTGACGAAGCAGCGGCTGCCCACAAGCAATGGTGGCGGGATTACTGGTCCCGGTCCTCAATTCAGATTCCCGACAAACAGTTGGAAAAACAATGGTACCTCGAAATTTACAAATTCGGCGCATCCTCCCGAAAAGGGGCGCCGCCTGTTTCGCTGCAGGCAATCTGGACAGCCGATAACGGCCTGTTGCCGCCCTGGAAAGGGGATTTTCACAGCGACCTCAACACCCAGCTCAGCTACTGGCCGGCATACAGCAGCAACCACCTTGACGAAGGCGCCGTTTTCACCGACTGGCTCTGGAATAATAAAAGCTATTTTGAACAATACACAAAACGTGTTTTCGACACCGACGGTATCAATGTTCCGGGAGTGGCCACCTTGCGGGGACATGAAATGGGAGGCTGGCACATGTATGCCATGTCGCCGACCGTGAGTTGCTGGCTCGCCCAACATTTCTATCTGCAATGGCGGTACAGCATGGACCGCTCCTTCCTTACCGAAAGGGCTTATCCCTGGATATCGGCAGCAGCCCGTCACATCGAGCAGATCACAGAACAAAAAGACGGCATCCGGACGCTTCCCATGAGTTCCAGTCCCGAATTCCATGACGGCGGCATGACGGCATGGTTCCTGGTAATGACCAATTACGACCTGGCATTGACGAAATATATATTCAGAATTGCTTCTGAGTTGGCCACAGAAGTAGGGAATGCCCAAGAATCGGAACACTGGAAAGAAATCGGGAAACAACTGCCTGATTTTGATGTCGATCCTTCCGAAGGCCTCACTGTGGCCCCGGGCTTTCCGATGCACGAGTCGCACCGCCATTTTTCACATCTCATGGCATTCCATCCGCTGGGATTGTTAAATTATGAGGACGAAAACGACAGGCAGATAATACAAAACAGCCTGGACAATCTCGAAAAATTCGGAACCGGCGCATGGTGCGGATATTCCTTTAGCTGGCTTGGAAATATTTATGCCCGCATGAAACTAGGCGAAAAAGCCGCATCGGCCTTGAGAGAATTCGCAGCCTGTTACTGCTCCCAAAACAGCTTTCACCTGAATAACAGCCGATGCAAATCAGGATTTAAAAGTGAATTCAACGGACCTTTTACCCTCGAAGGCAACTTCGCCTTTGCTGCCGGAATTCAGGAAATGCTCCTGCAAAGCTATAACGGCTGCATCGAGGTCTTTCCGGCCATACCTTCGGGATGGAAAGATGTATCCTTTCAAAATTTAAGGGCAGAAGGCGCATTCCTGGTTTCGGCAAACAAGGAGAACGGCATTCCTGTTAACTTTCAGGTTGAAAGTAAAAAGGGCGGAAGAACCTTTATCAAATTGCCGTTCCCTACTTATGTTGTAAAATATTCACAGGGAGCAAAAATAACCGTCAACAAAAACCATCTGATGGAAGTAGCGTTTGAAAAAGGCGGTAAGATTGATATTGAGAATGGATATGAGTAATGACTCTGACGTTTGTCACGATCGAACAAAACTCAAATCAGCCTTTTTTCATTCCTGGGGATGTGTTAAAAATTTCTTCACCAAGCCCAAATGTCACGGCGTGATTTTGTACAGATTTTTATCATCAACAAATTCAGACTTGATTCTACTCCATCATTCAATTTTTTTTATTTTTGATAAAAACTATTCAACAGGAATCATTTCACATTTTTACTCACTTCATTCATCCGTTATTATGAAAAAGTTACTTCCATTATTGCTTTTTATGGGTCTGTTTATCAACGCACAAGCCCAGGAAGAAATGAGATTTCAGAAGAGAGATGCCTATTTCGGCATTGGTACCGGTCTTGAGAGTTTTTCAGGATTGATTGGCCTCACCGCCGATATGAGGATTACCGAAAAACTGTTTATCCGGGGAGGCGCCGGAATCGGCAACTGGGGTTATAAACTCAGTGCAGGCATCCGGACGGAGAAAAAAACCACGAACAGCGTCGGTTGCGGTGTTTTCGTTTCCTATGCGACGGGGCTAAACGATTTCACCACATCCCTGGAAACTACTTCGGGAAACAAGGACGTTAAACTGGACCTTCATCCGGTGATGACCCTCACCCCGGAAATTTTTTACAAATGGCTGTTCGGCCGGGGTCACCGGTTTTTCATTTCCGGCGGATATTCTGTCCCCCTTAAAACCAGCAACTGGTGGGAAGTCAGGGACGGTTCTGACCTGACTGCAACCAGCAAAGACGTGCTGAACATTATGGCTCCCGGCGGACTATCCCTGGGGTTTGGTTTCCAGTTTGTACTCTGACAGGATAATAATTTCTTTCTTTATTTCAGGATTATCTTCCTGAATAATTGCTGATTGCTTCCCGGACGATGCAAGGAAAGCAGGAATTATAGCGAAGTCCTAAAACATCAGGACAAATATTGTTGTACCTTTATCCTGCTATTTCTTCAACTTATGAATGAGATCACCAGAAAGCCTATTCAGTCGTTAGGGTATAATTTTATTCCTGAACAATATCTCCCGGAAGGAAGAGATGAATATTACCTTCGCAACAAACAGAATCATGCTGCCAATACATACCGGCAACTTACCGCCCATGAAATTGAAGTGCTTGTCCGCAACCGGAATACTACCGATGACTGGAACAACATTTTAGTCACCGAGGCCTTTAATCCCGAATTGGTAAAAAATTCAAAGTTTTTCGGATTGGTCCGCATCGGCAAACTTGAGCCCTGGTTTCTGGAGTTTCATGACCTGCAGGTTCCGGTCGGAATATACAACAGCACCATTGTAAGCTGCGATTTCGGCGACAATGTGGTGATCGATAACGTGAATTACCTCTCGCATTATATCATCGGCGACGAAGTAATCATTACCAATGTGCATGAAATCGATTCGACCAACCATGCCAAATTCGGCAACGGCATTCTTAAAGAAGGCGAACCTGAATCGGTCCGTATCTGGCTCGAGATATGCAACGAAAACGGGGGAAGAAGCATCATTCCCTTCGACGGCATCTTGCCCGGCGACGCCTGGCTTTGGAGCCGGAGCCGGCACAATAAGGAATTGCAGAACCGTTTCCGCGAAATGACCGAAAAACAGTTCGACAACCTTTGGGGATATTACAGCGCCATCGGCAACAGGGCGGTTATCAAGAACTGTAGCATCATTAAAGACGTAAAGATCGGCGACGATGCTTATATCAAAGGGGCTAACAAGCTGAAAAACCTCACGGTTAATTCATCCCCTGATTTCCCGACGCAGATCGGCGAAGGCTGTGAACTGGTCAACGGGATTATCGGCAAAGGCTGTAAGATATTTTACGGGGTAAAAGCCGTGAGGTTCGTGCTGGGATCAAATTCGCAGTTAAAATACGGGGCCAGGCTCATCAACAGCTTTCTCGGTGAAAACTCAACCATATCATGTTGCGAGGTTCTCAATTCACTGATCTTCCCGGCCCACGAACAACATCATAACAACTCGTTCCTGATCGCTGCAACCATCGAAGGGGCCAGCAATATAGCCGCAGGGGCCACCCTCGGCTCCAATCACAACAGCCGGAGCCCTGACGGTGAAATAGTTGCCGGACGTGGCTTCTGGCCTGCCCTGACAGCCAGCATCAAACATAACAGCTATTTTGCACCTTTTACGTTGCTGGCCAAAGGAGACTACCCTTCTGAACTGAATATTCCCTTCCCTTTCTCGCTGGTTAACAATAATGTTGCCGAAAACCGGCTGGAGATAATGCCCGGTTACTGGTTCATGTACAACATGTACGCCCTGGCCCGCAATTCGTGGAAACTTGCCGACCGCGACAAAAGGCCTGAAAAAACGCAGCGCCTTGAATTCGACTACCTTGCACCCGACACGGTCAATGACATGATCGGAGGCTTACGGCTTCTGGAAAAATGGACAGGCAAAGCGGCAGCCGGCATACAGTCGCCCGGGGCAACGTTTACAGAGGAAGAATACATTACGAAAGGGAAAATCTTACTTTCGGATTCTTCAAACTTTCCCGATGATCTGGCCGTGACCATCGAAGGCGCCGAGCACAGCAAACGGGATTGCCTTATACTGAAACCTTTACAGGCCTGGCAGGTTTTCAGTGAAATGATTGAGTACTATGTTTCCGAAAATGTGCTCGGCTGGATTGAAGAGCATGAAGACTGGAGTATCGTGAAACTCAATGAGATGTATGAAAAACGGCTTCCCCGGAGCAACTGGCTGAATGTGGGCGGTCAACTGATAAAATCATCCGAAGTTGAAAAGCTGAGACGGCAGATCACCGAATACGAGATTATAAGCTGGGACCAGGTCCACCGGTTTTACAATCTTCAGGGTGCAAATTATCCCCAGGATAGGTTGATGCACGCCCTGGCTTCGTTTGCAGAAACATCCGGCATCACCAAAATCGACAGTTGTGTCCTGACGAACTTATTTATAAACTACCTCGCCACGCGTACAAAACTGGTTGAAGGCATCCGTAAATCCCGGCTCAAGGATTATACGAATCCTTTCAGGAAACAGGTTTATGAAAATTCCGAAGAAATGGAGGCCGTACTGGGGAAAATTGACGATACATCGTTCATCATTAAACAGGAAGCTGAACTCCGGGATGCCATTACCAAAATCAATGCCCTGATTGAGAATATCAAGACCATGTAGAATCCCGGAAAACTGCCCTTTTCCGGCTCGGATTACTATAACCCTTTGACGGGCACTCGTACCCTGAAACTTTTTGCTGCAAATATTGTTTTAACTTCTGGTTGACTGGATGTTGAACACAATATGAAACGGACATGTTTGCAACAGCCGCATCGGAGCTTCCGAAAGCTGCAGACATGGAGTACCATCCGATCTGTTAAACTCATTACGGATGAAACATTACTCCATAAAGGACATAGAGAAAATCACAGGGATCAAGGCCCATACCATACGCATTTGGGAGAAGCGTTATCACCTGGTAAGTCCTGAGCGCACGCTTACCAATATCCGTTATTACAACGATATGGATATGAAGCGTTTGCTCAATATTGCCATTTTAAACAGGTATGGCTATAAGATCTCAAATCTCGTGGAGATGAGCGGTGAAGAAATTAACAAGCGCGTAATCGAGGTCACACTGCATGAAACTGATTTTACTTCCCTTATTGAAAGCTTCATCGTTGCCATGATCGAATATGATGAAGTGAGGTTTGAAAAAGCGCTCAATAGCGCGATTATCAGGCTGGGATTTGAGAGTGCAATTACAAATGTCATCTATCCGTTTCTTGCCAAAGTAGGTATACTATGGCAAACCGGAGTCGTAATTCCCGGGCAGGAACATTTTGTGACCAACCTTATCCGCCAGAAACTTATATTGGCCATCGATTCGCGCCAGGCCATCAAAAAAAACCATCCCCGCCGGTTTATTCTCTTCCTGCCCGAAAACGAATTTCATGAGATCGGACTGCTATTTGCCCATTACCTGTTGAAGAAATACGGCCATAATACGATTTATCTCGGGCAAAATGTTCCCCTTTCCGACGTTCAGCAACTTGTCTCCCTTAAAAAGCCCGACTTTATCCTGACATCCGTTACTACATCCCTCTCCTCCGGCGACCTGCCTGAGTTTCTGAAACAGCTCTCCCTGATACTGCCTGACGGACAAATCCTTGCCGGCGGTTCGCAAATAGCTTATTCTGATAACATCACCCCCGCCAATATCGTGACGATCAAATCCGTCAAACATCTTACTGACTTTCTGGAATCAATCCATTGAATCATTTTCTGTGTTCCCAATATCCGTCGGTCTTCTATCTGATTGATTCTGACCGTGTTTATCCTCTTAAGAATTTTTTAACATTTTTTTTAACTGAACCTATTGTTTTGTTTAGTTTTCATTGTAATTTAGTCAACAATTTAAAACGTTTCCAAATAAGGATCACTATCCTTTTTAAAACCTGAATATCAATCACTTCAGGAAAATGCACTACCCGGGAAATGTTTTAAAATTGAATTTAATTAAGTATTCAAGTACGTTTTTAAGCATTAACCAAACACTAAAAACAATGACACAGATAGAATTCTCCCACCAGCTAGTCGGTTTACGGAACAACCTGGAGTATTATGCCAACATGCTTACTTCGAATCGGGAAGATGCCAGGGATCTTCTTCAGGATACATTTCTCAAGGCGCTCTCGAACCGGGATAAATTCGCATCGGATACCAATCTCAAGGCCTGGACCTATACGATCATGAAAAATACCTTTATCAATAATTATCGCAGGAATCAAAAAGCTAATACCATTGTTGATTCTACGGAAGATTTGTTTTACCTGAATATTCCCCGGAAGAGCGACTTTCCGTCCCCGGATTCACTCATGTCGGAAAAGGAAATTAACAAAACCATCCATAACCTTGACGAAGAACAGCGCCTTCCTTTCGAAATGTACAACGCCGGCTATAAATACAAAGAGATTGCCGACCGGCTAAACATTTCCATCGGAACAGTAAAGAGCCGGATTTTCTTCACCCGCAGAAAATTGATGGATTCATTAAAAGAATTCTCAAATTAATTTTAAGTATTGTTATACTCTAATACTGTTTTTGCCTTTTGGCACCTGCAGCACCGGGGTAGCATAGTTTGTTCATTCCGTTTTCTGAAGGCTAAGTTTCAGGATGGCAAAGATCATAACGATAGCGCTGAACCATTGTAAGGGATTTAGCACCTTGCCATTGAACAGATAATCGAAGAGCACGGCCGACACAGGGAAACATAATTCACAGATTGTCGCCAGCATAGCCCTTATTTTCATCAGTCCGAAATAATAGAGAAATATAGCCCCTGATCCTGTAGTAAATGCAATGATCAGGAATATCAGCCATTCTTTCCCGTTCACGGCGCCAATTCCGGTTAAGGTTCCGGAAAACCCGGCGATAAACAACATAATCAGGGTGGTAAACCCATAGCGGTAAAAGGTGGCAGTAGCAAATGAATACTTTTGAAGGACTTTTTTGCTTAGCACCGTAGAACTCCCGAATGAAAAGGCGGCTAATAATGAATAACCGGCGGCAAGCATCGTATTGCTTCCGGTTTTAAAGTCAGGCAAATGGAACCCGAACGTAAGAAAATAACCCGCCACAACTGCCAGTGCAGCCCAAAGTACAAAGTTCGGCCGGAGCTTTTCCCTGAGCAGAAATGCTGCCAGCGCAATCGCAAATACCGGCTGGAACTTCTGTAGCAGGACTACCACGGATAATGTTTTAAACTCAACCAGAAATAAGGCCTTTACAATAGCCAGCGTCCCCAGCGCCCCTCCAAGTAAGGCCAATAAAGAAAACCAGAGAACATCACCGGCTGTAAAGTACTTCAGCCATTTATATTCCTTAAAGAGAAATAAATTCATGATCAGGAAAGGCAAGGCATGAAAAATGAAAACGACCAGCGTAATATCAAGCCTGTAAAGCCTTGGCGTCAGAACAATACCATCGAGCCCCCATAATACGGCAGCGAAACAAATAGCCATGGCGCCGGCAAAAACAGCATTGTTTATTTTCATCACGATGAATAAATTATTATGAACCAGTCTCCTGATTTAATAAATCCGGCGACTGCAAAAGTATCGAAAATTGTCAAAAACCGTTGATACCTTATCAATAGTAAGACAGGGACAATTTATGAACAATTCTGTTATTTCACTAACAATCGTTCGGCCATCATAACTTATATAATGGCAAGATTACTACCTTTGCCGAAAACTAGTAAAATCCAAAATAAATACATAACCTCATGATTACCAATAATTTCGTTCTTCGTCATAATGGTCCTCGTCCTGAAGAAGCCGAACAAATGCTTAAAACGCTTGGAGTTACTTCTCTTGACCAGCTCATTGATGAAACCGTTCCCGGTTCCATCCGACTTCCAAAACCGCTTAACCTGCCAAAAGGCATCAATGAGTATGAATACCTTGATCATATCAAGAAACTGGCTTCGAAGAACAAGGTTTTCAAATCCTATATCGGGCTCGGTTATTATAACACCGTCACGCCCTCAGTGATACTGCGGAATATTTTTGAAAACCCCGGATGGTATACATCCTATACCCCTTACCAGGCTGAAATTTCGCAGGGCCGCCTTGAAGCGCTCCTTATTTACCAGACTATGGTCAGCGATCTCACCGGGATGCCCATTGCCAACGCATCGCTGCTTGATGAAGGCACTGCCGCCGCTGAAGCCATGATTATGTTTTTCAACGCCCGCCCCCGCGAAGCCGTTAAAAACAATGCCAATCTTTTCCTCGTTTCCGATACGCTCTTCCCTCAGACCATTGATGTGATCCGTACAAGGTCCAAAGCGCTGGGTATTGAAATAAAAATACAGCCTGCCGATTCCTTTGAATTTACTGACAAGACTTTCGGCGCCATCGTTCAATACCCGGACCGGAATGGCGACATCCGTGATTATTCCCCGCTAGCAAAAAAAGCAAAGGAAAACCATATTCCGTTAGCCGTTGCCGCAGATTTATTGAGCCTTACCCTTCTGACCCCTCCCGGAGAATGGGGCGCAGATGTGGTTCTCGGATCAACACAGCGTTTCGGCATCCCAATGGGGTTCGGAGGGCCGCACGCCGCATTTTTCGCCACACGTGAAGAATTCAAGCGTTTTATCCCCGGCCGTATCATCGGGATATCGGTTGATGCCGCCGGCAACAAAGCCTTCCGCATGGCGTTGCAAACGCGCGAACAACATATCAAACGCGAAAAAGCCACTTCCAACATCTGCACAGCCCAGGCCTTGCTGGCTATCATGGCAGGAATGTATGCCGTATATCACGGTCCAAAAGGCATCCGGGAAATTGCGCGCCACCTCAATATCCTTACCGGAGTTCTGGCCCAGGAAGCAAAATCATACGGTTATACCCAACTGAACAAAAATTTCTTCGACACGGTCAGCTTCCGCATTCCGGAAACCACAACCATAAAAGAAATCCGCAAACTTGCCATCGACAGCCAGGTTAACCTGTTGTACATCGATGACCGCACCATCGGCGTCAGCCTCGACGAAACCACTTCGCTTACCGATGTAAACCTTGTGCTGCACATTCTGGCTTCGGCCAACCGGGTGGTATTCAGGGAATTTGTCTGCGATCCGGACGTTTGCGGCCTCATTCGCACCTTCGACGAAAAATTCGACAGGAAATCGGAATACCTGCATGCGCCTGAGTTTAACAGCTATCATTCCGAAACCGAAATGATGCGGTATCTCAAGAAACTCGAAAACCGCGACCTGTCGCTCAACCGCAGCATGATCCCCCTCGGTTCCTGCACCATGAAGCTTAACGCCGCCACCGAGATGATCCCCCTGAGCTGGCCCGAATTCGGTTCCATTCACCCGTTTGCCCCTGCCGACCAGACCGAAGGTTACAAGATCATGATTGATGAACTGGAAAAGGCGTTATGCGAGATCACCGGTTTTAAAGCCGTCACATTCCAGCCCAATTCAGGCGCTTCAGGCGAATATACCGGTTTGCTCGTCATCAAGGCATGGCATGAAAGCCGCGGAGAAGGCCATCGCAAGGTTTGCCTGATTCCTGCATCAGCACACGGAACAAATCCGGCCAGTGCCGCCATGGCAGGCATGGAAGTAGTTGTGGTTAAAACCGACGAATCCGGGAATATCGACATTCCCGATCTCCGCGAAAAAGCAGAAAAAAACAAGGACAGGCTTGCGGCGTTGATGGTAACCTATCCTTCAACCCACGGCGTATTTGAAGAAGGAATTCTTGAGATCGTGAAGATCATTCATGAAAACGGCGGCCAGGTATATATGGACGGCGCCAACATGAATGCGCAGGTCGGCCTGACAAATCCTGGAACCATCGGGGCCGATCTTTGCCATCTGAACCTTCATAAGACCTTCGCAATACCTCACGGCGGCGGCGGCCCCGGTGTCGGCCCCATTTGCGTGGCAGCCCACCTGAAACCATTCCTGCCCGGTCATACATTTGTTCCCGGCAGCAGCCAGGCAACACATGCCGTAGCATCGGCTCCTTACGGAAGCGCCTTCATTCTTCCCATTTCCTATGCATATATTAAAATGGCCGGCGGTAACGGCCTTACCGAAGCTACCAAATATGCCATCCTGAACGCCAACTACCTCAAAACAAAACTCGAAGGTTCTTATAAAATCCTGTATACCGGAAGTAAAGGCCGCGTTGCGCATGAAATGATCCTCGACTGCAACCAGTTTTCGAAAACAGCCGATGTTCAGGCCATTGATATAGCAAAGCGCCTGATGGATTATGGATTCCATGCACCCACCGTTGCCTTCCCCGTTCACGGAACCCTGATGGTTGAACCTACCGAGAGTGAACCAATATCGGAACTCGACCGCCTGGTGAATGCCATGATCGCTATCCGGGAGGAAATCGCAGAAATAGAAGAAGGAAAAGCCGATAAAGACATCAACCCGATCAAGAAAGCGCCTCATACCGTTGCCATGGTCACTGCCGATGAATGGACGCTGCCATACACCCGCGAAAAAGCGGCCTTCCCGATGCCATGCGACAAACAGGACAAATACTGGCCCGCGGTTACGCGAATTGACGATGCATATGGCGACCGCAACCTGGTATGCACCTGCTCGCCGGTTTCTCTTAACCAATAATAAACGGCCAGGTGGCCGAAAAAAATCAGCCGCCTTCCGCTTATAAGAATTGTTATTTTTGCAGCCCTGAATATTCAGGGCTTTTTTTTACCCTACTCCCCCTTTGAGATGAAAGCAATCCGGAACTCTCTCTTCTACATCACGACCATTGGAGTTTTCGCCCTTGTGATGTGGCTTGTAATCAGAGGGGGCCAATCCCTGGAGTCAGGCGCAAAAATCGCATCCGGACCATTAAACATTGAACAAACAGTCCAAAACAGGGATGTCAGCGGATCCACAGGAATCTTTGAGTCGGTGATGGAGTTCATCCAGAAACCCCTGGCGATTCTCATCCTTCAAATAACCATCATCCTGATTCTCTCCCGGCTTTTCGGATACTTGTCAAAAAAGATCAAGCAACCATCGGTGATTGGTGAAATTGTCGCCGGTATTGTTTTGGGGCCATCCATACTCGGGGCCCTCTCCCCGCAATTGTTCGCTTTCATTTTTCCGGTCAATTCCATCGAAATTTTACATGCCCTGAGCCAGGTCGGGCTTATCCTGTTTATGTTTATTGTAGGCATGGAACTGGATTTCAATGTACTGAAACGATCGGCCGGTATAGCCGTCATGGTCAGCCATGCGAGCATTATCTTCCCCTTCGCCCTGGGTGTCGGTTTATCATACTTCCTGTATACTGATTTTGCCCCGGCCAATGTTTCGTTTCTTGCTTTTTCGCTTTTCACCGGAACAGCGATGAGCATTACCGCGCTTCCCATTCTGGCCCGTATCATTCAGGAACGCGGACTCACCAACACCAAACTCGGAACGATGGCTTTCACATGCGGCGCCATCGACGACATTACGGCATGGGGAATCCTGGCTGCCGTGATTGCCATCGTCCATTCAGGATCATGGCTTGATGCAGGCATAACATTAATTCTGTCTGTCATCTATATTTCATTGATGGTCTGGCTGGTCCGGCCCTTCCTTAAAAAGGTCGGCAGGGTTTATATCACCCGCGAAACATTAAGCAAACAGGTGGTGGCCGTCATATTTATCATTCTCCTGCTATCGGCCTTCATCACTGAGGTAATAGGGATCCATGCGCTGATCGGAGCATTCTTTGCAGGCATCATCATGCCCAAGACCCAGGAATTTAAAAAGAACGTCATCGAAAAAATCGAAGATGTAAGCCTGGTCCTCCTGATGCCCCTGTTCTTTGCCTTTACCGGACTGCGCACGGAAATCGGCCTGCTGAACGAATGGAATTTATGGATTGTTTTCTTCCAGGTGCTGATCGTTGCCGTGGTCGGGAAATTTGTCGGGACTGCCCTGGCAGCGCGTTTCGGCGGGCTGTCGTGGGAAATTTCCCTTTCGCTGGGAACCCTGATGAATACCCGGGGGCTCATCATGCTGATTGTACTGAATATCGGCTACGATTTCGGCGTGATCTCACCGGAGATGTTTGCTATCATGGTTTTGATGGCCCTCATCACCACCTTTATGACGGGTCCTGCGCTTTCATTCATCCAGTATCTGTTCAAAAAAGCCGGACAGGCAGAGGAAGAAACGGCCATCCGCCCCTACCGGATCATGATCGCCTTCGGGCCTCCCCGCATGGGAAGCGTACTTCTCAACCTGAGCAGGATTTTTCTCCCGCAGAATAATCATGAAATTCAACCGGGACAGATTTCAGCCCTTCACCTTACTCCCAGCGCCGAAGTTCACCCCACCCAGGCCGCCGTGTTTGAGAAGGAAAGTTTTGAACCTGTCCTGTCAACCGCTAATCAGTGCGGTATTTCGCTCAATACAATCTACAAGGTTACTGACGACGTACAGTCCGAAATCATCAGGAGCGCCAGGAAAAGCCAGTGTGACCTTTTACTGCTTGGAAGCGCTAAATCCATTTTTACCTCCGACCTCCTTGGCGGGAAGATCAGGAGGACCCTTCACGAAAGCCCCTGTAATGTAGGCATCCTTGTAGACCATGATTTTAGTTCGGCAACAAATGTGATTGTTCATTACCCGGAAAGTCCTGACAGGATGTTTTTCGCTTTGGTGCAAAACCTGTTACAGTTGCCTTCTATTGACACCGTTACAATAGTACAACAGAATAATAACGCCGACCTTGAGGCGATATCAGCGCTCAACAACAGCAAAATAAGGATGACTGACATCTCCGGATTCGAAATGACCGAACCCGCCGTAGGAACCTACGACCTGATCGTTGTTCATGTAAACGACTGGAAAGATACCATTATCAGGAAGATGATGAAATTCGAAAAGCTGCCTTCAGTTTTGATCCTGAAGAGCAGAGCATGATCCGGAAGAGGGCGGTTTCACATTTGCCGGGAAGGCAGTTTAATTATCTGATTTTCAAGACCATTCTACAGACCGCAGGTTTAGATGCCTGTAAAATTCCGGATTTCGGGATCAGCCTCCGCTATCCTGAATATATGGCGGTTGCCGGTAAAAAAAACGCCTGCCTTCCACGAATGCGTGCAAGGCAGGCAGTGTTGATCTTTGCCTTTTTATGTTAATCCATCATGTCGAGGCAATGGCGTATGCGTTGCCATGTAGCTTCAATGTCATGGTCAAGGCCTACGCTGAACCTTACCAGGCCTTCCGACATTCCCATTTCATCCTGGATTTCCTGGGGAACTTCACTGGAAGTACTCCGGCCGGAATTGCTGAACAAGGTCTTAAAGTATCCCAGGCTGACAGCCAGATACCCGACGTCGTGCATCTCCATAATTTCCATGAAACGGGCTGCCTTTTCACTGGTTCCCAGGTCAACGGTCAGGATGCCGCCGAATCCGAAATCAGGGTTCATCAGCTTTTTCATCAATTCATGCCCTTTATGTTCCGGAAGGCCGGGGTAACTTACTTTCAATCCGGCTTCCTTCATTTTGCCGGCAAGGTATAAAGCGTTGCGGCTGTGCTGTTGCATACGGATATGCAACGTGTGAAGGTTTTTAAGAATGCTGGATGACCTCAGCGGATCCAGAACCGGCCCCAGCAGCATGGACGTTCCGTTGTTGACGTCGATGAGCGAGTTGATAAAGTCAGCCGTACTGCAAATGGCGCCGGCAACACAATCGTTCTTGCCGTTGATGAATTTGGTCATACTGTATACAACCACATGCGCTCCCAGCACTGCAGGCTGAACAATCATAGGGGTGAAGGTGTTGTCGACTACCAGTTTAATGCCATGTTCGTTTGCAATGGCTGCCAATGCCGGGATATCGGAAATCTGAAGCATCGGGTTGGTCATTGTTTCCGTATAGATAAGCTTTGTCTCAGGACGGATGGCTTTTCGGACCGACTCAAGATCACAAATATCGACAAAGGTGGTTTTGATATTAAACTTGGTAGCGTAATTCTGCAGGAAAGCAAAGGTTCCGCCATAGGTTGTCATACTTGAGATGATATGATCCCCGCTGCTGCAAAGCTGTAAAATGGCGCAGGTTATTGCACTCATTCCCGATGCGGTAACCCAGGCCTGTTCGGTCCCTTCGAGGGCAGCCATGGCATCGGCCAGGTATTTATTGCTCGGATTCCAATGCCTTGAGTAAAGGTAGCAGCCTTCCTGTTCGCCTTTAAAAACATCCGTCATGGTTTTGGCTTGCATGAAGGTATATGTAGCCGAATCGGTAATCGAAGGATTAACATCGCCAAATTCCCCGAACTGTTTCAGATCGAATATGGCTTTTGCAGGATCATGTTTCATAGTATTTTCAATATTTCTTGATAACGAACTGTAATTCTTTATGTCAGCGCCGGATTTCCCGGTTTTTAAGGTATGGCAAAATTACTAAAATTACCGAGCAGCGTGCGATGATTCCGGCATCCGGCATTAAAATGATTGGGCGATAGGAACAGTTTTTCAGGAAACTCCCCGGAACCGGTTCATTTTCATTCAGATGAACCGGGACAGATTAAGATTTTATTGCCGCCTTCCATAAAGAATGAATGTTTACCTTTATAAATCTAAAATCGTACATTTGCCAGTCAATTTTAAAACAGATTCCATGAAAAGATCAATTCATTATTTCGCGTTCCTCATGATTGCCATAGCGATGGTAATGACATCGTGCAACAAAGGCAAGAAAGGCGGTGCATCAGGCTACGAAATTTTCGGTGAAAAGTCAGGTATCGTCCAGTACAAGCCTTTTGACATGATGGGCGTAAAAATGACCCAAACCCTTTACTTCGACGAATACGGCGCCAAAGAAATGCGTGAAACCGTCATCGAAGGCAATATGATGGGCACCGCCATGAAACAGCACAGCATCGACATCCGGGACGGCAACATTTCATATCACTATGAACTTGAAAACAGCGCCGGAGAAGGTGATATGGCAAAAAAAGAAGCGTATAAAATGGTGCTTCCTGCCGAAGTAATGGAACAGATGAACATCAGCGGCTTTTCGGATAAAATAAAAACACACCTTGATTATAAGGAAGAAGGTAAAGAAACCGTTGCCGGTGTTAAAGGCGTTAAATATTCCATTGCCCCCGACAGCCTGAATCCCACAAACCGCATGATCGGCGTTCATTATAAAAACGTTCCGTTGAAAATTGTTATGGGACAGCTTGAGATGGTTGCCGAAAAAGTGGAATTCGACGTTAAAATCCCCGCCGAAAAGTTCAAAGTCCCCGAAGGCTATACCATCATCGATGAGAAACAAATGATGCAACAGGAACTTCCCGGCGATGTTCCCGAACCCCAGGTCGACAGTCTTGGCAAATAGATATTCATCCCCCTCGCTATACAGAAAACGGCTCAGTGATGCAGCCGTTTTTTATTTTCCCGGCAAGCCCGTTTCTGTCAGAAACAGATCGCTTGACGATACAATACTTGTTCAGGTATGTGTATAAACGGGATTATTACCCCGGAATTTGGTAATTTTGCAACCGACTGAATAAATACCTCGTTATGCATTATGACATTCTCGTCCTTGGCAGCGGTCCCGGCGGATATGTAGCTGCCATCAGAGCTTCACAACTCGGATTTAAAACCGGAGTCATTGAGAAATCGGAACCTGGCGGCGTTTGCCTCAACTGGGGCTGCATCCCTACCAAGGCTCTCCTGAAGAGCGCCCAGGTGTATCATTACGCACAGCAGGCTGCACTTTACGGCGTGAAAGTTGAAGGCACGGTCAGGCCCGACTTTCCCGAAATTGTAAAACGCAGCCGCGGCGTTGCCGAAGGCATGAGCAGAGGCATACAGTTCCTTTTCAAGAAAAACAAAATTGACCATATCCAGGGATTCGGCGTTGTAAAACCCGGAAAAACAATAACCGTAACAAGTCCTGACGGACAAGTTGCCGATTATACGGCCGATCATATTATCATCGCCACCGGAGCCCGTTCACGCGAGCTGCCCAACCTGAAACAGGACGGCAGGAAAATCATAGGCTACCGCGAAGCCATGACCCTTCCCGAACAGCCAAACCGGATGGTGGTTGTCGGCTCCGGCGCCATAGGTTCCGAATTTGCCCACTTCTATAACACCATCGGCACCCAGGTTACCCTGGTGGAATTTTTGCCCAACATAGTTCCCCTCGAAGATGAAGAGGTATCGAAACAGCTTGAACGCAGTTTTAAAAAAGCAGGCATGAAGGTGATGACATCTTCCGTTGTGGAAAGTGTTGAAATCAAGGAAGACACCTGCTTCGTAAAGATCAGGACGCCTAAAGCCGAAGAAATTGTTGAATGCGACATTGTTCTTTCGGCCGTTGGCATTACCACAAACCTTGAGGGCATTGGCCTTGAAGAAACAGGGATCAAAACCGAAAAAGGCAAAGTGGTTGTGGATGACTATTATCGCACCAGCGTCGAAGGTTATTATGCCATCGGCGATATCGTCCCCGGCCCCGCGCTGGCCCATGTTGCGTCGCACGAAGGCATACTCTGTGTCGAAAAGATAGCAGGGATGGCAGTGGAGCCTCTTGATTACGGAAATATACCCGGTTGCACTTACACGGCTCCCGAAGTTGCTTCGGTGGGCATGAGCGAAAAGGCAGCACGGGAAGCCGGTTATGATATCAGGGTCGGCAAGTTTCCGTTTACAGCTTCCGGCAAAGCAAGCGCCGGCGGCTCAAAAGACGGATTTGTGAAGGTGATCTTTGATGCCGGCACCCATCAGTGGCTCGGCGCCCACATGATCGGCGACAATGTCACCGAAATGATTGCCGAAGCCGTTGTCGCCCGCAAGCTCAAAGCCACCGGCCATGATATCATCAATGCCGTTCACCCCCACCCTACCATGAGCGAAGCCGTTATGGAAGCTGTAGCTGCCGCCTATGGGGAAGTGATACACATCTGAGAACTGAAAAATAAGCCGGAACCCTTCCCTTCATGATACTCAACCCGCTGAATTAACGTTATCCTGATACAAATGGAAATCACCAAAACCGCTATCCCCGAAGTGCTGATCATCAAACCCGACGTATTCGGCGATGACCGCGGGTACTTTTTCGAATCGTACCAGCAGGAAAAATTTAAGGCCTTCGGCATCAATGCAGCATTTGTTCAGGATAATGAATCCTGCTCGCAAAAAGGCGTTTTACGCGGACTGCATTTCCAGAAACCGCCGTTTGCCCAGGGGAAACTGATCCGGGTGATCAGGGGCGCCGTTATGGATGTCGCCGTTGATATCCGCAAGGCCTCGCCTACTTTCGGCAAATGGGTATCCATGATGCTGACGGGTGAAAACAAATGCATGTGCTGGATTCCCGAAGGATTCGCCCATGGATTTATCACACTTGAAGAAAATACCGTATTTTCGTATAAATGCACCAACTATTACAACAAGGCTTCGGAAGGATCTGTCCGGTGGAACGATCCCACGCTCAATATCGACTGGGGAACTGAAAATCCGATACTCTCCGGAAAAGACTCCGATGCGCCCCTGTTCAGCCAACTGCCCCACGTTTTCTGACCTTCTTGTTAATCTGGTACAAAACTTGTTTACTCCCGATGAAAATGAAAATTACCCCTTCATCAATTGCCGGTTTCATGAAAAAGCGGATCGTCATCATCGTTGCTTTGCTCACGATTGCGGGAGTTCACGGCTTTTACCTGTTGCGCAACAATTCTGGCGGGGTTGACGACGACAACTATCGCAAAGCCCTGATGCACAGCAACAAGGTCTTTTCGCTGGTTCTTCCGGCCAGTGTGGAATTTGCCGGCGAAGAAGCCCCGCTCAGCCTTTATTACGTACGGGAAGGCCTCGACCGCGAATTGACCGTAAATACCTACTGGCACTCCTCCACCATCCTGATGCTGAAAAAGGCGGCCCGCTATTTTCCAACCATCATTCCGATTCTGAAGAGTTATGGCATTCCTGAAGATTTCAAATACCTGGTGCTGATCGAAAGCGGCCTTACCAACGTAGTATCGCCGGCCGGCGCCGCCGGTTTCTGGCAATTCCTTCCCGAAACCGGGAAACGATACGGGCTCGAGATAAACGATGAAGTTGATGAGCGTTATCATGTTGAAAAAGCAACCCTCGCCGCCTGTAAAATGCTGAAGGATTCCAAGGCTACCTTTAAAAACTGGACACTTGCCGCAGCGGCCTATAATGCAGGCGAAAGCAAGATCATGAAAGAACTGGAACGCCAGAAAGTGGACAACTACTACGACCTGTTCCTGAATTCCGAGACGTCAAGGTATATTTACCGGTTGCTGGCCATAAAGCTGTTGTATGAACATCCCACACAATTTGGCTTTTACATCAGGAACAAAGATCAGTATCCGCCTATCCCCACTTACCGGGTTAAAGTTGATTCAACCGTCAGCAACCTTATCGACTTTGCAAAACACTTTAACATTAACTACCGCGTTCTCAAGGAATTCAACCCCTGGCTGCGGAAAGACAAGCTCACCAACACGGCGAGGAAACAATATACTTTCCTGATCCCGAAACCGGGATACAGGGTTTACGACAGCCTTGTACACAGCATTGACAACGGTGATATGATCTTTAACGATACCATCACCCTGGGAACGATCAGATAAATAAATCCGGCGGGGATAAACCTTCCGTCACCTCTCCTTCATGGAAACACTCGACCCTTCTGCCATTTCTTCTGTATCGCCCGGACGTCCTGCCGGCGAAGACAATCTCGAGATCTATGGCGCCAGGGTCCATAATCTGAAAAATATTGATGTCGTTATTCCGCGCAATAAGCTGGTGGTAATCACCGGTCTGAGCGGAAGCGGCAAATCCTCGCTTGCGTTCGATACCATTTACGCCGAAGGCCAGCGCCGGTATATGGAGACATTTTCGGCTTACGCCCGGCAGTTTATCGGCAACCTGGAACGGCCCGACGTGGATAAAATAACCGGCCTGAGCCCGGTCATTTCCATTGAACAAAAGACCACCATCCGGAATCCGCGTTCCACGGTCGGAACCATCACGGAGATTTACGATTTCCTGCGTCTTTTGTATGCAAGGATCGGCGAAGCTTTCAGCTACAGCACGGGAGAAAGGATGGTCAGATATACCGAAGGCCAGATCATAGAGCTTATCAGCAGCGAATTTGCCGGAAAACATATCCATATATTGGCGCCACTGGTCAAAGGGCGCAAAGGCCATTATCGCGAACTGCTGGAACAGGTCAGGAAACAGGGCTTTCTGAAAGTGAGGGTTGACGGGAAAATTACCGATATCGTTTTCGGGATGCAACTCGACCGGTACAAAGTTCACGACATCGAAGTGGTGGTGGATACGCTCGCCGTTTCCGAAAAAAGCGCCAACCGGATAACAGCCTCTGTACAGACGGCCATGCGGCACGGCAAAGGCGCCGTTATTGTAAACGACACGGCATCCGGGGAAGTACGGTTTTACAGCCGTCTGCTGATGGACCCGGCGACCGGCATTTCGTACGACGAACCGGAACCGAATACTTTCTCCTTCAACTCGCCATACGGATATTGTCCGCGGTGCAAAGGCCTCGGCGAGATCTCCGAAATCGATTTCAACAAGATCATTCCCGACAAGAAAAAAAGCATCCGGAAAGGAGCTATTGCCCCGGTAGGCGAGTACCGGCAATCATGGATTTTCAGGCAACTGGAAGCCATCGGTCATAAATACCATTTCACCCTCGACACCCCCGTCGAAGATATTCCCGAACAGGCATTAGAGACTATTTTATACGGTTCCGACGAGGTCATCAAGGTGCATCATGAATCGCTCGGCGTAACCACCTCCTATTCTCTGAATTTTGAAGGGATCGTCAACCACATCCTGAACCAGAATGAAGATAGCAGTTCCGAAGGTCTGAAACGCTGGGCCGTGAGCTTTATGAACACGGTCGCATGCCCCGAATGCGGCGGCAGCAGGCTGAAAAAAGAGTCGTTATGCTTCAGGGTTGACGGCAAGGATATATCACAACTCACCTCGATGGACCTGGTGAAGCTGTCGAAGTGGTTCGAAGGGCTTAACCGGCGCCTGGACGAAAAACAATCCAGGATTGCCAATGAAATAATACGGGAAATAAACAACCGCCTCGGTTTCATGCTGGGGGTCGGTCTCGACTATCTTACCTTAAACCGGAAATCGGGAAGCCTGTCGGGAGGCGAATCGCAACGCATCAGGCTGGCCACTCAGATCGGCTCCCAGCTTGTGGGTGTGCTGTACATACTCGACGAGCCCAGCATCGGGCTGCACCAGCGCGACAACCACAAGCTCATCAAAGCATTACAGGATTTGCGCGACAGCGGCAACTCCGTCATCGTGGTTGAACATGACAAGGATATGATCCTGTCGGCCGATCATGTGGTGGACATAGGCCCCGGCGCCGGAAACCACGGCGGACGGGTTGTGGCCCAGGGAACGCCCGTCCAGCTCATGACCGGTAAAAGCCTTACCTGTTGTTACCTGAGCGGAAGAAAAGAAATTGCCGTTCCGGTGAAAAGGAACAAGCCTAACGGCCATTACCTTACCCTTACCGGCGCCCGCGGCAACAACCTTAAGGATGTGAACCTCCGGATACCGTTGGGGATCTTCACCTGCATCACAGGCGTTTCGGGAAGCGGGAAGTCGAGTCTGATCAACGAAACCCTCTACCCTATCCTGAGCCGTCATTTCTACCGTTCTGAAAAAAAGCCGTTGCCGTACGCCTCTGTCGAAGGGCTCGAAAATATCGACAAGGTCATCGAAATAGATCAGTCGCCCATCGGACGGACACCGCGCTCAAACCCAGCAACCTATACCGGCGTTTTCGACGACATCCGGAAACTTTTTACCGCCCTGCCCGAATCAAAGATCCGGGGTTACAAGCCCGGCAGGTTCTCCTTCAACGTGAAAGGCGGGCGCTGCGAAACATGCCAGGGCGCCGGCGTTCGCGTCATCGAAATGAACTTTCTGCCCAGCGTTCATGTACATTGCGAGGATTGCGAGGGCAAGCGCTACAACCGCGAAACGCTCGAAGTACGGTACAAGGGAAAATCCATCAACGACGTCCTGGACCTCACCATCGAACAGGCTGTTGAGTTTTTCGCCAACATCCCTTCCATTTTGCAGAAAATCAAAACGCTGTACGAAGTCGGCCTGGGATATATTACGCTGGGGCAGCAGTCCACTACCCTTTCGGGAGGCGAAGCTCAACGCGTGAAACTGGCCGCCGAACTCGCAAAACGCGATACCGGCCGCACCATCTACATCCTCGACGAGCCCACCACGGGGCTTCACTTCGAAGATGTGAACGTGCTGCTCCAGGTGCTTGATAAACTGGTAAAACGCGGCAACACCGTGCTGGTGATCGAACACAACCTGGAGGTGATAAAAATGGCCGATCATATCATCGATCTGGGCCCGGAAGGCGGCGAACGCGGCGGGATGATCATCGCCGAAGGCTCGCCCGAAAAAATCGCAGCCATGAATACCGGTTATACCGCCCGGTATTTAAAAGAAGCGCTGTAACCTTATAAGATGAAGTTTATATACATTTGAAAGCTTTAAAACTGATGAAATATGCCAAGTGCAGAAGAACTAATTAGAATGAACGAGGAAGAACGTATCCGCGAAGCAATAGCCCCTAAGGACTGGAACGAAATTAAGAGCCACGATTCATGGTCGGTTTTCAAGATCATGTCGGAGCTGGTCGACGGGTATGAAAAATTATCCCGCATAGGACCGTGCGTCACCATTTTCGGTTCTGCACGCATAGCTCCCACCGATAAGTATTATAAACTGGCCGAAGAAATTGCCTATATCCTTACCAAAAAAGGTTTCGGCGTGATATCGGGCGGCGGACCCGGCATCATGGAAGCCGCCAACAAAGGCGCACATTTCGGCGGCGGACGGTCCGTGGGGCTAAACATCGAACTTCCCCATGAACAGCATTCCAATCCCTTTATCGATCCCGACAAGCTCCTCACTTTCGACTATTTCTTCGTCCGCAAGCTCATGTTTATGAAGTACTCGCAGGGTTACATCGTATTGCCCGGCGGTTTCGGCACTATGGACGAATTTTTTGAAGCCGTGACCCTGATCCAGACGCACAAATTAGTCCGCTTCCCCATCGTGATGGTAGGCGTTGAATACTGGCAGGGACTGGTGGATTGGGTCAAATCGAATGTTCTTTCCCGTAAGATGATCGAAGAAAAAGACCTGGAAATTTTCAGCCTTGTCGACGACGCCGTCAGCGCCGTAAACGTCATCGAGGAATATTACAACCGGTACGCCCTGAAACCCAATTTCTGATAATCAGGCATCTGCCCGGTCAGCTTTTACGGATAAATAATTTTCCCATGAGACGTTTCCTGCTTTTATGGCTGATTGCAGCGGTGTTGCCGGCATCCGGCCAGCAAAAAAAGGTGTGCATCTCCGTGGACGACCTGCCCGTGGTGAGTTACGGCATTCAGGATACCGTTTTCCGGAAGGCATTGATAAACAAACTGATAGCCTCGTTGAAAAAGAATGACATCCCGGCCATCGGATTCGTGAACGAACAGCAACTTTATGAGGACGGCCATCCCGACCTGTTCAGGTTAAGCCTGATAAAAAGCTGGGTCGATAACGGCCTCGATCTGGGCAACCACACCTTTTCCCATCCCGATTACAATAAGATCTCTTACGAGGAATACACGCAGGATATTATCAAAGGCGAAACGCTTACCAAACCGATACTGGAAAGCCGCGGCAGGTCGCTGAAATATTTCAGGCATCCATACCTGCACGTCGGCGACACGAAAGCAAAAGCCGATTCGCTGGCCGGATTCCTGAGCCGGCGCGGATACACGGTTGCACCGGTTACCATCGATAACGAAGATTACCTGTTTGCCCTGGCCTATCACCGGGCCAAGGCCAAAAACGATACCGCCCTTGCCCTTCGCATCGGCCATGATTACCTTGCTTATATGGAGCGGAAAGCCCTGTATTTTGAAAGGCAGGCAGGCCGTTTATTCGGAAGGGATATCAGCCAGATCTTGCTGATTCACGCCAGCCGGCTCAACGCCGATTATATCGATTCGCTGGCCATGGTTTTCCGGAAGAACGGTTATGTGTTCGTCAGTATGGACCAGGCGCTGCACGACGAAGCTTATCAAACGGAGGTGACCGTTTACGGCGCCTGGGGAATATCGTGGATGGACCGGTGGGCGTTGTCACAGGGCAAAAAAAGGGACTTTTTCACCGATGATCCGGAGACGCCGGAATATATCCACAAGTTGGCCGAATAATTTATCCTTTAGCATATTAACCAGATAAGATGTGGCGCCTTTTTGCCCCGTCTTTGCCTGAATACGCGCTGACTGGCGCGTTATCTCACCGTCGCCCCGCCATCCGGCAGCAAAACCATGATTTTTTTGGCTCATACCGTCGCCCGGAAATTTGAACGAATAAAAGTCCAATGGATAATTTTGATATATAAACAAAACGCGTAAATTAGCAGGGATTTATATTGATGTGCGGGAATGAGACATCATTCGTATAAAACGGATATAAGCGAAATATTGCGTATATCTACTCGTTAGCAACAAGGCGAAGAAAAAACCGACACCGAGACAATGAAGACAGAACTGAAATGGTTTGAGAATGAAAAGACAAAAGATTTAGTTTTTTTGCCGACCCGCAAGAAAGAAAAGCGGAAAGCCGACACACATTTGGCACATTGCCTTTTGCCCGACACACAAACCAACGCTTCGCAAAAGTCAAAGAGCCAAATCTTCCGACCCACGAATTAGAATAATAGAGTTTGAAATCTAAAAAATAAAAAGTATGAATAAAGATAGAATAAATGAAATGTTATCAATTTCACTCGGAATTATGAGTGTCTTTGCGATTATTGGACTTTTAATAAATAGCAATTTCGACACAAACGAATTATTAGGTTCAATTGTGAACTTTACTCAAGTTGCTATTCCTGTATTGGTTTTGCTCGTTGCGACAACTATTAAAAAAGAGAATAAAAGTTTTAGCCAAATCGGTAAAGAAGCATTATTGTTTATTCAAAAAAAGAATGAAGATTTTTTAATGGGGCCTAGATTTAATAGAGAAAACTACGACCCTGAGAAAGGCAAAGGAGTAGAATACTTATTTGTAACCAATACTGACCCCAAATCTAAATTGAGAGCCAAACTTATTCCTATTCAGCCTCTTGACGAAGGAGTTTTAGCAATTTATATCCAAAAAGGCACATTGGTTTATGGATTGAATTATTCTTCAGAACAGGCAACACCTGAAGAAATAAAGAAAATTCAAACAGAAGTTTTTAATTCAATTTCCGATTTAATTCAAAGAAAATATTCAGGTAATTTCGAGATTTTGCCAAACTCAAAAGAAGATACTGCTATCATTATAGATTTCAATGAAGAAAAGATGGGGAAGAAAAATTTTACAAAAGCAATAACCGATTGCACAGAATTGGCAATTTCGAAAATTAAAAGTCATAAAAAGTAAATGGAATATTTAAAAACAATACCAAGCGAATATTATATATACGGGTGCATTGGAATTTTGCTTCTCGGAATAATACTGGGTTTTACAAAAACAATAACGGTTTATCGGGATTTTGCCGACTTG
>Ga0209099_1000121_pt1 | contig 87960 bp, 40 predicted proteins | sample AD_JPNHW2_MetaG_FD_184430 | JGI IMG/M metagenome (GOLD analysis project Ga0209099, IMG submission 184430) | Active sludge microbial communities of municipal wastewater-treating anaerobic digesters from Japan - AD_JPNHW2_MetaG (SPAdes) (version 2) | ecosystem: Engineered > Bioreactor > Anaerobic...
AGGAAATGTCGGTGAATACCCGTTTTGCAAAAGTCCGCATTTCCAGTTCTTCAAAGAGTTCTTTTAATTCATTCTCGTTGGGCGCTTCCATGATCAGTTTGTTCTCTTCAAAAGCAATGGGAACATTCAGGATGATGGTGGCAAGAGCTTTTGACTGAATGGCCAGGTCGCGGCCTGCGATAACTTTTTGTTTTATGCTATCGGGCTTAATGGAATCTATATTTGCTAAAATATTTTCGAGTGAACCAAATTCATTAATAAGTTTACGTGCCCAAACCTCTCCAATACCGTATATTCCGGGAATATTATCGGACGCATCGCCCCAGATGCCAAGCATATCAATTACCTGTAAAGGGTTTTGTATGCCGAATTTTTCGCACACTTCTTTCGGGCCCATGATAGTAGCCTTATCTCCGAAGCGTGCCGGTTTATAGATCAGCACGTTTTCACTGACCAACTGTCCGAAATCCTTGTCGGGAGTGACCATGTAAACAGTATACCCGGCCTGTTCAGCTTCTTTGGCAAGGGTTCCGATCACGTCGTCCGCTTCATAACCATCCACATAAAGTGCAGGAATATTAAATCCCTCGATCAGTCTTTTGATATAAGGAATAGAACTGACAAGGTCTTCGGGTGTTTCCTGCCGGTTGGCTTTATATTGAATAAAATCCTCATGGCGCAGGGTAGGAGCCATGGTGTCAAAGGCAACTCCTATGTGCGAAGGTTTTTCTTCTTTCAATAGTTTGTACAAGATGTTGGCAAAGCCGTACACTGCAGAGGTATTGACTCCTTTGGAATTGATGAGCGGCCGGTCACGGTATGCATAAAATGCCTGGTAGATAAGCGCCATGGCATCAAGGAGATAGAGTTTTTTTTCTGAGGGCATGGGGAAATATTTTTTTGTAAAAGTAAGGAAAAAGTTTGGGAGGCAGGAGGGCAGGGGTAGGATTTTTAGGTTGTTAGGTTGTTAGGAGAAATAGGAAGATAGTCATTAGGTCATTAGGTCATTAGTCATTAAGTCATTAAGTCATTAAGTTAATAGGGATTTAGGCTGTTAGGGTGTAAGTCCGCCGCGTCGGAGTCAGGGTGTTCGGCATTTGGCCGTTGAGATGGAGTATGGCTGATAGGGGAATTTTCTTGTTAGGATACTGCTTTCTGCCTGTGCGGATCGAGGGCTTATCTGAACAACCCCCTCCATTTCTGCGATTATCTGCGCTATCTGCGGGAAATTTTCTCCTTTTCTTCTCCTGAAGATTACGCTGATTTTTTTGTACCTCTCCCTTAATCAACTCTGCACTTAATCAACACAATTAACTTAATTAACTTAATCTCCCAATCTCCCAATCTCCCAATCTCCTAATCTCCTAATCTCCTAATCCCTTAATCTCCCAATCCCTCGTTTAACTCAACCAACTCAATCAACTACTTAATTCTTCAGTTCCTCAAGCAACGTTTTCGCATCTTTCCATATAGGCCTCGAGCGTTTTCGCCAGATAAGGTACCCAATAATACCTGCAATTAACATGATTGCCCAGTAAACTCCCTGGATCGCAAGAATTTTTCCTAGAAGGGAAACATCCCAATATGCCAGCCGGTCAACGTACGACAATGTGATACCAAAACTAACGATGGCTACAATGAAAATAACAGGAATCCATTTGGAACGGAAAAAACGATATCGTTTTTCTGTTTTCTCAAGTATGGTAATGAGTGGAAGGGAGTAGTCCACTTTTTTAAAATTTCTGTATTCCCAAATAAAATATATTGTTCCGATGATAAAAGCCACCACAAAACTTAACCCTGTAATACGGTCGTTGGATGTGAGTGCCGGATCGGGATTGATGATGAATAAAAAAATATAAAAGATAGAAAAAATAAGATAAAGGAAAAACATTCCCATCATAATTTTTTTGTTCCTTTTATCCTCTTTTTGCATTCTGAGGATAAGGTTTTCAGTATCGACCGGATGTGTTGATGTATTATTGTTATTATTATTTTTCATGATTTCCTCCTTGAATTTTTTGCCGCAGTTCTTCGCGGATACGTGTGAGTTTTGTGCGGACATTGGGTTCTGTGATCCCTATAATATCCGAGATCTCGCGTGTGGTCAGTTTTTCGATGGATAATGTAATTAATAGCTTATCAATAACATTTAACTGATTAATTATTTCATGAAGTCCTTCGAGTTTTTTTTCTGTTTCTATCTTTTGTTCATGTTCTTCATCTTGCATGAGATTATTAAGATTTTGTTTATCTAATGAAAGATTGAACTGAGACCTGCGGTTTTCTTTCATGATGTAATTTAGGGAAGTGTTTACAGCAATCCGGTATATCCATGTACTGACCGCAGAATCGCCGCGAAAAGTGTCAAGGCTGCGCCAGACATTTACCAGAACTTCCTGTTGCAGGTCCTGTGTGTCTTCATCCGAACGGGAATAATGCCGGCAAATATTCCAGATGCGCTGTTGCTGTTCTTCCACTATCTTTCGGAATTTCTCTTCTTTCGGGTTCATCGTGGCTCAGAATTTGAATATTAGATATTTGATCAGCGAAAATGTTACAATTTTTTTATCCATATAAATTATAAAAAATAAAATTTGTGTACACAAAACAAACTGTTACGATTTGTGTCAAATGTAGAGTATTTTAATTAATTTTGTACTAATAATTTAAAATCAAACCTTATGAAACATGCAATTAAATTGTCGCTGATGATCGCCTGCATATTTTCTTTTATGCTGACGGGCTGTAAAAAATATGAAGACGGAGATACTTTTAGCTGGTTCTGTAAAATGTACGTCGTTAACAAATGGAAGATCGAAAAGCAATTTGTTGTCAATACCGGTACCGATATTACCCCGACAAATAATAACTGGATCAATCTGAAAAGTAATTATGCCTATGAACAATATCAGGCGGATACCGTTTCATCTACTGGTAAATGGGCATTGGACGGGAAAAAAGAGGAGTTTATTATGATCCCTGATGAATTTGTGTTGGGAACACAGATCGGGTTTGTATACAAGATCATAAGATTGGAAAACAAAAGGTTCCGGATCCAGTCAAAATCTACCAATCCAATACAAACTGATTATATTCCCAAATAATAAAGGAATATTACAAAGTTGTTTGCCGGAAGTTGTTTTCAGAGAGCGCTAAAATAACCTGGATTTGATAATTTCTTCCCCGGGATTAAAATACCCGTGATAAAGTTTTGGAAAATCTTTCCTTATATCTTCAATTAAAGTCCTGATGCCGGTGTATTGCGCATTCTTTTCAGGCGGAACAATATCATTGTACCATTCGGGATCAATATTGAAATTACGCCATTGTATCATGCTGATATCATAATCGCGGATGAGTTTTTTCAGTGCGGCTATTTCAAGGGTTTCGTCTGTGTAACCGGGAAAAACAAAATAATTTAGCGAGACCCAGCTATTGTATTTTCTCGCGATGCTGATGCTTTCCATCGCATCGGCAAAAGAATAATTGGTGGGGTTGTAATAGTTCAGGTAGTTTTTTTCCTGTGCGCTGTTCATGCTTACGCGCATGCTTTGCAACCCGGCTTTGCATAATTCTTCGATGGCTGCCGGCTTGCTGGCGTTGGAGTTAAGGTTGATGATGCCTTTATTGGTTTTCTCACGAATGAGGATAATGGCATCCCGTAACGTTTCCCATACCAGTAGCGGCTCTCCTTCGCAGCCCTGCCCGAAACTGACCACCGGATTTGGAGCAGTATTAAGATGTTCAACAGCGATTTCTGCAATTTCTTCGGGTGTGGGAACAAAGGTGATGCGGTTTTGTGTCGATGATATTTTATGGTCTTTGGGCTGGTAGGATATACATCCCACACAGCGCGAATTACAGCTTGGCGATGTGGGCAGCGGCGCTTCCCAGCGGTTCATAAAATAATTTCGGGCAGCCGGGCAAAAATATACAAGGGCGCAATGCGAAAGATGCTTTAGCAATCGGTTGTCAGGATTGGCTTTGAGCATACGTTTCGCATTTTTCTCAATATAAAACTGGTTAAACTGGTTGCAATCCTGCCGGATATCCGGGTCGATCCGAAAAACGGTGGTGTAAAACTTATCATCGAGCCAGCCGATGGCAGCGTATGCATACAAAGGCAGCCGTGGGGCCTTTGCCTCTGTGACCCAGGATGCGTGGTGTGTGAGTGTGTACGCCGGAGCTACAAAAGCCGCTACAGCCCAGCCTTTTTCGCAGGTGCGAAATTGATTTGTTTTTGGATCGTAGCCAATAGCGCGCCTGCCGGGCAAATGAAAAAAATCACTACCCTCAGGCAGCAGGATAAGTTCTTCGGCAGGTAGCTCTATGGTTTTGGATGCTATTCTTCCACAAACCAGTAATGACGTGTCTTCAAAGATATTTCCCTTGTCGTCGCTGTATAATAAATATGGGGTTTTTGGAGGGTGCATTTATTAGCAATGATTAGAATGTTAAGAAATTACCACAGAGACACGGAGGTTCACGGAGGAGATATTTTTTACCACGGAGACACGGAGAGAACGGAGGTTCACGGAGGAGATATTTTTTACCACGGAGACACGGAGGGCACGGAGGTTCACGGAGGATATGTTTTTTACCACGGAGGCACGGAGGGCATGGAGGTTCACGGAGAATATTATTTAGGTAGTAATGCAAAATCTTTGGTAACAAGAGAGACCAATTGTTCTTTAATATTTTCGCAATTAAAATTTATCAGCAATCCTTTAGGCTTTCCGACAAGTTTCAAATAAGATAAAAGTTGTGCCTTATACAAAGGTATCATTTGTTCTACTGCTTTATCTTCAACAATAATAATGTCATTTACAAGAAGGTCGAGTTTTAAAGTACCTCCCAAATCCTTACCTTTATAGTGTATAGGAACATATACCTGCGATTTTACAGCCAAGCCCTGACTTCTCATTTCATCAATAAAACATAACTCATAAACCGATTCAAGTAATCCCGGACCAAGATGCTTGTGCACTTCAATAGCACAACCAATTATTTTGTATGAAATTTCATTTATATATTTCTGAGTAATCATCTTCGTGTTTCTCTGTGTTTCTCTGTGTTTTCCGTGTCTCCGTGGTTATTTTCTCCTTTTAAACCTTGCAACTCTGTGTTTCTCTGTGTCCTCCGTGTCTCCGAGGTTATTTTAAGCATTGTTAACCCAGCCTGTCACCTCATCAATAGTTGGTGCTTTAATATCAAGTTTCAGCTTTTTTCTTAACCCGCAAATACTGTTGAAAAGTTTGGAAGGTACCGCCGTCTTTAGTGATTCAAGAGTTGAGAAACCCGATTTCATGACGAGTTCAGCATATTCAGCAGGAATGCCTTTGGCAACAAAATCATCAACGGAAGTAACTACCGATTTTATTTCCGGTTTCATTTGAGGGAAAAACAACACATCCTGTATGGAATGCGAATTGGTCATCACCATGGCAAGGCGGTCGATGCCCATGCCGAGGCCTGCCGTAGGTGGCATGCCGAATTCTATGGCACGCAGAAAATCTTCGTCAAGCACCATGGACTCTTCATCGCCGCGCCGGCCAAGCTCAAGTTGTGCTTCGAAGCGTTTGCGCTGGTCGATAGGGTCGTTAAGTTCCGAAAAAGCATTGCAGAGTTCTTTACCATTGACTATAGCTTCAAAACGTTCAACCAACCCTGCTTTGGAGCGGTGTTTTTTTGCCAGCGGCGACATTTCCACAGGATAGTCAGTGATAAAAGTAGGTTGAATAAGCTTGGGTTCACAGGTTGCGCCAAAGATCTCATCAATCAGTTTGCCTTTTCCCATAGCATCGTTGATCTCAACACCAAGTTTGCCTGCCGTTTCCCTTAGCTTTTCCTCGTCCATAGCCGAAATGTCTAAGCCGGTAAAGTGCTTAATAGCTTCAAACATGGTAAAGCGTTTCCATGGACGCTTAAAATCTATGATATTTTCACCGACTTTTACCTGCGTGGCACCTGTTGAATCCATAGCGATTTTCTCCACCATTTCTTCCACCAGATCCATCATCCATTCGTAGTCTTTGTAGGCAACATAGAGTTCCATCTGCGTGAATTCCGGATTGTGAAACCGGTCCATACCTTCGTTGCGGAAGTCTTTTGCAAATTCAAACACACCGTCGTAACCGCCGACAATAAGGCGTTTCAAATACAATTCATTGGCGATGCGCAGATAGAGGGTGCTGTTCAATGTGTTATGGAAAGTTTTGAAAGGCCGTGCCGCAGCGCCTCCGTACAACGGCTGTAAGATGGGCGTTTCTACTTCCAGATACCCTTTTTTATTGAGAAAGTCCCTCATGGACGCCAGTATTGCCGCCCTTTTAATAAAGGTTTGTTTTACATCATTATTGACGATTAGGTCGACATAACGCTGGCGGTAGCGTTGTTCGGGATCGGTAAAAGCATCATACACCACGGCGTCTTTTTCTTTGACAATAGGCAGGGGGCGCAGCGATTTGCTCAGCAGCTTAAATTCTTTTACATGTATGGTTATCTCTCCCATCTGGGTGATAAAAACAAATCCTTTTACACCAATGATATCGCCTATGTCGAGAAGCCTTTTAAATACGGTATTATATAAGGTTTTGTCTTCGCCCGGGCAGATGTCGTCGCGTTTAAAGTATACCTGTATGCGGCCGGCGGCGTCCTGCAGTTCCACGAAAGATGCTGCGCCCATGATACGCCGCGACATGATGCGCCCGGCGATGCTGACATCCTGGTACATGTAGGTATGTGCCGGGTAATTGACATGAATCTCTGTTGAAGTGGCGTTAACCACAAAAGTCTCGGCAGGATAAGGATTTATGCCGAGTTTATAAAGCTCTTCGAGCGCCTGGCGCCTGATCTGTTCCTGTTCGCTGAATTCGGTACTCATTTTTAAATTTTTTGCAAATTTATGGTTTTTGACCGGACATTCAGCGCCTAATTATATCGGTATTTAATTTTTTTGAGGTGCTATATGAAAAAGGAGAACAATAAAAAAAACCTTTTGTTGCAGACGTAACTTAGGAAATAGCCGTTAACAGGTGCAGGCTGCCTGACGTCAGGGTCGGTGCCATGAAATATTTGTAAGCATTGCTTCTCCGCAAAAAGTTAGGTGCAGCGCACCGGTAATATTTATAGAAAATTCAGTACAAAAAGAATAAAGGTGCTACGCACCGAAATATATTCTATGCAATGTATCGCAAACATATGGATTAGTTTGTTCAGGGCTAATATTGCGGTGCTCTGCACCTATTTATCTTGTAAAAAATTTTTTGGTATAAATATTACGGTGCTCTGCACCTGAAAAATCGCAAAATAAATTCCTTTAACTATAAATATTACGGTGAACTGCCTGTCGAACCAGGCAAGCTGTGCCTTGTGTAAAATTTTTATTTTGCCTTAAAAACCTTTATTACAAAAGTACCTGATAAATTGTTTTTACTAAATTTGCCGGCAATTTTAATTTAGCATGACAAAAGTAATATTCAGAGACCTCGGACTGTTCGATTATAAAGAAGCATGGGACTATCAGGAAAGCTTGTTCAATGAGGTCATCAATTATAAAACCGGTAAACTGTTGCCGGAAAAAAATGCGGTGAATAATTATTTGCTTTTTTGCGAGCATCCCCATGTTTATACACTGGGAAAAAGCGGTTCTGAAAAAAATTTGCTGATCAACTATCTTCAGCTTCAGGCAAAAAATGCGGTATTTTACAAGACCAACCGCGGAGGAGACATCACCTATCATGGACCGGGACAGATTGTCGGTTATCCCATATTGGATCTTGAACAATTTAAGCTGGGCGTAAAAACCTATATTTTTTCACTTGAAGAGAGCATCATACAGACTCTTGCCTATTATGGGATAAAGGCAGAACGTCTTGATGGCGCCACCGGCGTATGGCTTGACACGGAAACGCCTAAAGTGAGAAAGATTTGTGCAATTGGTGTCCGCACCAGCCGTTACGTAAGTATGCACGGTTTTGCTTTTAATGTGAATACCGACCTGAATTATTTTAATTATATTAACCCCTGCGGATTTACCGACAAAGCGGTTACCTCTTTAGCAAAAGAGCTCGGAGTCGCTGTGAATATGGATGACGTAAAGAAAATCCTTCTGCGGAAAATTTCAGAAGTTTTTGATATGGAGCTGATTTTTAAGCCAGAATAAACCATTAAAAAACTATAAAACTTTTTACAACAAAAACGTTTCCGGTGTTTTTTTTGTTTATTTTTGCGTCATGGAAGATAAAGTCACAAAAATTCTGCAGCAGGTTTCGGATTTATATCAAAGATATGGTATAAAGAGTGTTTCCATGGATGATGTTGCCCGCGAGCTGGGCATTTCCAAAAAAACACTTTACGAATATTTTAACGACAAAGAGGACTTGGTAAGAAAGGTGCTGGAGTCCCAGATGTCGCAGATACGTGCTGTTTTTGAGATTGAAAAGGATGATGAGCACAATGCTGTGGACCATTTACTTGAGATCGACCGCATCATTACTGCCTTCTTAAAAAATTTCAGCCCCACCATTCATTATGATCTTCAGAAGTACTATCCTTCGGTGTTCCGGTCGTTGTTTGAATACAAAAGAGGATTTATGTTTGAAAGTATCAAGGCCAACCTGGAAAGAGGCATCAAAGAAGGTTTATACCGGTCGGATTTTAGTGCTGATATTATAGCACAAATATATATTAATCAGATCGAAGCCTCTCTGGGTTCGGGTTTTATTACCAGCACGGAATTCACCACCAATGAACTTTTCAGCGAAATGTTCACCTATCACCTGCGCGGTATCGCCAGCAAAAAAGGCATCGAGTATTTTGAAAAAAAGATTAGTCACACCATTAAATAAGCTTACGAATGAGAATGAAAATATTACAAACAGCATCCGTTTTACTTATTTTATTTTTCTGCGCTTTTCAGTCGAATGCCCAGCAGGGCGAAGTTAAAAGTTTCACCCTGCAGGAAGCACTGGATTATGCAGTAACCCATGGATATCAGGCCAGAGCTGCTGCAGTTGAGCTAAAGTCAACGATTACCCGGCGAAAAGGCTACATTTCGCTGGCGCTGCCACAGATCAATGCAAATGTAAACTATCAGTATTTTTACAAGCTCCCGACACAGATGATGCCTGATATCCTTACGTCGGCTGTTGACGGGTCGTTGGTACAACACGGGCTGATACCGCCTGATCAGATGAAACCGGCCAGCGATGAAAAAATTCCTGTTCAGTTTGGTACAACCAATAACCTGTCAGCAGGCGTAACGGCAACCCAACTGGTCTTTGACGGAATTTTCTTTGTTGGGCTTAAAGCTACTGCCATGCTTGTTGATCTGAGCAAGGCATCCGTTGATAAATCGCTCACTGAGATCAAGTCGTCCGTGGCACAGGCTTATTATGTGGTGCTGGTGGCAAAAGAGAGCCGCCTCATTCTGGATTCCACCTATAGCAAAATGAATGTGATACTTGAACAGACAAAACAATTTCAGACCAACGGTTTTATTGAAGAAACAGATGTCGAACAATTGTCGCTTATGGTTTCCAATCTGAAAAATAAAATGGATATGACCGACAGAAATATCGATCTGGTTACCGACCTGCTACAGTTACAAATGGGGATGGATATTGACGAACCGATATCACTGAAAGATGACCTGATGACCCTCCTCAACCAGGCAATCGCATCAAATATTGCCGATAAACAGTTTGATGTTAACAACCATTTTGATTTCAAATTATTGAAAAAACAGGAAAGTCTGCTCAGTCAGGTTATTAAGATAGACCAGTCAGCCTATTATCCGACGATGTCCGTGTTTGTTAATACCCAAACTAATGCTATGCGTGAAAAATTTAATTTTTTCAATAACGGTAAATGGTACAACACAACGCTTATCGGTGCCAATCTCAGCATCCCTATCTGGAGCTCAGGGGTAAAGCACTATAAGATCATGCAGGATAAATATGCTTTGGAAAAACACCGGATCACATTAAAACAGGCGGAAGACGGGTTAAAGATTGATATCAACAACTCAAAATCCCTGCTCAGGACATACAGTGACCAGTATTATACCGAAAAGAAAAATTACGAACTGTCAGTAAAGATTTACGACAAAACATTTTCGAAATTCAAGGAAGGGCTGGCCTCGGGGATGGATCTGAATCAGGCATACCTTCAGGTACTCTCGCAGCAGGGCACGTATCTCAACACCATGATGCAACTGCTGGATACATACGCCAAACTGAGTAAAGCATTAAACACATTATAAACATTGAAAAAAATCGATATGAAAAGAATAGTTTTATTGTTAAGCCTGGTGATGTTAGTAGCCTCATGCAATAACGGAGATAAAACTGCCCGGCTTGAGAAACTGAAAAAACAGCGCGATCAAATTACCCTCGAGATACAGGAACTCGAAAAGCTAATCAGCACGGAATCGGGAAAAAAAGTGGTTCCGGTGGCTGTTACCGAAATAAAACCCGGGACTTTTCGCCATTATCTGGAGGTGCAGGGCAAAGTGGACGGAGATGACAATGTTTCTGTCAGCGCAAAAAACGTCGGCGTGATTACCAGCATCAACGTTACGGAAGGCCAGCGGGTAAGCAAGGGCCAACTGCTTGCCACGCTCGATGCCCAGATATTGTACACTACGCTGCGCGATATGGAAACCCAGCTGGAGTTTGTCAACGATTTATACATACGGCAAAAAAACCTGTGGGACCAGAAGATCGGTTCGGAAGTGCAGTACCTGACTGCCAAAAACAATAAAGAAAGCCTGGAAAACAAGATACAGGCCATGAAAGACCAGATTGCCCTGTCTACCATAACGTCGCCCATCGACGGTACGGTGGAGGAGATTTCGCTGAAGGTGGGCCAGGCTATTTCGCCCGGATACCCCACATTCAGGGTGGTAAATTTCGATCGCCTAAAAATCGTGGCTGAGGTGGCTGAAGCCCATTCGGCAAAGGTAAAACAAGGCGACAGCATAAGAATTTATTTCCCTGATTTTGACGAGGAAATCGACTCGAAACTTAGTTTTACCAGCAAATATATCAATATGTTAAACCGTACCTTTGCTGTGGAGGCGGCCATACCCAACATCCACGGGCACGAGCTGCGCGCCAATATGATTGCCGTGATAAAGATAAATGATTATGCTGCCCAGGATGCCATAGCTGTTTCGGCCAACCTGATTCACAAGTCCATGAATGAGTATTATGTTTTTGTGGCTGAAAAGCTTAATAACGAGCTGGTGGCTCAAAAACGCATCGTTACCACGGGTGTTACCTACAATGGCAATACAGAAATCCTTAGCGGGCTTCAGCCGGGCGATAAGCTTATTACCACTGGATATAACAACCTGAACGGCGGCGAAAAAGTGAAATTCTGATTGTGACGATTAATACTTTGGAAATGAAAAAAGGCAAAATAAAAGAGTTTTTCGCGACAAGCTGGGCCATCGACAATAAATCCAGTATCTATGTGTTGGTTGCCCTTATCACGATCCTCGGAATTTTTAATTACAGCTCGTTACCCAAGGAGCAGCTTCCCGATGTGGTAATTCCAACGATCATGGTCAATACCATTTATCCCGGCACTTCTCCGCAGGATATAGAAAATCTGGTTACCCGCCCGATAGAGAAACAGTTGAAAGCTGTTTCCAATGTCAAAAATGTCAACAGTACCTCCATTCAGGATTTCTCTAGTATCATCATAGAATTCAATACCAATATCGATCAGGCTGAAGCCAAACAAAAGGTGCGTGATGCCATTGATAAAGCAAAATCGTCCCTGCCCGACGACCTTTATAAGGATCCGGAAGTCATACAGATTGATTTTGCTGAAATGCCCATCATGAATATTCAGATATCGGGTAATTACGATCTGGAGCGCCTGAAGAAATTTGCCGAAATTGCACAGGACAGGATAGAATCGCTGAAAGAAATCACCCGTGTGGATATTGTGGGGGCGCTCGACCGCGAGATTCAAGTGAATATCGACATGTATAAAATGCAGGTGGCCGGCATTTCGATGTACGATGTGGAAAAGGCTATTTCTTATGAGAATCATACCATCTCGGCAGGCGAAATCAGCATGGACGGCATGAAACGCAATGTGCGCATCACCGGCGAATTCAAAGATATTGACGATATCAAAAATATTGTGATGGTTTCTACCATCGGTGGAAAAATCTATCTCAAAGATATTGCCGAAGTAAAGGACGGTTTCAAAGAGCAGGAGAGCTTTTCGCGGCTGAACGGACAAAATGTTATTACCCTGAGTGTGATAAAACGGGGCGGGGAAAACCTTATCAATGCCTCCGACAAGATTACAGAAATTGTGGAAGACCTCAAAAAAAATGACTATCCGTCCGACCTGAAAGTAACTTCCACAGGAGACATTTCCAAATATACCCGAAGTACTCTTGGCGAACTCAACAACACCATTATCTTCGGATTCATATTAATCATGTTTCTGCTGATGTTTTTTATGGGATTTACCAACGCCTTTTTTGTGGGTATCTCGGTGCCTTTGTCGGTATTTGTGTCGTGCCTGATATTTCCGGGCATCGATTTTTCTATGAACATGATTGTGATGTTCGGGCTGGTATTTGCGCTGGGGATCATCGTTGACGATGCCATTGTGGTCATCGAAAATACCCACCGCCACCACCGCGGGGAGCCTGATATCAAAAGAGCCGCCAAAGGTGCGGCCGGCGAGGTGTTTGTACCTATTTTGTCGGGAACACTTACTACCCTGGCGCCTTTCTTTCCTTTGATTTTCTGGCCGGGGATAATCGGCGAGTTTATGTATTTTTTGCCGGTAACCTTGGTAATTGTGCTGCTGGCCTCGCTTTTTGTGGCCTATGTCATAAATCCTGTTTTTGCCGTCACCTTTATGAAACACGAGTTTGATGTCCCCATAAAACCCATTAATAAAAAGAAAACCATTACTGCGGGTGTCATTACGGCTGTGTTGGCAACCATTGCTTACCTCTTGCACTGGACCGGCATTGCCAACCTCATCATTTTTGCCTTCCTGATGGTGTTGTTTTATGATTTTGTGCTGAGACGTGCCATTAAAAAATTCAGGGAAAAAACCTGGCCCTGGGTTATCGAAAAATATGAAAAAATTATCCGCGCTGTACTTCGCGGCAAACGGCCTTATTATGTGGTGGCCGGCACGATTGTTCTGTTGTTCCTTACACTGGGTATAATGGCGTTATGGCCGCCCAAAATTGTGTTTTTTGCCGACAACGAACCTAACACCATCAGTGCGTCAATTACGTTGCCTGTCGGGACAGACCAAAAAATTACCGATTCGGTAACAAAAATTGTGGAACAACGCATCGGAGTTGCTATTGGTAAGGATAACCCCATCGTGGAGTCGGTTATTGCCAATGTTACCAACGGAGTAGCCGGTGATAATTTCGATTTCGACCGCTTTCCTTCTCCTAACAAAGGAAAGGTAACCGTCAACTTTGTGGAGTTCAGCCACCGCCATGGCGAAAAAACAAATCCTTACGTGGAAAAAATCAGGGATGCCGTCAAAGGTATTCCCGGCGCGCAGATTACCGTAGTGAAGAGTAAGCTGAGCCCGCCCACCGGAAAGCCTGTGAATATTGAGGTCAGCAGCGAAGACATTGTTTCCTTGGTGGAAACGGCCAAAAAGTTCAGAAACCATATTGACTCGCTGCAGATACCCGGTATTGATGAGCTGAAATGGGATTTTGACGAAAACAAACCGGAGATACTGATTGATATTGACCGCGTGCGCGCAAACACCGAAGGCCTGTCCACCGGACAGATAGGAAGTGAACTGCGTACCGCCATTTTCGGCAAAGAAGTTACCAAACTGAAGAAGGATGAAGACGAATTTCCTATCACCATTCGGGTTACTGAAGAACAAAGAAAAAATTTCAACAAGATCCTCGACCAGAAGATTACTTACCGCGATATGACAACATTCTGGCCGCGCCAGGTGCCATTGTCATCGCTGGTAAAGGTGGATTATACCAATTCTTATGGCGGCATAAAGCGTAAAAACTTTAAAAGGGTGATCACGATATCTTCGGAGGTGCTACCGGGATACAACGCCAACGAAATTGTTAAGCGTATCTCCAACGAAGCGGAGCTTTTTAATAAAGGTGAAAATGTGGAAATCAAGATGACGGGCGAGACGGAGTTTATGAAAGAGTCGATAAATTTTCTGCTGCAGTGTGGTATCATTGCCCTGGGGCTGATTTTCTTTATTCTGATCACCCAGTTCAATTCTGTTTCCAAGACATTGATCATTTTGGTGGAGGTGGTTTTCAGCATTATCGGCGTGTTGCTGGGCATCATCATCTTCCGGATGGAATTTTCTGTGATCATGACCGGTATTGGCATCCTGGCCCTGGGCGGTATCGTAATCAGAAACGGGATATTGATCGTGGAGTTTGCCGATTTGCAGCGGAATATGGGGATGCGAACGCGCGAAGCCATTGTGAAAGCCGGAAAGACAAGGATAACCCCGGTGCTGCTCACGGCTACTGCAACACTGCTGGGTTTGGTGCCACTGGCTATCGGGATGAACTTTGATTTTATTACCTTGTTTACCGAATTTAATCCGCATATCTATTTTGGCGGCGACAATGTAATGTTCTGGCGCAGCCTGTCCTGGACCATCATCTTCGGATTAAGTTTTGCCACGATACTTACATTGGTGGTAGTTCCGGCTATGTACCTCATACTGGCCGAATGGTGGACAAGAAGATTGAGAGTAATATCCAACAAAAACTACCGGCGCTCATTGAAAAACAGAGCCTGAAAATAAATAAGAAAGGATAGCAGGCTATGACATCCCGCCTGTCTCATTCATCGCGGTATAGCAGCAATATGGCCGCGTTAGGCACGATAAAATATTTTTCTTTGTCAAATTCTATCTCGTAAGCCTGGTTTTGCAGGTAGATCGCCAGGTCGCCTTCTTTCGCCTGCAGAGGGAGGTATTTTACTTTTCCGTCTTTTTCTTTCCAGTTTTCTTCATCTTCCTGTGGATAAGGTATCGGATAACCCGGGCCTGTTTTTATGACATACCCGCTCTGAATATCTTCTTTCTCAATAACTCCCGGTGGTAATAACAAACCTGTTTTGGTGCGTTCGCTGGCCTTTGTTTTTTTTATCAGCACCCTGTCACCGACAACTACGAGCTTTTTAATATTTCCAAGTTTAATATTCATGCGAAAGTTTTTACAAAAATAATGATTTGATCGAATGAAAAAATTCAAAATCAAAAATAGAAAAAAGCTTGTTGCAAAATCGCTTATATTTGCATCAAATTTGAAAATAAATGAATTTATTGAAAGGATCATTACTTGTTGTTTTATGCGGGCTGTTTGCAGTTACAGTCGTTTTTGCTCAGGATTCACTGATCATGAACAATGGTAAGCATTACACGGGGAAGGCTGTCGCATTCAATCAAGCCGGGACTGTATTGAGATTTCAGGTTCAGAAAAAGCATAAGTTAAAAACGAAGGACCTGCAGAAAACTGATATTTTTGCCATCTATTACAAGGACAGTATCAGCAGGGTATTATATGAACCGCTTCTTACAGATGAGGAATCACTGACCGTAGATGAAATGCACAGTTTTGTGTCCGGTGAGAACCTTGCTCAATACAGATACCATGCTCCCTGGGCTTCAGCCATAGGAGCAGCAACAGGTGCGGGAATGTTTTATATTGGCATGTGGGGAGTGGCCGTTCCTGCCGCTTATGTGGGGCTTGTTGCTGCCATGCCGACCTATCCGAAAGCCAAAAAATATTTTCCTCCCGAAAAGCTGAATGATGAATTGTATGTCGACGGATTTAAATCTGTTGCCCGGCGCAAAAAACTGGTGAATGCCGCTATAGGAAGCGCGGCAAGTATTTTGGTATGCGGCACCATAACCGCTATCTGGACTTTTAAATATTATAATGATTAAACCTCAATAAGCATTAGGAGCTTGCGAACTAATGCTTAAGTTGGGTTTATTTTCTGAAAGAGTTCCAGCCCTGTGCCGTTAATGGGACTAACTGGCCGCTTCTCGTCACCAGGTTCGTGCCGGAATTAATATCGGTAATGTGTCCGATGATGCTTACTTCCGTGAAGTTTTTCAGTAGTTCATAATCTTTTTGGGAAACAGTGAACAACAGTTCATAATCTTCTCCACCGTTAAGCGCAGCCGTGGTGGGGTCTATATTCACGCTATCGCACAAATTGATTGTTGACACATCGATAGGGATCTTTTCTTCGTAAATGGCGCATCCTTTTCCGGAAGTCGTGCAAATGTGCAGAATGTCGGAAGCCAGGCCGTCCGATACATCGATCATGGACGTTGGTACTAATTTGTGCTCTTTAAACAGGCTGACAATGTCTGTTCTCGGTTCGGGTTTGAGCTGCCGTTCCAGGATATAATCAAAGCCTCCCAGGTCGGGCTGCATGTCAGGATTAGCGACATAAACGGCTTTTTCACGTTCCAGTAAAAGTAAGCCGGCGTAAGCGCTTCCGAGGTCGCCGCTGACACAAATCAGATCGTTTTCATTGGCGGTGCTGCGGTAGACGACCTCGTTTTTAGGAACGGTGCCGATAACGGTCAACGACAAAAATAATCCTGAAGGGCTTGAAGTGGTATCACCTCCGACAAGATCAACGTTGTATTTATCACAGGCCAGCCTGATGCCCGAATAAATTTCTTCTATGGCTTCTAAGGAAAAACGGTTGGAAACGGCGATCCCAACAGTTAGCTGTTGTGGTACGCCGTTCATGGCGCAAATGTCCGAAAAATTTACGGTGGCGGACTTGTAGCCTAAATGCTTAAGTGGGGTGTAGGTAAGATCGAAATGCACGCCTTCAACCAAAAGGTCCGTAGATACCAAGGTATAAACATCCCCGCCGTCAATCACGGCAGCATCATCGCCGATGCCTTTTACCGATGAAGCGTTTTTTAGTTTTATGCCTGCTGCAAGGTGATCGATCAGTCCGAATTCACCAAGTTCCTTCAATTCAGTCCTCTTATGTTTTTGTTCTGTCATATGGCAAAAGTAATATTTTGTTTTGACAGCATTTTACAGTTTTTCGTTTTTTAGATGATAAACTTAAGTTTGAATACCTTAAATTTGCAGAAAACATCAGGGTGTATTTAACCTTAGCTGAACATATTGCAAAAAGCCGTGAAGTGGTTGCCGCCAATAAGGCGAAAGGCAACCGCCATGCCGAGATGTTTGCCACCATGTATGATCAGCCGTCGCGGTTTATAGAAGAAATTTTACAAAACACCGAAGATGCGTATGCACGGAAAAAATCTGAGGGGGCTGATAATAAAATCCGGTTTAAGCTTTTCAGCGACAGAATAGAAATACATCATAACGGTAAAGATTTTGATGAATCCGACCTGATGTCGATCACTACATTTGCCCATACTACAAAAAAAAACGTCAGCGATGTCAATCAGATAGGGAAATTTGGCATTGGCTTTAAATCTGTTTTTTCTGTTACCGATGCCCCGGAAATTCATTGTGAGCCTTATCATTATTCGATCACGGATTATGAAGTACTGCAAGAGGCACGTCCCGAAAGTCCGGATGAATGTTTCAATACGCTGATCATACTCCCGTTCAAGAAAAAAAAGCAAATCGCATGTTTTGATGCCGTAAAAAATGGATTAAAGAATCTGAATGAATACTCCCTGCTTTTTCTCAAAAAAATCACCGTCATAGAAATATACATTTCCGGCGTTCTATCTATAAGCATCGAACGAAGAACCAAAGAAACAAATAAAAATTTCCGGACAATCCGTATCGGGAAAATATCACCTGATCTGCGTCAGGGCGAAGAATACTCAAATTATATTATTTTTTCAAAACAGCCTTTGTCGGAGAAACAACAACCCGAACTGGCATTTAAATATGAACCAGAACAAGGGGGTATGTGTCTGAAGCCGATATGCAGTGCTCCCGTTTTTGTTTATTTTCCCACCAAAATATACAGCCGCCTGAATTTTATTTTGAACGCCCCTTTTACAACAAACCCTTTGCGGGAATACATTCCTTTTGATAAACATCTTGCCCCTGAAAACCTCCGCATTTTGCATCAATCGACCGACTTATTTTTATCGGCGCTAAAAACATTTAAACAAAAAAAATGGTTTGATCTCCATCTGCTATCCAACCTCCCGTTAAGGGTTGAGCAAAGCAGCGAATGGAACAGGCCGGGCGATGTGTTGGTATATCAGGCTTTTTTTGATGCACTATTGGATTTTTTTAAAACTGAGGCGGCTCTTCCTATTGCAGAAAACAAAATTGCCCGCAACGACGACGTGCTGATACCTCATAATGAAGAGATCGCCCGGCTTCTCGATTCTTCTGATCTGCAGAAATTATATCAAAAAAAATACTTTATTGATCCCGGTATTCATGAAAAACAGTTTGATGAAGTAAGAAATTATTTTACGGAAGTGCTGCAAATCAAAACTGTCGATGCCCAGAGCTTTGGCTTCAGAGTGCTTATTGACACGGGTTTTTTGCACAATAAAAATTTGGAGTGGCTGCGGAAATTTTATAAATATATTCATAAAAATCAGGTGTTGTGGGATGCGCAGCATAGTTCAGAGTACTATAGCTTACGAACTGCTGCCATTATTCTTAAACAGGACAACACTTTTTCTCCTGCTTATGATGCGGAAAAAAGGCAGAGGGTGTTTTTGCCGACAGAAAGAAAAAGTTTATTGCCGGTAATAAATAAAAAGTTATTGAGCGATAACGAATGTCAGGCTTTTTTTAAAGATATGGGGATAAGCGAACCCGAAATGGCTGATGACGTAGAATTTAATGTCATTCCACGGCTTGATAGCCAGCCGTTGTTATTCGGCAAAGATTATGTCAGGTCGATAGAAAAAATTCTTGGAGCATTTATTTCTGTTTCCCTTTTAAGAAAAGAAAAAATTGTTGAGTTGCTAAAAAAAATGTCCTGGGTTTATTGCAAGTCTTTTGATTTTTCAGGAAAAACTTTTTTTAAAAAGCCGGATGAATCCTATTTTTATTCGACAGAAATCGCAGGCTATTTTGAAGGCGGGGGTTCGGCTTATGCGGTAGAAAAGGAATTATTCAAAAAACTGAATAAAAAATTTAAGGACGCTTATAGATTATTATTAGAAGAAACGGGTGTCAGAAAGTTTCCTGAATTTAAAATTTATGATGAGAAAATTTTTGAGATCGTGGGATTCGAAGACTTTTTAATGAACCTTACGTTCAAAAGGTCTTTGTCATTTAGCAGATTGTTGTTATCAATGCCCTATGATTTTTTTCCGGAGGGTTTTAATGATTTTATAAAAAATAAAAACTGGATATATTTAAAAAACAATACCATCGCATCGGCTGAAAAGATTCATAAATCCGATATTTCTGCCTTATACAAATTTTCAGATTCAGATAAGGACAAACTGTGCAATTTGTTGGGAATAGAAGAAAAAATGCGTGAAATACCTTTGCAGCATCTCGATTGGCGCCCTTCTGTAGCTCCTGACATGGCGGCGGCGAATGAGGATCTGCACATAAATAAATCGTTGAACTTTAATCCGGACTTGGTTTCTGCCGCGAACATGTCAGCGCTCTTACCTGCCTTTTCGACAAATACCCGGGATGATAAGAAAATTTATTCTGACGATGATCTGGAAAAGATACATTTGTGGAGCTGCAACTTCGTTGAAAATATTCTTAATAAAGCTGATGGACCTGACAATTGCGTTATAGCGTCTTCTGATTGCGCAGATATGGTTATTCAAAAAGAGGGCATTGTTTTAAAGCATATATTCGTGAGCGGGAAAACTGATCTTTCAGGCTCTTTTCCTTTGACTTCTTTTCAGTTATCCGGTATTTTCAAGTTGTTTTCCGTAGCTGAGAATACGTGGCTGTACCTTGTAAATTCTGCCGGATCAAAAAATGTTTCTTTCATGGTATTGAAAAATCCATTGGATTTATTAACAAAAGGAAAATTGGCTTTTAATGAAACGGTTTGGATATCAGGGTTTTATTAATTTTTAAATAGACTATTCTTGCTTGTTTAAAAATAAAACTTAATTTTGCTTCATTATTAATTATAAATGATAAATTTGTACAAAATTAATTATTAACCGAAAAATTTTAAAAATGAAAAAAGTTTATTTATTTACATTAGCTTTTCTGATCACCGGAGCTGTTTCAATGGGTCAAAACAGTTTGACCATTCCCTCCGGCCGCACTTTAGATCAGAAACAAATTTCAAAAATCCAATTACACCAAAGCACGTCTAATGCAAAAAGTGACAGCCGTTGGTATTGTTATGGTGAAACCATGGATTTGTTATTAGGTGGCATTGCGGAATTTGCAGGGAATTATATTTTTCCTGATTCTACCATGCAGGTTGTTTATTCCGGAGGTGTTTTAGCCGGTACCTGGATTCATAAAGTGGCAGAAGTAGTTGATCCGTCAGCCGATTTTTTCAATGATGCTACTTTACATCCCGGAGAACTTTATTTACCCAAAACAAGTTCCTACACGCTGGATTCAATTCAATTCTGCACATTTTACATGAGAGGGCATAAAACACCTACAGCCGTTGATACTCTTCTTGTGGAAGTTGCTGTTGCTGATTATCCCGGTCCTTTTGTGTACTTTCCCCCCTCATCAGCAGTTAGTGTTAACCTAAGTACAGATACAGTCAAGATGATTGATTTAGCTTATACTCAGGCAACCAACTCATTCGGTGTGACTCCTCATACAGACTTTAAAATTCCTTTAACTGCTGCATTGGCTGCTGACACACTGGACAATGGCCTGAATGTTATCAATATAGCTCCTAATTTAACTATTGGTGCCGGCCAGCATTTTTATGTTTCTTATAGTTTTGTCCCTGGTTATACATGGACTCCTAATGCTGATTCGATGGCTGCCCATAATTCACTCAGATTATTATCCCTCAATGAAGGCCCGGGCAACTTCCCCACATATACTAAAAATGACTGGAATGTTTCCTATATTCTTCCGCAGGATGTCAGGTATGATGCTGCTGGCAGTTGGAATGGTTCATATATTCCTTCATTTGCATACATGGGTGGCGCTACAAATACCTATGATTATATTCATCATTACATTTTTTACAAATGTACCGGTGTATCAGGCTATGATTTTGTTTCGGTTCCGGAAAATGAAACTGAAAACGGGCTTTCCAATGCATATCCTAACCCGGTTGCTCAGGGCAGTTTGATTATCCCTGTAAAAACAAATGATCCTAATGCTGTTGTAATTATCACAGATATGCTTGGACAGGAAATCATGAAATTCAACAAAATTTCCAATGGACAGGTTGTTGTTAATACTTCAGGACTTAATGCCGGGTTATATTTCTATACCTTACATTCAGGAAAGAATACCATTACCAAAAAATTCACTGTCGTTAAGTAATTATCAACAGAAAAAAAGAAGGAGGCTGGCTTCAACCAGCCTCTTTTTTTTTAACCTGACCGTAGCGGAATAATTACATTTACATAATCTAAACGGGACCAAAGCGCACCGATAGAGCAGCTTTTGGAGTTCAGAGTGCAAATACTTTAATGGACTTTAACAAATACCGTATAAGGATAAAATTCTTTAGATGATAGGAGAAAGCTGATGAAGAATCGTTAAAGCAACACATAAAAATAAAGCTAAATTCTGAAATGGTTACTTTAAAAAATTATTGTTGGATAAATAAACCCATTTATTATTCAGAATCCCGCACTGGTACTAAATGTGATACTTTAGGCAGCAAGCCTATTTCATGAAAACATACTGTATCAGGTTGGCCCCCATCTGCAGTGCTTTCTGCCGGGTGGGTTCTGAATCTTTATGTACGGACTGGTCTTCCCAGCCGTCACCCAGATCACATTCATAATCATAAAAACATACCAGGCGGCCTTCGTAGATCAATCCGAAGCCCTGGGCCGGCTTATCGTCGTGCTCGTGGATCTTGGGGACACCATTCGGGAAATCATATTTCTGATGATAGACAGGGTGATTAAATGGCAGCTCGACAAAATCGAGTTCAGGGAATACTTTTTTCATTTCACGGCGGATAAACAGGTCGATACCATAATTATCAGAAACATGCAAAAATCCGCCGGAAATAAGGTAGTTCCGGAGATTACTGGCCTCCTGGTTCGAGAAAACAATATTCCCGTGGCCGGTAAGATGAATAAATGGATAATTGAATAGCTCGTCACTGCCGACATCAACGGTAGCATACTCACTGTTGAGATTTGTATTCAGGTTTTGGTTGCAGAATTTAATAAGATTGGTCAGGGAGGTTGGATTTGCGTACCAGTCGCCACCGCCCTTGTATTTCATTAACGCGATCTGAACATTCTGGGATGATACGCTGAATGCAGATAAAAAGATGAATAAAAAAAATAGTGATCGGGAAGGTCTATTCATAATGTCCGATATTAATAGTATTTACGACACTACAGGCAAAAACGCCTGCCGTTTCAGTTCTTAAACGGCTTTTTCCAAGTGTTATTGGAATGAACCCTGCATTTTTAGAAAGCAAAATTTCTTCTTCGGAAAAGTCTCCTTCCGGTCCAATCAGAATAGTAACTTTTTTCCCGGGAGTACAGGCTGTATTCAGGTGTTGAGAGTGTTCGCCGCAGTAAGCAATAAATTTCTGGTCAGCGGTGTCTGCTTTAACGAGGTCTGAAAAAGTTACCGACCGGTTCAATTTGGGCAGATAGGCCGTGAAAGATTGTTTGACGGCAGCGATCAGCACTTTCTGAAGACGTTCATATTTCAAATGTGTTTTCTCTGAATGTTCACAGATCAGCGGGGAGATCTCGCTGACACCAAGTTCAGTCGCTTTTTCCATAAACCATTCAAAGCGGTCGTTGTTTTTTGTTGGTGCAATGGCTATATGAAGATAATAGGGCATTTTGTTGAACTCATTTTGTTGCTCAACAATTTTTGTGTGATAAATCCCTGTCGTGTTATCGGTAACTATGGTTTTACACATGGTACCTTTGCCGTCGGTCAGATAAATAAAATCACCGGTTTTGATGCGTAATACCCTGCAATGTTTTGATTCTTCCTGGCTTAAAACATGATATTCCGGATCGATTTGGGCAGAATAAAAAAGATGCATATAACTCAGAATTTGAAAATATCTGTTTTTGTTTTCGGGCGGAAATTCTCCAGCCATCTGAAATTCTTCAGAAAAAGGTCTTTTTGAGAAAGGTCTTTGTCGGGGTACAGCGTTGCTTCGGGATCTTCCAGAAAGGTAATGGAACTGATTTTGTTTTCTTTGATATAAATGTCCAGATTGGTTGCTATCGCCTTGTTTATTCCTATTTTCCGTTCGCTGCCGTCGCGCATAAAATAGATGGTTTCCGAGTTCCCGGAGACATGTATTTTTTTTAATTCACCTTTGGTAAAATAACCGGTCATATTAATACCTTTTACCTGATTATAGCGGCTTTCGGTGGTGTCGTCGCTGGACACAACGTAGCTGGCTTTTCGCAGGTACATTTTATCTATCAAACTATTGCTTATCTGAACAATCACGGTATCAGCAGTTAGCTGGTTGTTTTCTGTCCAGATGATCGGGTCGTAAAGCATCCGGATGGTAGAATCCATGTAATTGTAGACCAGCGAATCGCAACGGCCCTGGAGGTCGTCCCTGAAAAATTTCACATGGTGGAACGCATAAAGTATCTTTGCTTTTTGTGTAAGGGTGTCAAAAGTTCCTATCAGGGTATCTGCATGTAAGAACAAGGAATCCTGATTTTCGTCGATCTGAATAAAAATGGCATTGCCTGTAGCCAGGCTGTATTGATTTTTTTCGTCGTAAAGCGTAAAATCGCTTTTAACCACTGAATTTCTTGATGTGTCAATAATAACAACATGGCGGTAGGCAAGCCCCAGGCCCTTGATGCGGTTGTAATAAATGCTGTCGCCCATAAGGCTTTGGCTTTTATTCTTCAAAAGTGAATTTTTGGTAAACTCAGCAATGTCTTTTTGAGTGTTGTACCATCCTTTTTCGCAATAAATATAGTTTTCCTTGCTGGTAATGGTGGTAGGCCCGTAAAAACGGGATATCTCTGAAGCGGTATTGTATACCAGAGAATCAGACAGGATGGTATAATCAACATTGACCAGCACCACTGAATCATTGAATAAAAAGTCTTTTATTTCAGAATAATAAAATCCCTTTTTGCTGGTAAGTGTGTTTTCCGGGTCTACAATTTTTCCTCCGTCGTAATATTTTCCGGTTTTTGCTTTGAGGTCATAGGTCAGGTGCTCGGTGGTCAGTGTGATCTGGTTATCGATAAGCCGTACATTTTTATGTATCTCTGCAATTTTTGTATTTCCGTTGTATTTTAAGGAATCGCCGTAGATGTTTGTTGAATCATTTGCTTTGATATGAATAGACCCAAACGCATCCAGGTTGTTCGTAGCATCGTACAGGTAGGCGCTGTCGCAATAAAGCATGACTTCTTCGTGCTGAAAGATCACGTTGCCGATCAGGAGTGTATATTCTCCTTTCGCCTGGTCGTAGATCATATTTTCCGCGCTCACGAGGTCTATTTTTTTTATTCCCTGTCCTTTAACCAATAATGGAAGCGCTGAGATCAATAAAAATAATAAAAACGTTATGGGGCGTTTCATTTTGGAGGATTCGTAAGAAAGCAGCAAAGCTTATTAAAGTTTTGTATTAACTTTTAAAGGTTTTCTTTTAATGTTCTTGCCAGGTTGCCGTCCAGATCAAAATATAATTTGGTGATCTTATTTTCTCCGGATTTTTTCATGATCAGCAGAAAGCAATTACCAAGTTCTTTATCAGTTTTAAAATACAACTCCTGGATTTCATGGTCGGGGTAATTCTTTTTAATATACTTAGTAATTTCAGAAGGTATTTCATTTTCAGAAATCTTCTCTTCGGGGGTTCCGTATTTCAATACCTGATTTTTTTCACCGGTATTATCATTCCCGGAATCAATATTTTCATCAGTCATTCTTTTTTCCGACTCTTCGAATTTTTTAAGTAAGTTACCAGCAAGATCAAAAAATAATTGCGTGCCGTATTTTGCGCCTTCAATTTTAACTCTGACCTTATATACATTACCTAAATTATCATCGCTGACCAATCTGGACTCGCTGATAATGTGTTCTTTGTAATTCTGTTTTACATAGGCCAGAATGGATGAAGGGAGCTCTTTTGTGCTGACCTTGTCGTTATAATTTTCAGCGTCTTCAAATACAGCACCACTCTTGTCAACATCCTCCATAAATTCTTTGTCTTTTGCATCGCGGCGTTTTTGTGCTTCCAATTCCTGTGGATCAGAGATCTCCGGTTTTTCAACATTCATAAACTTACCGGCGGAGGTAAACCATACCTTCATGATTGGTGGCGGCACGGCTTTGCTGCGTTTATCGAACATCCCTATCTCAATAGATTTATCTTTAGGTTGTGTGACAAACTCCACTGATTTTATTTTGTATTGTTTGTAGTTATCTTTCAGGTAATTTAATACAAGCTGATTCAGTTTATCTTCTGTTGATTCAACGCGGGTTTCAATCCATACGCCCTCTTTGGTATAGGATGCTTGTCCGTTTCTGCCGGCAGAATTGAATTTTACTGTATATTTGTTATCCTTAAAATACCAGGCTGCACCGGTGGATTTTTTATTTTTGCTTTTAAAATGGGTCATGGCGGCAGCGGGGACTTTATTATCGGCAACTAAATATTTTGAGCCGTCATCCTGTTGTTCTTTGACAACATTATTAGTGTTGTTGTTATTGTTCGGATCACCACCCACTTCTTTGGCTTTCGCTTCCGCGGGATCATTTTTATAGATAAGGTTTCCGGCCAGATCAAATTGCAGATCAACAGGAAGAACCTGGGTAACGCCTTCTATTTTTAGCTGGATAGCATAAAAGGCTTTGCCCTGGCTGGTTCTATGCAGCTCGATGACAGACATAACATATTCATTAGGGGCATAATTTTCTTTGTAGTATTGCATGACAGGGCTGGGTAATTCTTTTTCTTTAACTTCAAATCTGGACTCTATCCAAAGGCCCTTTTCATCAAACTCAGCATTACCGTTTTGATTGTTCATTTTGAACTTTGCCACATAATTATCGTTGTTTTTTTCCCAGGCATTCACTGTGGCATCAGGGTATTTGTATCTGCAACTGAGGATTACATCCTGTGGGACTTTTGATTCGGAAATTTTCTGAGCATTTACATCATAAAATGCAAATAATAATAAACAGATAAAGAATAAGGTTCTTGTTTTCATTATTAATGATTTTTTATAATTGATATGTTTGATTTCTATTAGGTCCTAAAGATAAATAAGATATCGGAATATGAACGTATTTTTCGATAAATTTTATATAATCAAGAAGTTCTTTGGGCAGTTCATTTATATTTTCGAGCTTATCAGTGGGGGTATTCCATCCGGGCAATTCTATATAGTCGGGAGTCATTGCCTGGTTGTTGATATTAAAAGGCAAATAATCCAGCGTGTTATTGTTATATGATTGTGCCGCTTGAATTGTTTCAAAAGTGTCAAGTATATCCGCTTTTGTCATCACAAGATCGGTAACACCATTGATGGTTACTGCATAGTTTAGTGCAGGCAGGTCAAGCCATCCGCAGCGTCTTGCCCGGCCCGTTGTTGCTCCGAACTCTTTGCCAATGGCCTGCATTTTTTTTCCGGTTTCATCAAAAAGCTCTGTTGGGAAAGGGCCGCTGCCAACTCTTGTGCAGTAGGCTTTAAAAACGCCATAAACCCTTCCGATCTTACCCGGTGCGATTCCCAGTCCCGAACAAACTCCGGCACATATGGTGTTTGATGATGTTACAAAAGGGTAGGCGCCAAAGTCAATATCAAGCAACGTGCCCTGAGCGCCTTCGGCAAGTATGCTTTTACCTGATTCGAGAGCCTTGTTTATGAAAATTTCCGCATCGATAAAGTCCAGGGATTTCATTTCTTCAATGGCATGCAACCATTGTTTTTCGTACTCTTTAAAAGGCAAACCGTCGATCTGAACGTTGTCGATATCAAAATCATACATGTGGATGATTTTCAAATGTTCCTTGGTGAGATTGCGGAATTTTTCCCCGAAATCAGTAAAGAAAATTTCACCGGCACGCAAGCCAACGCGGTTATATTTATCAGCGTATGCAGGAGCAATTCCTTTCAGTGTGGTGCCTATTTTTGCACCGCCTTTGGATTGTTCATAACACGCATCCAATGCCCGGTGGATTGGCAGTATCAGGTGTGCTCTGTTTGAGATCCTGAGGTTTTTTGCAGCAGCGGGGTTGTGTGAAGTAACTTTTTTTAATTCAGCCATAAGAATGACAGGGTCTATCACCACCCCATTGCCAATGATGTTAAGGGTATTGTCGCGGAGAATGCCTGACGGTATGGTATGCAGAACGATTTTGTTATCATTGAATTCAATGGTATGGCCTGCATTCGGGCCACCCTGAAAACGCGCAATGATATCATAGCGGGGTGTCATGGCGTCAACAATTTTGCCTTTTCCTTCGTCGCCCCATTGAAGCCCTAGAATTACATCAACTTTCATAACAGTATTGATAGATAAGTGTCCTGATTTTATTTTTTTTCTTTTGGTTGATTACTTTTTCCATAAAAGGTGAGCGCATGGTGGGTAATCGTAACATTGAACATTTTTTCGAGTGATTTTTGAATTTCCTGAATACGGGGGTCGCAAAATTCGATCATTTTTTTATTGTCGATACAAATCAGATGATCGTGTTGTTTGAACTTGTATGATTTTTCATAATTAGCGGAATTCTGGCCAAACTGATGTTTCACCACCAGGCCGCAAAGCAGCAGTAATTCGATGGTGTTGTAAAGCGTGGCACGGCTGACACGGTATTTATTGTTTTTCATTTTAATGTAAAGGGTCTCTACATCAAAATGCCCGTCGAAAGCATATATTTCTTTGAGAATGGTGAACCGTTCCGGAGTTTTGCGGTGCTGATTTTTTTCAAGATAAGCAATAAAGATTTGCTTAACATCTTCAAAATTTTCGGAAGCCTGTTCTTTTAAAACCATAGAAAATAATTTTGGATAAAAATACAAATTTTTATTGATTCTAAATAATCAATTTGTAATAATTCAACATCCTGATCTCTTGCTTAGTTGATCCTGCTGATGCTTTCAACGCCATTGACCGTTTTAATATTGTCGATAAGATTTTTCAGTTGGTTGGTATTCTGAATATATACGGTAAGGACTCCTTCGAAAATTCCGCTGTTGGTTTCAAGCGTTAACGAACGGATATTGATGTTCAGTTGTTTTGAAATCACATCGGTAATATCTCTTATCATTCCCAACCTGTCAAAGCCTTTGATGGATATTCCTGCGAGGAACTGAAGCGAATCGTTGTTCAGCCATTTTGATTTCACGATTTTTTTGCCGTATATGGTCATAAACTCGACGGCAACAGCACAATTGGCCTGGTGTACGGAAATTTCCCCGTTTTTTTCTATCAGTCCGATGACTTCATCACCCAAAATCGGCATGCAGCATTTCGCAATATTGTATTTGATGTTTTCTACCTGAGAACCTAGCAGGGGCTGTTTATCCTTTTCGTCTGAATCAGGTGCTTTTTCAACAATTTCTTTTTTAAGCTCAGGATGCTTGCTTTTGGTGAAAGGAAGCCTGAAATAACGGAACCAGTTCTCCTTGTCTGCTTCAAAAAAACAGGACTTCACCTCCTTTATTCCAATAACATTGTTGGCTGCATCCACATATAAATATGAGGGATTTGAATAGGACAGATAATGCAGGAACTTATTAATGTTTGCGGTGCTGAATTCGATTTTAAGTTCTTCGAATGCACTTTTAATCATAGCTTTGCCTTCGATTGCCTGTTTTTTCTTTTCTTCTTTTACAAAAGCTTTTATCGCCGATTTAGCCTTGGCGGTAGTTACATAATCATACCATTTTTCCTTAGGCGTTTGCTTTTCTGAGGTAATTATTTCGATCTGGTCCCCGCTTTTCAATGTATAATCAAGTGGTACAAGTTTGTGGTTCACTTTTGCACCGATACAGTTGTTGCCTAATTGTGAGTGTATGTTGTATGCAAAATCGAGTGTGGTCGATTTTCCCGGCATGGTGATCAGATCCCCCTTAGGTGTAAAAACATAAATTTCATCAGAAAAAAGGTTCAGTTTAAAATTTTCGAGAAAATCCAAAGCATTGGACTCTGGGCTCTGAAGCAGCTCGCGTATTTTTGCAAGCCATTCTTCCAGCCCGGTTTCGCCATGTGTCCCGTCTTTATATTTCCAATGTGCCGCAAATCCTTTTTCGGCAATTTCGTCCATGCGTGTTGACCGTATCTGTACTTCGACCCATTTTCCCGTGTAGCTCATCACCGTTGTGTGAAGGGCTTCGTATCCGTTTGCTTTCGGGATGGAGATCCAGTCGCGGAAACGGTCTTTGTTGGGTCGGTAATGGTCAGTGACTATTGAATACACATTAAAACAGGCTGCTTTTTCATTTTCCGGAGGGACATCAACAATTATCCGGATGGCAAAAAGGTCGTATACTTCTTCGAAGGGAATCTCCTTTTTCCGCATTTTTTCCCAGATCGAAAAAATGGATTTTACACGGGTAAGAATTGTTGTTTCAATGCCTTTATCTGAAAGGTCTTTTTTAATAGGATAAATAAATTTACTGATGAATCGTTTACGCTCCGGTTCCGATTCTTTGATCATCAAAGAGATGGTATTGTAAATTTCAGGCTCCATGTGCTTGAACGCAAGGTCTTCCAGCTCGGTTTTTATGGCAAAAAGGCCTAAGCGGTGCGCAAGAGGAGCATATAAAAATGAAGTTTCCGAGGCGATCTTCAGTTGTTTTTCTTTTGAAAGCGAATCTAAAGTACGCATGTTATTTAGCCTGTCAGCAAGTTTGATGAGGATTACCCGAACATCGTCGGAAAGTGTCAGCAACATTTTGCGGAAGTTTTCCGCCTGCAATGATTCGGTTTTTGTATCAAATATCCCGGATATTTTTGTCAGTCCATCAATGATCTTGGCCACTTTTTCGCCAAATAAACCACTTATATCTTCCAAAGTGTAGTCAGTATCTTCCACCACATCATGAAGCAAGGCACATACTACAGAGGTGGTTCCAAGCCCGATCTCTTCTGCTGCAATGTGAGCAACGGCTATGGGGTGATAGATATAGGGCTCTCCTGATTTGCGGCGCATGTCGCTGTGGGCTTCAACAGCAAGCTCGAACGCTTTTCGGATCAGTAATTTATCTTTTTGAGAAGTCTTGGGTTTGCACACCCGCAACAAATTCCGGTATCGCGTAATGATTTCTTTTTTTTCTCTTAGTTCATCAGGATTTGGCATGCTTTCAATTTTTATTACAAAATTAGTTTAAAATCGCCCACAATGGTCGGGTAAAAATCATTTCTTCAAAATATTTTTCAAACATTATTGATAAAAAACATCTTCTGAAAATACGGCCATATTATATTTGGTTTTCAAGAGATTTATTTCATATTTTTGTATGCATACCGTTTTTAAACTAATTAATTCACCGGCAATTTAATTCTTGAAATATGAAAAAAGGATATTTATTTTTTGTGTTGCTCTTTTTGAGTTGGTCAATAAACGCACAGGTTAAGGTTTTTTATGAAAATTTTGAATCGTCCGGAAACGGTGCCGACAGTGTAACAGCATCGGGTGCGGCCTATAACTGGTCGCTGAATTCCAGATTGTTTCATATGGGTTCCGCCTGTGATTCGAATAAGGTTACAACGAATGATACCGCATATCTTACGACAAATCAATTTTCCACCGCCGGCTATTCAGATGTAGTGTTAAGGTTTTCGCATATTTGCAAAGTCGAGCTGCTTGATGCCGGGGAGGTCGAAATATCGGTGAACAACGGCACATGGACCAAGCTGACCAGTGCCCAGTATATTGCACCCAGCAATTCACAGTTTGTGAATAGTGGGAACAAGTTTAATTCAAATACCTATCCGCTCGACTGGAATTCAGCGCTTAATAATGTTAAACCAACGCAGTCATGGTGGAAAAATGAAGTTTTTAATATTTCTGCTATTGCAGGTAACAGTTCTAATGTCAGAATAAGGTTTGTTCTCCGTGATGGAAATGGTAACGGGGCAAATTTCAATCATGGATGGTATATCGATGATATTGAAGTACTGGCCGCAAATAGTGAACTAATCCCCCCGGCAATTTCTATGATCTCCCCGATAATCCAGGATACCATTCATGATACGGGGCCTTTCGGGATTAATGCCTGGATCACGGATGTTTCCGGAATAGATACGGCATATGTTGTGTATCAGCCAAATAACGGGGCAGACCAGTATGTTCCGATGGTTTGGTTGTCAGACAGCACTTACCAGGGTTTTATCCCGAGCTATACCTATAATAACCAGGTCAGTTACCGTATTCATGCCGCAGATAATGCTGCTGCACATAACCAGATCGATGGATCTTCCTATTGGTTTTATATCAAGAAAAACACGCCTGTCGTTGAAATAGGCACGGGGACAAGCCAGCAGGCATATCCTTATGCCACTTTGTATAGCGATGCAAAAACACAAATGATATATACGGCTGCCGAAATTACCGCTGCCGACGGAATAGCAGGGCCAATAAACGCTATTGCATTTAATGTTTACAGTGCTTCTGCCATTGCCATGAACGGTTTTACTATTCAGATGCAACATACCGGCCTGAATGCACTGACCGGTTTTGTTAGTTCGGGATGGACAACAGTATATTCAGGGACTTATACCGTTACAGATGTCGGCTGGCAGGGCATTATCCTGCAAACCCCTTTTAACTGGGATGGTACAAGCAATCTGCTGATAAGCATTTGTTATGATAACCCGGCAAGTTCGGGTAACTCTCCGGTTTTTTGTTCTTCGGCAATAGACAAAACATGGACACAGTATGTGAATTCGGGGACAGGCTGTTCTCTTGCTGCCGGTTCGGTTCAGGCGTACAGGCCGAATATCAGGCTGTCCATGCCGACCCTTGTTATTACCGAAGATGCGGGAGTAAGACAGTTTATTGTACCCACCGGTACCATTCTATCGGGCGTCATTACCCCAGTTGAACTGCTTATTAAAAATTATGCACAGGATACCTTAAAAAAAGCGCAAATAGCATGGAAGCTTGATGGCGTGTTCCAACCCCCTTTTTCCTGGACAGGGTTGCTGGCGGAAGAGGTTACTTCCACTCCTGTTACTATCGGGAATATAAATGTAATACCGGGAAGCCATACTATTAAAGCATGGACAGAATTACCCAACGACAGTATTGATGAAATATCTGCAAACGATACGCTGAGCATTAATTTTTATGCCTGTTCAAGTTTTTTGAATGGAAGTTACACGATTGGATCTGGGGGCGATTATCCGACCTTTGCCTCGGCATTGAATTCATTGATGAATTGCGGAATAAGCGGGCCTGTTACTTTTAATGTGCTTCCCGGAACATACACTGAACAATTGAGTATTCCTGAAATTTCCGGGGCCAATGGTACAAATACGATCACATTTCAATCAGCAAGCGGTAATTACGGAGATGTCATTTTACGTTATGCGGCCAGCAGTACATCTGATAATTATGTGGTGAATTTAGACGGTTCAGATCATATCATCTTTAAAAATATGACCTTAGAAGCATTTGGGGCTTCTTATGCAATTGTTATTAAATACTCTGGCAATTCAACGTATAATACTTTTTATCACAACAGGCTTTTGGGCGCCACTACTACCAGTACATCCACGAATCTGGCTGTCGTATTTTCCCCGGGCGGGGCCAGTGTCTGCGATTCTGTGATCACTTTTGACGGGAATATTATTGAAAACGGATCGTACGGGCTATATCTCTATGGGCAGGGAAGTACTATCGGCCAGCTTGAAAATAAAACGGTGGTAAAAAACAACAGTTTTTTAAATCAGTATACTGCTGGCCTGTACTTGTATTATCAGGATGCTCCGGAGATTTCTTCCAATACATTTTTCTCCAATTCTACCTATACTTCCGGGTATTCGATATATGCCGCGTATTGTGATAATCAACTGAAAATCCTGAAAAATAAAATAATAAGAACTAACGGAGGATACGGGATTTATACCTATTACTGCGATGGAGCCTATGCGAAAGAAGCGTTGATCGCTAATAATATGGTGGGCATATCGGGCAATAATAATTCTTACGGAATATATGCGTCGTATTGCAGCAATCAGAAAATCTTCTATAACAGCGTAAATCTCAGTTCGGGTGGTACAACGTCCAATGGCCTCTACCTTGTAGGTTCAGGGCTTTTTCATCATGTTAAAAATAATATTTTTGCGTATACAGGAACAAATAGCAGTGGGCTGGCAATATATATTTCCAATACAGCCGGGGTATCTTCCATGAATTATAATGACCTGTATTCTGTAGGAACAAATCTTGGATATTGGAATGGGTTACATGCAAATCTTAGCGCATGGAAAACGGCCAGCACCAAAGATTCAAACTCGGTTTCTGAAGATCCCTATTTTGTTTCGGCAACTAACCTCCATACCTATTCATCAGGAATAAACGGGAAGGCAATTCATCTGAATGAAGTGACTGATGATATTGACGGCCATCTGCGCAATGCGGCCACTCCGGATATTGGCGCCAGCGAATTTGATGTGCCTGCAAATAATATAGGCATGCTTTCAATTACCAGCCCCGTTAATAGTTGCGGGGTAACATCCACGAGCGATATAACTGTATCCCTGAAAAATTTTGGCACATCACAGATAAGCACCGCAGATATCTATTATTCGGTGAATAACGGAACGCCCGTACATGAAGTGATGACCCACACTATTTTACCTGATTCCGTTTACCTGTATACATTTTTACAACAGGCAAATCTGATGACCTTAGGTAACTATACTTTTAAGGCATGGGTTCATCTGGCAGGTGATACGATCACGCTCAATGATACAGTCAGCAACTACCATGTATACAGCGGGTATGATTTTAATTCAGGGGCCTATACCATGAGCTTTGAAGTAAATGAATTTTTCGGCGACTGGTCAAGCCTGGATGTTAATGGTGATAACTATGGGTGGACAGCATATTATAATGTTTCAGATGCACGCAGCGGAACTTATAGCTCAAGATTATATAATGGGGGTACCAATGCGGGTAATGACTGGCTGTTTTCAAGATGCTTCAGTCTTGATGCCGGGTCAACGTATAAAATAGAATTCTGGTACAAGGTGTCCTATGCCACTTATCCTCAGAATATAGATCTGAAGATTGGTTTATCCCCTGTCCCTGCATCCATGACCACAAGTCTTACGGCGCTTAACACGATAAATAATACCACATATCAGAAAGCAACGGCGTATTATGTTCCGACTGCTTCAGGCTCGTATTATTTCGGATGGTGGGGACATAGTGTGGCCAGTTCTTATTATGCATTTATTGACGATATAAATATATCGCTGGTTCCTTTACAGGAAGCCGCTTTATTGTCGGTTGTAAATCCGGTTTCCGGGTGTGGGCTTTCAAACAGCGAAACGCTTGATGTCCTTATTAAAAATACCGGCGCAAACAACATAAATGGCAATTTAATGGCATACTACCAATTTAATAATGGTGCAGTGGTTTCTCAGGCAGTAGCAGGCACGATTACTCCGAACGACACTCTGGCCTTTTCGTTTACCCAAACCTTAGACGCCCATGTCGTTTTGCAGGACTTTGTTTTTCCGCTTAAAGTATGGATATCCTTACTTAATGATCCTTTTCATAATAATGACACTATCAGCAAGGTCATTGCTTCTTCACATGTGCCGGGAGACCCTGTAACCATAAGCGATACAACTGCTTTTGGCGGGTCAGCCGTCTTACAGGCAGTTTGTGCTGATTCGGTATATTGGTTTGATGTGCCGGCAGGTGGTTTGGCCATATCTTCCGGTCATAATTTTACGACACCGGATTTATTTGCAAACACCGTTTATTATGCACAGGCCATTACACCGGGAGGAACGACGACCTGGACATTTGATAATGACCTGGAGGGCTGGTTAGCTCAAGATCCTTGTTCTTTTTTATACAACTGGTCATGGGCGAGCGATGCCGGGGCAGGAGCTTTGTTTGCCTCAGATCCCGTGGATGTTTCGGCACAGTTGGTAACATCGCCACAGGTTATGGTAGCCGGGGCTACAACCGTTTCAATTTCGTTTCGCCACCGTTATCTTACGGAAAGTTGCTGTGATGGTGGGTATCTGGCCTACCGGCTTGACAATGGCCCGTGGATTCAGTTTGTGCCGACAACGAATACTTACAATACATCACATAGTATCAGTTATGATCCCCTGAACTCATGTTCATCAAATACAAGAGGTTGTTATGCCGCATCACAGGCCGCCTATATAACAAGTTCCGGATCCATAAATAATACCGGTGCAACGAATATTCAGCTTGCTTTTGTATTCACATCTGATTTTTCTGTCAGCAACGATGGCTGGTACATTGATGAGGTCAGCATAAGTGGTGGAACGGGTGGATGCTCCAGTAACAGAATTCCTGATACTGCTTATGTGGCGTTGAATGCTTATGATGCTTCGGTGGTCTCTTTTACCTCTCCGGCACAAGGATGCTCTGATGGCTCGGAAAACGTCACCATCAGAATCTGTAACAATGGACTGAATACGATCAACGGAAACCTTTCGGCCAGTTATAAAATTAACGGCAGCATACCCGTTACGCAAGCTGTTGTTAATACTATCCTGCCCGGCGATACCGCATCTTTTACTTTTACCGCTCCGTTTTTACCCGGATTAACCCAGACCAACCAGGATTCTGTTTTCAATATTACTTCGTATATTGTTCTCGCGGGAGACACATATTCATTGAATGATACGGCACAGACATCCATGACGCTGCTTTATACGCCCGCACCGCCTTCTGTCACTAATGTTACGGTGCCTTACGCCACACAGGCAACCCTTCATGCGGTTTCGTCTGATTCAATACAATGGTACGACTTGGTAACAGGGGGCATTCCTCTTTCAAATTCCTCGACTTGTACCACCCCGGTACTTTATAACACAAGCGTATTTTATGCAGAGGCTTATTCAACCGGAGGTGCCTCTTACTGGACATTCAATGCTAATCTTGAAGGATGGTCGTCTGCCGCTTCATGCGGATATACGACGAGCTGGGTTTGGGCAACGGACGGAGGAACGGGTGCTGCATATGCTCAGGATATCGGCTCTACATCAAGCCAGGTTTTAAAATCCCCGCCAATAAATTTATCCGGAACAAGTTCGGTTACATTAAAATACAGGCACCGTTATTCCACCGAAAGTTGTTGTGACCATGGCTATGTTCTTTACAAGCTTAATGACAATGCCTGGACACCTTTTGTTCCCACTACGGGAACTTATTCGGGCTCTTATTCTATCGGGTATGAACCATTGATTAATTCCTGTACTTCTGCAACACTGCCGGCTTACACGGGGACAGCAGCATATCAGACACACAGCGGACTGATCAATACCTCCGGCGCCGATTCGATGCGGATAGCCTTTGTATTTTATACCGACGGCTCTGTTGCCGGTGACGGATGGTATATTGATTCGGTATTAATAAAGGGTTCCGGTTCGGGATGTGCCAGTGTGCGTGTGCCCGATACGGCATTTGTTACCGGCGTCCCTGCCTGTGATATGAGCGTTCTGGATATTTATCAGCCTGAGTCCGGGATCGAACTTACCAATAACGAAACGCTAACTATTAAGGTGAAAAATTATGGTACTGCCCCGGCAAACAATGTTCCGGTGCATTATGTAATCAACGGGGGCACACCAGTAACAGAGGTTATTCCCGGGCCCGTAGCATCCAACGATACCGCGTTATTTACGTTTAGCACACCTGCTGATCTTTCTGCAACCGGCACGTATCAAATTGCTGTGTACACCTCCCTGGCCTGCGATCAGACACTGATCAATGATACTGTTCATAAAACCGTTGTCAACAGCCCGATACCATATTGTGTTTCAAGCTCCCTTTATCTGTACGAAAATATCGGAAATGTAACACTGGGTACGCTTACTAATGGAAATGCCTTACCCGTGCTGAATAATGCTTCGGCCACTCATTATTATACGGATTATACAAACCTGTCGCCAACTCCGGTTACTGTGGGGGCTAACTATCAGTTTTCCGTTTCACAGATTGAATCAGGCGCCCAGTTTTACAGTACTGCTGTTAAGGCATATATCGATTTTAACAGGAACGGTGTTTTTGATATCCCGGCAGAACTGGTATTTACAGGAGTGACAGCATCGTCGGTAAATCCTGCGGTCACAGGGACAATAACAATTCCTGTAACGGGAGTGGTCACCGGTATGAATACCAGAATGAGGATTGTTATGGACAGATCGGGAACCGCGAATCCTTGCGGAACATATACCTATGGCGAAACGGAAGATTATTTCCTGTTTATCTTACCGCAAATTCAGCATGATGCCGGTGTCATTGATATTATTCAGCCGGGCGCCAATGAAACAGAGGCGGATGTGGTACCTGTAAAAGCTATTGTCAGGAATTTCGGCACCGACACGATCCGGAACACCTCCAATATGGTGGTGGCCTATACCTATAACGGCCAGGCACCGCAGTCAATAATCTGGAGCGGGGGTGATATCCTGCCGCTTCAGTCTGATACGGCCACATTGCCTGCACTGGCGGTGATGCCCAATATGAACAATATCTGTGCATATACTCAACTGGCAGGCGACAGCAACATGTTTAATGATAGCTATTGTAAGCATTTTTCCGGCACACCCTTGCATGATGCCGGAGTTGTTGCGTTCCTTGAACCGGGAACCGAATCTGTGTCGGGCTCTTCATCCCCGGTGACCGTTATTGTTAGAAATTTTGGCGCCGGTATACTCACCTCGGCAAACATGGTTTATAAACTGAACGGCACCGTGCAGGCCACACAGGCATGGACGGGTTCGCTTTTGCCCAATTCAGAAGATACGGTAACCTTTACCCAAACCTATGTTGTACCTCCTGCAAATTATACAGTATGCGCTTACACCTCTTATGCCGCTGATTCAAATAATACCAATGATACCCTTTGCACCGGATCCTACGGGGTATTTACCAGTAATTTGCCCTATTATGATGATTTTGACGGAAGTGTCGTCAACTGGTCTGCCGTGAATTCCGCGGGTTCTTTGTGGGAACTGGGCCAGCCATCATACAACCAGACAAACAGCGCTTTTACGCCATGGAGATCCTGGGATATTAATCTGAGCGAACCTTACGGTAATAGCGCTAATTCCATCCTCTATACTCAGAATTTTAATTTTTCAAATGCGGTAGATGCGAGAATGAAGTTTTGGTTTAATATAAACACCGAAGGCGCCTATGACGGATTCAGGATTGATTATTCAATCGATACCGGAAATACATGGAATGTTTTGGGGACGACAAGTGATCCTAATGGCTCGAACTGGTATAACTACGCATCGCTGGTCTCCAGTGGAAAACCAGCCTGGACGGGAAATTCCTCTATATGGAGAATGTGTTTTTACAGGTTATCCGTTTTAAATCATGTTCCTATTGTCAGGTTCCGGTTTGTATTTACATCGGATGCTTCTATGAATGGTATCGGTGTTTCTATAGATAATTTTGCGATATACAAACCGCTGCCTAGAGATGTCGGCATTGAAGCCGTGAGTTCACCAAAAGTTGAAGCACGAGCTGGATCATCGGTTCAGGTCAAAGTCCGTATCCGGAATTATGGAACAGGTACGGTACAGAATATTCCGATAGCGTATAAAATAAATTCAAATGGTGCAATCATTACCCATAACTGGACAGGTGTGCTGCTGCCAAACGATTCGGCGCTGGTCACTATCACTACCCCCTTTACGGTACCTGTCGGTGATTTTACCATTTATTCATTTACACAACTTTTGGCAGATACTGTTTATGTGAATGATACCTGTCATGCACACATGATTGGCGTCCCCCAATATTTTGTTCCTTATCATGATAGTCTTGAAGGAAGTAATTACTGGGTGAGCAGAGGTATCCCCAATTTATGGGAATACGGGGGGCCTTCTTCATCCACCATTAACACGGCGCATAGCCCGACTCATGCCTGGAAAACCAACATTGACGGTAACTATATTAATAATGCCACCAGCTATCTTTATTCTCCCTGGTTCAGTTTTACCGGTGTCGACAGTGCCTATCTTGAATTCTGGCATTGGTATCATACTCAAAGTACCAGTGATTACGGGGTGGTTGAATATACCGTAAATAACGGAACGTCATGGTTAGTGCTTGGTGCGCAGGCCGATCCCCAGGGGGTGAACTGGTATAATGCTTTAGTCGGGGGAGCGCCTTGCTGGTCTGGAAACTCATCGGGTTATGTCTATTCGAGATACCGCCTGACTTCTGTCCCTGCAATCATTAATGCGACGGGTGCTGTCCGTTTCAGGTTTAAGTTTTATTCCGATGCCAGTGTCTGCAATTATGACGGATGGGCCATAGATGACTTTGCGATTACTGCTCCGCCTATTCCAAAAGATGCCGGAATTTTTCAGATTATTCATCCTGCCTCACCGGTATTAACAGGAAGTTCGGTCATGCCGGAAGTTGTGATAAGAAATTTCGGGACAGATAGCTTGCAAAAAGTTCCTGTAAGATATATAGTTAACGGAGGCGCTGTTGTTGCAGAAACATGGTACGGTGTTTTAATGCCGGGGCAAACGGTTAATTATACCTTTTCAACACCCTTCACTTCTCCGGGTTCCGCCTATTCATTTTGTGCTTTTACACGAAGGAACGGAGATACCTACTGGTCAAACGACACCTTGTGCACAACGGTAAGCACCTCTCCGGCAGCAAATGACCTTGGAATCGAAGAAATTCTTGAACCGGGAGACTACACGCTTCCGGGCGATACTGTTATCGTTAAAGTCCGCATCAGGAATTACGGAACCTTACCACAATCAGGAATTTCATTGATTTATATGCGTAATTTTGTTCAGACGGGGGCTGGAACATTTTCAGGCACAATCAGCCCGGGGGATTCTGCAGATTATACTTTTGCTACTGCTTTCATCTCCCCCACAGGGAGTTATAACCTTTGTGCCAAGACAATCCTTGCAAATGATGCCGATCCTGTGAATGATATGATTTGTAAATATCCCGTGGGATCCGGAATAGAAAACTACGATTTCTCGGACTTTGAAATGTTGCAAAACATTCCCAACCCTGCCAACGATCAAACCCAGATATTGTTTTATATTCCAAATAATGAAAATGTTCGTTTTGAACTGATAGACATTTTTGGGCGGTCACTGATGAAAAATGATGTTATTGATGCGGTAAGCGGGGAAAACAGGATCGGTCTTGATGTCAGCAATATCCCTTCAGGAGTATATTTTTATTCGGTTGAATATAAAAGCAAAAAACTGACAAGACGCATGGTTGTTGTCAGGTAAACTTCAGTGTACTATGCTTGCAGGCCATTGCTGAGCCTGCCGGATGCAAGGGTTTGAAGAACGAAGCAGAACGAAGAAATTTGAAGTTTTTAGAGGTGCACAATGGATTAACTTCATTTCATTTATAGGGTTTTGCTCCGGTCATTCAAAGAAGGGTACAGCTAATTCATTAGTAAGACGAATCAAGGGTTAAAAATATTTTTGCCACTAAGACTAAGACTCTAAGAAACACTAAGTTGGATTGAGTAAATATTTTTGTTTTTTTGTGGAACTCCGCCTGAACGGCTTAAGTCGGGCAGGTTTGTGTCTTACTGGCTAAATATGAAATGGTTATAATTCTCAACCCATGATTCGTATTAGTAAGAGAAATCAAAAAATTCTTTTATAACGAGAATAGTGAGTAATTATGTCCTAAGTAGGGTTTATGCGTATAATATTGGATTTCGTCTATGAAATTTTGTTTTTTAACTGTTAAATAGTGTGTTGTTTTTTGTCGGTATAATAATTATTATTATTTTTGTGTATTATCGAAGGACTAATGGGCAAAAAATTTGTTATAAGAAAATTTGTAATCTTATTGTTGATGATCTTTACTGCGCTATTTTCAGTTGCGCAGACGACTGTTCAGATTGGAACAGATACATCAACCCAGAACAATCCGTTTAACATCTATTATGGATACGGTAGAAGTGCATCCATTTATCTCAACCCGGAAATAAATACAAGTGGGCAGATCATTTCTTTGGAATGGTATGTCTCAATAGCGCAGGCGGCAATTGCCCCTATAAGAATATATCTGAAATCCACACCGCTGGCAACGTTTCCTGCTGCAGATACCTGGGCAAACCGCATATCGGGCGCAACATTAGTTTATGATAATGCAGAGAGTTTTTCTACAGTCGGATGGAAATCATTTACCTTAACAACCCCATTCGACTTTACATCCGGGAACCTGATGGTGCTGTGTGAGGCGAATTACGGTGGATCCGGAATTAGTCCATTTCCTGAATATCAATATACAGCCACTCCCGACAATAAGCATCATTATTTACAGGCTGATGGGGCTGAGCCAACAGGGACCGGTGTTATAAATACGTTGCGACCCAATATTAAAATATCATTTGCTTCAACCAATTATACACAGGATGCGGGTGTATACCAGATCCTGACACCGGGAGGTATTATACTTTCAGGAATAAATTCACCGGTAACTATTAACATAAAGAACTTTGCAACCGACACTTTGAAAAAAGCCACCATCGCATGGAAACTGGATGGGGTTTTGCAGACGCCTTCTTATTCGTGGAACGGCGTGATTTTACAAGATGAGATTTCTACAGCTTTCACCATTGGCAACATGAATGTCGCGCCCGGCCCGCATACCATAAAAGTATGGACAGAAATGCCCAACGACAGCACAGACCAGAATAATTTTAATGATACGCTTACAGCTTCATTCCATGCATGTACATCCGTCTTGAGCGGAGTATACACCATTGGCCCGTCAGGTGCAGATTTTCCGACTTTTGCATCTGCCCTTGCCGCCATGCAGAATTGCGGCATCAGTGGCCCGGTTACATTCAATGTCCAATCAGGTACATATACAGAACGATTAAGTGTACCCGAAATAGCCGGTACTTCGGCCACCAATACCATTACTTTTCAGTCATTGACCGGAATTAATACCGATGTTACCCTTAGGTTCCCGACAGATGCGACATACAATTACGTTGTAAAACTTGACGGTGCAGATCATTTCAGGTTTAAAAACATGACACTGCTAAGCACGGCAACCACTGCCTATACCCGTGTAATTGAAATGACAGGAAATGCCGTCGACAACCAGTTTGTTGGTAATCATATTTCAGGCCCTGTTGTTACAGCCCTTACAACAAATACTGCCTTAGTATTTTCCGCATCGGACCTTGATTCATTATCAGTATTTGACCAAAATACTTTTACAAACGGTTCGTATGGCATGTGTTTGTATGGTATAGGTTCAGCATCACTTGAAAACAAAACAACTATAACAAACAATATCTTTAATAATCAGTATTCCTATGCTATGAGATTGTATTATCAAAACGGGTTAACAGTAAGCGGGAATATAATCAATGGCCATGCCGCCAATACCGGATACTACGGAATATATGTGGGTAACTGCGATAATGACCTTAAGATTTCAGAGAACAAAATTTTCATCCCGTCCGGAAACTATGGTATATATTTGTATTATTGTGACGGGACTGCAAACAAAAAAGGCTTAATTGCAAATAATTTTGTTCAGGTGGGGGGTACTGCGGCCGCCTATGGTATTTATGCCACCTATTCTGCTTTTCAGGAATTTTATTATAACAGTGTAAATATAACTTCGACAAATACTACCTCAAGGGCTTTTCATATAACCACAGGTTGTACTCCGATTGTTTTGAAAAACAATATATTCTCGAACAATGGTGGCGGGTATGCTATTTATTCCATCATGACATCGGGTGTTGCTTCAGATTATAATGATCTGTTTACAACAGGCGCTACTCTTGGATATTGGGGTGGGGCCCGGTCAGATCTTGCCGCATGGCAGGCAGCCACTTTGCTGGATGCCAACTCTGTATCCGTGGACCCCAACTTTGTTAATGCTACAAACCTTCACACCTTTTCTGCCATCCTGAATGGGTCTGCAGCAGCCATTGCCGGAATCACCCATGATATTGACGGAGAATTAAGAGATACTTCTACACCTGATATTGGCGCAGATGAATTTACCCCGCTGGCAGTAGATCTTGGTATTATGGGCGTAATTGCTCCAACCCAGCTTTCCTGCGCTCTTGGATCTGCTGAAAATATAACCATCCGGATAAAGAACTTTGGAGTGAGCACGATCACTTCTGCAGATATTTATTACAAACTGAACAACGGAACACCTGTTCATGAAGTATTTAACGGTAGTATTGCTGCTGACTCTGCAGTTAATTTTACTTTTTCGGCAACTGTAGATCTTTCTGCTATGGCAAGTTACACATTTGAATTCTATGTTGTATTAGCAGGAGACCCGAATCCGTTAAATGATTCCATTTTAAATTATACTGTTGCTAACGGCTGGGATTTTTACAATTCAGAATATAACATGGGATTTGAACTGACTGAAGATGTCAGCAACTGGTCCGTTTATAATGCCGACTTAGGTACGTATAAATGGGTAATGCCTTACTCAAGTTCAACCTATTCACACACCGGTAATTATTCTGCCCAGTTTTATAATGGGGCCGCTAATACGGGGGAAGACTGGTTGTTTTCAAGATGTTTCTATCTGCAAGCCGGAAAAACGTATTCTTTGAGTTTCTGGTACAGGGCCTATAGTGCCAGCTATCCCCAGACGATCACGCTGAAATATGGCAATGCCGCGACCAGTGCAGCGATGACTACAACATTGACCACTCTTACAGGGATTGCAAATATTGTCTATCAGCGGTCAACAAGTCAGTTTGTGGCTCCGGCCAGCGGCACGTATTATTTCGGTTGGTCCGGCGCTGTTGGCAGCCAGTATTATGCATTTGTTGACGACATCAACGTCAAAATAATTCCGGATCAGGACGCTGCTGTAGTTTCTTTGATATCACCCATTAACGGTTGCGGCCTCACGGACGAAAATGTTACTATTAAGATTGCCAATAATGGTCTTCAGGTAGTGAGCGGTAACCTGACAGCACATTATAAAATTGTTGGTGGCAATACCACGGTCACAGAATCCGTAATACAGCCGATTCCTTCTGGCGATACTATTAATTTTACTTTTACTACGCCGGCCAATCTGGCCGTTACAGCGGGTGACTCCACATTCGTTATCAGGGCATGGGTTGACCTCGCCGGCGATCCAATTCACGTCAACGATTCAATTTCAGGGAACATTCTTTCGTTACAGACTCCGGCCCCTCCGGTAGTGATTAGTGATACGGTTGCTTATGGAGGAATAGCCACTTTGCAGGCTAATGCTGCCGGCATGTTATACTGGTATACAGATCCAACAGGAGGGACGCCTGTAGGATCCGGCCCGACATTTACAACACCGGATCTATTTGTGACAACTCCTTACTATGTAGAGGCAACAACAGGAAGCATAGCCGATTCATTAAGCACGATTTTTTCCGGTGGTAATGGCTGCGATGGCGGAAACATGTTCGACCTGGAGCCTGTATCAACAAATTTGATCATTACAGGTTTTAGTATCAGCCCTTATGATGCAGGTGTACTTCCTGTACGTGTTTATTATAAATCAGGGACTTACCAGGGATTTGAACAAACTGCTGCAAACTGGACACTTTTGGGTACATATAATCTGATCAGTCCTGGAGCAGGCATCCAAACCTATCTTGATGTTACCGACTTCACCATTCCTGCTGGTCAGGTAACAGGCATTTATCTGAACTTCAACGCAACCTATACCACGCTGTCAGCGCCTGCTACATATTATGATCAGGCACTGCAATTAACTTGCGGTGCAGGTCTTTGCGCTCTCTTTGGAGGCGTTAATTCTCTGAGAGCGTTCAACGGAAAAGTATTTTATAAAACGGAAGGCTGCACCAGTGCGAGGGTACCTGATACTGCTTATGTTCAACTGATGCCTTATGAAGTTTCGGTGGTTTCAATGCCTTCACCTGTAGACGATTGCAGTCAGGCTACGGAAAATGTTACCATAAGAATAAGAAACAACGGATTTAATACTATAAATGGCGGTTTAACGGCAAAATATACGGTAAACGGAAGCGCTCCTGTCATTGAAGCTGTGGCCAATACCATTCTGCCTGGTGATACGCTTACACATACTTTTGCTATCCCTTTAATTACCGGATTGACCCCCACAAATCAGGATTCTGTCTATAATATTAAATCCTATATAGAGTTGGCCGGAGACAATTTTTATGTAAATGATACCATAAATGAAACACTTAAATTAAAGTTTACCCCGCCGGCGCCTGTTGTATCGAATATCACCGTGCCATATGCAAGCAGCGGAATATTAGCAGGCATCTCTGCTGATTCAATATATTGGTATGATGTTGCTGTTGGCGGGACAGAATTAGCTTCAGGCCCGGCTTTTACAACCCCTTCGCTTTTTGGGACTACGGTCTATTGGGCGGAGGCCAGGTCGGGAGGAGTTTCGGATACGACGGTAATGCCGGCCCAAATTTCAACGTTCTCCGGGAATGCAAGAGGTTATTGGTTTACGGCGCCTGTTGATTTTACTATCACAGGATTAAAAGTTCCCATTGCGGGATCAACACAAAACATCGCCGTGGTACGTTTTACAGGGGCAGTTCCGCCACCGGTATTTAACAGCACAACCAATGCATTTACCACATTATTTCTGACACAGGGCAACACCAATAGCGGATTTATTCCCTGTTCCGTCCAGGTGGCTGCCGGTGATGTTATCGGACTTTTAGGCACGAGGGGTGGAAATGATGATCAGCCTTATGCTCCGGCGGCTACAACAACCATTGATGGAAACATAGTTTCTCTCTCCAGAATGGGAATGCAGTACCCGCTTTCTACCAATCTCCCTCAGGATTTGTGGACAGAAGCAGGCAATATCTCAAGGATTGAATTTGTTTATTCTGCGGTCAACGATAGCGGATGTCCAAGTCTACGTGTGCCTGATACTGTTTTTGTTACTGGTGTCCCTGCTTGTGATGTCAGCGTTCAGGCTATTCATACCCCTCATTCCGGGATAGAACTTTCAAACAGTGAATGGGTTACCATACGTGTAAAGAATTATGGTACCGGCCCTGCAGTTCATGTTCCTGTCCATTATGTTATCAATGGTGGCAACCCGGTAAATGACACCATTCCCGGAACAATCGCTTCAAATGACACGGTATTGTTTACCTTTGCCACTCCTGCCGATTTTTCAGCGTTTACCACGTATAATATAACTGTTTATACTGATCTGTCCTGTGATTTCACATTGATAAATGACACGGTTCATAAAACAGTTGTCTGTGATTCGCTTGTTTATTGTAACGCTGTTGCTTCATATCCTGATGATGAGGATATATTCATTGTGATGGTAAATGATGCCACAAATGCGTATAACTGCACCACTGTCGCCCCGGGGCCGGGTTCAATCCTTAACAGATATTCTAATTTTATGACCTTGCCCCCATTAACGGCAATCGGCCAGGGGCAGACAATTAATTTTACCATTGAGGAAGATGAATGTGATGGTGCATGGTATTGGTCTAACGGTTGCGCGATCTGGATAGACTATAATCATGATGGCGATTTTACTGACCCCGGCGAAAATGTTTATGTCGAAAATACAACGACAGAGGGTCCGAGAATAATTACGGGTACCTTCACTGTTCCTGCTGGCGGTTATAGCGGGATTACCGGTATGCGGATCATTGTTGCAGAAAACAATTCGGGTGCAAGCCTTCAACCATGCATGACCTATGGCTATGGAGAAACAGAAGATTATCGTATCCTCATCCTGCCCCAGATCCCTCACGATGCAGGTGTTACAGCCTTTGTGCAGCCTACAGCTTTACTGAATGAGGGCGTTTTATCTTCTGTTCAGGTGATTGTCAAGAATTTCGGTGCAGATACGATCACGGCTGCCTCTAACATATCTGTTGCTTATTCATACAACGGAGGTGCCACCCAATCGATCATATGGACAGGTGGAGATATACCTCCGTTAGCTTCGGAAACGGTTGCCTTGCCGGATTTGACTGTTCTTGCAAATACCCATTCATTATGTGTCTGGACCGTTTTTAACGGTGATTCAAATTCCTTTAATGATACCTCCTGTATGGCTTTAACCGGGACACCGCAATTTGATGCCGGTGTCACGGCTTTTGTACAGCCTGCTGCATCACTTGTTCAGGGTGCTAATGCAAACGTACAGATTACCCTGAAAAATTTTGGCGCTGATACCTTAACGTCTTTGGATCTTGTTTATACATTGAATGGTGTGGTACAGGCAACGCAGCCATGGACCGGAACATTATTGCCGAATGCAACAACAACTGTGGCATTTAACCAGGCTTTTACAGTACCTGCGGCAAGCTTTTCAATTTGTGCATACTCCTCTTTAATGAGCGATGCTAATCATGCCAACGATTCATCATGTCAGAGTTGTTATGGAATATATACAAGTGCTTTACCTTATTATAATGATTTTGACGGTGCAAATATTGATTGGGCAGCAGGCACGGCGAGTGTAGGAACGGCCTGGGAACTCGGGGTGCCAAACTATGGAACGACTAATAGTTCCCACAGCGTGCCCAACGCGTGGGATGTTAATTTGACGACAGCATACACCAACGACGCAACAACTTATCTTTATACTCAAAATTTTGACTTTTCAACAGTTGTTAATGCCACCATGAAATTCTGGCTTAACTATGATCTTGAAGCAAATTATGATGGGTTACGCATTGAATATACAACAACTGCTGGTGCCACATGGAATGTGCTTGGCGTTTTAAATGATGCCAATGCCGTGAACTGGTATAACGATGATGTGATAAATTCAAACGGGCCCGGATGGACCGGAAATTCTTCCGGCTGGAAACAATGCGAATATCAACTTTCAGCTTTTAATAACGTTCCTGTTGTCCAATTCCGGTTTGTGTTTTTCAGCGATGTGTCGAACTGTTACAGCGGGGCTTCCATTGATGACTTTGCCATTACCATTCCTTCCCAACAGGATGCCGGAGTTGAAGTTATTCATGCCCCCGTAGTGCAGGCAGCCGCTGGCTCTTTATCCACAGTAAAGATACGTATCAGGAATTTCGGTAGCGATACCTTAAATAGCATGCCGGTTTCATACAGGATTGGATTAACAGGATCACCTGTCACACAGATCTGGACAGGGACATTGAATCCGCAGGATACGGCATCTGTTATTTTTACCATCCCATTTAATATACCTGTGGGCGTATTTGAACTGTTTTCCTATACAGGGTTATCGGGCGATGGCGATCACTTCAATGATACAACGGTAAACCATATCACAGGATTAATTACTTATAATGTTCCTTACAGTAATGACTTTGAAGGCCCTGTGACATGGGTTAGCCCGGGCACATTATGGGAATGGGGTGTGCCGTCAGCACTGGTAATTGATTCAGCTTACAGTCCTGCCAATGCGTGGGTAACCAACCTTGACGGAGACTATTCTTACGATGCCATAGAATACCTTTATTCGCCATTATTTATGTTTAACGGTATCGACAGCGCTTATCTGGAATTCTACCACTGGTATGAAACTGAAACTAACTGGGATGGTTGTGCTGTTGAGTATTCCGTAGGAGGAGGGGCGTGGACTTTATTGGGCGGCCAGGCTGATGCAAATGGTATTAATTGGTATAATTCCACAACAACAGGGACAAGTATGCCTTGCTGGTCGGGAAGCTCAGAGGGGTATGTATATTCCAGGTACAGCCTGACTGCCATAGCGGCTATTATCAATTCGGTATTACCTGTACAATTCAGGTTTGTATTTACCTCTGATGATTCATTTGTATATGAAGGCTGGGCTATTGATAATTTTGCGGTAACGTGTCCGCAGATACCCGACGATGCAGGTGTAACAGCAATATTGTTGCCGGATAACTCAACTCAAGCCGGCAGCCAGGTTACGGTGCAGGTAACGATTAAAAACTACGGAACAAACAATTTAACTTCAATTCCTGTGGGATATCAGGTATCCGGAGGTACAGTAACGGCCGGTACCTGGTCAGGTACGCTGGCTGCTGGTGCAACAACCAATTATACTTTTACTACAACGTATATTTCTCCGGATTCGGCTTATGAACTTTGTGCTTTTACCATGTTAGCCGGAGATAATTATACCTTCAATGATAGCACCTGCGCGTCATTTAATGTTACAGCAGCCATCCATGATGTTGGTGTTGTTTCTGTCGTTTCTCCGATAGATACAACGGTATATCAGGATGCAGATACTGTCAGCGTTTATATAAAGAATTACGGAACAAGCCCGGAAACAACTATTCCTTTAACGTTCATGGTAAATGCGGTGCAGGCAGGCGCAGGAGTGTGGTCCGGCACGCTTAACGCAGGCGATTCGGTGCTTTATACATTCCCCGTATTGAATGTTTCCCCGCAGGGAGATTATCAGCTTTGTGCCAGAACAATGCTTTCGGGAGACAGCGATACTGCTAACGATGAAGAATGTAAATACTTGTTCGGCAGCCCGGTAGGGATTGAGACCTATGATTATACGTATTTTGTTCTGTATCAAAATGTTCCGAACCCGGCCGGTAATCATACCAACATCGTATTTTATGTTCCGGAAAGTGATAACGTGTATTATGAAATGGTTGATGTTCTTGGTAAGACTATAATAGCAGAGGATATAGATGCGGTAAGAGGCGAAAACCGGATCGGGTATAATATGGCCACAATACCCGAAGGCGTTTATTTCTACTCTGTGACATATAGAGGGCAAAAACAAACTAAACGCATGGTGGTCACCAAATAATGAAACAGAAAAGGCAAAATTCGTGAAAAATTTTTCTGAAATTTCAATACAAGCAATAACCCGAAATCGTTCTATGGATTTTATTAACCTGATTGTAAATCATTTATGATATGTAAATAGACTGAAAAGTGAAAAAGTTGGTTAAATATTATTATTTCTGAGTATTTTTGATTAACTTGCAAAATATAATTGCTAAACAATATCCGCAACGATCAAATTGTATAACTAATAAATAAATTAAATTATGAAAAAATTAGTATTCCTACTGGCCATGCTTATGGCAACAGCATTTTCAAATGCACAGACGGTTCATTTTTTTGAAGATTTTGATCCCCCTAGCGGCGCAGACTTAGTTACACCCAGTGGATCTTCGAATTTTGCCATCAATACACGATTGCATTATTCGGGAACCCAGTGTGATACGCTCAAGGCCCCGCTCAATGGGATCTCTTATCTGACGACACAATCATTCAACACTACAGGTTCAAATAATGTTTTACTAAAGTTTGCGCATATTTGCAAAGTTGAAATTTTTGATACGGCAAAAGTTGAGATATCTGTGAACGGAGGCCCCTGGATAAAACTGACTACTCAATACATCAATCCCGGCAATTCACAGTTCAGTAATCAGTCATACCGGTTTTGTGCGGCTACCTATGCCGTGGACTGGGTAGCCAGTAACGATACTATTAAACCACAACAAAGCTGGTGGAAATATGAGATCTTTGACATCTCTGCTCTGGCGGCAAATAGCAGTAATGTCCGGGTGCGTTTTGTTTTGCGTGGTAACGTCAGTAATGATGTCTGCCATGGCTGGTATCTGGATGATATCACAGTTTTGGGCGGTATTTCAGAGCTTCTGCCACCTAAGATTACCATGAAAGCGCCGATCGTTCAGGATACCGTTACCAGCACAGGGCCATTTGATATTTATGCTACAATGACGGACGCTTCCGGAATTGATACTGCCTATATTGTCTATCAGTTGAATGGCGGCGCCAATCAATATATTCCTATGGCCTGGGTTGCAGATAGCACTTACATGGGCACCATTCCAAGTTATACGTATAACAACAGGATCGATTACCATGTGGTTGCATCTGACAATTCGGCATTACATAATTCTGCCAACGGGCCGAACCAGTGGTTTTATATAAAACACGGGCCATCCCAAATTCTTATCGGAAATGAAAATTTAGTGCCGACATATACCTTGTATAGCCCTATATACCGCTATAGCAGCACATCTACAACCTCTACGTCGTGTTCAAATATTATATATACAGCAGCTGAATTAGCTGCTGCGGGTATTAATCCGGGGACGACCATTACCAGTTTGGCTTTTGATAAGAACGGTATCGGAGCTACTAATACCAATCCCCTGGTTTTTTCAATCTATATGGCAAATACCAGCAATGTACCGCCACTGTCCACGGCAACCACATGGGGGAATATTTTAGCATCTCATACCCTGGTGTATTCACAAACAGCGCAGCAAATACCTGCCGTGAGCGGATGGGTAGTATTTACCTTGTCTACACCTTTTGTTTATTCTGGAGGTAGCCTTGAAATTGCTACAAACGCTGCATTTTCAGGAACACAACCCTGGACTACGGATAAGTTTGACTGGAAATATTCAAGTGGTACCGCAGATAAAATAATTGGCTATGTTGGTACAACAATTACAACTGCAACTATTTTAAATGCAACTACTACTGCCTATAAGTATCGTCCGAATATTAAAATCGGGATTGTTTCCACTAATTATAATTATGATGCCGGTGTGCCGCAAATACTCGGACCTTCCGGAATCCTGCTGACTAATACGAATTATCCCCTAACTTTGAAAATTAAAAATTTTGCGGTAGACTCCCTGAAAAAGGTTAACATCGCATGGGAAGTCGACGGAGTGCTGCAAACGCCTTCCTATAGCTGGACGGGTGCGCTTTTGCAGGATGTTGTTTCTGGAACAATAAATATGGGCAATGTGAATGTCAGTACAACCGGCGATCATACCGTCAGAGCATGGACCGAACTTCCAAACGACAGTGCAGACCAGAACACCATCAATGATACGGCAGCCATCTCATTTTATGCCTGCAATTCCATTCTTAACGGTCCTTATACCATTGGCCCTTCAGGTGCCGATTTTCCGACCTTTGCAGCCGCTCTTGCCGCCATGCAGAATTGCGGGATCAGCGGCCCGGTTACCTTCAATGTGCAATCGGGAACCTATACTGAACAACTGACAATACTTGAAATACCAGGCACTTCGGCAACCAACTCCATTACATTCCAATCAGCAACCGGTGTCAATACAGATGTTACCCTGCAGTTCACAACAGACGCGACCACCAATTATGTAGTGAAACTTAACGGAGCTGATCATTTCAGGTTTAAAAACATGACCTTGTTAAGCACGGCAACAACTGCTTATTGCCGGGTAATTGAAATGACAGGGAATGCTGTGGACAACCAGTTTGAGGGTAATCGCATTACAGGAATTGATGCCACAGCCACATCTACAAATACGGCATTAGTATATTCCACCAGCGGGACTACCTCACTCGATTCATTAGCTGTATTTAATAATAATACGTTTACCAATGGCTCATACGGTGTGTATTTATATGGGGCCAGTACCTCCGTTCTTGAAAATAAAACAACTATTACCAATAATACTTTTAATAATCAATATGGTAAAGCCATACAATTATATTATCAAAGTGCGCCAATAATAAATGGTAATATTATCAATGGACATGCAACCAATACCGCATATCAGGGTATTTATACCGGATACTGCGATAATGATATTAAAATATTAAAAAACAAGATTGTTATTCCGGTCGGCACTTATGGTATTTATGTATACAATTGTGACGGTACGACGCTTAAAAAAGGCCTGATTGCTAATAATTTTGTTCAGGCAGGCGGCACGGTGGCATCATATGGTATATATGCCTACTATTCTACTTATCAGGAATTTTATTATAACAGTGTAAACATTACTTCATCAAGTACTACTGCAAGGGCCTTTCATATTACCGCAAGTTGTGCCCCGATAGTTTTGAAAAACAATATTTTTGCAAATAACGGCGGCGGATATTCTATTTATTCTGCACTGACAACGGGAGTCACCTCAGACAATAATGATCTGTATACCACAGGCGCTACCCTTGGATACTGGTCCGCAGCCAGGGCAGACCTTGCCGCATGGCAGGCCGCTTCTTCATTGGATGCCAACTCCGTATCCGTTGATCCTAATTTTGTAACTTCTACCGATCTTCATACATTTACCTCCAGTTTGAATGGCTATGCCACTCCCGTTGCCGGGATCACTGATGATATTGACGGAGATGTTAGAGATGTTTCCAGTCCCGATATTGGCGCTGATGAGTTTGCGCCGCTGTCCTATGATCTGGGTATTGTCGGCGTGGTTACACCGATCCCGGTTTCCTGTGGTCTCGGAGCTAGCGAAAATGTGACGATACAATTAAAGAACTTCGGCGGAAGCACAATTACCACAGCAGATATATATTACACACTTAATAATGGAACACCAGTTCACGGTGTATTCAACGGGAGTATTCTTTCTGACTCAACCGTTGATTATACTTTTCCAACAACAGCAGATTTGTCGGCCATTGCTAATTATACATTTGATTTCTATGTGGTATTGGCAGGCGACCTGAACACGTTAAACGACACGATTTCAAATTATGCTGTTGCCAACGGCTGGGATTTTTATACTTCAGAATATAATATGGGATTTGAACCCAATGAAGATATGAGCGCCTGGACAATAGAAAACTCTGACTTAGGTACCTATAAATGGGTAATGCCATATGCGAGCTCCACCTATGCTCATTCAGGAACAAGTTCTGCGCAGTTTTATAATGGAACTGCCAATACCGGAGAAGACTGGTTGTTTTCCAGATGTTTCTACCTGGAAGCCGGTAAAACGTATTCTTTGAGTTTCTGGTACCGGGCCTATAGCGCCACCTATCCCCAGACACTTACGCTGAAATACGGCAATGCAGCCAACAGCGCCGCGATGACCACAACCCTTGCCACCTTAACAGGTTTTACGAATGCTACCCATCAGCAATCAATAACGCAATTCGTAGCGCCGGCCAACGGCATTTATTATTTCGGTTGGTCTGGAACTGTAGGTGCTTCCTATTATGCCTATATTGACGATATCAACCTCAAGCTGATACCGGACCAGGAGGCGGCATTGCTTTCCATGACAGCACCGGCATCGGGTTGCGGGCTGACAAATGCAGAACCCGTTACTATAAAAATTAAAAATACCGGCGGAAATACCATCAGCGGCAACCTGACCGCATATTATCAAATTGGTGGAGGTTCAACAGTTTCTGAACCTGTTACCAATACTATTTTGCCGGGAGACACCCTTGCATTTACTTATGGCACACCTGCCAACCTTGTTGTTACAACACAGGATTCCACATTCGCTTTTAAAACCTGGATAGCTTTGGCAGGTGATCCATTTCAAACAAATGATACAATTTCAGCAGACGTGAATTCATTACATACACCGGCTAATCCAACGGTTGTCAGCGATACAGTCCCCTACGGAGGAATTGCAACATTACAGGCAAGCTCCCCTGACTCGCTTTACTGGTATGATGTTCCTACAGGTGGTACACCGATAGGAACCGGCTCAACATTTACAACTCCGAATCTGTATGTAACTACCCCATACTATGTGGAAGCAACGTCAGGTGCCGCCACTTACTATACCGGTAAAACGAGTGCGAATACAACAGCCACAAGTGGTTCCGGTACCACCAATTTTGGACTGGTTTTCGATGCGCTTTCGGAATTTACACTCAGCTCTGTAACAGTTTATCCTGTCAGCTCTTCCGGAGCCAGCGGCACCGTTACCATTGATGTGATTAATTCTGCAGGGACGGTGTTGCATACGACAACCGCCAATGTTACAGGAAGCCCTGCAGGAACACCTGTGCCTCATGTAATAAATCTCGGTTTTGATATTTTGCCGGGGACTAATATGAAAATGCGGCCTGGTTTTACAGGAATCTCCGGATTGTTGTTCGAACCTGCGGCTTCTGCCCCTGACGGAAACTACGGATTCCCTTATGTTATTCCCGGTATCCTGTCGATTAATACCAGCACCTTGACAGCAGCGCCAACCAATACGCCCCGCAATGATCTATATTATTATTTTTATGATTGGAAAATTGGCGGCGGCGCGCTCTGCGCAAGCGCCAGAGTGCCTGATACTGCCTATGTTCAGTTAATGCCCTATGAAGCTTCTGTGGTTGGCATGACTTCCCCTGTTGACCAATGCAGCGATGGTTCGGAAAATGTTACGATAAGGATCAGAAACAACGGAGCAAATACCATTAGTGGCGGTTTAACTGCAAAGTATTCCATAAACGGCAGCACACCTGCTGCCGAACCGGTTACTAATTCAATTTTGCCGGGCGATACCCTTACCTTTACTTTTTCAACTCCTTTTGCTGCCGGTTTAACAAGTGCAAATCAGGATTCTGTGTACAATATAAAATCCTATATTGAATTGACCGGAGATAATTATTATGTGAATGACACAATTAAAGACACGGTTACTTTAAATTATATTCCCCTTTTGCCCGTAGTTTCCAATATTACGATACCTTATGGAACAAGCGGCACCCTGACAGCTTCGGCTGCCGATTCGGTTTATTGGTTTGATGTTCCGACCGGCGGGACAGAAATAGCGACAGGCTCCTCGTATACAACCCCCATACTGTTTGGAACTACGGTTTATTATGTGGAAGCCAGGGCAGGAACTGCCACTCAGTATGTAGGGCCTTATGATTATTCAATAGGCACATCAAGTACTTATGTCAACACGACTTATTATTTATATTTTGATGTATTAGAAGCTAATGGAATCACCATTCAAAGCATCGATGTATTCCCTTCAACAGCTCCGGGGGCAGCTTATAGCATACAACTGCTTAACAGCAGCGGCGTTGTGCTTCAGACGTACAACGGGGTTACCACAGTAGCGGCAGGACAAAGAGAAACAGCGCCTGTCAATTTTTCAGTTCCCTTTGGAACAGATTATCGTGTGAAGTTTGGAGTAAGCGGGGGATTTTACAGAAATACAACAGGAGCGACTTATCCTTACGTTATACCTAATGTGATTTCCATTGACGGGAACAGTTTCTCTGGCTATCCTCAATATTATTATTTCTTTTATAATTGGAAAATTGGCGGAGGCAACCTCTGTGCAAGTGCCCGAGTGCCAGATACGGTCTTTGTAACCGGCATTCCTGCCTGCGATGTAAGTGTGGAGACAATTTATACTCCCAATACCGGTATCGAACTTACCAACAGCGAACCTGTTACGGTACGTGTGAAAAATTATGGTACAAGCCCGGCGTTAAATGTTCCCATCCACTATGTAATCAATGGCGGCACTGTGGTAAATGATGTCATTCCGGGACCAATAGCCACGAACGACACCGTTTTATTCACTTTTGCCACTCCGGCCAACCTCTCTGCATTTGCCACCTATAATTTAACTGTTTACACTAATCTGTCCTGCGATGCCACATTGGTAAACGATACAGTACATAAAACAGTGATAAATAACCCTCTTGTTTATTGTACTTCCAACGCTACATCAACAAGTGATTGTGATATCAGTAACGTTACCGTCAGCAATCTTAATAATGGAATTGCTTTGCCGGTTTATTCCAATCCGACTTGTACCGCGACATACAGTAATTTTACCTCTCTGCCGCCTGCATTACTTATGGCCGGAATGAGTTATCCTATTTCAGTTTCTCAGTGTAATACAAGTACGACTTTCTGGGTATCCATGGTAAATGTATATCTTGATTATAACAGAAACGGCGTATTTGATCTGCCCGGCGAAAAAGTATTTTCTGCGCCTACCTCCTCAACTGCAACCACCGTCAGTGGATCATTTACGATCCCTACAAGCGGTATTGTGACCAATCTTCCAACGAGAATGCGTGTCGTTCTTGATGAAAGTGATGTAGCTCCTGCTTGCGGTACATATTCCTGGGGCGAAACCGAAGATTATTCAGTTATTCTTTTACCCCAGATACCTCATGATGCAGGAGTTACCGCATTTATCCAGCCGGCGGCACTTCTGGATGAAGGTGTTTCCGCACCTGTACAGGTAACCGTGAAGAACTTCGGATTGGATCCTATCACTAATGCTTCAAACATGTTAGTGGCTTATTCCTATAACGGAGGCGCTGCACAGTCAATTACCTGGACCGGTGGTACTATTGCACCCTTAGCAACGGATACAGTTACCCTGCCGAATATTACCGTACTTACCAATGATCGTTCATTATGTGCATGGACGGTTCTTGCCGGTGATTCAAATACTATGAATGATACTACCTGTATGACATTACATGGGAATCCGCAAATTGATGCCGGAATCATTGCATTTGTTCAGCCGGGCGCCTCACTTAACCAGGGTGCAAATGCGACAGTACAGGTTACCCTGAAAAATTTTGGTGTGGATACCTTAACTTCCATGAACCTAGTTTATACATTGAATGGTGTGATTCAGGCAACACAAGCATGGACAGGCACCTTGTTGCCAAATGCAAGCACCAACGTTACGTTTACCCAAACCTTTGTAGTGCCGATGGCTGCATTCTCAATTTGTGCATACTCATCCATAGTAGCGGATGCAAATCATGCTAACGATACGTTATGTATGAGCGCCTATGGTGTATTTACAAGCACTTTGCCGTACTATGATAACTTTGACGGGGCAACCATAAATTGGTTGGCAGGCCCGGTCAGCAGCGGATCGGTCTGGGAACTCGGAACGCCTAATTTTGGCACTACCAACAGCGCCCACAGTGCGCCAAATGCATGGGACGTGAATTTGACAACAGCCTATACCAATAGTGCCACTACTTATTTATACACTCAGAACTTTGACTTTTCGACGGCTGTCAATGCCCGAATGAAGTTCTGGCTGAACTATAATGTTCAGGCAACTTACGATGGTTTAAGACTGGAATATACCACAGATGGCGGTACCACCTGGAATACCCTTGGTGTTTTGAATGATGTAAACGGGGTTAACTGGTATAATTCCGCATCTATTACCGCTAGTGGTTTACCAGGTTGGACCAACACTTCTTCGGGATGGAAACAAAGTGAATACAAACTGAATATCCTGAACAATGTTCCACTTGTGCGGTTCCGCTTTGTATTTAACAGTAATGCCTCCACTGTTGCAAGTGGTGCATCTGTTGATGACTTCTCAATTACCATTCCGGCTCCACTGGATGCAGGGGTTGAAGTTATTCACAAGCCGGTAGTGCAGACTCCTGGCGGTGCACTGACTAATGTAAAGGTACGTATCAGGAATTTCGGAAGCGATACCTTAACGAGTATACCTGTTTCATACAGGGTAGGATTGACCGGAATACCTGTAGTGCAAACATGGACAGGAACCTTATATCCGGATGATACCGCCACAGTAAATTTCACATCAGCATTAACACCACCAACAGGAATATTCGATCTGTATTCCTATACGGGATTGGCTGCTGATGGCGATCACCTCAATGATACAGCTAAAAATTGCATAACAGGCGTACCTACATACCCTGTTCCTTACAGCGATAACTTTGAAGGCCTTGTTACCTGGTTTAGCCCCGGAACCTTATGGGAATATGGTGTTCCGGCAGCAACTGTGATCAATTCAGCTTACAGCCCAACGCATGCCTGGGTAACTAACCTCGATGGAGACTATACAGACCTGGCAACAGAATACCTGTATACGCCATTATTTATGTTTACCGGTGTGGACAGCGCTTATCTCGAATTCCGCCATTGGTATGAAGCCGAATTATCCTGGGACGGTGGCACTGTTGAATATTCAATCGGTGGCGGCACATGGACGGTTCTGGGGACAACATCAGATGTTAATGGCCTGAACTGGTACAATTCCACGGTATCTACCATGCCAAGCTGGTCGGGAAGTTCCGGCGGGTACGTATATTCCAAATACCGCCTGGCATCTATCCCAGCTATAGTAAATGCAGTTTTGCCTGTTCAGTTCCGATTTAAATTCCACTCCGATGGCGGAGGAACAGACGAGGGCTGGGCAATTGACAATTTTGCCATTACTGCTCCTCAGATACCGATTGATGCTGGCGTTTCTGCGATATTGTTGCCGAATGCCGCCACACAAACCGGCAGCCAGGTGACGGTACAGGTAACGATCAAAAACTACGGAACCAACAGTTTGTCTTCAATACCTGTGAGGTATGTCATTAACGGCGGCGCTGTAACTTCCGAGACATGGTCGGGTACGCTGGCATCGGGTGCAACGGCCAATTATACCTTTACCGCACCTTATACCTCTCCGGGTTCAACATACGAACTTTGTGCTTTTACCAGGGTAACCGGTGATACCTATACGTTCAACGATACGACATGCGGCTCCTTCAATACTACCGCGGCATCTCACGATGTGGGTGTGGTGGCGATATTAGAGCCTAATGACACGACCACATACAACCAGGCTGATTCCGTAAAGGTGTTAATAAAGAATTTTGGTACAAGCGCTGAAACATTAATACCTGTGGTATATTTGAGGAATTCAGTGCAGATCGGCGCAGGAAGCTGGTCGGGTGTGCTGAATGGAGGCGCTACGGTACTTTATACTTTTGCCGTTCCCAGCATATCCCCGCAGGGAAATTATGTTCTTTGTGCCAAAACCATGCTGGCCGGCGACAGCGATCCTGCCAACGATGACTCGTGCAGTTATCTGTATGGCATGACAGGAATAGAAACGTATGATCATTCGGGATTTGTATTGTATCAAAATGTTCCTAACCCTGCCGGTAATAATACGAGCATCGTATTTTATGTGCCGGTAAGTGATAAAGTACGTTTTGAATTGTATGATGTACTGGGTAAAGCCATCCGGGTAGAAGATATCGATGCGGTGAAAGGCGAAAACATGATAGAACTGAATGCGGCATCAATGTCAGAAGGCATCTATTTGTATTCGGTTAGCTATAAAGGCCAGAAACGAACCAAACGTATGGTGGTTACCAAATAACCGGCATACACTATAAAACAGAAAAGGCAGCCACCGGCTGCCTTTTCTGTTTTATCATAATTTAAAATCTAATGGAATGGAAACGCATATTTTAAAAAATCAGTTGAAAAATTATGGGAGCATCTTTTTATTAACATATTTTAACTGAAAATTTAAAAATAATAATTTTTTTTTGTTTTTTAAACGTATATTTGCCATATTGTTATTTGAACTAAAAATCAAAAAAAATAAGTTATGAAAAAATTATTATTCTTACTTATGTTGCTATTAGCAACAACATTATCAAATGCGCAAACGACCATTTTTTTCGAAGACTTTGATCCGCCAAGCGGAGCAGATCTTGTAACTCCCAGCGGGGCTTCGAATTTTGCCATTAATACAAGGCTGCATTATTCGGGAACCCAGTGCGACTCGCTCAAGGCGCCGCTCAATGGTATTTCTTACCTGACCACCCAGTCCTTCAGTACAATGGGTTCGACTAACGTGATGTTGAAGTTTGCACATATTTGCAAAGTGGAAATTTTTGATACGGCAAAAGTTGAAATATCTGTAAACGGAGGCGCCTGGATAAAACTGACCACCCAATACGTCAATCCCGGCAATTCACAGTTTCTTAATCAGACTTACCGGTTCTGTGCTGCCACCTACCCGGTGGATTGGTGGGCCACTAACGATACCATTAAGCCACAACAGAGCTGGTGGAAATATGAAACCTTTGATATCTCGGCTCTTGCTGCAAACAGCAGTAATGTAAGGGTGCGCTTTACGTTGCGCGGAAATGTCAGCAATGATGTTTGCAGTGGTTGGTATCTTGATGACATTTTGGTTATCGGCGGCACCTCAGAATTATTGCCACCAAAGATTACCATGAAAACTCCGATTATTCAGGATACTGTTTACAATACGGGGCCATTCAATATTTTTGCTTACATAAGAGATGCTTCAGGTATTGATACAGCCTATATTGTATATCAGTTGAATAATGGCGCAAACCAGTATGTTCCTATGACCTGGGTTTCCGACAGTACTTATACGGGAACGATTCCAAGTTATACTTATAATAACAGGATTGATTACCATATATATGCTGCTGATAATTCTTCTACGCATAATTTTGCGAATGGGCCGAACCAGTGGTTTTATATCAAACATGGGCCCAATACGGTTCAGATTGGAACAGGCACCTCGACACAAACATATCCGTTTTATATGAATTGGGGATATACAAGAAGTGCTTCCATATATCAGAGTTCTGAAATAAATGCTAATGGCCAGATACTTTCTCTTGAATGGTATGTTTCCACAGCGGCGGCAACAAACTGTCCGATAAAAATTTATCTGAAAACAACAACTTCGTCAACTTTTGCTTCCGGATCTACATGGGCAAGTCTTATTTCGGGGGCAACATTAGTTTATGATAATACAAACAGTTTCTCTACTGTAGGGTGGAAATTGATCACATTGACAACACCATTCAACTATACATCAGGAAACCTGATGGTGCTGTGTGAGGCGAATTACGGAGGAACCGGAATTTCAACATATCCTTCTTTTCAATATACCTCGACTACTCCAAACTATACACATCAGTACCTGTATGCTGATAACACCCCCCCTACAGGAACTGCAACAACAAGTTATAACAGGCCCAATATTAAGATATCATTTCCTCCCAATAATAATACTCAGGATGCCGGCGTAAGTCAGATTGTGGCACCTACCGGAGTTATTCTGGCAGGGGTAAACTCTCCGGTAACCATCAGTATAAAAAATTATGCAATTGACTCATTGAAAAAGGCGACCATTGCATGGAAACTGGATGGTGTGCTGCAAACCCCTTCTTATACATGGAACGGCGTGCTTTTGCAGGATATGATCTCTTCAAATTTCAGCATTGGCAACGTTAATGTTGCTCCCGGCGCGCATACAATAAAAGTATGGACAGAATTACCCAACGACAGCACAGACCAGAATAATACTAATGATACGATTACCGCATCATTCTACGCCTGCACATCCATCCTTAACGGGCCTTATACCATTGGACCTTCAGGTGCGGATTTTCCAACCTTTACAGCCGCCCTTGCGGCAATGCTGAATTGCGGGATCAGCGGTCCGGTTACCTTCAACGTTCAATCGGGAATATATACCGAACAGCTAACTATTCCTGAAATACCCGGCACTTCGGCCACCAACACCATTACATTCCAGTCATTGACCGGTGTTAATACGGATGTTACCCTTCGTTACACCACAGATGCTACCAATAATTTTGTGGTAAAGCTTAACGGCGCCGATCATTTCAGATTTAAAAACATGACATTGTTAAGTACGGCAACAACAGCATATTGCCGGGTGATAGAAATGACAGGCAACGCCGTGGACAACCAGTTTGAGGGAAATAATATTACAGGAATTGTCGCTACAGCCCTATCTACAAATACGGCATTGGTATATTCCGCCAGCGGAACTACCTCCCTTGATTCATTGGCCGTTTTTAATAATAATACGTTTACCAATGGCTCATACGGCGTGTATTTATACGGAGCCAGTACTTCGGTCCTTGAGAATAAAACAACTATTACCAATAATACGTTCAATAATCAGTATGGCCGGGCTATTCATTTATATTATCAAAGCGCTTCAACGATAAGAGGCAATATTATTAACGGACATGCAACCAATACATCCTATTACGGAATATATGCCGGTTATTGCGATAACGACCTTAAGATTTTAAAGAACAAAATCATTGTTCCGGTAGGTACATATGGTATTTATTTGTATTATTGTGACGGTACTACGATCAAAAAAGGCTTAATTGCCAATAATTTTGTCCAGATAGGCGGCACTATTGCAACTTACGGTATATATGCCAGCTATTCTACTTTTCAGGAATTTTATTTTAACAGTGTAAACATTACATCGACAAACACGACAGCAAGTGCCTTTTATATAGCTTCTGGTTGTGCTCCAATAGTTTTGAAAAACAACATTCTTGCGAACAACGGAGGTGGCTATTCAATTTATTCTGCACTAACAACAGGCGTTACATCAGATTATAATGATCTGTATACAACAGGTACTACTCTTGGATACTGGTCTGCTGCCACTTCAAACCTTGCTGCATGGCAGACAGCGTCTTCACAGGATGCTAACTCTGTTTCAGTCAATCCGCAGTTTGTTTCTACAACCAACCTTCATACATTTAGTCCTGCTGTCAATAGCCATGCAACTCCAATTACCGGTATTACAGATGATATTGACGGAGATGCCAGAGATGCTTCCACTCCCGATATCGGCGCCGATGAACTCGCGCCATTTGCAGATGACCTTGGTATTATGAGCGTGATTGCACCGCTACCGGTTTCCTGCGGCCTCGGAGCTAATGAAAGTATAACGATACGTATAAAGAACTATGGTTTAAACACTATTACGACTGCGGATGTTTATTACAAGCTGAACAACGGCACACCTGTTCAGGGAGTATTTTCAGGAAGCCTGGCCGCCGACTCCTCAATCAACTTCACCTTCCCATCTACAGTTAACCTTTCTGCCATTGGCGCTTACAATTTTAAATTTTATGTTGCCATGGCCGGCGATATGTTCCTGATGAATGACACCCTTTCGAACTATTCTGTTGCCAACGGCTGGGATTTTTATACTTCCGAATATAACATGGGCTTTGAACCGGCCAATGATATGAGCAGTTGGTCCATAGTTAATTCTGACTTAGGCGCCTATAAATGGGTGATGCCCTATACAAGTGGTACCTATGCACATTCCGGAACTAATTCTGCACAATTCTTAAATAATACGACTAATACCGGAGAGGACTGGTTGTTTTCAAGATGTTTCAATCTGGAAGCCGGTAAAACATATTCTTTGAGCTTCTGGTACCGGGCTGATATTGCCACTACTCCACAGACGATCACGCTGAAATATGGTAATGCACCAACCAGCGCGGCGATGACCACTACCATTACCACTCTCACGGGTTTTACAAATATTGTCTATCAGAAATCGACAAGTCAGTTTACGGCTCCTGCTAACGGCGTATATTATTTCGGTTGGTCCGGTACTGTTGGTGTAACCAATAATGCATATATTGACGACATCAATCTTAAGCTATTGCCCAACCAGGAAGCCGCTGTGGTTTCAATGTCTTCACCTGTGGAAGGTTGTGGCCTCGGAAATGAAACTGTTACCATGCAAATTTATAATCCGGGAGGCCAGTTGATAAACGGGAACCTGACAGCATATTACAAGATTCTTGGTGGCGGCTCTACAGTAACACAAGCCGTCACACAGCAGATCCCGGTGGGAGATACGATTGATTTTACTTTTACCACACCTGCCAATTTGTATACTTCAAATGTTGATTCTACATTCAGTATCAAGGCATGGGTTGTCCTGACAGGCGATCCAATACAGGTAAATGATACTATTATCTATGACGTTCTTTCGAAGTTTGTACCTTCTGATCCGATCGTTGTCAGTGATACTGTTGGTTTTGGAGGAATAGCTACCTTGTCGGCAAGTTCAACAGGGCCTCTTTATTGGTATTCTGTTCCAACCGGTGGATCACCAATTGGAACGGGCCCCACTTTTACGACTCCGAATCTCAACGTAACCACTCCATATTATGTACAAGCCTCGTCCGGTATGGCAGGGGATTCATTAAGTACTATTTTTACAGGAGGTAACGGTTGCAACAATGGAAATATGTTTGACCTACAGCCCCTGTCAACAAGTTTAACCATTACAGGTTTTAGTATTAGCCCGTATACGACAGGTGCACTTCCTGTTAGTGTTTATTATAAAACAGGTACTTATGTTGGATCTGAGACAACTGCTGCAAACTGGACTCTGTTAGGGACATATAACCTGACCAGTCCCGGAGCCGGTATTCAAACATATCTTGATGTTACTGACTTTACCATTCCTGCTGGGCAGCCAACAGGAATTTATCTCGACTATAATGCCTCCTATACGACAATGAGCACCATTACAACCTATAGCAGCGCTGAACTGCAATTAACAGCAGGAGCAGGGCTGTGCAGCGCTTTTGGTGGTGTGAATACGCCAAGAGTTTTCAATGGGAAAGTATATTATGGAACAGGAGGGTGTGTAAGTGCACGTGTGTCCGATACAGCTTATGTCATGTTATTTCCTTATGATGCTGATGCCGTTTCAATAACCGAACCTGTTAATGGATGCAGCGGTAGCCCTGAACACGTAAGCATGAGGATCAGAAACAACGGATCCAATACCATAAGTGGCGGATTGATAGCAAAATATTCTATTAATGGCAACACTCCTGTTGCCGAACCTGTTACAAATTCAATTTTACCTGGCGACACACTTGATTTTACATTTGCTACTACCTTTAGCGCAGGATTAACATTTACGAATCCCGATTCCGTTTACAATATTGTGGCTTATACGGAATTAACCGGCGACAATTACCATGACAATGACACAGCGTTTACTTCGGTAACTTTAGCCTATGTGCCGCCTGCGCCAATATTAATTAGTGATACAATACCGTATGGTGGCATTGCAACCTTGCATGGTATATCTTCCGATTCCATTTTCTGGTATGATGTTCCTGCAGGCGGACTACCCTTAGCCATAGGTTCTAATTTTAACACACCGAACTTGTTTGTTACTACTGTGTATTATGCAGAAGCAAGGGCCTCAGGAGCAACAACCACCTGGACTTTTGACACCGGCCTTGACGGATGGATAGCAAGTTCACCCTGCAGTTCGCCTGTTACCTGGGCCTGGTCATCCGATGGTGGAAACGGTACTGTTTTTGCCGTTGACCATACCACTAATTCCTCACAGTTGCTTATTTCTCCGGCAGTTAACGTGAATGGTGCATCTACCATGGATCTTAGCTATACACACCGTTATGCCACAGAAGCAGGCTGGGACCATGGATTTGTTGCCTATCGCCTGGATGGCGGCTCCTGGGTACAATTTGTACCTACGGTGGGATCTTATAATACTAGTGACAGTCAATACGGTGAACCCCTATGGAATTCATGCAGTTCTTCTCCCAACATGCCATTATATGATGGAACATTGGCCTATGCAACACACAGCGGCCCAATCAATACGGCAGGTGCCAACCTTTTGGAAATTGCATTTGTATTTACAACCGACGCTTCGGGTGGAGTTGATGGCTGGTATCTTGATGAAGTTACCGTTGACGGAGGTGTTGGTGGCTGTGCTAGCGCCCGTGTTCCTGATACTGCTTATGTGGTATTAATGCCTTATGAGGCGTCTGTGGTTTCTATGCCAGCGCCTGTAAATCAGTGTACCGACGGTTCTGAAAATGTCACGATTAGGATCAGAAATAACGGATCCAATACTATTAATGGCGGTTTAACGGCAAAATATTCAGTAAATGGCAGCGCTCCGGTAGCGGAACCTGTTACGAATACTATTTTACCTGGCGATACCCTTACTTTTACTTTTGCAACACCTTTTACAACCGTTTTAACATCAGTCAATCAGGATACTGTTTGCAATATTATGTCATATATTGAATTGACCGGTGATGCCTATAGTTTAAATGATACTCTTATGAAATCGGTTACCTTAATATATACACCGCCTTCACCCGTTTTGACCAATATTACGATACCTTATGGAACAAGCGGATTATTGCAGGGAATAGCTGCCGATTCAATTTATTGGTATGATATGGCTACCGGCGGAACACTGCTAGGTGTCGGATCCAATTTTACCACCCCGATTTTATACGGTACTACAGTCTATTATGCAGAGACAAGGACGACGGGTGCAACAACAAACTGGAACTTTGACAGCAATCTCCAGGGATGGACTGTTCAGAATCCATGTTCTTCTGCAAGTAGTTGGGCGTGGGATGCTGATGGCGGTAATGGGGCATTATTTGCTGTTGATCCCAGCTCGAATTCATCGCAATTAATAGTATCTCCTGCTGTCTCAGTGGGAGGCACTCCGAGTGTTACGCTAAGCTATGATCATCATTACGCCACAGAAAGTTGTTGTGACGAAGGATATGTGGCCTACAGAATCGACGGTGGCGCATGGACACAATTCATTCCGTCAGTGAATGCCTATTTGGGATCGCACAACATTGACAACGATCCTTTAAACAATTGTGTTTCCTCCACCAAAGATTGTTACTATGGCACACAGGCGACCATGATTACTAGTTCTGGTACAATTAACACAACCGGAGCAACAAATATCGAATTGGCCTTTGTATTTACCTCTGACGGATCAGTAGCAGGTACGGGCTGGTATATCAATGCTGTTGAACTGGAAGGTGGCACAGGTGCCTGCCCCAGTGATCGTCTTCCTGATACTGTTTTTGTAACGGGTGTTCCTGCCTGTGATGTGAATGTTGAAGCAATCCTTAGTCCCACTAGCGGAATCGAACTTACCAACAGCGAACCCATTACTGTGCGTGTAAAGAATTATGGTACAAGCCCAGCAGTAAATGTTCCGATCCATTATGTGATCAATGGCGGCACAGTTATTAATGATGTTGTTCCGGGGCCGATAGCTACGAACGACATGGCCTTATTCACTTTCGCCACTCCTGCCGACCTGTCAGCTTTTACCACCTATAATTTAACTGTTTATACTAATTTGTCCTGCGATGCCACATTGGTAAATGATACTGCTTATGAAACCATTGTAAACAACCCGCTGACATATTGTACCTCGATCCCATCATATACCTCTGATGAGGAAATTTTCAGCGTGACGGTTAATGGAGCTACAAACGCCTACGATTGCTCAACAGTTGCCCCGGGGCCTGGCTCAATCCTTAACAGGTATTCTAATTTTATGACACTGCCTCCGTTAACAACAGTAGCACAGGGAGCCACCTATTCATTTACCATTCTTGAAGATGAATGTGACGGTCCAACTTATTATTCAAACGGATGTGCGATCTGGATTGACTATAACCACGACGGTGATTTTACCGATGCCGGCGAGCAAGTATATGTTGAAAACACCACAACAGTGGGCCCCAGAACAATCACTGGTACTTTTACTGTTCCTGTAGGAGGTTTTAGCGGAGTTACCGGAATGCGTATTATCGTTGCCGAAAGTAATTCGGGTGCCAGTCTGCAACCTTGTATGACATATTATTATGGAGAAACAGAAGATTACCGCATCCGCATTTTGCCGCAGATTCCTCACGATGCCGGGGTAACAGCGATTGTACAGCCCACCAGTCCTCAAAACGAAGGTGTATCTGCTCCGGTACAGGTGACCGTCAGGAATTTTGGAACAGATCCCATAACGAATGCTTCAAACATGTTAGTTGCTTATTCATATAACGGAGGAGCACCACAGTCCATTACATGGGCCGGAGGTACTATTGCCCCCTTAGCAACAGCTAATGTTACCCTGCCAAATATTACTGTACTTCCCAATGATCTATCATTATGTGCATGGACGGTTCTTGCCGGTGATTCCAATACGTTTAACGATACTACTTGTATGACATTACATGGAAATCCGCAAATTGATGCCGGAATCATTGCATTTGTTCAGCCGGGCGCCTCACTTAACCAGGGTGCAAATGCGACAGTACAGGTTACCCTGAAAAATTTTGGTGTGGATACCTTAACTTCCATGAACCTGGTTTATACATTGAATGGTGTGATACAGGCAACTCAACCATGGACAGGCACCTTGTTGCCAAATGCAAGCACCAACGTTACGTTTACCCAAACCTTTGTAGTACCAATGGCTGCATTCTCAATTTGTGCATACTCATCCTTAGCAACGGATGCAAATCATGCTAACGATACGTTATGTATGAGCGCTTATGGTGTATTTACAAGCACTTTGCCTTACTATGATAACTTTGACGGGGCAACTATAAATTGGTTAGCAGGCCCGGTCAGCAACGGATCGCTTTGGGAACTCGGAACGCCTAATTATGGCACTACCAATAGCGCCCACAGTGCGCCAAAAGCATGGGACGTCAATTTGACAACAGCCTATACCAATAGTGCTACTACTTATTTGTATACTCAGAACTTTGACTTTTCAACGGCGGTCAATGCCCGGATGAAATTCTGGCTGAACTATAATGTTGAGGCTACTTATGATGGTTTAAGACTGGAATATACCACAAATGGCGGTACCACCTGGAATACCCTGGGTGTTTTGAATGATGTAAACGGGGTTAACTGGTATAATTCCGCATCTATTACCGCTAGCGGTTTACCAGGCTGGACCAACACTTCTTCGGGATGGAAACAAAGTGAATATAAACTGAATATCCTGAACAATGTTCCACTTGTGCGGTTCCGCTTTGTATTTAACAGTAATGCCTCCACTGTTGCAAGTGGTGCATCTGTTGATGACTTCTCCATTTCACTTCCGTCTCCACAGGATGCCGGGGTTGAAGTTATTCACAAGCCCGTAGTGCAGACTCCCGGCGGTGCACTGACTAATGTAAAGGTGCGTATCAGGAATTTTGGAAGCGATACCTTAACCAGTATACCTGTTTCATACAGGCTAGGATTAACCGGATTACCTGTGGTGCAAACATGGACAGGAACCTTATATCCGGATGATACCGCCACAGTAAATTTCACATCAGCATTAACACCGCCAACAGGAATATTCGATTTGTATTCCTATACTGGATTGGCTGGTGATGGTGATCTCCTCAATGATACAGCTAAAAATCGTATAACAGGCGTACCTACATACCCTGTTCCTTACAATGATAACTTTGAAGGCCTTGTTACCTGGTTTAGCACGGGAACCTTATGGGAATATGGTGTTCCGGCGGCAACTGTGATCAATTCAGCTTACAGCCCAACGCATGCCTGGGTAACTAACCTCGACGGAGACTATACAGACCTGGCAACAGAATACCTGTATACGCCATTATTTATGTTTACCGGTGTCGACAGTGCTTATCTGGATTTCTACCATTGGTATGAAACAGAGGCTTCCTGGGACGGGTGCAATGTTGAATATTCAATCGGTGGTGGCACGTGGACGGTACTGGGAACAACTTCAGATGTTAATGGTTTGAACTGGTACAATTCTACGGTCTCGAACACGCCAAGCTGGTCGGGAAGTTCAAGCGGGTACATACATTCCAGATACCGCCTGACATCCGTACCTGCTATAGTGAATGCCGTATTGCCGGTACAGTTCCGCTTTAAGTTCCGTTCCGACGGTGGTGGCACCGATGAGGGCTGGGCTATTGATAATTTTGCCATTACCGCGCCTCAGATACCGGACGATGCTGGCGTTTCCGCCATATTGTTACCGAATGCCGCTACACAAACCGGCAGCCAGGTAACGGTACAGGTAACGATCAAAAACTACGGGACCAACAGTTTGTCCTCAATACCTGTGAGGTATGTGATAAACGGAGGCGCTGTAACATCCGAAACATGGTCAGGTACGCTGGCCTCAGGAGCAACGGCCAATTATACATTTACCACACCTTATACCTCTCCGGGTTCCACATATGACCTTTGTGCTTTCACCAAATTGACAGGTGATGTTTATACGTTCAACGATACGACATGCGCATCATTCAATACTACCGCGGCACCTCACGATGTGGGTGTAGTTGCGATAATAGAGCCGTCAGATACGACCACATACAACCAAGCGGATTCTGTGAAGATATTGATAAAGAATTTTGGGACAAGTCCTGAAACATTAATCCCTGTGGTATTTTTGAGGAATTCGGTACAGATCGGTGCAGGAAACTGGACAGGTGTCCTGAATGGCGGCGCTACCGTGGTTTATACCTTTAATACACTAAACGTGTCGCCGCAAGGGAATTATGTACTTTGTGCCAAGACCATGCTTGCCGGCGACAGCGACCCCGCCAACGATGATTCGTGCAGTTATCTGTATGGCATGACAGGAATAGCAACGTATGATTATTCGGGATTTGTATTGTATCAAAATGTTCCTAACCCTGCCGGTAATAATACGAGCATCGTATTTTATGTGCCGGTAAGTGATAAAGTGCGTTTTGAAATGTATGACGTACTGGGTAAGGCCATCCGGGTAGAAGATATCGATGCGGTGAAGGGCGAAAACATGATAGAACTCAATGCGGCATCAATGTCCGAAGGTATCTATTTGTATTCGGTTAGCTATAAAGGCCAGAAACAAACCAAACGTATGGTGGTTAGCAAATAACCAACTTACTTAAAAACAGAAAAGGCAGCCACCGGCTGCCTTTTCTGTTTTATGGGCACTTCTAAAAACTTCAAATACCTTCGTTCGTCTTTGTTCTTCAAATCCTTGCGTCCGGCAGGCTGAGCACAGGAATGTACAGGTAGTACACTGCGTTTTTCAGAACTTCGACTGCCTAGAGCTTTTTTTTTAGAGGCACCCGATTAAGATTATTAGAGATGCCCTTATATTTTTCCTTTATTTTTTCTGGTCAACATCTTTCATCGAAAGCTGTATCCTTTTCCTATCAGCGTCAACGCTCACAACTTTTATTTTAACTTTCTGGTTCAATTTGACTACTTCATTAGGATTTGAAATAAAACGGTTGGCCATCTGGCTGATATGCACCAGCCCGTCCTGGTGAACCCCTATATCGACAAAAGCGCCGAAAGCTGTGATATTGGTAACTATTCCGGGTAATTCCATACCCGGGAGCAAGTCTTTGATGTCATGAACATTCTTGTCAAATTCGAAGAAATCAAATTTTTGCCGCGGATCACGACCGGGCTTTGCCAGTTCCTGCATAATATCATTTAACGTGGGCAGGCCGGCTTTTTCGGTAATAAAATCCTGTAAAATGATTTTCTTTCTGAGATTTTCATCTTTCATCAGTTCCATTATCGTGCAATCGAGTTTTTGCGCCATTTTATTCACGATATCGTAGCTTTCGGGGTGCACGGCACTGCTGTCAAGCGGATTTGCCGCATTGGCGATCCTTAAAAAGCCTGCAGCCTGTTCAAAAGCTTTTTCTCCAAAACGCGGAACTTTTTTTAATCCGTTGCGTGAATCAAAAGAACCGTTTTTATCCCTATACCCGACAATATTTTTTGCCAGTACAGGGCCTACTCCGGAAACATAGGTCAGCAGTTCCTTACTGGCCGTGTTCAGATCGACACCAACGGAATTGACGCAGCTTACCACGACATCTTCGAGGCTTTTTTGCAAAGCATTCTGGTTTACATCGTGCTGATACTGGCCGACTCCAATTGATTTGGGGTCAATCTTCACCAGCTCTGCCAAAGGATCCATCAACCGGCGCCCTATAGAAACGCTTCCTCTCACGGTTACATCATAATCGGGAAATTCTTCGCGGGCGACCGGAGAGGCCGAATAGACAGAAGCTCCGCTTTCATTGACCACGATTGCAAGTACGTCTTTTTTGAACTGTATCCGCCGGACAAAATTTTCGGTTTCACGGCCTGCGGTGCCGTTGCCAATGGCAATGGCTTCCACTTTATAGGCATCCACCAGGTTTTCGATCTTACTGATTGCCTGTTTTATCTCATTTTGAGGCGGGTGGGGGTAGATAGTTTCGTTATGAAGCAGCCTTCCATTCTTATCAAGCACTACTACTTTGCATCCTGTACGGAAACCCGGGTCGATGGCCAGTATGGTTTTCTGGCCGAGCGGTGGTGCTAACAGCAACTGTTTGAGGTTTCCGGCAAACACCCTGATGGCTTCATTATCCGCACGTTCCTTGGCAAGCTGTCTCATTTCGGTTTCCATGGAAGGCTGTAAAAGCCGTTTGTAAGAATCGGCAATGGTATCTTTTACAAGATCTGCTGCATGGTTTCTGGCTTTTATGATTTGCCGGTCGATGATCTCAAGAGCGTTCTCGACCGGTGGTTCAATCGAAATTTTCAGAAACCCTTCCGCTTCCCCGCGGAACATGGCTAAAACACGGTGGGAGGGTGCTTTTACAAGCGGTTCGTTCATCTCGTAATACATTTCATAGTTGCGACCCTCTATCTCTTTGCCTTTGACAACTTTTGATGTAATTACAGATTCTTTTTCAAATAATATTCTGATCCGTGAACGTACCTGCTGATTCTCGTTGATCCATTCAGCAATAATGTCGCAAGCCCCGGCAATAGCTTCTTCCGTGCTGTGCACTCCTTTTTCTTCATCAACGAATTCAGCAGCTTTTAACTCAATGTCAATAGTGCCCTGCGCCATTATAATGCTTGCAAGAGGCTCCAGGCCTTTCGCTTTTGCTATGGTTGCACGGGTTTTACGTTTTGGCTTGTAGGGCAGGTAAAGGTCTTCCAGTTCGGACATGGTAGCCGCTGCATGTATTGATTTTTCGAGTTCCGGGGTGAGTTTTTCCTGCTCTTTTATGGATTCCAAAATACTTTCACGGCGTTTGTCCAATTCAACCAGTTGAATGTTCCTGTCGCGGATATTGCCGATTTCCACTTCATCCAGCGAGCCGGTAAGCTCTTTGCGGTAACGGGCAATAAAAGGTATGGTGGCGCTGTTGTTCAGCAGGTATATGGTATTTTCTACCTGGCGTGCCTGAAATCCAAGCTCTTTGGCTATTTTCTCAACATGATTCATAAAAAAGTGTTTGTGTTCAAAGATAAAAAAAGAATAATGAAATCAGTCCTGTCCGGGTAAAAAATAAAATGGATATATCCGGGCATTAAAAAAAGAATTATCGCTTTTCAAAATTTATTACTAAGTATCATTAACTTTGTGTCAGTATGATGCACTATGGCTATATACATAAAAATCTGTTTTAATAATTTGCGGGGATGAAGTGTAAACTGTTTCTGACCTTTGACCACGAGCTTCCCCTGGGAGGGGTAAAAACTTCGTATAAAGAAGCATTGTTCGCCCCGACAGATAAGTTGCTGGGACTTGCTGACGAGCTGAAGGTTCCGGTTACCTTGTTTAGCGATGTGCTTGGTGCTTACAGATTTAGTGAATGGGATAAAAATAATTTTTTTTATCCCTATGAAGACCAGTTGCATAAGGCCCTTTGTAATGATCACGATGTGCAGCTTCATTTACACCCTCACTGGCTGACATCTGATTTTGACGGGAGTACTTATATACCTTCAAAAGATTTCAAACTATCTGATTTTAGTACTCATCCCGAATGGAAGATCGCCAAAATTATTGAACATGGGGTCAGATTTCTCACCGAAATATGTTCTGTCCCGCTTAACGATTATAAATGCCTTGCTTTTCGCGCAGGTGGCTATAATATTGAGCCGGGCAGCGCTGAGATTTTAAAGAATCTCCTCAGCCAGGGTATCCTTTTCGACAGTTCCATTTGTAAAAATTACCGTTTTTCGTCGGTCTTATCAGATGTTGATTTTGCAGGTATGCCTAAGGCCCCGAACTGGTTTACCGGAACTGACGGTAATTTCAGAAATGAGGCACATGCCGGTATTCTGGAAGTTCCCATTGCTGGAAAACCTAAAACGATCTTTGAAATTCCCACACGTTTTAAATTGAAGAAATACGCTTTTCAGGCTCCGCCAAATCACGGCTTTCAGATCCATGAGGGGAAACCTGCCGGATTGAAAAACCGGATAGGCCAACTGTTTTCAAGCCGGATGCTGAGCTTTGATAATTATACTTTTTCAGTGGCGTACCTGATGAAAATTTTAGAATACAATCTGCAAAAATACCGCAAGTACGATGAGGTAATGTTGTGCGCCATCGGGCATCCTAAAACCATGGGCGATTATTCCATGCAGATGTTCAGGGATTTTGTAATAAAAGTAAGGGATAAATATCAGGATCAGGTGCAGTTTTATACCTACAGAAAGTTGTATGAGGAACAAAAAAACCATTAAGGGCGATTATTATTGGAAGAATTCCGCTGCTATTTTTTATTAGCAATTTTAACCATTTCGATAAAAAGCTCCTTCCATCCTTTATATTTTCCGGTATTGCAGAATGTCCGGTCGTGCCAGATACTGATCAGTGTCCCGTTCACATTTTTTACTTCATCAACAATAGGCTTAATATGCAGAAAAGCCTCGTCAGGGCTGATCTTCAGATAGTCGTACATGGCTGAATCCATGATGCTGAACGGGAATATTTTCAGGCCGGTAACAGATTCTTTTGTCAGGTCATAAAAATAAAAAGGAGTGCAAATGCCGGCTCTGAATCCCGGGTGTGACTGGTATCCCATGGAATAATCTTCTGTGATGCCTGATTTTATAAGGTTTTGATATGTTGAAGGAAAGGTTATCTTTAAAAAATGCTGACGGCTTTTAGTGATGGACAATTGAGAAACCTCCCTCAAATTCTGTATTTCATTTTTCAATAAGCCGGAATTTACATTTGAATAATATGAAGGATGAAGTCCAATCTGTGCATATTCTTTTATAGAATCTATAAGGGTTTTGTAGGCTTTGCTTTTTGGAGAAACGGCGCTGTCAAAACCGGTTTTTTTTGCAAAGAGAAAAAAATAAATTATCGGAAAGCCGTATTGCTCCTGGATTTTACGATGAAAATCATAATGGTCGAACGGGTCATTTATTTTGCCCGATAAAACATTTATACGCTCTGCTATTTTATGAAAATCAAATTTCAATAATGATTTAACGGCGCCTCCGGCATTTCTGAAGAAACTTTTTCCTTTGTAGCAATATACATTATCAAGGTCGAAAGTGGAAATATATTCATAGTTTACCGCAGGAAAAACAAGATCGGGGAAACGTTCATGCAGCAGTTGTTTGAGTATTCCGGCCCAAATGTTTACCATCGGTTTGTGCAGAAAATTATTTTTATATGAAATGCTTTCCTCAGCCCTGAACCGGTCATGCTTATCGTGCTCAAGGGACAGGTATTCTTCGTAACGGGTAACCAGATAAAAGGATGCGGAAAACAGATCAAACGGCATATCGGAGCGCACTGAAGTTTTGAAGAATATTTTTGTGCCGTTCCATTCGGTAACAGGTAATGTCTTTGACTCTATATTGTTTTCTGTAAGCAGGCCGGCCGGTTCAATAAAAAATTCGTCACCGGTTCTGCCGGAGGAATAATTTAATCTGGGGCCGGGGAAGTTTTGGAATTCTTGTATGTCTGGTGTGATGCTATATTCCACTCCTAAAATGTCTTTAAAAATCAGGTCAAAGGCATAATTAATTCTGGGTGTGATCTGTTGGCTATATACCAGAAGCATTGCTGATCCTCTCGTTTAAGGGGGTGAAACAATGGATTTTTTTCAGAATAATTTTTGTGATATCTTTCAGGAAAAGCGGAAAGCGGAATCTTGCAATGTTCCGGGCCTTATTATGGCGGATATCATTAATAATTATTGAAAAAGTGCTATCATCTAACGGAATTATCCTGAACATGCTTTTATTTATTGTAATATCATTGAAAACGCCATGCTCTTTAAAAATATTTTCCAGGCGATGAAAAACCATTTCGATGCCTGGATATTTTTTATACAAAAAGTATTTCCTGGCTGAGGTGTCGCCCGCTTCATCGGTATATACGATCTTGAAGCTTTTCATGCGGCGGTATTTTACGTGTTCCGTTTCTTCGATGTAATGTGTAAAAGTAAAAGAGCCCCATATGTCAATATCGATGCATAACATTTTTGCTTTATGCTGATGCATGAAGGCAAAGGGTGAATCCGCGCCAAAAGAGCTTTTGTTATTCAGGCTGCAGAGATGTTTTGCATATTTTCCCCATACCATAAAAGAGTGTAATGGATGTTTTGTCCGCATGAAGTCGTTTCGTTCCAATGCCACTACTGACAATGCCCCGCACAGGAACGGTTTCGTTTTTTTGATATTGAATTTATCACCCGATTCAAGCAGAAAATTGTACGCGGGGAATAACAGCGTGCCCTGCGGGCCTAGTTTGTTCCTGATACTGTCAATGAAAACATCCGGATCAAAGCTGCCTTCCGTCCTGATAGCCTGGTAGCTTAATCGTGAAATATCTGATGCTATAACTAAAATATCACCTTGCTGGATATCCAGCTCATCTGCAATCTTCGTGTATGGAATATATTTTTCCACTACTTATTTTTGGGTTATAGACATTCTTTTCTATAATGAATGCTCTCTTTATTATACCCTAGTTTTTCCCAGAAAGAAACAGCATTTTCATTAGTAAATATGACCTGCAATTCAATAGAATGAACCTCTTTGCTGATGAGCCATTCTTCTATGGCCTGTACCAGTATGTTGCCGATACCTTTTTTGCGGATGTCCTGTTTCACGTACGTTTCGGCTATCACACCGGTTTTTATTGATCCCAGGTAGTCCTTGGTAAAACTGAAATAACCATAAATAAAACCAACAACTTCTTCTTCATCAACGGCAACAAAGAGTACATTCATTCTGTTCAGCGTTGGCATGATAGAATTCATCCAAAGTTCTTCGCCGTTTTTTACCAGAGAAATGGCCAGGCCTTTTTGTGAATAATAATCATACATCTCCACAAACAGTTTTTTAACCTGCGGGATCAGTTCCGTATCATTTACAGTGAGGGCTTTTACGATAATGCCATTCATTTTAATTGTTTTGAGATAACATTGATCAATCCTGAAATGTTAGTGAAATCAGGGTTTTGAAAGGCTTCCTCGAAGTCAATTTCGATGTTGAATTTTTTTTCGATCTGCGAAACAAGATTTACAAACGCCAGCGAGTCTAATAATCCTGTTTTAGTCAGGCTGAAATCATCCGGCATTTCGTCCTCCGACAGGCCCACCCTGTTCATTTTGTCGGTTAACTGCGTAATAATAAAACGATATATTTCTTTTTCTTTTGTTTCCATCACTGACTGAGTGTTTCGTATTTTTTTATCAGTTTGTTCCTGTCAATTTTACCATTATTGTTCAAGGGTATTTCATCAATGAAAATGATCTTTTCGGGCAGCATATAGTGCGGTAAAATTTCTTTGCAATGATTCAGTACGTCCGCTTCTTTTTTTTCATTTCCTTTGTCGGGAGCACTGATAAATGATACTAATATGTTCGTCCCGCTGGCCTGATCCGGTAAGGCGACCGTTGCAACAACTGCCGTATTTAAAAAGCTGCTGATGGCATGATCTATCTCAAGTAAATTGACGCGGTAGCCTTTTATTTTTACTTCGCTGTCGGCTCTTCCGAAAAAATAAAGGCAATCATTTTCATCGGCCATCACCCGGTCGCCTGTTCTGTACCAACTGTTTTCGGAATGGTTGGGGATTTTTATAAAAGATCTTTTATCGTTTTCGGGACTGTGATAATAGCCGCGGCATACCTGTGATCCGCTCAGGCAAAGTTCACCGATCGTGCCTTTTTCCACAGGCTCAAAATTATCATCTACGATGCAGTATTTTTGGGTTTCAAACACTTTGCCCAAAGGGACAATACCATTAATGCAATTATTTTCCTGTGTGTTTTTGTTCCATTGGTAATGGGCAATAGCCACAGTGGTCTCGGTAGGCCCGTAAAGGTTAATCACGACAGAGCCCGGAGCTGCCGCCTGCCATATTTCAGCTGTTGATGCAGGTAAGGCTTCTCCGCAAAACATACTGTATCTGAGCGAAGGAAACGCGTTGGGTTTAAGCAACCTCATTTTTGAAAACAACAGCGAAGCGGAAGGAACAAAAAGCCAGACAGTGAGTTTTTTTTCTTTTATAAATCGCGGGATTGCCGCAAGGGTGTTGTCTTTGGGCGCACACAGACATCCACCGGCCTTCCAGCATAAGAATATATCCTGAACGCTCAAATCAAAAGTCAGGTCAGATACCTGGTAGAATTTGTCGGACTCATTGAAATCATAGCGGCTGGAAATATAATCTATGTAAGAAACAACATTACCGTTGGATATGGGCACAGCCTTGGGCTTTCCGGTACTTCCGGAGGTGAACAGCATATAGGCAGGTGTGCCGGCATTGGAATCAACAGGAATATTTGATCCTTTAAATGAATTTAGTTCTTCAAAACCAATAAATCTATGCTGGGGATATTTATTCTTGAAGTCAGCAAAATCATTGGTTTCAGGAAAAATGGCTGTGATATTTTTATTGACCTTTGAAATCAACAACTTGAAATGATCATAACATTCCGGCCCGACAATAAAAGTATCTATGGACGAAAAATCAACCATATAATATGTCCGGTCAACAGGAAATTTATGATTTAGCGGGACATAGGCTTTACCGGCCATAAGGGTTCCCAGTATGCCTGAATAGGCCGCCAGGCTTCTGTCGGCGAGTATGGCAATAAAGGGCTGTGAAGATTTGGTATTTGTTAAGATGCAGGCAGCTATCTTTTCGGAACGTACTTTTAATTCCCCGTAGGTAGTTACGGTATCTTTGATATCAAGAGCATTATGATCTTTGAATTTATTGGCCGAATCAATAAATCCATGAATAAGTAGCTTGTCTTTCTTGTCAGTTGTCAATTTGTTTGCGACTTTTGTGAACTACAGAAATTTTTTCATCAATCCGATCAGGTCAACCACGCGGCTCGAATACCCGTATTCATTATCGTACCAGCCGATGATCTGAACGAAATTATCTTTCAGGACTTTAGTAGGGCGGCTGTCAAAAATGGCTGAATGCGGATTGCCGATGATATCACTTGAAACAATGGGGTCGGAGGTGTATTCCACGATTCCCCTGAAATCTTTTTCTGATGCCAGCCGAAATACACGGTTGACTTCATCCACACTTGTGTTTTTTGTGACAACAGCCGTGAATTCTATCAGCGAGCCATCGTCAACAGGGACACGGGTGGCTATGCCGTCGAAACAATCCGTAAGAAAAGGCATTAATCCTTTTATGACGGGGACCGCAGTTGAAGTTGTCGGAATAATGTTCGTGAGTGCCGTGCGTGAACGCCGGAGGTCGGGATGCGGGGCATCGATCAGGCGCTGGTTGTTGGTTGCCGGATGCACAGTATTCATAAAGACCTTTTCGATGCCGAAATTCTCATGCAGAATTTTTAGCAAAGGAGCAGCACAGTTGGCGGTACACGATGCATTTGAAATTATCTGATCGTCCTTCGTCAGCGTGTTTTCATTGATCCCGATGATGATGGTTTTATCGAGGGTGCCTTTCGGCGGGCATGTAAGAATTACCTTTCTTGCTCCCGAACTCAAATGCTGTGATAATTGTTCGCGTGTCGTAAACAAACCGGAGGCTTCAATGACAATATCTGCACCGTGCATTGTCCGCGGAATATCTGCCGGTATTCGTTCATGATAAACAGATATCGGCTTATTATTGATGATAAGTTGGTTGTCCGAAATCTCTATGGAGCCTGAAAATCTTCCGTGAGCAGAATCATATTTCAGGAGGTGGGCAAGCGTCTCAATAGGAGCAGGGTCGTTGATGCCGACAATTTCCATATCAGGTTTTTCCTGAAGTATCCTGAAAACAAGCTTCCCGATCCTTCCAAAACCGTTGATCCCAATTTTTACTGGCATGGCGTGATGACTAATTATTTGAACAAACTTTTACCGGGATAGAATCCGAATTTATAAATCAAAAAATCAAAACTGCTTTAACATCAGTGATGAACATTTTCCATTGCTTTAGGGTCGTGCTTGTGCTTGAATAAAACAGCAAACAAAACGGCAACAACCAAAGCGTATGCAGCAAAGGCGAACCATATTTCGGGCCAGTCTTTATTTACGCCGTCAGACATAAAATATTTTTCTATGATAATTCCGCTTAACAGGCTGCCTGCCACAGCGCCGAAACCATTGGTCATCATCATGAAAAGCCCCTGTGCACTTGCTCTTATATTTGGCTCGCTTTGAGTTTCCACATAAATTGAACCTGAGATGTTGAAAAAGTCAAAGGCCATACCGTATATAATACAAGAAAGTATGATCATCCACAGTCCGGTTTCAGGGTTGCCCAGGCCGAAAAGTCCGAAGCGAAGCACCCACGCGATCATACTCATCAGCATAACTTTTTTGATGCCAAACTTCCTGAGGAAAAAAGGAATGGCAAGAATAAAGAGAGTTTCAGAGATTTGTGATATAGACATGATGATCTCTGAGTACTTTACGGCGAAGGAATCTTTATATAAAGGATCTTTTGCAAAGTCGGTGATGAACGTGTCGCCGTAGGCATTCGTAAGCTGTAAGGCGGCTCCCAGTAACATGGAGAAAAGGAAAAACAAGGCCATTTTATAACTCTTGAATAGTTTAAAAGCATTTAATCCGAGGGCGCTGGCAAAAGTTTTTTGATGGCCTCCTCCCAATGGCGGGCATTTAGGCATGGTAAATGAATATATTCCCAAAACCAATGCTGCCGCAGAAGCAAGATAAAACTGATTGGGGGTGTCACCCCATTTTAATATATTAATAATCCATAATGCGACAATAAAGCCGATAGTTCCGAAAACACGGATTGGCGGGTAGTCTTTAATAATATCCATTTTTGCTTTTTTCATGGATGAATAACAGACTGTTATCCCGAGTGCCAGCGTGGGCATGTAAAAAATCATATTCAGAAGTATGACCCAAAAAAATGTTGTAGGGCTTGTAATATTGGGTAAGATAAAAAGTATGATAGCCCCGCAAATGTGAAAGGCTCCATATAGTTTTTCTGCATTGATCCAGCGGTCGGCAATGATTCCGGCGATTGCGGGCATAAAAAGAGACGCAATACCCATGGTAGAGAAAATGATCCCAAAATTTGAACTTGACCATCCTTTATAATCAAACCAGAATCTTCCTATCGATATCAGCCATGAGCCCCAGATAAAGAACTGTAAAAAGTTCATCGCAATTAAGCGTTGTTTTAAGTACATAATAGTTGTGTTTTAAAGTTAGTATGAATTTATTTTCGTTTTTTTATTTCATCGCGGATCCTTGAAGCGCGCTCGTATTCTTCGTTGGAGATGGCTTCATCCAGCAGGTCCTGTAATTCTTTTAAGGTATATTTTTCAAATTCAGAAATTGGTTGATCGTCCGGAAAATCTTTTTTCGTTGGTTTTGCTGCTTCGGGGGTTTCTTCCTGTTCATCTTTTATTTCATCCTCTTCGGCTTCAAGATTGTGGGCAGCCTCCATCACAGGCCCGTATGCATAAATCGGACAATCGAACCTAAGGGCCAGCGCAATGGCATCCGAAGTGCGTGAATCGATTTCCATCTCCTTATTGTCATTTTGACAAATGAGTTTTGAGTAGAAAACACCTTCGGCTAATTTTGAGATAATCACTTCAAGAATCCTTATATTAAAAGAATCAGAAAAGGATTTAAAAAGATCGTGGGTAAGCGGGCGGGGTGGTTTTATGTTTTCGAGGGCGATAGCGATCGATTGTGCTTCACTATAGCCGATGAGTATAGGTAAACGCCTCTTCCCGATAACATCTTCAAGAATCACGGCAAAAGTTCCGGATTGTGTCTGGCTTTTGGTTATCCCTACAACATCGAGCCTGATTTTCTCCATTAAATTGATTTTTTAAGTGAGATTTTGATATATGCAAAGATAAATATTCTGTAATACATACTAAAATTGTTTGAAATAAATACTGTGAATAATACCGGATGGCAGAAAAAGTGTTTTGAATGAATACCGAAATTAGTATATTTGTAGCCAATTTTTTAAAAACTATAGATAAATGAAAAGAGCAGTACAAACAATTATTGCGTTATTGTTGTTCGTCATGCCGGTAATAACATACGGCAGCGAAGCGGATCTGAAAATCCCCGAACTGTCGGCAGGCCAGACGAATCTGTTATTATGGGGTTTCCTTATTTGTTTTCTGGGATTAGCTTTTGGCTTGTTTCAGTTCTTGAAAGTAAAAAAATTGCATGCCCATCAATCCATGCTCGATGTTTCAAAAGTGATCTTTGAAACATGCAAAACCTACCTGATACAACAAGGGAAATTTTTGATCATATTATTCCTTTTTATTGCAGTTTGTGTCGCTTTTTATTTTGGTTTTCTTCAGGAACAAAGCGTTGGTGGCGTATTACTGATATTGTCATGGACAATTATTGGAATTTTAGGATCTTATGGCGTGGCATGGTTTGGTATTCGTATGAATACGCTTGCCAACAGCCGCATGGCATTTGCCTCTCTGGAACGCAAACCCTTAAAATTATTGAACATCCCGCTGGATGCCGGAATGAGCATTGGCGTCATGCTGGTTTGTGTGGAGCTTATTATGATGCTCGTCATCTTAATGTTTGTACCACGCGAATTAGCCGGTGCCAGTTTTATCGGCTTTGCTATCGGCGAATCTTTAGGCGCCTCTGCCTTACGTATTGCCGGCGGTATCTTTACAAAAATTGCAGACATTGGATCTGACCTCATGAAAGTGGTATTTAAAATCGGGGAGGATGATCCCCGTAACCCCGGCGTCATCGCAGATTGTACCGGTGACAACGCCGGTGACTCTGTCGGGCCTACAGCCGATGGTTTTGAAACATATGGAGTAACAGGTGTTGCACTTATTTCTTTTATTGTGCTGGCTGTTGGATTTGGAATGGGCGATGCAGCCAAGGTGGATTTTCAAACCAATTTGCTTACCTGGATATTTGTGATGCGCGTACTTATGGTGATAACATCTATTGTGTCATTCTGGATAAATAAAATGTTGAGTAAGACCCTGTATAGTAAAAGTAATGAAATTGATTTTGAAAAACCACTGACACACCTTGTCTGGATAACTTCTGTTTTTTCAATTATCGTTACTTTTATAGCCAGCTACCTCATGATTGGGCCTTCATCTGCTATTGGCGCAGAACATCCTAATTTGTGGGCTATCTTATCAACTATCATCAGTTTCGGGACATTGGGCGCGGCTTTGATTCCGGAATTTACAAAAATATTTACCAGCCCCAAATCACATCATGTTAATGAAATCGTTACCGCATCACGCGAAGGCGGTGCTTCCCTTACCATCTTATCTGGGTTGGTCGCCGGAAATTTCAGCGCTTTCTGGAAAGGCATGGTGTTTTTAGGATTAATGTTCGGTGCTTATTTTGCCAGCACTTTCGGACTTGCGGATATTATGATCTATCCGTCAATTTTTGCCTTTGGCCTCGTAGCATTCGGAATGTTAGGAATGGGACCTGTTACTATCGCTGTGGACAGCTACGGCCCGGTTACGGATAATGCCCAATCTGTTTATGAACTATCAATGATTGAAGAAACCCCCAATATTTCCGCAGAAATTGAAAGAGACTTTAAATTTAAACCGGATTTTGAAAAGGCTAAACATTATCTTGAAGCCAACGATGGTGCCGGCAATACGTTTAAAGCAACTGCTAAGCCGGTACTGATCGGTACTGCTGTCGTGGGGGCAACCACCATGATTTTTTCTCTTATCCTGGTTATTCAGAATAAGCTTGGCGTGCCGCCCGAAAGCATCCTGAACTTGTTAAACCCATACTCTATTTTAGGATTTATTGCCGGGGGCGCCGTGATTTATTGGTTTACAGGGGCATCTATGCAGGCTGTTACCACCGGGGCATACCGTGCCGTGGAATACATTAAGAAAAATATCAATCTGGATCCAAATGCTCCAAAAAAAGCAGATGTTGAAAAATCAAAAGAAGTCGTTAAAATCTGCACCCAGTATGCTCAAAAAGGGATGTTCAATATCTTTATAGGAATTTTTGCTTTTGCCCTTGCTTTTGCTTTTTTCTCATCACCTGGTGATACGGGCTCTGCAGCCGATGTTGTCGAAAAGACAAAGATTTCAGCACCTGTTTCATTCTTTGTCAGTTACCTGATCTCTATTGCCGTGTTCGGGCTGTTTCAGGCCATATTTATGGCCAACGCAGGCGGTTCATGGGACAATGCAAAGAAGGTTGTTGAGGTCGACCTCAAAGAAAAAGGTACACCATTGCATGATGCAACAGTAATCGGCGACACGGTCGGCGATCCTTTTAAAGATACTTCTTCAGTGGCTTTAAACCCCATTATTAAGTTTACTACTTTGTTCGGGATGCTTGCCATGGAAATCGCCATTTCTGAAAATTTCAGGGAGGCTGCTCCTTACGTAGGGCTTGTGTTCTTTGTGATCGCACTGGTATTTGTCTGGCGATCATTTTATAGAATGAGAATAAAGACAAATAGAAATTAGAAAAAACTTTGATTAAAAGGCTGTCTCATTTGGATGACAGCCTTTTTTGATACGGTATAGTATACTTTGTTTTTCTATATCACGTTATTTTATTGATTGTATCGTATTATTAAAAAAACCTTATAATTTTGCATGATATCTCCTGCCTTTATGAGAAGTAATTTTTTTGTTTTTATACTTTTAGCGTTTTTATGCTGTCCCGGCTTTTCTACGGCACAGGAAAATGACGTTAAGCCCGGTGTTGATAGGGAAATAAAGGGTGTGGTCATAGGTGGTTTTAACCTGTCACAGGTGGATGGAGATGAAGTTTACGGGTTTAAAAAATTTGGCGCTTGTGTGGGTGTAGGTGGGATTTTGCCGCTTCCTAAACGCTTTTCATTGAGCCTTGAAATTTTGTACGACGAAAAAGGGGCATACCAGAAATTACCGCCTTCAGCTGTTGATTCGCTCCAGCTGCCCTATTATTCTTTGAAGTGGAATTACCTGACAGCCCCCCTCATGGTGCATTATGAAGACCGGAATACATGGACCTTCGGGTTGGGTATTTCGTGGGGCCGCATGGTGTCTTTCAAGGAAAAAGAATGGAATATGCCAAAGAACTGGGACAGGCCTGATACCATCACATACAAAACAAAAAATGATTTTGCGGTGATCGCCGATCTGCGTTTCCGTATCTGGAAACATCTCAAGTTTAATATCCGCTATTCTTATTCTATTGTACCCGACAGAAAACGTACCTATGTAAACCCGACCACCTTCGAAACCTGGACACGCAAACAGTATAACAACGTGATCACGGTACGGCTGTTGTACTATTTCAATGAAAAATACCTGCCCGACAGGTTTAGTTTTAAGAAGAAAAAAGACAAGAAAAAGTAAACATCAACGGAATAATAAACTTGTGTCTGATGCCTGATACTGCTGATTTCTGGATTGAAAACCTGCACTTGCAGCCGCATCCTGAAGGCGGATATTTCAGGGAAGTATACCGTTCTTCTGAGACGATCAGTGCTGATTCCCTATCCGTCAGGTATGGTTCGGAACGTTGTTTTGCCACCTCGATATATTTTCTTTTGAAAAGTGATCAGCTCTCTGCCTTTCACTGCCTGAAGTCCGACGAGATATGGCATTTTTATGCCGGCTCGCCCATAATCGTTTATATTATTGATGAAGAGGGGCGGTTGTCAGAAAAAATTTTGGGCCGCAACATTCTAAAGAATGAATTTTTGCAACTTGTAATTCCGCACGGATGTTGGTTTGCCGCGAAAGTCATTCCGCCTGATTCTTATTCTTTGGTGGGCTGCAATGTGGCGCCGGGCTTTGATTTCAATGATTTTGAATTGGCTGAAAAGGTTGCACTGATGGGATGTTTTCCGCAGCATAAGGAGTTGATTGAGAAGATGTGTGTCAAATGATTTTTTAGAACATTTGCTGTTTTTTAATCATTGTACATGCTACAGTCTGCCGGCAATATTAATTCTTAACAAACCTTTTTATAACTTTTTTGCCTTTTTCGATTATTTCAATAAAATATAATCCCGGTTTGTATTCGCTGACATTAAGATCGAAAATGTTTCCAGAAATTTCTTTCTTTTCAATTATTTTCTGACCTGCCGAACTATAAATTATAATAGTTGAATTGGTAAAGGTTTGTTTGGTGACAAGTGTAAGGTTACTATTGACAGGGTTTGGGGATATTGATATGTTCTCATCTTTGACCAATTCAGCATTTATTCCGGTAATAAAGGAGCCCGTACTGAATATATAAGTGATCCAAAGCGAAGTATCCATAGCATTAATAGCTCTTACTCTCCAATAATACACCTGATTTGTCAGCAAAGATCCGGTCTGGGTTTCGGTATCTGAATTTCCGCTGTATGAATTAATGTAAGTTTTATTTATAGTAACCAATAAAGATGAAGTGAACGTGTTTGTTGTGTCCATTTGAAGTTGATAGGCATCTATACCTTCATGAGCAGCCCAATCAAGAGTAATGCCCGCTACATTTATGTTGACGGTATTGTTAACAGGCGAAATTAATGTTACATACTCCTTAGTAATAAAAGTACGCATCGTCCATAAAGACGTGTCAACAGCATTTCTCGCCCTGACACGCCAGTAGTATGTTTTGCCGAAAAACAGGTTCTCTAAATAATGTTCCGTATCCGTGTTTAAATCAGAGGTGTTGACATACGCTTTTGAAACAGTAAAAAGCACGGGGGAATTGAATGATGCCGAAGTATCTGCCTGCATGTCGTAAAAATCCACACCGGGATGTGCTGCCCAGTTAAGCGTCAGGGCGGTCCATTGTGTGCTTCCCGATGTTGGGGAGGATAAATTCACAAAATTTATAGTTATAAAATTACGCATCGTCCATAAAGACGTGTCAACAGCATTTCTCGCCCTGACACGCCAGTAATATGTTTTGCCAAAAAACAGGTTCTCTAAATAATGTTCCGTATCCGTGTTTAAATCAGAGGTGTTGACATACGCTTTTGAAACAGTAAACAGCACGGGGGAATTGAATGATGCCGAAGTATCTGCCTGCATGTCGTAAAAATCCACTCCGGGATGTGCGGCCCAGTTAAGTGTCAGCGCTGTATATGCTGTACTTCCTGATGTTGGTGAGGATAAGTTTACAAAATCCGTGGTAATAAAAGTACGCTGCGTCCATAACGACGTGTCAACGGCATTTCTCGCCCTGACACGCCAATAATATGTTT
>Ga0209099_1000122_pt1 | contig 87927 bp, 96 predicted proteins | sample AD_JPNHW2_MetaG_FD_184430 | JGI IMG/M metagenome (GOLD analysis project Ga0209099, IMG submission 184430) | Active sludge microbial communities of municipal wastewater-treating anaerobic digesters from Japan - AD_JPNHW2_MetaG (SPAdes) (version 2) | ecosystem: Engineered > Bioreactor > Anaerobic...
GGGTTGATGATGCTCGGGATGCCCTCGCGGATCAGCGTGCCGGTGGCCGGATCGATGCGGACTTCCGTGGTATCGGGAACCTGCTTCATGCAAACGACGATTTTCATATCTCAGCCACCCTTCAGCGAAGCATGGTCGCGGAAATGACCATGCGCTGGACTTCGGAAGTCCCCTCGTAGATTTCGGTGATCTTCGCGTCGCGCATCATGCGCTCGACCGGATAGTCCCGCGTGTAGCCGTAGCCGCCGTGGAGCTGCACGGCCTTCGTCGTGACGTCCATGGCCGCCTCCGAAGCGAAGAGCTTGGCCATCGCCGCCTCCACGCTGTAGGGGAGCTTGGCGTCCTTGCAGCAGGCCGCGCGATAGACGAGGAGCCGGGCGGCATCCGTTCGCGCCTGCATGTCCGCCAGCTGGAACTGGGTGTTCTGGAAGGCGGAGATCGGCTTGCCGAACTGCTTGCGCTCCTTGGTGTAGCTCACGGTCTCGTCGATGGCGCCCTGGGCCAGTCCCAGCGCCTGCGCCGCGATGCCGATGCGGCCTCCGTCCAGGGTCTTCATCGCGATGCCGAACCCCTTGCCGTCCTTGCCGAGCATGTTCTCGACGGGAACCTTCACGTTCTCGAAGATCAGCTCGCAGGTGGCGGAACCGCGGATGCCCATCTTCTTTTCCTTCTTCCCGACCGAGAAGCCGGGCATCTCCCGCTCCAGGATGAAGGCCGAGATGCCCCGGGTGCCCTTCGACTTGTCCGTCATGGCGAACACGATGTAGATGTCCGCATTGGCCGCGTTCGTGATGAAGATCTTGCTGCCGTTGAGCAGGTAGTGGTCGCCCTGGAGTTCGGCCGTGGTCTGCTGTCCCGCCGCGTCCGTGCCGGCGTTGGGCTCGGTGAGGGCGAAGGCCCCCAGCTTCTCGCCCTTCGCCAGGGGCACGAGGTACTTCAGCTTCTGGGCGTCGGTCCCGAACTCGTAGATCGGGGCCGCGCAGAGGGAGGTGTGGGCCGACAGGATCACGCCCGTGGTGCCGCAGACCTTCGAAAGCTCCTCGACCGCCATGATGTAGGCCAGGTTGTCGCCCCCCTGGCCGCCGTACTCCTTCGGGAAGGGAATGCCCATGAACCCGAAGCGAGCCATCTTGCGCACCGTCTCCAGGGGGAACTTCTCCTCCTCGTCCACCTCCTGGGCCAGCGGGCGCACCTCGGTTTTCGCGAAGGCGCGGTACATCTGCACCAGAAGACTGTGTTCCCGATCAAGCTGAAAGTCCATCTTCACACTCCGGTGGATTGCCCGTTCTGGCACGCCGCTGCGGGGGCGGCATTTACCTTGCGCTGCTTGGCCTTGGGGACGACGCAGGTGCCGACGGCGCGGCAGACCACGACGGGGTCCGCCAGGACATCGGCGGCGGAATCGTTGAGATCCGGCCTGGGCACGATCACCTTCCGGGCTTCGAAGACCATCTTCCGGGAGGAGTTGCCGACCTTGACGATCTCGCCCTCGGCTTCGATGTAGTCCCCCGCGAAGACGGGCGCGAGGAACTCGACCTTCTCGTAGCCGGCGAAAAGCCCCTCGTCACCGTCCTGGAGGATGAGGAGCTCGGTGGCGACATCTCCAAATAACTGGAGCATGCGGGCTCCATCCACGAGGTTTCCCCCATAGTGGGCATCACTGCTACTCATCCTAAGCCTTATCAAAGATTTAAGGAAAGACACAGCAGTACCTCCATGTTCCTTGTTCGGAATCGCACTTTACGGACTGGGCAACCGCGCGGATCACGATCGTGACCTATTTAAATCCAATTTTTCTAGTTTTACTTGCATGCACGCAGCCCCTGCGTCGGCAGGGTGAATCGCCTGGGTGAATCCCTCGCGGTCCGGAGTCCCGGAAGAGGCAAGGTAGGGGCCTCTCGGCCCTGCGAAGAATTGTCCGCCGGGGTCCGGCGGGAGGTCAACCCCCTGTTCTCCAAGAACATCACAAAGCACCCCGGGGGGCGGACGCCAGGCCGGTCCGGAATTATAATTGGCCCCTCCGCGAAACGGCGGTCGGCTCACGTTTCCGTGCCGCCCTTTCCCCGGCCGAGTTTCATTCCACTCGGAACCTCGCATCCACCGCCGTCACGCTGGTGGGCGTCCCCAGCAGGGGGTTCAGGTCCAGTTCCTTGATCTCCGTGGCGAAGCGCAGCAGGGTCGAGAGGTGGACGATGATCTCGGCGAACTTCTTCTCGTTGACGCCCTCCTTGCCGCGGGCCCCCTTGATGATCTTGTAGCTCTTCAGGGAACGGATCATGGAATGGGCCTCGGCGTAGGTGAGGGGCGCCAGGCCGGAGGAGACGTCCTCCAGGACTTCCACGAAGATGCCGCCCAGGCCGCAGAGCACCACATGCCCGAACCTGGGTTCGTACTTCGCGCCCAGGAACAGTTCCGTGCCGGAGAGCATGGGCTGGACCAGGACCGCCTTCGCGTCCGGGATGCGCATCATGCGCTCGAACTCGGCGACGAGGTGCTCCTTCGACCTGATGTTCAGCGTCACGCCGCCCACGTCGGACTTGTGGAGGGGGCCCACCACCTTCATGACGACCGGGTAGCCGGCCTCCTCGGCCAGGGTCAGGATCTCCTCCTGGGTCGTCCCTACGCCCTCCTTCACGAAGGGGATGTTGGCCGCGGCCAGCAGGGACTGGATGGTCCTGGGCGCGAGATAGCCCCGCTCGCAGTGGTCGATGATGTTCCGGATCCTGGGGATGTCCACGCCGTGGAACTCGATCTTCTCCTCGGCGGGCTGCGGGGTGTTGTAGACGCGCGTGAGGGCGCGGCCCAGCAGCACTTCGTCCGGGAAACTGATGTGGCCTTCCCCGAGGAAGTACTCCACCTCCTTCCGGGCCGTGATGAGGGAGGGCAGGACCGGGAAGATGGGCTTCCGGCTGGTGGCCATCTTCTGGTGGAGCACCTTGTAGACGTCGAAGATCTCGAACAGGCCCGGGGTCCCGAAGATCACGACCATGCCGTCGATGTTGTCGAAGTCCTGGTTGCAGGCATCGATGATCTGCCCCAGCTGCTCGGCGGTGCCGGTGGCGAGGAAATCGATGGGATTGGCCACGGAGGAGCCCGGGAACAGCTTCCTGAGAAGCTCGTCGGCCTTGGGCCCGGTGATCTTCGGGATCTCCAGCCCCCCGGCGGCGAGGGCATCGGTGAGCATGACGGCCGGCCCGCCCGCGTGGGTGATGATGGCGATCCTCTTGCCCTGAAGGGGCTTGTGCGTGAACACGCCGGCCACCGTGGTCAGTTCCTCGCGCCCGAAGCAGCGCACGATGCCCGCCTTGCGGAAGAGCGCCTCCACCGCGAGGTCCGAGCTTGCGATGGCGCCCGTGTGGGACGAGGCGGCCCGGCTGCCCGCCTCGGAGACCCCGGCCTTGATGGCCGCGATCTTGCAGCCTTTCCGGATCAGCGAGGAGGCATGCTCCAGGAGGGAATCGGGGTTCTTGATGTTCTCGACGTAGAGCAGCTTGATCCGGGAACTGGTTTCGGGGTCGAAGGTCTCGTCCAGGTGGGCGAGGACGTCCTCGACGCCGGTCTGGGCGCTGTTGCCCACGGAGAAGACGTTGGAGAACCGGATCCCCTTCTGGATCGCCGACTCCATGATGAACACGGCCGTGGCGCCCGACCCGGAGATGAAGTCGCAGCCCTGGTCCGTGAGTTCCGGGATCGGAAGGGTGAACATGCTGGCGTGGTGGGGCGTCAGGATCCCGGTGCAGTTCGGGCCGATGAGGCAGCCGTCCACGCGGTCGACGATCTCCACGATCCGCTTCTCGAGCCTGGCCCCTTCCTCGTTCTCCTCGCTGAAACCCGCCGAGATGATGATGAACGCCCGCGTGCCCTTCTGCATGGCCAGCAGCTCCACCGCCCCCGGGCAGTGCGCGGCGGGCACCGCCAGGACGGCCAGGTCGGCCTGCGGAAGGTCCTTCAGGTCCCGGAAGGACTTGAGGCCCTGGACCTCGTCCTGCTTGGGGTTGACCACGTAGAGATCGCCCTTGAAGGCATGGTCGAGCAGGTTCTTGAGGATCTTCCCGCCGGGCTTGTGGACATCGTTCGAGGCCCCGACGACCACGATGCTTCGGGGATGGATGAGCGCGTCATTGATCATGGAAGACCCCGCCGGATGGGATTGAGGAAGCCAAGGGATGTGATTCGACACACCATCTTCCAGGATCCCTCTGGGACTTGGATCACTTTGACCTCGGATGGAAGTCACTTGTGCCCGGAGGCTCCAGGTTCCCGGGGGCCTATGCCTTGAGGTCCATGACCGTGCCGAGGACCTCCTTCTGGACCTCGAGGGCCTTGGCGTTGGCCATGTAGGTGTCCGAATAGGCCAGGAGGTCCACCCCCTCCTCGGCGGGATCGATGCTGGAACCGCCCGGGAGCCCGGGCTCCCCGCCCTCGCGCTCCTCCGAAGTCCTCGCCCCGACCCCGGCATCCGCCCGCCTGGCCCTGGAATCCCTGCTGCTGGCATTGGCCAGGTTGTCGGCGGCCGTGGCCACGCCGACCGTCGCGGCGCTCATTCCGGCCAGACTGATCGACATGGTGTCCATGGGCCCTCCAGGCTCCCTTCGATACGATCATCGAGGATACGACAGCATCGAGCTGTCTTTGCATCAAGCGTACCAGGATGTCCCGCTTTCGTAGCCGCGCTGCTTGCCCTGCCGCTGCCGGTCCCGCGCCAGGGCTAGGTCGATGAGCCGCGTCAGGAGCTCGTCGTAGGGGATGCCGCTGGCCTCCATGAGCTTGGGATACATGGAGATGCTGGTGAATCCCGGGATCAGGTTGATCTCGTTGAGGTAGACCTTCCCCGTGGCGCGTTCCTGGAAGAAGTCGATGCGGGCCATGCCGTAGGCGTCCAGGGAACGGTAGGCCTCCCGGGCATGGCGGCGGATCTCCCGGGCGGTGCAGGAGGGAATCTCCGCGGGAATCCGCGTGGAACTCTTCCCGTCGATGTACTTGTCGTTGAAGTCGTAGAACTCGCCCCCCACCAGGATCTCGCCCACCACGCTGACGAACGGATCGTCCCCCCCCAGGGCGGCCACCTCCAGCTCCCTGGCGTCCAGCCCCTTCTCCACCAGGACCCGGCGGTCGAAGCCGAAGGCCTGGTCCAGGGCGGCACCCAGTTCCTCTCGCCGCTTCACCTTCTGGATCCCGATGCTGGAGCCCAGGTTCACGGGCTTGACGAAGACGGGAAGGCCCAGGAACGCCAGTTCCATCAGCACGGATTCCCGGTCCCGGGCCCACTGTTCCTCGGTGATCCCCGCGTAGGGGGTCACGGGGAGTCCCTCGGATTCCCAGATCCGCTTGGTGATCCACTTGTCCATCCCCACCGCCATGGCCAGGAGGCCCGCCCCCGTATAGGGCCGGTGGAGGGGCTCCAGGTAACCCTGGATCTGGCCGTCCTCTCCCCCCGCCCCGTGGAGGGCGTTGAAGAAGATGTCGGGCAGGGGGGTTTCCTCCCCTCCCTTCTCCAGGGGCAGGAAGGGATAGGGTCCCCTTTCCGGTTTTTCCCCCGCGCCCAGGCGGGCGAAGGGATCGCCCTTCACCACCCAGACCCCGTTCCGGGCGATGCCGATGGGGCGGACCTCGAAGCGGTCGGCGGGAAGATGCCTGGCGATGCTCCTCGCCGTGGCGATGGAGACCTCGTGCTCCGGACTTTCCCCCCCGAACAGGAGGCCGATGGACAGGCGCGGCATGGGCATGCTCCTAGGGTGTCACACCAGGGACGAACTGCCCACCACCCGGTTCCGCCCAGCCTGCTTCGCCGCGTAGAGCGCCCGGTCCGCCGCCTCGATGAGGGCCTCGACCTGGAAGCCTTCCGTGACCTCCGCGGACGCCGCGCCCACGCTCACCGTGACGACACCCGAAACGGGGGAGGCCGTGTGGGGCAGCGCCACCCGCTCGACGCCAGCCCGCACGGATTCGGCCACCACCAGGGCGCCGGCCTCGTCCGTGTCCGGCAGCACGAGGATGAACTCCTCCCCCCCGAAGCGGGCGGCCATGTCCCCGGGCCTGAAGATGCACCACTGGATCGCTTCCGCGACGGCCCTCAGGCAGGCGTCGCCGGCCATGTGCCCGTTCGTGTCGTTGAAGAGCTTGAAATGGTCCACGTCGGCGATGGCGACGGCCATGCGGCCGGGCCTGCCGTCCTCCCGCCCGCGCCTCAGCAGCCGCCGGATCTCCGAGCGGATGTGCGCCTCGAGGAAGTGCCGGTTGGCGAGCCCGGTGAGCCGGTCGGTATTGGCCCTGTTCTCCAGTTCGGCCTTCTGCTCCTCGACCTTCTCGAACAGGCTGAGGGCGCTCTGCGCCAGGATCCCGATCTCGTCCCTCCGCCGCGCGCACCGCTCGAGGATGTCCACCCGGGTCCGGCCCTCCTCGGCCGTGAAGAAGGAGGTCAGGCGGCGGATCGGACGGATCACGGAGGAATCCACCATCGCCACGACCCCGGCGAGGCCGAGGATGACCATGAGGAACAGGGAACCCGACATGAGCCAAACCAGCCGCGTCCCCACCCTTTCGTCCAGGCGGGGGATGGCGAGCTTCAAGGCCGCCAGCGGTCTTCCCTGGACATCGGACAGGGGCGCGTAGGAAACGAAGGTCTTCCCTTCCCGCCGGACGGAGATCCGCTGACCGCCATAGGCCGGGAAGTCCCTCGCGATCCGCTGGTCGTCCGAGCCGTTGGCCTCCGGGACCTCGGAAAGGGGAACCAGCTCCAGGGTATCCCCGTGCCCGTACATGTAGGACGTGAGCACGTTCCGGTGGATCTTCCGTCCCAGGAGCAGCATGCCCCGCGGCGGGCTGGCGGCATTGTAGCCGCTGATCGCATGGGCGCAGTAGATCCAGATATCCCCGTCCCCCCCGGCCAGTCCGGTGAACCATTCGAGGAACCGGAACCCGTCCGCGGGATTGAAGATCCTCTTGTCGTTCAGGTCGAAACGCGGCTGCGCGAGGGACGAGGGCAGCCGCGTCGCGAAGCCGGGGAACCCGTCGCTGGACCAGACGCGGCGTCCGTCCGCCCCCACCATGAGCACGAAGTCGATGTCGTTGTCCTCCGACCAGAGGCCCCCGAAGTTCCGCGCCAGGTAGCCCCGGCTGGGATGCCTCATGAACTCGTAGGTGTCTCCCCACATGGCCACGCGGGCCGTGAGGGCCTTCAGGACGGCGGCTTCCTGGTCGAAGGCCAGGAAGACCTGCCGGGTCCTGTCCAGCAGGTTCGTCCGCTCGAGAGCCTGGTACTGCCGCTGGCCGAACTCGCGGACCAGGAAGAACTGGACCACTTCGAACAGCATGAAGACGATCGCGATCCTGCTGACGATCACCCATCCGAGCGAGGTGCGGCGGCCGGCCGCGGGAACCTCCCCAGCCGGTGGCGGAACCGTTCCCTCCGTAGCGGACTGGCGACCTGGCATGTGCATACCTCAGCATACGGTGAAGGGTCGGAAAGACTTGATTTTCACGCTCCGGTCCCCCGGCCCGGAAACGGGGGTTGGCCGTGCCCCCCCTCTGCCGGATACTCTTTTCCTCTACAGGAGCGGTCGTGCTGAAGGCCATCTATCCAGGAACCTTCGATCCCGTGACCATGGGGCATTGGGATCTCATCCAGCGGGCGACGAAGCTCGTGGATCACCTGGTGGTCGCGGTGCTCCACAACCCGTCCAAGCACCCCGCGTTCAGCGTGGCGGAGCGGGTGGACTTCCTGCGCGAGCTGGTGCAGGGGTTCCGGAACGTCGAGGTGGCCTCCTTCCACGGCCTCCTGGTGGACTTCGCCAGGATGCAGGGTTCCACGAGCATCATCCGCGGAGTGCGCGCCTTCTCGGACTTCGAGTACGAGTTCCAGATGGCCATCATGAACCGCAAGCTGGCGCCGGATCTCGAGACGATCTTCCTCATGCCCAAGGAGGAATTCAGCGTCATCTCGAGCAAGGCCGTGCGGGACATCGGCATGATGGGCGGCGACATCACGGGGCTGGTCCCCGAGGTCCTCCAGGAACGAATCGCCATGCGCCTCAGGAATCCCGAGGACTACGCGTAGTCGAGGCCGAGGCCCTCGGCGAGGCGCTTCCGGATCTCCAGCTCGAGCGCGTCCAGCTGGTCGGATTCGAAGGGCGCGCAGAACAGGGTGTCGTCGCCGGCCACCGTGCCGGCCAGGTAGCGGAGATCCGAGGTGTCCAGGGCCAGTCCCAGGGCCTGGGCCAGCCCGGCGCCCGTCTTCACGATCACCAGGTTCGGGCGCACCTTGGTGGTCGTGAAGGGGACGGGGACGATGGGCGGGGCGGGCATGCGCTTGTAGACGCCCGCTTCCTTCCGTACGTTGAGCTTCTTCATGTGCCGCGAGAGGGTCGCCAACGTGAGGTCCAGCCCCTCGGCCTGCAGGAGTTCCAGGAGGACCCGCTGGTCGGAGATCTCCCGCTTCTCGAGGTGATGGAGGATGAGCTGGTCCAGGTTCATGGTCCCATTATTGGGTATTTACATTTTTTTGCAACCAGAAATCAATTCGACCAAACCTTTAGCAACTCGAATTTACACCAAATTTTCAGTTGACACATTCAGCACGACTCCTCCATTCTAGGAATTGCCATGTTGAAAATTACGCAAATTTACACACGAATGCCGACCGAAGGAACTTCCAAGCCCTTCCCGGCCCTCCTCCCAACTTACGCACCCTTTCCCTTCCTGCTCGAGAAAGGCCGCGGAAACCAGGTCTTCGACGACCAGGGCGGGGCCTTCTGGGACTTCTACGGGGGCCACTGCGTCTGCAGCACCGGACATTCCCACTCCAAGGTGGTGGAGGCCATCGCCCGGCAGGCCAGGGAGCTGATCTTCTACAGCACCGCCGGCGCCGTGCCGGTGCGGGACAAGGCGGCGGAGGCGCTCCTGGCCTTCGCCCAGTCCAGGTCCTGTCTGGGCCTCGCATCGGTCTTCTTCTGCAACAGCGGCGCCGAGGCCAACGAGAACGCCCTGAAGGTGGCGGCCCTGATGACGGGCCGCACGAAGTTCGCCGCCTTCGAGGGGGGATGGCACGGCCGGACCACCCTGGCCCTGTCGGTCACGGACGATCCGAAGATCACCAAGGGCCTGGAACCCCTGCTGGCGCCCTGCACCCGGCTGCCCTGGAACGACCTCGGCGCCCTGGACGCCTTCGACTTCTCCCAGGTGGCGGCCGTCATCCTGGAACCCATCCAGAGCATGTCCGGCATCCGGACCGCCTCCCCGGCCTTCTTCCAGAAGCTCCAGGAAAAGGCCCAGGCCGGTGGCGCCCTGCTCGTCCTCGACGAAGTGCAGACCGGCATGGGACGGCTGGGTGCCCCCTACGCCGCGAGCCGCTACGGCCTCCAGCCGGATCTCATCACCTCCGCCAAGGGCCTCGCTTCGGGCGTGCCCATGGGGGCGCTGCTGATCAGCGAACCGGTGGCGCGGTGCCTGAAGTCCGGGGACCTGGGCAGCACCTTCGGAGGCTCCCCCCTGGCCTGCGCGGCCCTCCTGGCCACCCTGGAGGTGATCCAGGGCGAAGGCCTCATGGCGCGCGCCCTCGCCGCCGAGGCGGACATCCGGAAAGGCCTCGCGGGCACCCGCGTCTCCTGCGTCCGCGGGGAAGGCCTGCTCCTGGGCCTGCAGGTCCCGGGTGGCGCGGCCAAGCTCAAGCAGCATCTTTATTCCAAGCGCATTCTCGTCGGCGGCAGCGGCAATCCCGAAGTCCTGCGCCTCATGCCCCCCCTGAACCTGAGCCCCCTCGCGGTGGAAGCCCTCCTCGAGGCCGTTCACTCCTTCCCCCTCGGAGACTGACATGCGACACGCCACCAAGCTCGCCGACCTCGACGTCGAAGGCCTGGAAGCCGTCCTGGCCCAGGCCATCGCCTGGAAACAGGGTCCCCATCCCCGCCATCTCCCCGGCAGGATCCTGGGCCTCGTCTTCTTCAATCCCTCCCTGCGGACCCGGGCCTCCTTCGAGGCCGTGGCCATCCGGGGCGGCGGGAACGCCATCGTGCTGGAGGTCGGGAACGGCGTCTGGAAACTGGAGGACCGGATCGGCGCGGTCATGGACGGCGACCGGGCCGAGCACTTGCGCGAAGCCGTGCCCGTGCTGGCTCGGTACGCGGACCTCCTGGCGGTGCGGACCTTCGCGGGCGGCGTCGACGACGAGGCCGACTTCCTGGATCCCGTCATCAACGGCTTCCGGCAGTATTCCACCGTCCCGGTCATCAGCATGGAAAGCGCCATGGAACATCCCTGCCAGGGCCTGGCGGACCTCATGACGGCCCGGGAGGTCTTCGGAAGCACCAAGAAGCTGCCCGTCACCCTCGCCTGGGCCCCCCACATCAAGCCCCTCCCGAAGGCCGTGCCGGACAGCTTCATGCTCACCGCCGCAGCGGCGGGCTGCGAGGTCCGGGTGGCCCATCCCAAGGGCTTCGAGCTGCACCCGAAGGTGCTGGCGGAGGCCGAGGCCTATGCCAAGGCCACGGGCGGCAGCGTCACCGTCACGAACGACCTGGACGAAGCGCTCGCCGGCAGCAAGGTGGTCTACGCCAAGGCCTGGGGCGCCGCCACCCAGTCCGGCCTGGGTCCCGAGGCCGTGAAACAGCATCCGGAGTGGATGACGAGCCGGGCCCACATGGAGAAGGCCGCCAAGGACGCCATCTTCATGCACTGCCTGCCCACCCGCCGGAACGTCGAGGTCTCCGACGGCGTCCTGGACCACCCGAGCTGCAAGGTCGTGGACGAGGCCGAGAACCGCTTCCACGTCCAACGGGCGCTCGTGGACTGGATCTTCAAGGGATGAAGCCACAAGGATGAAAATCCATGTATGTCATTCCGATATTCAGGCCTTTATCCCTTTCATCCCTTTTATCCCTGTTTGAAACAGTTTTTTAACAAGAATGAAAGGGAGAAAAGAGGAAAAACCGTCATCCCTGCTTTACCAGGCAAGTTCTTATCTTTGTTCGAGGTACCTCTGATGCATGCGACGATTCGACCCTTCGACACCCTCCGGAGCGCGGCCCGGTATGTCCGCCGCTTCCGGAACCACACCTTCGTGGTGAAGCTCGGCGGCGAGCTCCTGGATGATCCGGTCCTGCGCCGCGGCGTGTGCGCCCAGCTGGCCCTGCTCTGGAGCTTCTCCATCCCCCTGGTGATCGTCCACGGGGGCGGCGTCGGCCTGGACGGCCTCTGCCGGAAGCTCGGCCTGCCCATCCAGAAGGCCGCCGGCCGGCGGATCACCCCGCCCGAGGTGCTGGAGGCCGCCCAGATGGCCTTCAAGGGACAGCTCCAGATGGACTTCCTGGGGGACCTGGAGGCGGAGGGCCTCCCGGCGGTGGGACTTTCCGGCCTGGACGGCGGGATCCTCAAGGCCCAGAAGCGCCCGCCCGTGGCCGTGGACGGCCAGGTCGTGGACTTCGGCTTGGTCGGCGACGTCACCTCGGTGGACGTGAGCCTCCTGAAGCACCTGATCGACGGCGGCTACGTGCCCGTCCTCGCGCCCTTCTCCGTGGACGAGACGGGCCAGGTGCTCAACACCAACGCCGATACCGTCGCCACGGAACTGGCCATCGCCCTCAAGGCCGAGAAGCTCTTCTTCATGCTGAAGATGCCAGGCCTCCTCTCCGACCCGTCCAACCCGAGCAGCTTGGTGCCCTTCGCGGACCTCGCCAGGCTCGCGGAGCTGGAGGCGAGCGGCGCCATCAAGGACGGCATGCGGCCCAAGCTGAGCGCCACCCGGAAGGCCCTGGCCCTGGGGGTCGCCAGCGTCCACTTCGTCTCGGGCGTGCTGCCCGACGCCCTGCTGACGGAAGTCTTCACCAACGAAGGCAGCGGCACCATGATCACCACGGAAGGTGCCTCGTGACCCCGGCCAAGCTCCTCGAAACCCTGGTGGGCATCCCCAGCGTCTCCGACGCCGAGGGTCCCCTGTCCGAATTCCTCTTCCAGCACCTCTCCGGCATGGGCTTCCAGGTCCACCGGCTCGGGGCCAACCTCTGGTTCGAGGTGGGGAAGGGTTCCCCCCGGCTCCTGTTCGCGGGACACCTGGACACGGTGCCGCCCTGCGCCGGCTGGAACACGGATCCCCTCAAGCCCCACTGGCAGGGAGAGTCCCTCCACGGTCTGGGCGCCAACGACGCCAAGGGCTGCGTGGCGGCCATGATCCTGGCGGCCCAGATGCTCGTCGACCTGGAAGGCACGGCCGTCTTCGCCTTCGTCCGGGGCGAGGAGGTCGGCGGCAAGGGCATCCGCGAGCTGCTCCCCCTCCTGGGCGCCTTCGACGCCGCCGTGGTGGGCGAGCCCACCGGCCTCAAGGTCTGCGCCGCCCAGCGGGGCATGCTCGTCCTCAAGGGCACGGCCAAGGGCGTGTCCGCCCACGTGGCCCACGCGAAGCTCGGCGTGAACGCCGTCCACAAGGCCGCCCGGGACATGGTTAAGCTGGAGTCCCTGGGCTTCGAGCCCCACCCCCTCCTGGGCGTCACCCGCCCCGTGGTCACCCAGGTGAGCGGCGGCCTGGCCAGGAACCAGGTTCCCGACCAGTGCGAGTTCGTCATCGACCTGCGCACCACCCCGAACCTCACCGACGAGGAGGTCATCTCGCGCCTGGCCTCGGAGCTGGAGAGCGAAGTTTCCGTGCTGGCCTCGGGCTACCAGCCCATGGCCACGGATCCCGGCCACGCCATCGTGAAGGCCGCCCTCAAGGCGGCGGGCACCAAGGTGCCCGTCGGCTCGAACACGACCTCCGACTGGGCCTTCCTCGGAAGCCTCCCCGCCGTGAAGGCGGGCCCGGGGGACACGATGCGGAGCCACCGGCCCAACGAATGGCTCTCCCTCAAGGAACTCAACGCGGGCACCAAGTTCTACGCGGCCCTGGCCCGGGAGTTCTTCCGGCTCAAGGCCCTGGAGGCATGTCATGGCTGAACAGCTCTGGGCGAAAGGCCTGCCCCTGGACCAGATCCTCCACCGCTTCACCGTGGGCGAGGACCCCGTCACGGACCTCTCGCTCCTGCCCTACGACGCCGAAGCCAGCGCGGCCCATGCCCGCATGCTCGGGGAGACCGGCCTGCTCCCGGAATCCGAAGCCAAGGCCCTGGTGGCCCAGCTGAAGCGCCTCAAGGAGGCGGCCCTCCAGGGCCGCCTGGTGATCCTGCCCGAGCAGGAGGACGGCCACACCGCCCTGGAAGCCGCCCTCACGGAGGCGCTCGGCGAGACTGGCAAGCGCGTGCACCTCGGCCGGTCCAGGAACGACCAGGTGATCGTCGCCCTGCGCCTGCTCATGCGGGACCAGGTCCTGGAACTCGGCGCGGCCGCCGCGAAGCTGGCCCAGGCCTTCCTGGAGCTCGCCGCGCGCTTCGAGGCCAGCCCCCTGCCCGGCTACACGCATCTTCGGCGGGCCATGCCCTCCACCTGGGGCCAGTGGGCTGCCGCCTTCGCGGAAGGCCTGGCCGAGGACCTGGAGGCCCTGCCCGCTCTCTGGCAGCGCCTGGACCGGTGCCCCCTGGGCGCGGCGGCGGGCTTCGGCGTCCCCCTGCCCCTGGACCGGGCCCGCAGCGCGGAACTGCTCGCCTTCAGCCGGGTCCAGGACAGCCCCATCGATGTCATGAACAGCCGGGGCCGACACGAGCTGGCCGTCCTCGCGTGGATCGCCTCCATGGCGGGAACCCTGGAGAAGGCGCTGTGGGACCTCGCGCTCTACAGCACCGAGGAGTTCGGTTTCGTGACCCTGCCCGACGCCTTCACCACGGGGTCCAGCATCATGCCGCAGAAGCGGAATCCCGACGTGCTGGAGCTGGCCCGGGCCCGGTGCCGGGAACTGCGCGGCCTCGGCACCCTGCTCGGCCACCTGGCGGGAGGGCTCCCTTCCAGCTACCACAGGGATCATCAGTTCCTCAAGCGGCCGTTCCTGGAGAGCCTCGCGAAGGGCAAGGAGCTGCTCGAGGTCTGCGCCCACCTGCTGCCCGGCCTCCGGATCCGGGAGCAGGCCTGCCGGGACGCCTGCTCGGACGATCTCTACGCGGCCCAGGAGGCCTACCGCATGGTGGCCGACCAGGGCCTTCCCTTCCGGGACGCCTACAAGGCCGTCGCCGCCCAGATCCAGGCCGGCACCTTCAAGCCCGACCGCGGCGCCCCCGCCGAGGCGCACCCGGGCAGCCCTCACCTCCCGGAGTTCGCGGCCGCCTCGGCGTCGCTTTCCGGGTCCGGGGCCTGGCTCCAGGCGCGCCGCGCACAGCTCCAGGCGGCCACCAAACGACTCTTCGACTGGGAGTGATCATGAGCCATCGCATTCTTCTCGCCTTCTCCGGAGGCCTCGACACCTCCTTCTGCGTCCTCCACCTGAAGGCCCAGGGCCACGAGGTCCACACCGTCACCGTGGACACGGGCGGCTTCCCGCCCGCCGAACTGGCCCGCATCGAGGACCTGGCCCGGCGGCTGGGCGCCGCCTCCCACACCACCCTCGACGCCCGGCAGGAACTCTTCGACGGCTACCTGCGCCACCTCATCGCCGGCAACGTCCTGAGGGGCGGGCTCTACCCCCTGTCGGTCAGCGCCGAGCGGGTCTGCCAGGCGAAGCGCGTCGTGGCCCTCGCCCGGAAGATCCAGGCGACCGCCCTGGCCCACGGCAGCACGGGGGCCGGCAACGACCAGGTGCGCTTCGACGTGGCGTTCCGGACCCTGGCTCCGGACCTCCTCCTCATGGCCCCCATCCGGGCGCTGGCCCCCAGCCGGGCCGAGGAGCGGTCCTTCCTGGAGGCGCAGGGATTCTCCTTCCCCGAGAAGACGGAGGCCTACAGCCTCAACGAAGGCATGTGGGGCACCTCCGTGGGCGGCAAGGAGACCCACGATTCCTGGAAGCACTTGCCGGACGAGGCCTATCCCGCCGGCCAGGTGGATCCCGGCCTCGCCCCGAAGACGATCCTCATCGCCTTCGACAAGGGCGTCCCGGTGGGCCTGGACGGCGCCGCCATGAGTCCCGTCGAGGTGATCCAGACCCTCAACCAGCTCGGTTCGCCCTACGGCATCGGGCGGGGCATCCACCTCGGGGACACCATCCTGGGCATCAAGGGGCGGGTGGGCTTCGAGGCCCCCGCCGCCCACCTCCTGATCACGGCCCACCGGGAACTGGAGAAGCTGGTCCTCTCGGGACGGCAGCTCTTCTGGAAGGAGACCCTCGGCAACCTCTACGGGAGCATGCTCCACGAAGGGCACTTCTTCGACCCCCTCGGCCGGGACCTGGAGGCCTTCCTGGCCTCCAGCCAGGAGACCGTCACCGGCGACGTGCGGCTGACCCTGTATCCACGGACCTTCGCCGTGGAAGGCATCCGTTCGCCCTTCAGCCTCATGCGCAAGGACCTCGCGAGCTACGGCGAGGGCACGGCGCTCTGGACGGGGGCCGAGGCCGAGGGCTTCACGAAGATCTTCGGCGTGCCCCAGCAGATCGCCCACCTGGTCCGGGGGAAGGCATGACCCTGCAGCGCATCCTCCTGGACAAGGTCGCCTCCATCACCCGGAACCTCCACCTGGGCCGCTGGGTGACCCTCGGGCCGGAGATCCTGGTGGAGGAAGGGTCCGTGATCGCCGGGCGGATCATCGGGGAAAAGAACGTCTACAACACCCTGGAGGACGTCCACGGCCGCATGAGCGTCCTGCACGACGGCGACCTCGTCGTGGGGGCCCTGGGCCACCGGAACGCCCTGCACGGCTACGAGGGCGTCCTGCCGAAGGACGTGAAGCCCGGCGACCGGCTCCAGATGCTGAACCTGGGCGGCGTCATCGGCACGTGCGTCTCCAGCAACCCCGAGGTGGGCGCCCCCTTCGACGTGGAGGTGCTCGGCCAGGTGCTCCTCTTCCAGGAATTCGGCAGCCGCGTCGGGCATCCGGCCACCCTCCAGGCGGGCGCGCTCCAGGGCAAGCCCGACGCCCCCAAGGTTCCCGTCATCTACATCGCGGGGACGTGCATGAACTCGGGCAAGACCCAGGCGGCCTGCGCCCTCGTCCGGCACCTGGACCGCTCGGGCCTGAAGGTGGGGGGCGTCAAGCTCACGGGCGTGAGCCTCATGCGGGACGTCCTGGCCATGAAGGACTACGGCGCCGAATACGTGCTCGACTTCACCGACGCCGGCGTGGCCTGCTCCTGCCCGGAGACCGCGGCCCAAACGAGCCGGGTCCTGGTCTCCGAGCTGGCCGCCAGGGGCGTGGACATCATCGTGGCGGAAACCGGGGACGGCATCATGGGCGACTACGGCGTCCAGAGCGTCCTGGCGGACCCGGAGCTGCGGGACTGCGCCGCCGCCTTCGTCCTGTGCGCCAACGATCCCGTCGGCGTGGCCGGCGGGATCTCCTACCTGAAGGACCAGTTCGGCATCGCGGTGGACGTGGTGTCGGGCCCCGCCACCGACAACCGCGTGGGCGTCCGCTTCGTCGAGTCCCAGGGACTGCCCGGCATCAACGCCCGGACCAGCGCCAAGGCCCTGGGCGAACTCCTCCTGGCCAGGCTGCGCGCGCGGGCGGGGATCGGGTCCAAGCGTCCCCAATCCAGGCACGAGGTTCGATCATGAAACTTGACGTCGCGATTCTCGGGGCCTCGGGCTACGGGGGGGGCGAGCTGCTCCGCTGGCTTTCGATCCATCCGAAGGTGGCCAGTCTGCGGGGCACGGCCCGGACCCTGGCGGGCCAGCCCTTCTGGAAGGCGCACCCCAACCTGCGCGGGGTGCTGGACGGCGGCTTCGAGGAGGAGCTCGACTGGACCGCCTTCGCCGGGTGCGAACAGCCCGTGGTCTTCTCCGCGCTCGCCCACGGCGCCCTCGCGGAGAAGCTGCCGGAGCTCGAGTCGGCCTGGCAGGCCGCGGGCATCGCCGAGCGTCTCCTCCTGGTGGATCTCTCGGGGGACTTCCGTCTCCAGGATCCGGCGGTCTTCGCGAAGGCCTACAAGAAGGCCCATCCTTGCCCCGGGCAGCTCCCGCGGTTCGTCTACGGGATGCCGGAGTGGAACAAGGCCCGCATCCCGGGAGCCCGGCGCATCGCCAACCCCGGCTGCTTCGCCACGGCCCTCCAGCTGGGGGTCGTGCCCCTGCGCGGCCTGAAGCTGGGCTTCCTCGCGGCCAGCGCCGCCACGGGTTCCAGCGGCTCCGGCGCCAGCCCCTCCGAGGGCACCCACCACCCCTTGCGGGCCCAGGACTTCCGGGCCTACAAGGTCCTGGCCCACCAGCACCTGCCGGAAGTCCACATGGCCATGGAGGCCTGCGCCGTGGAGGGCGACCTGGCCTTCGTACCCCAGAGTGCGCCCATGGTGCGCGGGATCTTCGCCACCTTGATGTTCCCCCTTCCCGGGGACCTGGACGCCAAGGCCCTTCAGGCCCGCGCCCAGGTCGCCTTCCAGGACTGCCCCTTCGTGAGGCTCGTGGAGGACTCCCCCAGGGTCACCGCCGTCGCCGGCAGCAACTTCGCCGACCTCTCCGTGGCCGCGAAGGGCGGCGCGGGCGTCGTGCTCGTCGCCCTCGACAATCTCTGCAAGGGCATGGCGAGCCAGGCCGTCCAGAACATGAACCTGGCCCTGGGCCTGCCGGAGACCGAAGGCCTCAGGATCGCCGGACGCTACCCGGCCTGAGCCTCGTCCTGGATCACGAAGCGCGCCTCGATCGGCGTGCCGCCCTTGAGCATTGCCCACACGGGGCAGAGCTGGGACTCGGCGATGTGGAGGGCCTGGGCCACCTGGCCCTCCTCCAGGCCCCGGCCCCGGACACGGAACAGGAGCTCGATCCGGGTGAGCACGGTCGGGTGCTCGTCCCGCCGCTCGGCCCTGGCCTCGACCTCCAGCCCGGTCACCGCCAGCTTCATGCGGCGGGCGAGGAGGAGCATCAGGCCGTTGGCCCCGCAGGTCGCCAGGCTCGCCAGCAGGAGCTGCAGGGAGGTCATGCCCTCGGTCTGCTGGCCCGGCTGCAGGGGATAGTCGGTCATCACCGCGTGGGCGTCCGTCTCGACCCTCACGCGCATGCCCCCCTGGTGGAGGGCGCGAAGCGTCAGCTCACTGGGCATGGGATTCTCCTTCCTGAAGGGCCGGGATGCGGTCCGGGGACCCCTGTCCGGCGAAACGAGCCTCGAAATCATGCAGCAGGCGGACCAGAGCCGAGGAAGACGCACTCATGGAGGTCGATGGACCTCGGCACTCCAAGATGCTAACGCTCGTTCGTCCGCTGGACGAGAGGCGAGACCTGGACCTGCCTGCCCGGCCCGAGGGCCCGTCCGGACTTCCGTGCTCAATAGGCGTCCAGCTCCTCCAGCCGGTCGTCGTCGATGCCGAAGTGGTGGGCGATCTCGTGGCGGACGGTGATGCGGACCTCCTCGCGCAGCTCGTCCAGGGAGTCGCACTCCCATTCGTGGGTGGACTGGTAGATGGTGATGAGGTCCGGCAGGGTCCGGTCGTAGTGGAAGCCGCGCTGGGGCAGCGGCACCCCCCGGTAGAGGCCGAAGAGTCCGTCCGGATCGTCCTCGTCGTTTTCGCGCGCGTCCCGCAGGTCGCTCCGGGAGGGATGGTCCTTCACCACGACGGCCACGTTGCTCATGCGCACCCTGAGGACCTCCGGGAGCTCCTCCACGGCCTCCTTCACCAGGCTCTCGAACGCGTCGCGGCTGACCCTGAACATATGAACCTGTTTCGGTGCTCCTCCCCCTGTTCCTGGAGTTTCGGCCTCGGTGAGGCGGTCAGCTGATCTCCGCCAGCCTCAGCCTCGCCTGCTCCTGCCTGAGCCAGGCGGCCAGGGCGTCGCCGAGGCCCCGCTGGGCCACCTTCTCCGCGGACTCCCGGCAGCGGGCCAGGAGCTGCCTGTCGCGCACGAGGTCCGCCACCTGGAACTGCGGGATGCCCGACTGCCGGGTGCCGAAGAACTCCCCGGGGCCGCGCAGCTCCAGATCCTTCTGGGCGATGCGGAAGCCGTCCTGGGTTTCCACCAGGGCGCGCAGGCGCTCGGTGTCGCTGCCGCTGATCATCAGGAAGCGGCTGCGGACCCGTCCGCGTCCCACGCGGCCCCGCAGCTGGTGGAGCTGGGAGAGCCCGAAGCGCTCCGCGTGGTCCACCACCATCACGGTGGCGTTGGGCACGTCCACGCCGACCTCGATGACGGTGGTGGCCAGCAGGATCCTGGCCTCCCCCTTCACGAAGGCCTCCATGCGCGATTCCAGCTCGTCGCCTTTGAGCCGCCCGTGGACCACGGCGATCGGCGTGTCCGGGAAGCGCCCCTGCAGCAGGGCCTCCATGGCCTGGATGTCCCGGAGCCGAACCTTCGTCTCGTCCGCGGGATCGATGGCGGGGCTCACCACGAAGGCCTGGCGGCCCGCCTCCAGCTCCCGCTCGACGGCCTCCCAGGCGATCTCCGCGTCGTCGGGCTCCAGGAGGCGCGTGCCGATGGGCTGGCGGCCCGGAGGCAGCTCGTCCAGCACGGACTGTTCCAGGTCCCCGAAGAGGGCCAGGGCCAGGGACCTCGGAATGGGCGTGGCGCTCATGACCAGCCAGTGAGGATCCAGCCCCTTGGCCTTCAGGGCCTCGCGCTGCTTGACCCCGAAGCGGTGCTGCTCGTCCACCACCACCAGCTCCAGCCGGGAGAAGGCCACGCTCTCCTGGAAGAGGGCATGGGTTCCCACGACGTAGCGCGCCTCGCCGCTCGCGATGCGCGCCAGGGCGTCCCGCTTCTCCGCGGCCTTCATGGTCCCCAGCAGGAGCTGCATCCGCGGGGCGTCCTCCTTCAGCAGGCGCTCGAAGGTGGCGGCGTGCTGGCGGGCGAGGACCTCCGTGGGCACCAGCAGCGCGGCCTGCCCGCCCGTCTCGGCCACCATGGCCATGGCCAGGAAGGCCACGAGGGTCTTGCCCGACCCCACGTCCCCCTGGAGGAGTCGGTTCATGACGCGGCCCGAGGTGAGGTCCTCCACGATCTCCTTGAAGGCCGTCCGCTGGGCGCCCGTGAGATGGAAGGGCAGGAAGGCCTTCAGGCGCTCCCTCAGCTCGGGGCTGGTGGGGACGACCAGGCCCCGCCGCTTCAGGCGTCCCGCCCGGCGCAGGGTCACCCCCAGGGCGAAGGCGAAGAGCTCCTCCGAGGCCAGGCGCCGGTGGGCGGGGGTGGCCCGGGCCTCCAGCTCGCCCGGGTCGCTGTCGTCCCCGGGCTGGTGCAGCAGCCTCAGGGCCGGCAGGGTGCCCGGAAGGCCGCGAGCCAGGTCCATGGGCAGCCACTCCTCGGGAGGCTGTGCCCGGTCCAGGGCTTCCTGCACCAGCCGCTGCCTCACCCGGCCCGTGAGGGGCCCCATCTTGCGGTAGAGCGGCAGGAAGCGGCGCACCCAGAGGTCCTCGGGCGCGTCCGTGCCCCGCCCCACCACTTCGAAGGCGGGGCCGCGCATCTCCAGCCCGTGCCGCCCCATGGACAGGGGCCCGAAGGCCAGGATCCGGTCCCCGGGCTTCAGGACGCGCGCCAGGTAGGCCTGGTTGAACCAGATCAGGCGCAGGGGGCCGGTCCCGTCGTCGAGGAGAGCCTCGATGAGGGTCATGCGCTGGATCCGGGTGGTGGTCTGCCGGAGATCCTTGAGGACCCCCATCACCGTCACGATCTCCCGCTCGAAGTCCGGGGGGACGGGCCTGCGGTCCAGCTCCCCGATCCTGAGCACCGAGCCCCGGTCGACGTAGCGGTACGGCAGGTTCAGGAGCAGGTCCCGCACCGTCTCGATGCCGTTCTCGGCCAGCGCCGCCGCGAAGGTGGGGCCGACCCCGCGCAGCACCGTGAGCTTCGCGGAAAGGGGAAGAGGAGGAGGAGGAGGAGGAGACCCGGCCATGGAGGAATCCACTTTCTCAAAGATCGTCCATCTCCTCCAGCCTTCCGCGAATCCGGTCCGCCCGGAAGAACTGCGATGGAACCGCGAAGGACGCGAATGCGCGCTTGCGCGAATGAAAAGCCAGGGCCTCGAAACGGATCCTTTTCCATTCGCGTTCATTCGCGACATTCGCGGTTCCCATCCTTTTCCTGCAGCCTGCCCATACCGAAAGGCAAGATCAGCTCTGCAGGATGAAGGCGGCGAAGTCCTCGATCGAATCAAGGAGGCCCAGGGTGTTCGCCTCCATGTAGGTCCGCACGGCGGGCAGGCGGTGGGCCCAGCCGGCCGCCACCGAGGACACCCCCGCCGCCTGGGCCATGAGGATCCCCGGCCTCAGGTCGTCCACCACCAGCACTTCCTCCGGGTCCAGCCCGAACCGGCGCAAGGTCTCGGTCACGGGCCACGGTCCGGGCTTGCGGCGGCCCGCCCCGGCCTCCCAGCCGAAGATGGCGTCCGGCATCAGGTCCCGGCGGGCCTCCTGGTAGTGCCTCCGGATGATGTCCGATTCGGAGTGGGACACGACGACGAAGCGCCCTCCCTTCGCGCGGTAGGCTCCCAGCGCGTCCAGGAAGCCCGGGAAGAACCGCGGCCGGCTCCGCTCGGCGAAGTCCCGCCAGATGCGGTACTCCACCTCCATCTCGGCATCCGTGAACCCCAGTTCGCCCCGGAGAAAGGCCTCGAAGCCCGGCTCGAAGTTCTTCAGGAAGAAGCCCTCCAGGTCGACCGCCTTCTCTCCCGGCCGGAGCGCGGCCATGGAAGCCACGTGGGCGGGATGGTGGACCGTGGCCGTGCTGTCCATGGCGGTGTCGTCATGGTCCAGGAGCAGGCAGCGGTAGCGCAGCATCATCGGGATCCGTCCTCCGGGCTACACGTCCTCGGTCGTCCGCTCCATTTCCCGGAAGGTGGCATATTCCCCTTCGAAGTAGAGGGGAATCACGCCCGTCGGGCCGTTGCGGTGCTTGGCGAGCAGAAGCTCGGCGGAGCGGTCCTCTTCGTCCCCCTCCATGGCGGGTTTCATGCGGCGGTGAATGAACATCACCATGTCCGCATCCTGCTCGATGGCACCGGAATCCCGGAGGTCCGAGAGCTGGGGCCTCCCGCCCTGGCGGTGCTCCACCTCGCGATTGAGCTGCGAGAGGACCACCACGGGCAGGCCGTGGTCCTTGGCCAGGAGCTTGAAGGCGCGGGAGATCTCGCCGATGCGGACGGCCTCGCTCTGCTTGGCGGCCCGGCTGTCCTGGGGGCTGCTGATCAGCTGCAGGTAGTCCACGACGACCAGGTCCAGCTTCTGGTTGGCCTGGGAGAGATGCCGGTCCACCATGGCCGTGATCTCGCGGACGGTGATGGCGGCCTGGTCGTTGATGAAGATGGGCAGTTCCATGAGGGCGTCCCGGCTGCTCAGGAGCTGGGCCTGGACCGCGTCGTCGAAGCCTCCGGCCTGGACCTGCTTCATGTTCACCCTCGAATGGGCCGACAGGATGCGGCTGAAGACCTCCTCCTTACTCATCTCCAGGGAGAAGAAGGCCACGTGGGCCTTCTGGGACATGGCGGCGCGCAGGCCCCAGTTCAGGGCGAGGGCCGTCTTCCCGATGCCGGGGCGGGCCGCGAGAATGATCAGGTTGCCCGGCTGGAAACCCTGGGTGATGGCGTCCAGCCGGGAGAAGCCCACCCTCAGGCCCGTGGAGCCGCGCCCCTCCAGCCGGTCGAGGAGGGCCTCCATGGTGTTCCTGGCCACGTCGGCCACGTGCTCCAGGTCCTTCCGCTGGCGCCCCTGGGCCAGCCGCATGAGATCCGTGGCTGCCTGCTCCACCAGCGACTCGGGAGGCGCCTCTTCCGCGGCCGCCTGGCGCACCATCTGGGCCCCCAGGCGGATCAGTTTCCGGAACCGGTGCTTGCGGTCCAGCAGGTCCGCCAGGACCTGGGGCCGGCCCACCTCCTCCGCCCCCAGCAGCTCGATGAGGCCCGGGTAGCCTCCCACGCGCCCCAGGTCGCCGTTCTGGTCCAGGACATCCTTGAGGGTGAGGGGGTTGATCTCGATCCGCCCTTCGAGGAGGTCCCGCATGGCCTTGAAGACCGACCGGTGGCGGGGGTCCACGAAGTCTTCCTCGGTGAGCTGGAACGCGAGATCGCCGGCGACCTTCTCGGCCCCGGGGGCGCAGAGGGTGGCCAGGAGGGCCCGTTCGGCCTCGGTGTCTTCAGGTAGTCGTTCGGGAAGCCAGTCGGCCATGTCGGTATCCAGGGGAAGTCGCGCGAGCCCCATCAAAAGGTTTAGCACGGAACCCCGCGAATCGGCCGGCCCCTTGCCGGTTTCTGACTGAGAGAAGATTTAATTGATATATTTCAACATTTATTTCCAAATGATCCATGAATCCCTGGGCCCGGGGGCGGCAGGGCCCCGGAAGCCCCTCCCTTGGAGCCACGCCGAGGGGCTATGCTGAACCGGATGCATTGGTCGGCCCTTCTCAGTCTCGGCGGCAGGCCCAGGCGCTGGCTCTGGGTGGCCCTGGCCCTGTTCCTCGCCGGCGACCCGCTCTGGACCTTCGTCTGGTTCCCCCGGCAGAGCCGGGACCGGGTCTGCGAGGAGGACGCCCTGCCCGTCACCCATGCCCCGGTGCTGATCCTGGGCGCGGCCGTGACCTCCAGCCGCGAGCCCACCCAGGTGCTGGAGGCCCGCCTGGAGACGGCCCTGCGCCTCTACCATGCCGGCAAGGTCAAGTGGTTCCTGGTGTCCGGCGACAACCGGGCGGTCAACTACAACGAGCCCATGGCCATGAAGCGCTGGCTGGTCAGGCACGACGTCCCCCTCACCCGCATCGTGAGCGACTTCGCCGGCCGACGCACCCACGACAGCCTCAAGCGGGCCCGCGCGGTCTTCGGGGTCCGGCGCGTGGTGGTGGTCACTTCCGATTTCCACCTCCCGCGCGCCCTCTTCATCGCCCGGCACCTGGGCATGGAGGCCTGGGGGGTTCCCGCGAGCACCGAGGCGTTCGGGTGGAACAAGCGGCTGGGCTTCTGGGCACGGGAGTACCTGGCCCGGCACCTGGCCTACCTGGACTTCTGGTTCCCGCCGGACACGCTGCTGGGCCCCCGGGAGCCCACCCCGGACGACTGGCTGACCGAGCCCCCGGAACATCCCGCGTCCTGAGCACCCATGCACCCCGCGACCCACCTCCTGGTCGGCTGGACCCTCGCGGAATCGGCGCGCCTGGGGAAGCGCGACCGGTCGCTGGTCGTCCTCGCGAGTTGCCTGCCCGACCTCGACGGCCTGGGCGTGTTCGCGGACCTGGTCGCCGAGCGCATCCACCACCCGCTCTACCTCTACGACACGTACCACCACGTCCTCCTGCACAACGCGCTCACCGGCCTCCTCGCGGCGGTCCTGGCCACGGTCCTGGCCCGGCGGCGCCCCCTCACGCCCCTGCTCGTCCTGCTCGGCTTCCACCTCCACCTGCTCGGGGACATCCTGGGCAGCCGCGGTCCCGACGGCTACCAGTGGCCGATCCCCTACCTGGAACCCTTCAGCGGAGTCTGGCAGCTCGCCTGGAGCCGCCAGTGGGGCCTCCAGGCCTGGCCGAACGTCGTCCTCACCCTCGCCTTGATGGCCCTCGCCCTCCACGGTTCCTGGAAGCGCGGCCGGTCGCCGCTCGAACTCCTGTCGCCCAGGGCGGACGCGGCCATGACGAGGACCCTGCGGCTCCGGTTCGGGGATCCGGGAGTGGATCCGGGATCCCCGGCGTGAGCCTGTTTTCAGCCCCGGAGCCGCGGGGCAGGCGCCGGACTCAGCGGGAAGCGGAACTCCCGGGGGTCTCCCCGAGCATCCCCTTCAGGGCCCGGTAGTCGGTCTTGCCGTTGCCCAGCACGGGGATCTTCTCCAGGCGCCTCACCAGCCGGATGTTGTGGATGGCGGAAAGGCCGGCCTCCCGGATGGTGGTGTTGGCGGCCTCCCGCGAGATCTCGCGCAGGGTGAAGAGGACCAGCTCCGGGTTGGTTTCCACGGGGGTGGCCTCCACGGCAAGGACGACCTCCTTGTCGTCCTCCCGGCCGAAGCGCGCCAGCAGGGCCTCTTCCACCGCCGGGAGGCTCACCATCTCGCCGCCCAGCTTCACGAACCGCTTCAGGCGCCCCGCGAAGTAGAAGACGCCGTCGGGCTCCCTGCGGACCAGATCGCCCGTGCGGTACCAGGACTTGCCTTCGAACGCCACGAAGGGGGAGGGGCCGTCGTAGTGCAGGTAGCCGCCGAAGATGCTGGGGCCCCGGACCAGGAACATCCCGGTCCTCCCGGGCTCCACCCGCTCCCCGGTCTCCAGGTCCACGACGGCGTGCTCCACGGACCCGAGCGTCAGGCCGATGCTGCCGTGGCGAGGGTCCTCCTCCTTGTTGCAGCTGACCACGGGAGAACATTCCGTGATGCCGTAGCCCTCCATCACCGTCAGGCCGGGCCAGCGGCGGTCGAGGAACTCGTAGAGGGATTCCGGGCACTTCTCGCCCCCGGTGACGACGGTCCTCAGGGTCTTCAGCTGCTGGTCCCTGGCGGCCCGGGCGATGCCGTGGAGGAAGGTGGGGGTGCCCACCAGCATGGTGACGCCGTAGGCCTCGGTGATCCGGGCGAGGGCCAGCCCCTCCGTGGGATTGGGATGGTAGACCACCCGGAAGCCGATGCAGGAGGGCATCAGCACGGTGAGGCTCAGGCCGAAGGAGTGGAAGGGCGGCAGGATGCCGATCATCCGCTCGTCGGGGGAGAAGGTGAAGAAGTCCGCGCTGTCCCGGAGGTTGGCGAGGAGGTTCCCGTGGGTCAGGGGAACCGCCTTGGGCAGGCTCTCGCTGCCGCTGGTGAAGAGCACCACGGCGGTCTCCCGGACGGGCGCCTTGCGGAGCTCGGCCCAGCTGATGCGGGCTTTCAGGAAGGCGGCCAGCTTGTCGAGCCTGCCCAGGCGCCGGCCCACATCCTCCAGCAGCAGGAAGCGGCCCTTGATCGCCGCCAGGTCCGTTCCCTGGGCCTCCAGCTTGGCCACGAGCGGGCCGGCCGTGAGGACGTGCCGGACCCCCAGGAGGTCCAGGCCGTGCACCAGGTTCCTGGACCCCACGGTCCAGTTCACCATCACCGGGATCTTGCCCGCGAAGATCAAGGCCATGAAGAGGGTCGTGACCCCCGAGCTGGCGGGGAGCATGAGGCCCACGTAGGTCCCTTCCAGGCCGGCGAGGACGGGCCGCAGGGCCAGGATGCCCGTGATGACGTCCCGGAAGGTCCTGGCGCCGCCGGCCTGGTCCGCGGCCAGGACCCGGTCGGGGCCGCGGGCGGCCTGGTTCAGGAACACCTCGGCGAGGGTCGTCCCCGGCGGCACGCCCACGGGGACCGGGGAGGGGCGGAACCAGGCCGCGGGAATGGGTTTCATGGCCGAGGGCCCGATCCCGACCGTGCGGCCGCAGGCGGCGAGCATGGCGTCGGAGACGGTGCGGAGGCTCTCGGGGTCGATGTCCTGGAAGCCGAATTCCTGCTCGAGCCACATCTGGAGTTCCATGCGCCCCAGGCTGTCCATCCCCAGGTCCCTCGCCAGGCTGGCCTCCACCGGGATGTCCGCCTGTCCGGTCATCTCGCGCAGGTGGGCGATCACCAGCTCCCTGGTGCCCGCCGGCACGTCCTGGATGTCCCCTTCGATGCGGGGCGGTTCGGGCTCCGGCAGCACCTGGGTCTCGCTGCCCTCCCAGAACGTGTGGGGGACGTAGGTGTTGGGCGTGGCCCCGTCGTTGAAATAGGCCTCCATGTAGCGGTTGAGGGCCACCCGCCCCTTGGCGCGGGGCAGGTCCTCGGGCTCCAGGAACTCCAGGGAGACCCTGCGCCGGGGGGAGAAGAAGAGGAAGTTCGCCAGCAGGAAGCCGGCGCCCCGGCGGAGGGCCGACACGAGGTGCGGGTGCTGGCCGGCGGCCCAGCTGAAGCTGCTTCCCCAGAGCCCCCGGGTCCTCACGAGGACGACGCGGGCGTCCGGGACGCGCTCCAGGAGGGTTTCCACGGCGCTGGCGCCGCCCAGGTCCTCATACCGGCCGTGCATGAGGTGTCCCCCAGGGTAGAGCAGCAGGTTCCCGCCGGCCTTCAGGCCCTCGACGCATTCCGCGAGGACCCGCTCCATCTCCGGCCGGGAGGCCTCGCCGTACTTGGCGACGTCCGGCATGGGACAGGCGCCCATCTTCCGCGCCAGCCAGTTCACGCCGGGGGGGCTGATCTGGTCCTTGTCCGCCAGGGAGCGGGGCTGGAAGCGGCGGTAGAGCTCCGAGAGCACGATGACGGGATCCACCAGGGCCGGGTGGTTCGGCAGGAAGAGCACCTTGTGGGCGCCCTTGGCCGCCACGTCCTCCAGGCCGAAGACTTCGATGCTGTAGCGCAGCCGGAGGACGGCCCGGCAGAATTGACTGAACAGGGCGCTGATCATGCCCACTCCTTGTGTCTGAATTCCAGGGACATCCAGCCGGCGAAGAGAAGCGAGGCCGCTCCGAGCATGGCATAGGCCTGGGTGGGCCGCAGGGAGGCCAGGGGAATGTAGAGCAGGCTCGCCAGGGCCATCCCCGAGAAGGAGGCGAAGTTGGCCGAGGCCCAGACCGCGCCCTTCCGCTCGGGAGCCGGCCGGATCTGGATGAAGCTCTCGCAGGGAATCATGAACAGACCCCCGGCCATGCCCGCCAGGCCCACCAGGCTGTAGAGGACGGCCGTCCGGGCGGCCGCGGGCAGGAGGGGTACGGCTCCCATGGCCAGCATCAGCAGGCCCATGGCGGCCCCGGCCGGAAGGAGCACCCGGAACCAGCGTTCCCCCTTGGCGAACTTCGCCGCCAGCAGCCCTCCCAGCGCGATGCCGACGAGCTGGGCCGCCACCAGGAGGCTGGTGGCAGAATCGCTGAGACCGAACTGGAGCTTGCCCAGGCTGTTGATCACCAGGAGCTGGAAGACCCCCACGGCCCAGATGAAGACGTCCGCCGCCAGGATCCGCCCGAGCTGCCGGTCCTTCCAGATCCCGGCCAGTTCGCGGAAGGTGTCGAGCGGACCCGTCCAGGGAAAGGGCCTGCCCGGGTCGGCGGCGGCCCGTCCGGGGACGGCGAGGCTCACCAGGAATCCCAGGACGGCGAACAGCACCGCCCCGGCCCCGACCAGGACGTGCCCCCTCGGCGCCCCGAAGAGCGCCGCCCCCTGCGCATCCAGGACGAATCCCGAGAACGACACGCCCATCAGGATGCCCACGGTGACGATCATCCTCAGGACCGCGTTGGCCCTGGTCACGTAGCCCGCCGGATAGAGTTCGGGGATGGAGCCGTTCAGGGCCGGACTGAAGAAGGCGGCCTGCGTCCCCATGAGGGCGACCATGCCCACCATGAGCCAGAGGTCGCCCAGGATGATCCCGAGGGCGCCCACGAGGGCGGCGGCCACCTCCAGCGCCTTCGCGCCGATCACCACGGTCCGCTTCGGGAAGCGGTCCGCCGCCCATCCCGCCGGGGCGGCGAAGACGAGGAAGGGCACGGTGAAGGCGATCCCGGCCGCGCCCTGGAATCTCTCGCGGCCGGCCGCCAGGGCCAGCAGCATCACGGCCTGCTTGTAGAAGTTGTCGTTGAAGGTGCCCAGGAAGTAGGAGGCCGCCATGGCGGCGAACTTCCCGCGGGCTTGACGGATCAGGACTGTATCGGAGGCATCCGCCATCGGTTCTCCGGACGTTGGACAAGTGTCGAAGGAATTGGCGTATTTTACAAATATTCCGCGGCATTCCGGAACCCGCTTTGTCCATCGGCCCGCCGATTCAACCGGAGCGACTGTTCCGGCGTCCAAGGGAGGAGCATGCTAGGTGCCAGGAGTTGCTTCATGCCCGATTCCCCCCTCATCCATCTCCGCGACATCACCAAGATCTACCAGATGGGCGACATGGAGGTCCGGGCCCTGGACGGCATCTCGCTGGACATCCGGCAGGGGGAGTACGTGGCCATCATGGGGCCCTCCGGCTCGGGCAAGTCCACCTTGATGAACCTCATCGGCTGCCTGGACACCCCCACCAGCGGCGAGTACGAACTGAACGGCAAGACCGTCTCCAGCATGGGGGACGACGAGCTGGCCCAGATCCGGAACGCGGAGATCGGTTTCGTCTTCCAGACCTTCAACCTCCTGGCCCGGACGACCAGCCTGCAGAACGTCGAACTCCCCCTGATCTACAGCGGCGTCCACCCCAAGGACCGGCACGCCCTGGCGCTGAAGGCCCTGGAGAACGTCGGCCTTTCGCCCAGGGCCGGCCACATGCCCAACCAGCTCTCGGGGGGCCAGCGCCAGCGGGTGGCCATCGCCCGGGCCCTGGTGAACAACCCTTCCCTGCTCCTGGCCGACGAGCCCACGGGCGCCCTGGACACCCGCACCAGCATCGAGATCATGGCCCTCTTCGAGGAGCTTTACCAGAAGGGCAACACGATCATCCTCGTGACGCACGAGGAGGACATCGCCCGCCATGCCCACCGCATCGTCAAGCTGCTGGACGGCCGGATCAAGCACGACGAACCCAACACCCCCATCACCCTCGAGGAGCACCTGGCCCACCTCAGCCAGTGGGCGGACAAGGACTGAGCCTCGGTCGAAGCCATCAAATGGACGGCCAGGGAAAGATGGGAACCGCGAAAAACGCGAAATGGCGCGAAAAGGACGACATTCTTTCTTTAGCGTCCTTTCGCGCATTTTCGCGGTTCCATCCTCAGGCCAGCATCAGTTCTTTCGTGTACTCGGACCGCGGATGGGTCAGGACCTGGTCCACGGGGCCCGCCTCCACGACCTGGCCGTCCTTCATGACCAGGACCCGGTGGGCCATGGCGCGCACCACGTCGATGTCGTGGGTGACCAGCACGTAGGCGAGGCCGTGGCGCCGCTGCAGCTGCGCGAGGAGCTGGAGCACCTGCTTCTGGATGGTGACGTCCAGGGAGCTGGTGGGCTCGTCCAGGACCACCACGCGGGGATCCACGATGAGGGCCCGGGCGATGGCGATGCGCTGGCGCTGACCCCCGGAGAATTCGTGGGGATAGCGGTCCAGCAGCGGCTCGGTCCTGCCCTCCTCGATGAGGCCCACGTCCTCCAGCGCCCGCATCACCCGCGCCCGCCGGGCCTCCGGCCCCAGGGACGGCTCGTGGATCTCCAGCCCCTCGCCCACGATCTGCTGGATCGTCAAGCGGGGCGAGAGGGAGGAGAAGGGATCCTGGAAGACCACCTGCATCCGGCTGCGCAGGTCGCGCTTCTGCGCCGCGCCGAGGCCGGCCCAGCTCTGCCCCTCGAGCTTGATCTCCCCGGTGGCCGCCACCAGGTCCAGGAGGGCCAGGGCCAGGGAGGTCTTGCCGGAACCGGATTCTCCGATCACCCCCAGGGTCTCTCCGGGCGCCAGGTCGAAGGTGGCGCCCTGGACGGCGGTGAACCGCCCCTTCGAGAACCACCCCTGGATGCCCGGCCTCGGCACGGGAAAGTCCACGCGGACATCCCGCCCTTCCAGGAGGCGGCCCTTCCCCGGCTCGCCCACCTCGCGCGCCGCGCGGCTGTCGATGAGCTTCCGGGTGTAGGGGTGTTCCGGCGCCTGCATGATCCGGGCGGTCTCCCCCTGCTCCACGAGGACGCCGCGCTCCATCACCGCCACCCGATCGGCGAAGCGGCGCACCAGGTTCAGGTCGTGGGTGATCATCAGGATGGCGAGGTTCCGCTCCCGCCGGAGGGCGTCCAGCAGGTCCAGGATCTGGTGGCGGATGCTCACGTCCAGGGCCGTGGTGGGCTCGTCGGCGATGAGGAGCCGGGGCTCGCAGGCCAGGGCCATGGCGATCATGGCGCGCTGGCGCTGGCCGCCGGAGAGCTGGTGGGGATAGCTGTCCACGCGCCGCTCGGGCTCGGCGACCCCGACGCCGCGCAGGCCTTCGATGGCCAGTTCCCGGGCCTGGGGCAGGGTTGCCGACCGGTGCAGGCGGATGGCCTCCACGATCTGGGCGCCGATGGTCATGACCGGGTTCAGGGCGGTCATGGGTTCCTGGAAGATGACGGCGATCTCGTTGCCCCGCAGGGCGTGCAGCTCCTCCGGGTCCATGGCCAGCACCTCCCGGCCCTCGAAGCGGACGCTGCCCTCGAGGCGGGCTCCCTCCAGCAGGCGCAGGGTCGAGAGGGCCGTGACCGTCTTCCCGGAACCGGACTCGCCCACCAGGGCCAGCTTCTCGCCCGCGCCGACACTGAAGGAGACGCGGTCCACCACCCGGCGGCGCCCGAAGCTGATCGACAGGTCCCTGACCTCCAGCAGGTTCATGGCGCCTCCTCCGCGATCTCCTTCCGGGGGTCCAGGGCGTCCCGCAGGGCGTCGCCGACCAGGATGAGCAGCACCAGCGTGACGACCAGGACCAGGAACGTGGCGACGGAGATCCACCAGGCGTCGAGATTGTTCTTCCCCTGGGCCAGCAACTCGCCCAGGCTGGGGGTCCCCGGGGGCACGCCCAGGCCCAGGAAGTCGAGGCTGGTGAGGGCGCCGATGGCCCCGGCCATCTCGAAGGGGACCAGGGTGATCACGGGGGTGAGGCTGTTGGGGAGGATGTGCCGGAAGATGATGACGCGGTTGCGCTGGCCCAGGGCCTTGGCGGCGCGCACGTAGTCCAGGGTCCGGTTCTTGAGGAACTCGGCCCGCACGTAGGCGGCGATCCCCAGCCAGCCGAACGCCGAGATGAGGGCCACGAGGAGCCCCACGCTGGGCGAGAAGAAGGCCGAGAAGATGATCAGCAGGTAGAGGGTCGGCATGGCCCCCCAGATCTCCACCAGGCGTTCCATGGCGATGTCCGTCCAGCCCGCGAAGTAGCCCTGGATGGCGCCGTAGACCACCCCCATCAAGGTGCAGACGACGGTCACCGCCAGGGCGAAGAGCACGGAGAGCCTGAAGCCGTAGAGCAGGCGGGCGGCCAGGTCCCGGCCCCGGTCGTCGGTCCCCAGCCAGTTCTCCCGGCTGGGCGGCGCGGGGTTGGGCTCCCGGGAGAAGTAGTTGATGGTGCCGTGGTGGTAGTGGTTCGGCGGGAAGACCGCGAAGTTCCCTGGACGGGCGAGCTGCTCCCGGATGAAGGGATCCAGATAGTCGGTGGGCGTCAGGAAGTCTCCCCCGAAGGTGGTCTCGGGGTGGTTGCGGACGATGGGCACGTACCACCTGCCCTCGTAGCGGACCAGCAGGGGCTTGTCGTTGGAGAGCACCTCCGCGAAGAGGCTCAGGCAGAAGAGCACCAGGAAGGCCTGCAGGCTGCGGTAGCCCATCCGGTTCGCCTTGAAGCGCCGCCAGGCCCGGCGCCAGGGGTTCTGGGAGGCGCCCTCAGTCATACTTCACCCGGGGGTCCACCCAGAGGTAGCTGAGGTCCCGGATCAGCGTCGTGACGAGCCCGATCAGGGTGAAGAAGAAGAGGCTCCCGAGCACCACCGGGTAGTCGCGGCGGATGACGGACTCGTAGGAGAGGAGGCCCAGCCCGTCCAGGGAGAACAGCGTCTCGATGAGGAGGGAGCTGGAGAAGAAGGCGCCCACGAAGGCCGCGGGGAATCCCGTCATGATCGGGATCAGGGCGTTGCGGAAGACGTGGCGCCACATCACGGACCGCTCGCTCGCCCCCTTCGCCCTGGCCGTGAGGACGTACTGCTTGTGGATCTCCTCCAGCACGGAATTCTTCGTCATGATGCTGATGACGGCGAAGCTGCCGAGCACCATGGCCGTGATGGGCAGGACGATGTGCCAGAGGTAGTCCATCACCTTGCCCATGGCGGAGAGCTGGTCCCAGTTCATGGACGTCAGCCCCCGCAAGGGGAACCACTGGACCCAGGAGCCTCCCGCGAAGGCCACCATCAGCAGCACGCCCATCACGAAGCTGGGGATGGCGTAGCCCAGCAGCACCAGGAAGGTGGTGGCCGCGTCGAAGCGCGTGCCCGCCCGCACGGCCTTGGCGATGCCCAGGGGCACCGAGACGAGGTAGGTGAGGAAGAACGTCCACATGCCCAGGGAGATGGAGACCGGCAGCTTCTCGCGGATCAGCTGCCAGACCCCCTTGTTGTGGAAGAAGCTCCGGCCCAGGTCGAAGCGGGCGAACTGCCCCATGGTCTGGGCGAAGCGCTGGGAGGCCGGCTTGTCGAAGCCGTACAGGGTCCTGATCTCCGCGATGCGCTCCGCGTCCACCCCCTGGCGGCCCCGGTAGCCCACCCCGGCCGCGCTGGGCCCCTCGCCCCCGGCGTTCCGTCCCTGGAGCTGGGAGACCATCTGCTCCACGGGGCCGCCGGGCACGAACTGGATCACGGCGAAGGTGATGGCCATGATGCCGAAGAGGGTCGGGATCATCAGCAGGAGCCGCTTCAGGATGTAGGACCACATGGCTTCCTCCTAGTGCTTCGCCCACCAGGTGGACACCACCCAGCCTTCCGGCTGGAAATACTTCGGCGCCACCTTCGGTTCCTCGAACTTCCCGGCCCGGTAGCTGATGCGGAAGGCGTTGCTGGACCATTCAGGCACGAAGTAGCAGCCGTGGCGCACCACCCGGTCGAGGGCCTTCAGGCGCGCCGCCAGTTCCGGCCGGGTGTTCGACGCGACCGCCAGCGAGACGAGGGCGTCCACCGCCGGGTCCTTGATGCCCATCAGGTTGCTGGACCCTTCGACACCGGCCGAGGCCGACATGAGCCGGTCCTTCAGTTCGCTTCCGGGCGCTTCCGTGCCCGGGATCCGGATGCTGGTCAGGTCGTAGTCGAAGACGTCCAGGCGCTTCTGCAGCAGGGCGAAGTCCACTTCCCGGTAGCTGCAGTCGATCCCGAGCTTGGCGAGCGCCTGCATGTAGGGCGTCACGATCCGGCCCAGCGTGCCCTGGCTGTCCAGGAACTCGAGGGTGAACACCTCGCCCTTGGCGTTGCGGAGGGCGCCGTCCCGCACGGTCCAGCCGGCCTGGGCCAGCAGGTTCTTGGCCTCCCGCAGGTTGGCCCTCAGGCTCCCCGGGGGATTGGTCGACGGCGGCAGGGGCACCGGCTGCGTGAAGACGCGGGGGTCCAGCCTGGATCTCAAGGGTTCCAGCACCGCCAGCTCGTCCTTCCCGGGAAGGCCCTTGGCCTCGAAGTCGGTCGCGTCGAAGAGCCCCCTCGTGCGGGTGTAGGTGTTGTAGAAGAACTGCCGGTTCATCCACTCGAAGTCCATGGCCAGCACGAGGGCGCGGCGCACCCGGGCGTCCGCGAGCCTCTCCCGGCGGGTGTTGATGAGGAATCCCTGGAAGTCGGCCGCGTTGCGGCTCGCGAGATTCCTGCGGACGAGCTGGCCGGAGCGGAACTTGGGCCCGGTGTAGGTGCGCGCCCATTCCCGGGCGGAGAACACCTCGATGTAGTCGAACTCTCCGGCCTTGAAGGCCTCCGTCTGGGCGGTGTTGTCCTTGTAGATCTTGTAGGTGACCAGGTCGAAGTTGTACCGCCCCCGCCGCACGTTGAGATCCCGCGCCCAGTAGCCGGGATCCCGCCGGTAGGTGATGTCCCTCCCGAAGTTCACCCGGTGGATCCGGTAGGGGCCGCTGGCGATGGGTTCGTCCGTGACGATCTGGTCGAAGGGCTTGCCCTGGCCCCAGTCGCGGCTGAAGACCGGCAGCCCCCCGCCCACCACCAGGGGCAGCTCGGCGCTCGGGCGCCTGAAGTCGAAGCGGATGAGGCGCTCCCCCAGCACCACCGCGGCCTTCACGTCCGCGAAATAGGCCCGGTAGGCGGGGTGGGACAGCTTCCCCGTGATCGTGTCGAAGCTGTACTTGACGTCCGCGGCCAGGACCGGCTTCCCGTTGGTGAAGCGCGCGGCGGGGTTCAGGCGGAAGGTCGCGGAGAGCCTGTTCGCGGGGACCTGGATATCCTCGGCCAGCAGCCCGTAGGCCGTCGTCGGCTCGTCGTAGGTTCCCGCCAACAGCGTCTCGAACATCAGCTCGCCCAGGCCCGGAGGCGAGACGCCCTTCAGGGTGAAGGGATTGTACTTGTCGAACTGCGTGATCCGCGTGGGCGCCACCAGGGTGAGCTCGCCCCCCTTGGGCGCCTCCGGGTTGACCCACTCGAAATGATGGAACCCGGGCGGGTACTTGATGTCCCCGAATTGCGAAAAGGCGTGGGCCGCGCCGAGGCGGGAGGGGCCGGCCACCAGTAGGAGGCCGGCGAGAAGCCATCGAAATGCCATCGGTTTCCGGGTCGACGTGCGACAGGTCATGCCCTGATTCTGCCAGATCCCGCGTTCATGGCCGGATCCGGTAGAATCGAATATTCCGGTTCTCCGTTCCCTGACCGCGGCGGACAGCGAACCCGAACAAGACCGCGTGGAATCGATGCCTATCCGGGACAGAAGAACCCTTATCGCAGCAACTGCCCTCGGGCTCGTGGCCCTGAGCTGGGGCACCAGCTTCTCGATCATCAAGGACATCATCGACACCGTCCCGCCCTTCACCCTGATGCTGCTGAGGTTCGGGTGGTCCACGGTCCTGCTGTCCCTGATCTTCGGCCACCGGCTGAGGCACGCGACGAAGCGCCATGTCCGGAACAGCCTGGTCATCGGCTCCTTCCTCGCGGCGGCCTTCACCTGCCTGGTGCTGGGGATCAAGTACACCACGGCCTCGAACCAGTCCTTCCTGGTGGGGGCGAACGTGATCTTTGTGCCCTTCCTGGTCTGGATCATCAGCGGCCGCCGGCCCGGCCGGTACGCCGTCGGGGGCGCGGCGCTGGCCACGGTGGGGATCGCCCTGCTGACCCTGAACGGTAGCTTCACGGTGAACAAGGGCGACCTGCTCTCGCTCCTGTCCTCCATGGCCTATGCCTGCCACATGGTGGCCATCGAGCGGCTGGGCAGGGACCAGGATCCCATCGCCTCGACGATCATCCAGTTCGCGCTGACGACCGTGGGTTTCATCGTCCTGACGGGCACGTTCGAGTCCTTCGACCTCGATATGACGCCGAAGCTCTGGAAGGCGCTGGCCTACCTGGTGATCGTCACCACGGTCATCGCCTTCACGGTCCAGAACATCGCCCAGAAGTTCCTGTCCTCCACCAGCACGGCCCTGATCCTGACCCTGGAGACGGCCTTCGGCGGGGTGTTCGCCGTGCTCTACCTCCACGAGCACCTGACCTTCAAGATGTTCATGGGCTGCCTGATCATCTTCGCCGGAATCCTCACGGAGCAGACCCAGTGGCGCTTCCTCAGGAAGGCTTGATCCCCTTCACTCGCCGGGTTCCAGGACCGGCAGCTCGAGGGAGGAAGGCAGGCCGGCCGAGTGGTTCAGCCGGTGCTTCGCGGGCTTGAAGTCCTCCGCCCTGGCGCGGTAGATGTCGGTGAACACCTGGGGATTGCGGTCCATCATCGGGAACCAGCTGCTCTGCACCTGGACCGTGAGGCGGTGCCCCTTCCGGAAGGTGTGGAACACGTCGTTGAGGGACCACGCCACGACCGTGGGCTGGCCGGGCGTGAACGGCTCCGGGAACTCGAGGCTGTTCCGGAACTTGCCCCGCATCACCTCGCCCCGCACCAGCTGTTGATAGCCGGGCAGAGGATCGCCGGCGTCCGGATGCTCGTCGATGACCTTCACGACCCAGTCGGCATCCGTGCCCGTGGTGCTCACGTCCAGGTGCACCCGGATGGGCCCCGCCACCGTCAGGTCCACCTTCAGGGGCTCGGACCTGTACGTCAGCACGTCCCTCCTGGCCGAGGCGAAGCGCTGGTCCGCGGTCATGTACTCGACGGGCATCTCGAGGTCGGTGCCTTCCCAGAAGGGCACCGGATCCGCGGGATCGCTGACGAACTCGTCCGCCCCCCCGGACTCGCGGGGCGGCAGCTGGGAAAGCCCCCATCCCGGCTGGAAGTACATCCGGGCCGTCCGGACCGACCTGGGGGGCCAGGCGTCGAAGCGTTCCCAGCGGTTGGCTCCCGTCTGGAACAGGAGCGCCTGGGGCAGCTCCGGGTTGGGCGCGCCCTTCAGGTGGTGCATGAAGAAGGGCAGCTCCACGGTCTTCCGGTAGAAGTCCGAGGTGCTGGAGCCGAAATCCACCTTGCCGAGCCGGCGCCCCGAATCGTAGGACCAGGCGCCGTGGTACCAGGGCCCCATCACCAGCGTCAGGGGCGTGGCGGGGCTCTGGGAGGCCAGGGCCTTGAAGGCCTCCAGCGATCCGAAGAGATTCTCCGCGTCGAACCAGCCGCCCACCAGCAGGACCGCGGGGCGGATGTCCCGGAGATGGGGGCGGAGGTCGCGCGCCTTCCAGAAGGCGTCCCGGGTCCCGTGGGCCATCACCTCGTTCCAGAAGGAGATCTTGCCGTGGAAGTACCTGGCGTTCACGTTGGCGAGGGGGCCGAGGGCCAGGTAGAAGGCATAGCCGTCGTCGGTGCCGTAGTTGAACCCGGCGGGCCTGGCGTTCGTCGTCGGCTTCGGCCGGGGCAGCCCGAACCAGGCGATGAAGTCGAAGAAGTGCGGCAGCCAGAGGGCGCCGTTCCGGTGGAAGTCGTCCCCGGTGAACCAGTCCATGGTCGGCGCCTGGGGGGAGCAGGCCACCACGGCGGGGTGGGCGTCGATCAGGCCCGCGGCGGCATAGAAGCCGGGATAGCTGGCGCCCCACAGCCCCACCTTGCCGTTGTGGCCACGCACATGGTCCAGGAGCCACTGGACGGTGTCATAGGCGTCCGTGCTCTCGTCGGTATCGAAAGGCCCGGAATGTTTCGGCCGCTGGGGCGTCATGTCCACGAACTCGCCCCGGCTCATCCCCCGGCCCCGCACGTCCTGGTAGACGAAGATGAACTTCTTTTCCGCGAACCCAGGGGAAGGTCCCAGGTCCTCGGGGAAGGACTCCCGTCCATAGGGCGCGACGCCGTAGGGCGTCCGCTTGACCAGGATGGGACAGGGCCCGGAGAACCGGGGCGAGTAGATCGCCGTGAAGAGTTCCGTCCCGTCCCGCATGGGCACCATGCATTCCCGCTTCAGGTAGTGGCCCTGGATCCACTCGCTGCCCTGGGCCAGGAGCGCGAGAGAGCAGGCGGCCGGGAGGAGGATCCGGACGACCTTCCCCATGGGGCGGACGAGGCCCATGGCGCCCGGCTCTCCCGTGCGGGCAGACCGGGCCAGGCCGCGCCCAGGGCGCGGCACGGCCCGGCGGACGGCGAGACTCAAGCCTTGGAGCAGGTGGCTTCCTTGTCGACCATGTTGATGATCTTGAAGAGGGCAGGCAGGGAATACTCGTTCTCCCCGATCTCCTCGCCCGCGTGCAGGCGCTCGGCAGTCATGTAGGCGTCCACCACGCTGAGGATCCCGAGGATGATGCCGGGCAGGAAGCACAGGCAGGAGCCCACCAGCGTGGCGATGAGCGTGAAGAGCCACTTGCGCTGCTGGCCGTTGATGATGAGATGGCCCAGCCCGAAGATGAACCAGGTGAGCAGCGCGGCGACGATCGGGTTCGCGTCTGGCTTGCGGATGGTCTTCTGACTCACGAGAACTCCTTCGACAAAGAGGTTGCCTGGTCCGAGCACCCTGCCCGCGGGTATGACCACGAGCGCTGAAGACGGGGATGACCTGTAGACTACAATCGAACGGGAAAGCAGGAAAGCATGCAGGCTTCATCGCCAAGGTTGGGCGCGCCAAGACTTGGGCCCCGCTGCTGACGCCCGGACTCCAGGAGGAACCCTTGAGCCAGCCCCAGGATCTCGTCGGAACCCTGCGCGCCGAGCGCGACGCCCTCCGGGCCCGCGTGGCGGAACTGGAAGCCAGGACCAGCCACGAAGACGAGCTGCGCGCCCATCTCCAGGTGGCCGCCGACCTCATCGACTGCCTCACGGACGGCCAGTCTCCCACGGAGACTGCCGCCGACTACCGGAGATGGCTCGGCATCAAGCGGTCCCTGGGCCTCGCGTGAGGCTGCCCGGCAGGAGCGAAAAGCCCGCAGATCCAGTGTCTGCGGGCTTCTTGTTGGCGGAGAGTGAGAGATTCGAACTCTCGATAGGCTTTTGACCTATACACGATTTCCAGTCGTGCTCCTTCGGCCACTCGGACAACTCTCCAGTCGGGCCTCCTGCATGCGCAGGAACAGGTAGTTTAGCACTTCGCCGCCGGAAGGCCAAGGGCCGGGATCGCCCCGGCCTCGGGCCGACCGTCCGACGACAATGACGCCTGTGCATCGCGTCGCCGAATTGATGCCGGGTAGCCGACCCTCCGGCACGAGTCGGATGCCGGCTCGCCGGATCCAGGGTTGCGACTCTCCCATCGGCTCCGACCCACTCCGAACCCCGTCTGGCCGTACATGAAACGTGCCCCCTTTCGGGGGCACTTTGGCGGGGCTGACGGGGCTCGAACCCGCGACCTCCGGCGTGACAGGCCGGCACTCTAACCAACTGAGCTACAACCCCAGGTTTTCAATGACACCAGCCTGAGCTGGTGGGCGATGACGGGCTCGAACCGCCGACATGCTGCGTGTAAGGCAGCTGCTCTACCGACTGAGCTAATCGCCCGAATCGCCGAACCATGATCCTCTCACGCACGAGTCGGCTCGTCAACTCGAAAACGTCCGAGGATGCCCGGGGCGTCGCGACGACCTCCCCGGTCGTGGCTGGTGCCCGGGTGCCGATGGCTTTCGCGACCTGGCATCGAGGGGGATTCCGTTCATGGAAATTCAGCCGAGATTGGTTGTATTTTCTCAGAGAGGGAGACGCTTCTCAAGGCGTTCAATCGTGAAGAACTGCACAGTTTGAGGCAATAGCCGGCGGGTAAACTGTTCCAGCCTTCAATTCAGGGCTCTGTCGTTATGCAGTTCGTCAGGCTTCCATTTCGTTTTGCTGGGGGGCGCAGTGGTTTTGAATACAATGGTTGGCTGGAGCGGCATGAACGTGCTGGCCTTTCTTTCAGAGAACCCGGGTGGGAGCTTCATGGATTCGCTGCCGGATCCCATGAAGCTGCAGGTTCCCGTGGTCGTGTTCGTCATCGTCGTCGTCACGCTGCTGTTCTTCTTCCTGAAATATGTTCTCTTCCAGCCGCTCACCAAGGTGATGGACGACCGGGAGGAGGCCATCCAGGCCGGCACCGGGGCCAAGGCGGAGGCGGCTTCCCAGATCGAAGCCCGCCAGGCCGGCTACGCGGCCCGGCTCAAGGAACTCCGCGGCCAGGCCCTCGAGCACCGGAAGGCCCTGGCCGCCGCCGCCGCCCTCGAGGAACAGCGAATCCTGGACGCGGCGCGGCAGGAAGCCGCGACCCGGCGCGCCCAGGCCGTCGCGGAGCTCCAGGCGGAGCGGAAGAAGGCCGAGGTTGAACTCAGAGAACAGGTGGAAGCCCTTTCTGCTTCCATGGTCCAGCATCTCCTGAAGCAGGCTTGATCCGATGAAACACCGTCCCATCGTTCTTCTCGCCGCTCCGCTGGCCCTCGCCTTCGCGTTGTTCATGGGCACGCCCCTGTCGCGGGTCCAGGCGCAGACGCCCCCCCCGCAGGCGGAACAGGCCTCATCCGCAGCCCAGAGCGGCGCGCCTGGGACTTCCGCGCCGGCCGAAGGCCATGGAAAGGCCGAGGAAGGCGGACATCACGCTGCCCCCGTCAAGTTCATGGGACTCGAACTCGGCCCCCTCGGGAAGTTCGTGCTCCAGGTCGTGAACTTCGCCATCTTCTTCGCGATCCTCTTCCTCGTGCTGAAGGGGGCGCTCTCGTCAGCCTTCAAGGCCAGGGCGAAGGAGCTGGAGGACCAGCTCAGCCAGGCGGAGAAGGACAAGGCGGAGGGCGCGGCGCAGCTGCTGGAGCTCGAAGCCAGGATGAAGGGCATGCAGGCCGAGCTGGCGGACATCATGGCCAAGGCCGAAGCCGAGGCCGAGTCGGAGAAGCGGCGGATCCTGGATGCCGCGAAGACGGAAGCTGCCCAGATCCTCGCCCTGGCCCAGGCCGAGATCGACTTCCAGAAGCGCCTGGCGGAGAAGGAACTCCGTGCGGTCGTGGCCGAGCTGGCCGTGGAAGGGGCCAGGAGGCGCCTGGAGGCCCAGGTCCAGGGCGACGTGGCGGAACAGGTCCTGGATCGCGCCATCCGGGAAATCGGAGGTGCCAAGTGAGCGCTCGATCCATCGCCCGGCGCTATGCCAAGGCCCTGGCCGATATCGGAGAGAGCCGGGGCACGCTCCAGGAACTCCTGAAGGAGCTGGACACCATTGACACCCTGGTGGATTCGAACGAGGACCTCCAGCGCCTGGTCTCCTTTCCGCTCATCGCGCCCTCCAAGCGGGCCGAAACCTTCGACGCCATCCTGGAGCAGGCCGGAGCCAGCGAGATGCTCCGTCGGTTCTTCCAGGTCGTCGCGCAGGCCGCCCGCCTCTCCGTCCTCCACGACATCGTCGCGGCCTTCCGCGAGCTCGTGGACGAGAGGATGGGCGTGGTGGAGGCAAGCGTCACCTCGGCCCAGGCCCTGACCGAGGCCCAGTCCCGGCACCTCTCGGCCTCGCTGGCCTCGCGCACGGGCAAGACCATCCGCCTCAAGTGGCGCCAGGACCCTGCGCTGCTCGGCGGTCTCAAGGTCCAGCTGGGCTCCACGGTCTACGACGCCTCGCTCCAGGGCCGTCTGCGGCTCCTCAAGGCGCAGCTGCTCTCGGCCTGAACTTTCCCCTTTCCAAGAAGAAGACATCATCAGTTCGGAGGAATGCATGGACATCCGCGCGGAAGAAATTTCCCGCATCATTCGCGGCCAGATTGAAGGCTTCGATGCCCAGGTGGACGTTGCGGAGATCGGCACCATCATCAGCATCGGCGACGGCATCGCGCGCGCCCACGGACTCGAGAAGGCGATGGCCGGCGAGCTGCTGGAGCTGCCCCACGACGTGATGGGCCTGGCCTTCAACCTGGAAGAGGACAACGTCGGCATCATCCTCCTGGGCGAGTTCACGAAGATCAAGGAAGGCGACACCGTCAAGCGTACAGGCCGCATCATGTCCATCCCCGTCGGCCCCGGCCTCATCGGCCGCGTGGTCAATCCGCTGGGCCTTCCGATCGACGGCAAGGGCCCGGTCCCATCCGTCGACCGGTTCCCGATGGAGCGGATCGCGCCGCCCATCGTTCAGCGCCGCAGCGTGCACGAGCCCATGCAGACCGGCATCAAGGCCATCGACGCCCTGATCCCCATCGGGCGCGGCCAGCGCGAACTCATCATCGGCGACCGCCAGACCGGCAAGACCGCGGTGGCCGTGGACACGATCATCAACCAGCGCGACACGGGCGTCATTTGCATCTACGTGGCCATCGGCCAGAAGCGCTCCACCGTGGCCCAGGTCGTGAAGACCCTCGAGGAATACGATGCCATGAAGCACACCATCGTGGTGTCCGCCACGGCGTCGGAACCCGCTCCCCTGCTCTACCTGGCCCCGATGGCCGGCTGCGCCATGGGCGAGTACTTCATGTGGACGGGCAAGGACGGGAACCCCGCCGGCAAGGACAACCCGGGCCAGCACGTCCTCATCATCTACGACGATCTCTCCAAGCAGGCCGCGGCCTACCGCGAGATCTCCCTGCTGGTGAGGCGTCCTCCCGGACGCGAGGCCTATCCGGGCGACGTCTTCTACCTCCACAGCCGCCTGCTCGAGCGCGCCGCCAAGCTGAGCGCCGACTGCGGCGGGGGAAGCCTCACGGCCCTGCCGGTCATCGAGACCCAGGCAGGGGACGTGTCCGCCTACATCCCCACCAACGTCATCTCCATCACGGACGGCCAGATCTTCCTGGAGACCGACCTCTTCAATTCCGGCGTCCGGCCCGCGCTCAACGTGGGCATCTCCGTGAGCCGCGTGGGCGGTTCCGCGCAGGTGAAGGGCATGAAGAGCGTGGCAGGCTCCCTGAAGCTGGACCTCGCCCAGTACCGCGAGCTGGCGGCTTTCGCCCAGTTCGGCTCGGACCTGGACAAGGCCACCCTGGCCCAGTTGAACCGAGGCCAGCGCATGGTGGAGATCCTGAAGCAGCCCCAGTACAAGCCCCTCGCGGTCGAGAAGCAGATCGCCATCATCTGGGTCGCCACCAACGGCTACCTGGACGATATCCCGGTGCCGGAGATCCGCCGCTTCGAGGCCGGCCTCTTCGAACATCTCGACCTCAACGCCGCGGAGACCCTCAAGCGTATCAAGGCGACGGGGCAGTTCTCCCCGGAGACCCGGGACGAGCTGAAGGCCCAAGTGCTGGCCTTCAAGGAGACCTTCACGGCCTCCCCTTCGGGCGTCGGAGCATAACCCATGGCGGGCATCCAGGACATTCGCCGCCGAATCCGGTCGGTGAAGAACACCCAGCAGGTCACCAAGGCCATGAAGATGATCTCTGCCGTGAAGCTGCGGAAGAGCCAGGAGCGCCTGGTCTCCCTGCGGCCGTACGCGGCCAAGCTGATCGAGGTCGTGCAGAATGTCGTCGGCCACATCCGGCAGGACGAGACGGCTCCCGTGACGCCCCTGACCCAGGTCTTCCTGGCCCCGCGGGAGGAGAAACGCATCCGCGTGGTCGTGGTGGCCGGAGAGAAGGGCCTCTGCGGGGGATTCAACGCCAACCTCCTCAAGCTGGCGGACGCCTTCCTGCGGGAGCGCCGCGAGGACGTCGTGCAGCTGGACGTGGTGGGCAAGCGGGCCGCGGACTGGGCGCACAAGCAGGGGCTGGAAGCCGCGCGCGAGTTCGTCGCCGTCCCCCTGGCCGACCTGCCCAGGATCGCCCGTGAACTGACCCAGGAAGCCATCCGGCAGTACGCGGCGGACGAGATCGATGCCCTGTACGTGGTCTACAACTACTTCACCTCCCCCGTCACCCAGATCCCGAAGGCGCTCAAGGCGTTCCCGCTGTCCGGCGGCGAGGCCCGCAAGACCGAGGTGCCGCACCTGCTCGAGCCCGATCCCGTGTCGGTGCTGGAGGCCCTCCTGCCCCAGTTCGTGGAGACGGAGATCCTGCGCTGCCTCCTCGAGAGCAGCGCCTCCGAACACGGCGCGCGCATGTCCGCCATGGACAAGGCCAGCTCCAACGCCGCCGAGATGATCGACCGCCTGACGCTCCACATGAACAAGCTCCGCCAGGCCAGCATCACGAACCAGATCATCGAGATCGTGTCCGGGGCGAACGCATGAGGCCAGCCAAGAAGCGAACCGCGAAAAGCGCGAAATCGCGCGAAATGGGCATATCCCAAACGGTTCCGCTCCCGTCTTCTCTTTCGCGCCCTTTTTAGCGCCTTTCGCGGTTAATCCTGCCTTTCGAGGTTCCCATGTCCAACCAGCACACCGGCCGCGTGATCGCCATCGTCGGTCCCGCCGTGGACGTCGAATTCGACAACCACCTGCCCGAGATCATGTTCGCCCTGCTCACCGAAGTCGCCGACGCCCAGGGCCGCACGTCCACCGTCACCCTGGAAGTCCAGCAGCACCTGGGCGAGAACCGCGTGCGCTGCGTCTCCATGCAGCCCACGGACGGCATGGTGCGCGGACAGAGCGTCGTGGACACCGGCCATCCCATCCAGGTCCCCGTGGGCGGCGCGACCCTGGGCCGCATCATCAACGTCGTGGGCGACGCCGTGGACGAGCGCGGCCCCGTGAAGGCCGAGATGAAGCTCCCCATCCACCGGGAGGCTCCCAAGTTCGACGAGCTGAACACCATGACCGAGATGCTGGAGACGGGCATCAAGGTCGTGGACCTGCTGGAACCCTATGCCAAGGGCGGCAAGACGGGCCTCTTCGGGGGCGCCGGCGTGGGCAAGACCGTGGTCATCATGGAGCTCATCAACAACATCGCCAAGGGCCACGGCGGCATCTCGGTGTTCGCGGGCGTGGGCGAGCGCACGCGCGAGGGCAACGACCTCTGGAACGAGATGATGGACTCCGGCGTCATCGTGAAGGACGACCTGGCGAAGTCCAAGGTGGCCCTGGTCTACGGCCAGATGACCGAGCCGCCCGGAGCCCGCGCCCGCGTGGCCCTGTCGGGGCTCACCGTCGCCGAATACTTCCGCGACTACGAAGGCAAGGACGTGCTCCTCTTCATCGACAACATCTTCCGCTTCACCCAGGCGGGTTCGGAAGTGTCCGCCCTCCTGGGCCGCATGCCTTCCGCCGTGGGCTACCAGCCGACCCTGGCCACGGAGATGGGCGAACTGCAGGAGCGCATCACCTCCACCAAGAAGGGCTCCATCACCTCCATCCAGGCAGTCTACGTGCCCGCGGACGACTACACCGACCCCGCGCCGGCCACGACCTTCGCCCACCTGGATGCCACCACGAACCTCAGCCGCGAGCTGTCCGCCCTGGGCATCTACCCGGCCGTGGATCCCCTGGCCTCCACGAGCCGCCTGCTGGATCCCAGGATCCTGGGCGAGGAGCACTACGGCACCGCCATGCGGGTCAAGGCCATCCTTCAGAAGTACAAGGAGCTCCAGGACATCATCGCCATCCTCGGCATGGACGAGCTCTCGGACGAGGACAAGATGACCGTGTCCCGGGCCCGCAAGCTCCAGCGCTTCCTCAGCCAGCCCTTCCACGTGGCCGAGCAGTTCACGGGCATCGCCGGCAAGTACGTGAAGCTCGCGGACACGATCAGGGGCTTCAAGGAGATCTGCGAAGGGAAGTGGGACCACCTGCCCGAGCAGGCCTTCTACATGGTCGGCACCATCGAGGAAGCCGCGGAGAAGGCCGAGAAGCTCGCGGCCCAGGCCTAGGACGGACGCCATGACGGACCACATCCTTCTCGAAGTGGTGACGCCGGAATGCCGGGTCCTGTCCACCCGGGTGTCCGAGGTCCAGTTCCGGACCGCCGCCCGGGGATACTACGGCATCCTTCCCGGCCACACCCCCACCCTCACGCCCCTGGGGGACGGCCTGCTCCACTACACGCAGGGCGGGGAGAAGCGCTGGATCACCGTGTTCGGCGGCTTCGCGGAGGTGGGTCCGGAGCACGTGACCATCCTCGCGCGCCTCTCCGAGACCCTGGAGAAGCTCGACCCGGCCAAGGTCAAGGCGGAGGCCCAGCAGGCGGAAAAACGCCTCAAGGAGGCCCAGACCCCCGAGGATCTCGAACAGGCCCGGACCGCCCTCGATGCCTGCCTCGTCCGCATGCAGGCCCTGGGGCATTCCGATCACCAGCTGTAGCGTTCGTCCTGGTTCAGCAGCCGCAGATCCGGATGCCCAAGGGCCTCCAGCTGCGGCTGCATGATGGATCTCTCGCCCGGCGTGAGGTGGCAGATGGCCACCGGCACGGCCTGCTTCAGCTTGCGGAGTTCCCGCCCCAGCATCCTCGGCGTGAGGTGCTTGGAGGCTTCGGCCAGCCAGGCCTGCTCGTCGGGGAAACTCGCTTCCGTGATGAAGAGCTTCAGGTTCCCGGTCGCGTTGGCCAGGTCGTAGACGGCGTCCGTCGCGGCCGTGTCCGAGGTGAAGATGAAGGCCGAATGGTCGTCCTCCACCCGGTAGCCGACGCAGGGCACCAGATGGTTGACCATCACCGGCGTGATGCGCAGCCCCTCGACCAGGCACGGCTCGCCGGGGACGACTTCCGAGTAGCGGATGATGGGCTTGTCGGGGCTCGGGATCACCGAGAAGTCGGGCCAGAGTTCGTCGTTGAACAGGTGCCGGCGCAGGGCGTCCAGCGTCTGCGGCAGCGCGTGGATCTCCACCGGCACCTCCGCGTGTCCGAAGATGTTCTTCGTGAAGAAGGGCAGGGTGCAGATGTGGTCGAGATGGGAGTGCGTGAGGAAGATGTGCCGGATGGCGTTCTGCTCGGCCAGTTCGAGGGCCACGGTCAGCGAGCCGGCGTCGACGGCGACCTTCCCGTTCACGAGAAGGCCCGTGAGCCGTTCGCCGCAGGCTTCTCCCCCCGAACAGCCTAGAACCCGGAGTTCCATATCCCCTCTGGACGTGGAGCCATCATAGCCCCAAGGCGATCCCGGCAAAAGGGGCGCCGACCGGGCGCTCCCCCTCACGGGATCCAGCGAGGTTCAGAAGCGGATGCCGCCGTAGAGGCCGATCTGGTAGTCGGGTGCCATGGCCTTCCGGAAGTCGTCCGCACTGGAGCCTGAATTGAGGCTGCCCTGCTTGGTGGCGGCCACGGCCACCTCCAGGCGCACGAAAGGACTGACGACGGGCGAGGGCAGCGCATAGCCGATGCCGGCCTTGATCCAGGGACGCGTGTAGGTGGTGCTGCCGTTGGGGACGATCGAGTTCCCGTCCGTCGTCAGCTTCTCCCGGCGGATATCGATGCCCGCGTGGAGGTTCACCAGGAACTTCCAGTCCACCTGGGCGCCGATGGCGATGTACTGATTGTTCAGCGTTCCCGAATTCGACAGGTCGGATTCCTGCTCGGGATGGTAGGTGGCGGAGAGGCCCACCTCGGCCACGTTTAGGTCCAGGATCGTGTAGACCCCGCGGATGCCGTAGCCGCCCGGCTTGGAGCCGTCGAAGTGGTAGGAGCCGAAGGTCTGGGAGCCGCCGAACTGCTTGTCCACGAGCAGCCCCAGCTCGCTGGCCCGGCCGGGCAGCGCAGCCAAGGCTGCTGCCACCACAGCGACACGGATCAGCGATCTCATGATTGCGCCCCTCCCGGGAAAGACCCTCATCCATGGTCCCCGAATCCAGGTCGGCAGGTCAAGGCATTCTGCGTGCCGGAACGAGGATCCAAAGATACCTCCGAAGCTCCCGGCCTGCCAGTAAACTCATCCTACTGGGGAATTCATGCGCGATCACCTGCATTATCTCTTGATGGACGGCTTCGACCCCGATACCGGAGAGCTGGCGGTGCGGGTGGGCCTGACCACCGCGACGGACAGCGCGCCGTCCGTCCTGCGCCTGAAGCTCTACCTCGGCCGTTCCGGGGACCCGATCCAGCCCCTCCGCAGGGAGCTCCAGACCCATGTCCAGATGCCCATCCCCCCCGCCTGGGACAAGGGGTTGAAAGTGATCATCCGGGCCATCGAGGACGAGCTGGCGACGCCGCAGGGACGGAATCCCCACCGCTATGTCTGGGTCCAGACCCAGATCCTGCATCCCACCGAGGACCGCAAGAGCACCTTGAACCACCAGGTCGCCCGCCAAGTCGAGATCCTGTGGGACTGGGCCCAGCACATGGAACAGGACGGCGAGACCGTCCGCACGATCGAGCTCCTGGAGCGGCTCCTGCTGCTGGCTCCCCAGCACGCCCCGGCCCTCTCCTGGCTGTCCTCCCTGCTCAGGGAACAAGGCATGGTGGAGGAGATGCTCGGCATCGCAGAGCGGCTGCTGGTGATCCAGCCGGACAACCTGGACGCGAAGCTCCGGAGAGGCGAGGCCCTCCTGCACCTGGAACGGCACCAGGAGGCCCTGGAGGTCTTCACGGACATCCTCAAGGCGAGTCCCATGCACGCCCTGGCCCACCTGGGCGCCGCCCAGGCCCGCAGCCTCGCGGGAGGGAACCCCTGCCCCCACCTGGACGCGGCGGTGGAACTCAACCGGGACGCGGCCCTGTCCGTGCTCCGCGAGACCTTCGACTTCCGCGTGCTTCCCCCGATCCCCAGCGAATCCCTCTACCAGGCGGAGGAACTGCCCATCCTCCTCGGCGTCACGGCCGGGGAAGTGAAGCTCTTCGTGGAGCACCACGGCCTGCCTTGCCGGGAAGGCCTGATCCGGGAATCGGAGCTGTCCCTGTGGGTCTCGATCCAGAACCGCTACCAGCTGCTCCCCATCGGGCTCCACTGGCTGGCGCCTACACCTCGGCACATCCCTGAGTTACCCTGAAGGGCCACCCCCCGATCCCTTTCGAGGTGTTCCATGACCGCTCTGCTCACCACCCAGCTCCCGTTCCCCGTCCGCCGGGGCAAGGTCCGCGATGTCTACGACCTGGGCGAGCACCTGCTCATCGTGGCCACGGACCGCATCTCCGCCTTCGACGTCGTGATGAACGAAGGTGTCCCCGGGAAGGGGCGCATCCTCACCCAGGTGGCCAACTTCTGGTTCAAGGCGACCCAGGACATCATCGCCAACCATCTGGTCGCCACGGACGTCGCGGCGTATCCTGCCAGCCTGCACGCCTACGCGGACCAGCTGGAAGGCCGGTCGATCCTCGTCCGCCGCGCCAAGGTCGTGCCCATCGAGTGCGTCGTGCGGGGCTACCTGGCGGGCTCCGGACTGAAGGAATACCGGACTTCGGGAACGGTCTGCGGCATCCCTCTCCCCTCCGGGCTCCGCATGGCGGACCGCCTCCCGGAACCGATCTTCACGCCTTCCACCAAGGCGGAGGTGGGGCACGACGAGAACATCGACTTCGACCGCATGGCCGCGATCGTGGGCAGGGACCTCGCCCTGCGGATGAAGGACGCCAGCCTCGCCCTCTACCGGCGGGGGGTCGACCTGGCGAAGGAGCGCGGCATCATTCTCGCGGATACCAAGTTCGAGTTCGGCCTCCTGGAGGACGGCGGGCTGATCCTCGTCGACGAGGCCCTGACCCCCGACTCCAGCCGCTATTGGCTGGCCGACCTCTGGCAACCCGGGGTGAATCCGCCCAGCCTGGACAAGCAGTTCCTGCGCGACTACCTCGAGACACTCCACGACTGGAACCGGCAAGCCCCCGCGCCCCATCTGCCCGGATCCGTCATCGCGGGCGTCCAGGAACGCTACCGGGACCTGGCGAACCGCTTCGGCGTGCAGTTCACCTGAGGGTTTCCACTGGTCCGAGTCCCGCCTTCACGAGCCAGTCGGGATCCCGGGGGACCGGCCCCTGGATGAAGTAGAGGCAGGTTTCCCCGGAGAAGAGCCGCCGAAGGGCGGCCTGGAGCCCGGCTCCGCTGAAGTCCCCCTCCTCCTGCCCCGTCCCGGCCGTCGCCAGGGCCTGATCCGCGAGGGAGGCCGCTTCCTGCTCCGGGTGCAGGCCGCGGTTCTCCCGCACCGCGTTCCAGGCCGGCCTGGCGGCCTCCAGATCGGCAGGTCCGGCGGCTTCCCCGCCCAGGCGCCTCGTGAGCTGTTGCACCGCCTCGAGGGTTTCGGACGCGGAGCTTCCGGGAGGAGCGGTGGCCTTGACGAGCCAGGCGCCTTCGGGAGAGATCCGGAGGGCCGCCTGCGCAAGGGGGAAGGGAAGACGGGACCGCACGATCCGGTCCGCCCACCAAGTGCATGCCGCCAGCATGGGGCCCGAGAGGCCGCGGCCGGCCGGCATGGGGGCGCCCACCCTGATCTGGAGGGTCCCGCCGCCATCCACGACCACCCAGGTGCGCGTCGGGATGGACTGGGCCGGGATCGGTTCGCGCGCGGGCGCAAGGGCCTTTTCCGGCCCCGGTCCCCAGGCCCCCAGATGGAGCATGGAAAGCTGCTTGGCCTGGGAAAGGTTCATGTCCCCGTAGATGACGAGGACCGACCGCTCCGGCCTGAGGACCCGCCGGGAGAGTTGCAGCAGGTCCTGGAACTCGATGCGGTTCAGGGGGTCCTCTTCCGGAACCAGCGGCTGCGAAGGATCCCCGATCCGGCCCAGGAAGCGCGCCTCGGCCCTGCTCCGCGGCGTCTGGTCCTTGAGGGTCTTGAGGTAGATCCTGCGCCTGGCCTCCACCGCGGGCCCATCGAAGCTCGGTCGGGTGGCGGCCAGGGCGAGGCTCTCGAAAGCGTCGTCCTGTCCCTGGCTGTCGGCAAGGACGGACCAGGCGAAGGCGCGCGGGGTCGTGGAGAACGCGAACTTCAGGGCCCGGTTCTCCAGGAATCTCTGGAACGCGTCCCGATTGAAGAGGCCCGCCCCGCAGGTGCGCAGCATGTCTCCCAGGAAGCCCCCCATCCCCTCCTTGCCCCTGGGCTCCTCGGCAGCATTCCAGGCTGTCCGAAGCTCCAGCCGCACCAATGGCCGTTCGTGGCTCTCCACCAGGAGGACCTGGAGCCCGTTCGGGAGCCGGAATTCCTGCGCGGCCTCGGCGCCGGCCAGGGAGACCCAGCCGGCCACGGCGAGGCACAGGGCCCGGCGCCTCATGGGCGCACCTGCGATTCCAGGAGCCTGAGCGTCTGCTCCCGCTCGGCCACGGGCAGCATGCGGAGCTGGCGCAGGGTCTCCCGCACGACGGTTTCCACCTGTCCCGGCCCTTCCAGTTTCGCCGACAGGATCCGCGTGAGGAGCTTCGCCGTTTCCGCCTCGATCCGATCCTGCGGCATGAGCACGGGGTCAGGCTCCAGGAAGACGATGGTCGACCGGCCGGGCACCAGGTACTTCAGGACCACCCGCTGGATCTCCTGCTGCGTGAAGTCCTGCTTGAACTGGAGGGCTCGGAACGCGAGCTGCCAGTCGCCGCTCCGGCACACGGCCGCGCCCAAGGCCTGCGCCAGCCGGGCGGCGTCCTCCTGGAGCGCCAGCTGGTCCATTTCGACCAGTCGCTGGGCACGGCGGATCTCTCCTTCCTGGAAAGCCCCTCGCTGGAGCGCGACCAGATCGGCTTGCATCGCCTGTTCCAGCTCGGCGAGCCCGTGCCGCTCGGCGGGCCTGGCGTCGATGACCAGCAGGCTGGTATCCCTGCCCCCAGGGACGTCCAGGCGGACCGACAGGGAGTCCGCCAGCCCCCGCTCCCCACCGACCCGCTGGACCAGCCTGGAGGTCGTCCCTCCCCCGAGCATCTTGGCCACCACGCACAGCGCCTGATGATCCGGATGGGTGGCGGGCGGGACGCGCCATCCCATGAACAGCCGCCGCTCTCCCGCGACGCTGACCTGGAGGCGGCGCGCCCCCGTTCCCTCCGGCAGCTCCAGGGGAAGATCCTCCAGGTGCCCCCAGCCCGACGGCCCAGGCTCCAGCCGACCGAAGGTCCGGTCCAGCAGGGGTGAGATGTCCGGCAGCTTCAGGTCCCCGACGAGCACGAGCACGGCCCGCTCGGGGGCCGCCGCCCATCGCGCGTAGGTCCGCAGATCGGACCAAGTCAGCGTCTCCACGCCGGCTTTCCGCAGGTCGTAGACCCGGGCATAGGGATGCCCGGCCAGCGCGGCCCCCACCAGGATGTCGAAGGACTTCCGGTCCCTCCAGGCGTCCTCGTCGTCCAGTTCCCGGAGCAGGCGCTCCCGTTCCAGGGGGAAGCGCGCCAGCACCAGCGTCCTCATACGATCCGCCAGCAGGCCGCAGCAGGGTCCGAGGCTCGCCTTCGGCAGGTCCAGGCCGAAGGCGACCAGGTCGGCCTCCACCCTGAGATCCTGGCGGTCCGCTCCCAGCGCCGCCAGGGGATCCACCTGCGAGGTCTTGTCCTCGAGTTCCTGGATGCGTTCGAAGGCCCTGCGCTGGAGCAGCTCGAGCCCCTGGAGTTCCTCCGAGGTCCCCGCGTCCGGGCGCCGCGCGAGCTTGATCCTCTCGAAACGGAGCGCCTCGAAAGCACCCTCCTCCTGCCTCAGGAGGGCCTCCACGTCCTTCCCATGCTGCGCGTCCCCTTCGATCGGAGGCTTGAACAGGCACCGGGCCAGCAGCTCGGAAGCCGCCGGAGGGAGCCCCCCCGTGCCGGCGCTGCCGCTACCCAGGAACAAGCCCGCATGCACCATGCCGGTTCCCGGCCGTTCCACGACAAGCACCCGGAAGCCGTTCTTGAGCTTCCGTTCCTGGACCTCCGGCAGGAGCCCCTGGGCCCGGAGCAGGAGTCCCAGGCTCCACAGCAGGAGGACCATCACGCGGCTCGGGAAGGAGAATCGCATCAGCCCAGCTTAGCTCAGGGACCGTCCCACACAACCTGCGCGCCGCCTCAAAATCTTGCTCGCCCCCCGTCATTCGCGGAGCGTGATCGTGCCGTGGGTCGTCCGGAGGTTGATCTTCTGTTTCCGGCCGGGCACCCGCAGGCGGGTCTTCCGCTTGGAGACTTCGAGCGCCTTGGCGTCGGGGAGGTTGATGTTGAGGCTTCCGTCCGCGCTCTCGGCCGTAATCTCTCCCGTGGCATCCCCCAGGGACAGGTCGATGGAGCCGTGGGTGGTCGAGAGCGAGATGCCTTCGCCCCACCCGTCCAGGGACTTGGCGACGATGCTGCCGTGGGTCGTCGCGGCCACGATGCCGCCGTCGACGCCGATCAGGGTCACCTGTCCGTTGGTCGTGACGGCCTTGATGCGGGCCTGGAGATCCTGGGCCTCGATCGATCCATTCTTCGTCTCCACCAGGGCCTCGCCGGAGAAATGCTTGATCTCGATGTCCCCGTTGTTCGTCTCGCAGCGGACGTAGCCTCCCAGGTAGGAGACGAAGATGGATCCGTTGGTCGTCCTGAAATGCCCCGACAGCCTGCGCGGGACGAACAGGGTCATCTCGCAGCGGGGGCTGATCACCAGGTTCCAGTCGAAGGACAGGAACGGCTGCTCGAAGACCGTTTCGATGTCGAGATCGTTCCCCTTCGGCTGGATCGAGACGTCCACCTGACGCCGGTAGGTATCCCTGATCTCGGCGATCAGATGCACTTCATCCTTCTCCCAGGCCACGACCCGGATGTCCCCGTTCCGGTTCCTGACCCAGAGGGTCGAACCCAGTTCGAGCTTCTCCGAACGGATCAGGATCCTCGTGATCCCCGGAATGGCCTGGCCGTCCGAGGGAGCCTCGGGCGCTTCCGAAGGTGCAGTCGGAACCTGTGCTAGCAGGGAACTTGCGAGCACCATCCAGAGAGCATGCGCTGTGAAGCGGACGAGCATCATCGGAGGTCCCCTGGCGAAGAACCACGAAATCCCCGGGTCTCATCGGCGACAGGGACCAGGAAAAGAGTAGCAAATCCTTTGCCCGCGGGACGAGCCGATATTGACCGTTTTTGAAACCGGGGCGCCGAGGGCCGGCCAGCGCTCCCGTCTCCGGTAGAATGCGGAAGCCGCCTTGCCCGGCGCTCAAGGAAGGAACCGATGACCGCGAACACCATCCCCGTGAAGCTCTTCCTGCTGCCCCACGGCGAGGGGCTTCCCCTGCCGAGCCGGGCGACGCCCCATGCGGCGGGCATGGACCTGAGGGCGGCCATTCCCGAGGACGCGTGCTGGGAGATCAAGCCGGGCGGGCGGCGGCTCGTTCCGACCGGCCTCGTCATGGCCATTCCCGAGGGCTACGAGGCCCAGGTCCGGCCCCGCTCCGGCCTCGCCCTGAAGCACGGCGTCACCGTGCTGAACGCCCCCGGAACCATCGACGCGGACTACCGGAACGAGGTCATGGTGGTCCTCGTCAACCACGGCGAGGAGGCCTTCGAGATTCGGCGAGGCGAACGCATCGCCCAGATCCTCTTCGCGCCGGTCACGGCCTGCGCTTGGCACCCTGTGTCCCAGGCCGAGGCGCTCGGTTCCACGGAACGCGGGCTGGGAGGCTACGGCTCCACGGGACGCGCCTGACCTGAAGCCGGGGAGCCGCGGCGGACGACCCGCCGCGGCTCCCGTCGACTGCAGAGGATCAGGGCTTCTTCACCGCAGGCTTCTTGGCGGCCGCGGGAGGCACGGCGGCAGGCTTGGCGGCTGCGGCAACGGCCGGGGAAGCATCCAGGCGCTTGGCGATCTCGAGCGTGAATTCCTGGACCCACTTCTCGTCGGCCCAGTGGATCAGCTGGCCGGCCTGGGCGGACTCCCCGGAGAGCACCACCTGGAGCTTCCGTTCCTTGGCCAGGTTCTCGATGAGGGGCCCGACCTGCTGGAAGATCTGGCCCATGACCTTCTGCTGGACCTTACCGAACTGCTCCTGGCTGTCCTCCTGCAGCTTCTTGTAGTCGATCTCGATGTCCCGGAGCTGCTTCTTCAGGGCGTCGCGGCCCTGCTCGCTGAGGCTCGATCCCTGCAGCTGCTGCTGGATCTTCTGGCCCTCCGCCCCCTTCGCCTTCAGGGCATCGTTGAGGGACTTCTGGAGGTTCTCGAGCTCGGAGAAGATCGCCTTGGCCTTGGTGCTGTGCTGGACGAGCAGTCCGACCGTGAAGAAGGCGAACCGCGTGGGGGGCTCCTGTTTCGCGGATTCCTGGGCCGCGAGGGGAAGTGCGAACGCGAGGAGCAGTGCCGTGAACATGCGTTTCATGAAAATCTCCGATAAGTAGCAGGTGGATCCGGGAGTTGCCCGGAGGGGTCAGAAAGTGGTGCCGATGCTGAACTGGAAGGCGGTCTTCCCCTTGCTATCGAAAGGATAGGGGTTGAGCTTCCTGGCCCAGATGAAGCGCAGCGGGGCCGGGCTGATGGGCAGGAAGAGCCGCAGCTCCACGCCTACGCTCTGCAGCATCTTGGGGTTGTAGTAGACGGCGCTCTCGCCCTCTTCCCGGTTCTGGTAGCGGACGAGGTCGTGGTTGAACATCTTCTCGCCGGGCCCCCAGGCGTTCCCGGCGTCCCAGAACAGGACCGTGCGGATGTCGTCGTTGATCTTGAACTGGTACTCGCAGTTGATGGTCAGCTGCTTGATGCCGCCCACCACGACGGAATCGTTGTTGTTGTCGACGTAGATGGAGCCGATCTGGCCGTAGTCGTAGCCGCGGACCGAGCTCTCGCCGCCGGGACGATAGTAGTCGAAGAGGGGGACGCCCTCGTCGCCCATGCCCTTGATGTAGCCGTAGCTGGCGTTGAAGCCGAAGATGTGCCGGCCGCCGAAGTTGATGAACTGCGAGAAGTCGACGCTCGTGCGGTGGAAGGGCCGGTCCGTACCCAGGGCCCCGGGCCCGAGTTCGAAGGAGATCGAGGCCTTGGTGCCGCGGGTCGGCTTGAAAGGATGATCGGTCGTGTTGTAGGTCAGGGACTGGGTGATGGATGAGGTCACCAGGCTGCCGATGTCCCGGTAGAGGTAGTTCTTGCCGCCGTCGTACTCGGACCGCTTGAGGGTGTAGCCGATCTGGTAGCTCGTGTAGTGGGCGAAGATGGAGTCCGGGAAGAAGTTGGACAGCCGCATGCCCAGGCCGGTGCTGAACCCCCGGGTCTTCTGGCTGTAGGCGTTGTCCGCGCCCACCCGCGAGGCCGTGTAGTCGACCTTGCTGTCGAAGAGGGAGGCGGACAAGGAATAGGGCAGGTCGAAGATGTACGGTTCGGTGAAGGAGATCGAGAAGGACTTCGTGGTGCTGCCGCCGTTGTAGCCGACGCTGAGGGTCTCGCCGTTGCCCCCGAGGTTGCGGGTGGCATAGCTCGCCCCCAGCGTGAAGCCGAACACGCTTCCGTACCCTCCCTGGAACATGATCTCGTTGGTGCCCGCCTCCTGGCCTTTCAGGGTGATGTCCACCTCGGGCTTGTCCGGAGCGACGTCGACCTTGGGCTCCTGCCCCGTGACGTTGAAGAAGCCGAGCTGCCCGACGCTCGTGAAGGACTCCTGGAACAGGTCCGTCCTGAACGGTCCCCCTTCCTTCACGAGGAGGGCCCTGCGGATGACCTTGTCCTTGGTGGTGGTGTTTCCCGCGATGTCGATGCGCCGGATGGTGTAGGGTTCCCCCTCGTCCACCTTCAGGGACACGTCCACCTTCTTGAGGCCTTCCTCCTCCCGGACGTCGAGCTTCTTGTCTGCGCGGAACATGATGTAGGACTTGTTCGAATATTCCTCCTTCATCTTGTCGACGCCGGTGTTCAGGGCATCGAGGTCGAAGGGCTGCGGCTTGCCGGAACGGGGTTCCTTGAGGGAGGGCTTGATCCCGAAGAGGCGGCCCCAGGTGGAATGGTTGTCCCGCCGGGCTTCGGCGATCTTCATGCGATAGACGTCCCTGCCCTTTTCTCCTTCGAAGAGCTTCTCGTTGCCCTCGACCTGGAACGAGCCTTCATAGAAGCGTTCACCTTCCAGGACCGGAATCGTGAGCGTGGCCCGGAGGTCGTATTTCGTACTCTTGCCCGCGGCGAGGCGCTTCGCGTTCTTCCGCTTCCGCCCCGGGCTCGTGTGGTCCTCGACCTCGATGATCGGCTGCCCAACGAAGACGTCCTTGTACCCCTCGCGCCAATAGACCCTCTTGACGTTCTGCAGGTCGTTCTCGAGGTTCTTGTCAACCAGGAGATCGTGGGATCCGATCCAGCTGAGCATCCAGTGCTTCCGGGTGGTCTTCATGGCCTTCCGGAGCTTGGAACTGGAAATGACCTTGTTCCCCTTGAAGACCACCCGGTAGACCTTGACCTTGCCGCCCTCCTTGATGTCGAAGACGAGGCGGACCAGGCCAGGTCCGATGGGTTCGAGGTCCACGTCGACGACGGGATTCCGGTAGCCCTTCTCGGCGCATTTCTCGACGATCATGGCCTTGACCTTGCGGGCCGCCTCGGGGTCATAGACCTTGTCGGTCCCGATGGCCAGGTTCATGTCCTTGACCTTGTCCTTGATGCCCGACAGCCCGATGCTCGAGCCGCCCCGGTAGTCCACCTCCTTGACGACGGGCCGCTCCACCACCAGGATGGTGAGCTTCTTTCCGCCCTCCACGTCCGCGACCTCGAACTTGATGTCGTCGAAGGCCCCGGATTCCCACAGGCGCTCCATGACCGCGGTCAGGTCGACGCTCCGAAGGTCGTCGCCGGTCTTCAGGCCCGCCTTGTAGAGGATCGTCGCCGGGGTCTGCTTGCTGGCGCCCACGACCTCCAGCGCCTGGATCGTCTCGGAACTCTGGGCCACGAGGGGCAACCCGGCAACCAGGAGCAGCGCCAGGAAGCTCCTGTGCAACTGGCGGCCGGGCTTTTCTTCGCAAAGGTTTTTCATCGTCATCCGCATTCAGGATCCATTGCTAGGAGTGGGACACTGGAAAGCCAAGGCGAAAAAAGCCTTCGCGTGGGTTCGACTGCAGGAGAGAGCGGGTTGTCTGTGATGAGGTCCGGCACGGAACCGAGCCCTCACCCTTCCGCATCGGCAGGAGTCATGTCCTGGACCGAAGCGGGGGCCTGGGTGAAAGCCGGTGCGAGCTTGTCTTCCACCACGTCGAAGCGCACGGTCCCCGCGGGCACGGATTCCTGGGCGACCATGAGCTCGGCAAGAGGGTCCTCCACCTGTTTCTGGATCGCCCGGCGCAGCGGCCGAGCGCCGTAGGCGCGATCCCGGACGGTCGTCTTCACGAGCCAGTCGCAGGCGGCGTCCGAGAGATCCACCGTGAGGTGGTACTTCGAAAGAGTGACGTTCAGGTCGTTGATGAGCAGCCTGACGATCTTCCTCAGCTCCTCGTCGCCGAGCCGGTTGAACACGATGATCTCGTCGATGCGGTTCAGGAACTCGGGAGGGAAGGTCTTCTTCAGGATCTTGATCGCGTCCCCCGCCTTCGCGTCCGGGCGGAAATCCTGCTCGACGAAGCCGAGGTTCTTGTCCGGCATGAGTTCGCGACTGCCTACATTGGACGTCATAATGATGATGGTGTTCTTGAAGTCCACCTGGTTCCCGAAGGCGTCCGTGGCGATGCCGTCGTCGAAGACCTGGAGGAGGACGTTGATGAGGTCCGGATGGGCCTTCTCCATCTCGTCGAACAGCACCACGCAGTAGGGGTTGCGCCGGATGCGGTCCGTGAGCATCCCCCCCTCCTCGTAGCCGACGTATCCCGGAGGGGCCCCCAGCAGCTTCGAGACTTCGTGCTTCTCCATGAACTCGCTCATGTCGAAGCGGAGCATCTTCTTGACGTCCCCGAAGAGGAATCCCGCCAGGGTCTTCGCCAGTTCCGTCTTGCCCACGCCGGTCGGCCCCAGGAAGAGGAAGGAGCCCATGGGACGGTTGGGGTTCTTGAGTCCGGTGCGGGCGCGGCGCACGGCCCTGCTCACGGCGCTCACCGCCGCGTCCTGGCCGATGACCCGTTCGTTCAGGTGGGCCTCCATGTGGGCCAGGTTGGCCTTCTCGTCGTTCTTCAGGGCCTTCACGGGAATGCCGGTCCAGGAGGCGACGACGTCCTCGATGTCCTGCTCCTTCACCTCCGCGAAGTTCCCGTGGTCCTCGTCCGTCGGCCCCTGGTCGGTCCCCTGGAGCTGTTCCCGGAGCAGGACTTCCTTCTGCCGGAGCAGCACTGCCCGCTCGAAATCCCGGTTGAGGACCGCCTCGTTCATCTCGTTGATGACGCGGTGCAGTTCCTCCTCGGCCTTGGGTGCCCCGCCGCCGGAAGGGCCCACGCGGAGCTTCACCCGCGCGCCCGCCTCGTCCAGCAGGTCGATGGCCTTGTCGGGCAGGAAGCGGTCCGTGATGTAGCGATTGGAAAGGTAGACCGCCGCCTGGAGCGTCGCTTCGTCGTAGCGGACCCGATGGAACAGCTCGTAGCGGTTCTTGATGCCCTCCAGGATGCGCAGGCTCTCGGCCTCGTCCGGAGGATTGACGGTCACGGGCTGGAACCGGCGGACCAGGGAGCGGTCCTTGTCGATGTACTTCGCGAACTCCTTGTGCGTCGTGGCGCCGATGCACTGGATCTCGCCGCGGCTCAGGGCCGGCTTCAGGATGTTCGCCGCGTCCAGGCTGCCTTCGGCGGCGCCCGTCCCGATGATGCTGTGGACCTCGTCGATGAAGAGGATCACGGAAGGGTCCTTGGAGGCCTCCGAGATGATCGACTTCAGGCGCTCCTCGAACTGCCCGCGGTACTTGGTCCCCGCCACGACCAGGGACAGGTCGAGCGCGTAGATCCGCTTGTCCTGCAGGCTGGGGGGCACCACGCCCTCGAAGATCTTCTGGGCCAGGCCCTCCACGATGGCGGTCTTGCCCACGCCCGCTTCGCCCAGCAGGATGGGGTTGTTCTTCCGCCGCCTGCTGAGGATCTGGACGATCCGTTCCACCTCGGTCTCGCGGCCGATGAGGTTGTCGAAGATCCCCCGCTCCGCCAGTTCCGAGAGGTTCCTCGCGAACTCCGCCAGCAGCGGGTGTTCCTTCTTCTTCTTGGCGATCTTCTCTTCCTTGGTGGCCTCGAGGAGGATCTCCTTCGCCGCGATGAGGTCCGCGCCCATCTCGCGCAGGAGGCGGCCCGCGAGGCACTGCTCCTCCTTCAGCATCCCCAGCAGCAGGTGTTCGGCCCCGACATGCTTGTGGTTCAGCTTGGCGCTCTCCGAGGTCGCATGCTGGAGGATCCGCTTCACCTCCTCCTCCATGGGGATGTCGATCGAGGTGCTGCTGGGCGTGATCTTCCGATCGCGCGGAGTCAGGGCGGAGATGAGCCTCTCCCGCAGCACGCTGGTCTGGACGCCCATCCGGTCCAGGAGCTCCGTGGACGTCTTCTCGGATTCCCGGAGCAGGCCGAGCAGCAGGTGTCCGCTCTGGATGCTCTCGGCGCCGAACTGACTGGCCTCGTACCGGGCGAAGAACATCACCCGGCGAGCCTTCTCAGTGAATTTCTCGAACACAGTCTCCCCTTGGGGTATATCGGTTCCGGAGCCAAGCCGAGGTTCCAGAGTGCGACAGCCTCAAGGGTAGCGCCAACCATTTCAATTGTCCGCTTGGAAGCGCCGAGATCCGCCCCTCCCTTCCCTGCGGAAATTCCCGCTGGGAAGCGTTCTGCCCGGAGGCTAATCTTGAAGGCTGGGAGTCATCATATGGACCGTCACGCACCAAACCTGGCCATCCTCGGACTTCAATGGGGGGACGAAGGGAAGGGCAAGCTCGTCGACCTTCTGAGCCCCTGCTACCGGCATGTCGTCCGTTTCCAGGGCGGCAACAACGCCGGCCACACCGTCGTCGTGAACGGCCAGAGCGTCGCCCTGCACCAGGTCCCGAGCGGAGCCCTGCACCCCGGCTGCTTCCTGGTGGTCGGATCCGGCGTGGTCCTGAACCTCGAAGGGTTCCTGCAAGAGCTGGACCAGCTGAAACAGCGGGGCTTCGAGGTCGCCGGCCGGCTCCTCATGTCCGAGAAGGCCCACCTGATCCTGCCCTACCACATCGCCCTGGACCGCTGGCGCGAAGGAGGCGCCGTCAAGATCGGCACCACGGGCCGCGGCATCGGCCCGGCCTACGAGATGAAGGTCGCCCGGATGGGCGTGCGCCTGGGAGACCTGAAGCACCCGGAGACCCTGAAGGAGAAGCTCCGGCAGGGCTACGAGGAAGTCCTGGTCCGCATGGGCAAGAACGCGGACCTGCCGACGCTGGAGGCCATGACCGAGACCCTGCTCCGGCAGGCCCAGCCCATCCTGCCCTTCATCGGCGATGCCCAGGAACACCTGTACCAGGCCTGGAAGCGCGGCGAGTCCATCCTGTTCGAGGGAGCCCAGGCGACCCTCCTGGACATCGACCACGGCACCTATCCCTTCGTCACCAGCTCCAACTGCAGCCTCGGCGGCCTGTTCACGGGCACGGGCCTGTCCCCGAAGGCCCTGGACGCGGTCCTGGGCGTCGGGAAGGCCTACACGACCCGGGTCGGGGCCGGTCCCTTCCCCTCCGAGTTGTTCGACGAGGTCGGAGAGCGCCTCCGGAACGTCGGGCGCGAGTTCGGGACCACCACGGGACGTCCGCGCCGCTGCGGCTGGTTCGACGCCCCCATCACCGCCCACTCCTGCCGGATCAACGGCGTGGACGGCATCGGCCTCATGAAGCTGGACGTCATGGACGGGTTTCCCGAGGTCGGGATGGTGGTCGGCTACCGGGACGGCGAGGGCGGCGTGACCACGAAGATCCCCGCCTGTTCCTCCGACTGGGACCAGCTCCAGGTCGAGGTCAAGTACTTCAAGGGCTGGACCGGATCCACGCGAGGAATCAAGGATCCGGCCAGGCTCCCGCGGGAGGCCCGCGCCTACCTGGACGCCCTCTCCGAAGCCATCGAGACCCCCATCGTCTACTTGAGCACCGGACCGGACCGGGAAGAGGGCTTCGTGGCCCCGGGCAGTTTCCTGGAAGGCCTGCTCGGCTGAGGCCGCCCTCCCCGGCGCCCACGCACCAAAAAGGAAAGCGCCCCTCGCGGGGCGCTTTCCTTTTCCTGCTCCGGAACGCAGCCTACTTCGCTTCTTCCGCCGCGGCCTTGGGCTCGGGGAGGACATAGTCCACGAGTTCGACAAGGGCCATGTCGGCGGCGTCGCCGAGGCGGTGGGAGGTCTTCAGGATGCGGGTGTAGCCACCGGGGCGATCCTGGAAACGGTTGCGGAATTCCGTGGTGAACAGCTTCTGTACTGCGGCCTTGCTGCCCAGGCGGGACATGGCGAGGCGACGGTTGGCGACGGTATCGACCCGGGCGAGGGTGATGAAGGGCTCCACGTACTGACGGAGTTCCTTGGCCTTCACCAGGGTAGTCTCCACGCGCTCCTCGGTAATGAGGGCGGTGGCGAGGTTCTTCATGAGGGCTTTGCGCTGGTTGGTCGTACGGCCCAGGCGCTTGCCGGTGACATTGTGACGCATGGGGGTGACTCCTTAGACTTCTTGTTCGATGCGCATACCGAGGGAGAGACCGATGCGAGCGAGCTCGTCCTTGATCTCCTGGAGCGATTTCTTGCCGAAGTTCTTCGTCTTCATCAGCTCCGCCTCGGTGCGCTGAACCAGCTCGCCGATGGTGGTGATGTTGGCGTTGCGCAGGCAGTTGTTGGCGCGCACCGACAGCTCCAGCTCCTCGACGGACTTGCTGAGCATGTTGTTGACGTTCTCTGTACTGAGGGGCGCGACACCGGGTTCCGCTTCCACGACCTCTTCGTCCTGGCGGGCGAAGATGAGGAAGTGCTCGCGGAGGATCAAGGCGGCGTCACTGACGGCGTCCTTGGGGTCCACGGTGCCGTTGGTCCACACCTGGAGCGTCAGCTTCTCGTAGTCGGTGCTCTGCCCCACGCGGGCGGGCTCGATGATGTAGTTGACGCGGGTGATCGGGCTGTGGTTGGCATCCATGGGAATGAAGCCGAGCCCGAGCTTCTCGTCCAGATTGCGGTCGGCCGTGACGAAACCGCGGCCCATGCTCACCTGGATCTCCATCTCCAGCTCGCCGTCCTCGCTGAGGGTGGCGATGTGGACTTCGGGGTCGATGACCTCGATGTTCTGGTTGCACTGGATCATGCCGGACTTCACGACGCCCTCGCCCTTGTGGCGGATGGTGACCGTCTGGGGCTGGGAGCTGTGGAGCTTGAACGGTACTTCCTTGAGGTTCAGCAGGATGTGGGTGATGTCTTCCCACACGCCCGGGAGAGTAGTGAATTCGTGCTGGACGCCCTTGATGCGGACGTTGGTCACGGCGGCACCCTGGATGCTGCTCAGCAGAACGCGGCGGAGGGCATGCCCACACGTCGTCGCGAACCCTCGCTCGAACGGGTAGGCGACGAACTCGCCGTAGGACGCCGTCTTGGAGCCCGCATTGACTTCCGCGAAACGCGGACGCTGGAAATCGCTGATGTTCAGCATTCCTGTCCCCTTACTTGCTGTAGAGTTCGACGATCAGCTGTTCGTTGATGTCCAGGGGCACGTCTTCCCGGGTGGGAGCGGCGATGACCTGGCCCTTGAAGGCAGCGCTGTCGAGGGTGAGCCACTTGGGAATCCCGCGGCCTGCTGCGGTTTCCACGGAGGACTTCACGAAGTCGTTGTTCTTGGCCTTCTCGGACAGTTCGATGCTCTGGCCGGAACGAGTCTGGAAGCTGGGGATGTCCACCCGCTTGCCGTCGACCTTGACGTGTCCGTGGAGGACCATCTGGCGGGCGGCAGCCCTGCTCGGGGCGAAACCGAGGCGGAAGATGACGTTGTCCAGCCGGCCTTCCAGGAAAGCCAGCAGGTTGTGGCCGGTCTGTCCCTTCTTGGCGTTGGCCTTCTCGAAGTAGAGGCTGAACTGCTTTTCGAGCACGCCGTAGATGCGCTTGACCTTCTGCTTCTCGCGAAGCTGGAGGGCGTAGCCGGTAGGTTTCTTGGTCTTGCCCGCGCCGTGCTGGCCGGGGATCTTGCCCTTGCGGGTCTCGAAGGAGCACTTTTCCTTGAAGCAGCGTTCGCCCTTCAGGTAGAGCTTCATTCCCTCGCGGCGGCAGAGGCGGCAGACGGCGTCAGAATATCGAGCCATGGTTCTCCTCCTCTCTTAAACCCGGCGCCGCTTGGGAGGACGGCAACCATTGTGGGGGATGGGGGTGACGTCGCGGATGCTGGTCACCGAGATGCCTGCGGCGTTGAGCGCGCGGATCGCGGACTCGCGGCCTGCGCCGGGCCCCTTCACGCGGACGTCGACGGAGCGGATGCCCTGTTCCTTCGCGGCTTCCGCGGCCACGCCAGCGGCGATCTGGGCCGCGAAGGGCGTGCCCTTCCGGGTGCCCCGGAAGTTCTGGTTGCCCGAGGACGCCCAGGACAGCATGTTCCCCATGGGGTCAGAGATGGAAATGATCGTGTTGTTGAAGGACGCCTGGATGTGGGCGATCCCATGCGGAATGTTCTTCTTTTCTTTCTTCTTGACCACCTTCTTACCGGCGGTCTTGGACTGGGTCTTTGCCATATCAGTTCCTCAAACCTTATTTCTTCTTGCCGGCGATGGCTTTCCGCTTGCCCTTGCGGGTGCGGGCGTTCGTGTGCGTGCGCTGTCCGCGGACCGGCAGGCCCTTGCGGTGCCGGATTCCCCGGTAACTTCCGATATCCATCAGGCGCTTGATGTCGAGCCCGATGTTCTTCCTGAGGTCGCCTTCCACCGTCTCTTCGGTGGTGATGACCCGGCGGATTCGCCCGATCTCGTCCTCGGTGAGGTCGCGCACCATGGTGCCGTAGCCGACCTTCGCGTGGTCGAGAATCTTGTGAGCCTTGGGGCGCCCGATTCCGTAGATGTAGGTGAGGGCGATCTCGACTCGCTTGTTGGCGGGCAGATCAACTCCTGCGATGCGTGCCATGCCGCCTCCTTAGCCTTGACGCTGCTTGTGCTTGGGGTTCTTCTTGCAGATGATCCGGACGATGCCTTCGCGGCGGACCACCTTGCAGTGCTCGCACAGCTTCTTGATAGAGGGCCGTACTTTCATGGTTTCCCCTAGGTTGAATTTGAGTTACTTGAATCGGTAGATGATGCGGCCCCGGGTCAGGTCGTAGGGAGTCACCTCCACGAGGACTCGATCGCCGGGCAGGATGCGGATGAAATTCTTCCTCATCTTTCCGCTGATGTGTGCGAGCACCTGATGTTTGTTCTCCAGCTCGACACGGAAGACCGCGTTGGGCAAGGACTCCACCACTGTCGCTTCAAGCTCAATGGCTTCTTCTTTGCTCAAGCGTTCTCCTTGAATAGCTGGGACAGGGTCACGAACACCTGGTCCGGCGCGCGATTCCCGTCCACGAGCCGGTAGTTCTTGCCGCCCTTGTAGAAGGCCGCCATGGGCTGGAAGGTCGCATTGAACTCGACCATCCGGCTCCTGAAGGCCTCGGAGGAGTCGTCCGCGCGGTGCTTCAGGGGGCTTCCGCACTTGTCGCAGGTGTTGTCCGCCTTGGGGGGCTTGTTCTGCAGGTGATAGATGGCGCCGCATGCGTTGTTGCTGCATACGCGGCGACCCACCACCCGCGCTTCCAAGACATCCTCGGGAACCTCGATGTCGACCACGAGCCCGGTGTCGATGCCCTGTGCGGAGAGGAAAGTCCCCAGGGCTTCGGCTTGTTGCAGGGTCCGTGGGTAGCCATCGAACAACACATCCCCGGATTCGTCCCGCAGCCGCGCAAAGACCAATCCGTTCACCGTGTCGTCGTCCACGAGTTTGCCAGCGGCCATGATGGCCTTGGCCCGAAGGCCAATCTCCGTTCCTTTCGAAACGGCATCTCTCAGAATATCTCCAGTGGATAGATGCGTCAAAGCGAATTCACCCACCAATTGCTTGGCGGTCGTCCCTTTCCCGCATCCCGGAGGTCCCAGCAGTATGTGTACTTTCATCGCGTCCTCGCTCCCGCGCGGGCCAGTCTCCCACCGCCCCTGATCCGTCCCTGCTCGAGGAACCCGTCGTAGCTGCGCATGATCTGGTAGCTTTCGATCTGGGCCACCGTATCCAGCGCCACGCCGACGACGATCAGGAGGGAAGTTCCACCATAGTAGAAATTGAGACCGGGCATGTTCAAGGAAAGCACCAGCGGGAACAGGGAAATCAGGGCGAGGTAGACCGCCCCCACGAAGGTCAGCTTCGACAGGATGCTGTCCATGTAGATGCTGGTCTCCCTTCCCGGCCGGATGCCGGGAATGTAGCCGCCCGAACGTTTCATGTTCTCGGCGGTCTCGTCCGGGTTGAAGACGATGCTGGTGTAGAAGAAGGCAAAGAAGACCACGGTCGTCACGAAGATGACGGTGTAGGTCAAGGGGTGGACCTGGGGGCTGATGTATCCGGCAGCCTTGCCGAGCCACCCCCACTGGGTGAACTGCGCGATGGTGGCGGGGAAGTAGATGACCGAGCTGGCGAAGATGACGGGCATGACGCCCGCGGTGTTCACCTTCAGGGGCAGGTACGAGCTGCGCTGGCTGGCCATGCGCGAGGAATCCACCCGGCGGGCGTAGTTGATGGGGATCCGCCGGTAGGCGTTCTCCACCAGCACTACGGCGAACAGCACGGCGGCCATCGCGGCGACCAGCAGGAGGTAGACCCCTTCGGGAGTCGGATTCTTTCCGCTCACCGATTCCATGAACATGGTGCTGACGGTCTCGATCCCCTTCGGCAGCCCGGCCACGATGCCCGCGAAGATCAGCAGCGAGGCCCCGTTGCCGACTCCCCGGGCCGTGATCTGCTCGCCGATCCACATGACGAAGATCGAGCCTGTCGCCAGGGTGAATCCGCAGAGCAGCTTGAAGCCGATCCCCGGGATCACGACGACGTCCGGCCCCATGCTCTGGGCGAGGGAGGCCACGCCGAATCCCTGGACGAAGGCCAGGAAGAAGGTCAGGTAGCGGGTCCACTCGTTGATCTTCTGCCGTCCGGCCTCGCCTTCCTTCTTCTGGATGGTTTCCAGGGCCGGCACCACGGCTCCCATCAGCTGCAGCACGATGCTGGCGGTGATGTAGGGCGTGATGCCGAGCGCGAAGACCGAGAATTTCTTGAAGGCGCCGCCGGAGAACAGGTCGACGACGTTGAACAGGTCGCTGGCCTTGCCGAGGCTGTTGGCCAGAGCCTCGGCGTTGACCCCGGGCACGGAGACGTGCACGCCGAGCCGGTAGATCACCAGCATGACCAGCGTGAAGAGCAGGCGCTTGCGGAGTTCCGGGTTCAAGAACAGCTGGCGGAGTCGATTCATCCAACGATGCCTTTACTCAGCCGGTTGCGGGCAGGGTTCCTGGATGGTTCCGCCCTTGGCCAGGATCGCCTCGCGGGCGCCCTTGGTGACGCGGTCGGCGACCACGTTGACCTTCAGGGTGAGCTCGCCGGAAGCCAGGATGACGATCTTCTCGATCCTGGACCCGATGAGCTTCTTGTCGCGGAGCGCCTCGAGGCAGACCGTGTCGCCGTCCTGGAAGTGGCTGGAAATGAAGGACAGGCCCACTTCCTTGGTCACGGGGGCGAAGATGTTCGTGAAACCGCGCTTGGGAAGGCGGCGGTGCAGAGGCATCTGGCCGCCCTCGAAGCCGCGCTGGGCGCTGTAGCCCCGGCGGGACTTCTGGCCCTTCTCGCCCCGGGTCGAGGTCTTGCCCATGCCTGAGCCCTTGCCGCGGCCCACGCGCTTGCGGTTCTTGACAGCCCCTTCGGCGGGTTTGAGTTCATTCAGCTTCATGACTTTTACCCCTTCACCGTGACGTCGATGAGATAGGGAATGCGCTTGACGATTCCATGCACATTCGGCGTGTATTCGCACTCCCGGGTATCCCCGATCTTCTTCAGGCCGAGGGTCTGGACGAAGGCCCGGTGCTTGGGGACCGTGCAAATGGTGGAGCGCTTCAAGGTCAGGATGACCTTCTTTCCGATCAGCTGGGACATTTAGGCCTCCGCCTGATCCAGGCCACGGTTGGTCATGACCGTGTAGGGATCCATGAGGTTCTTCAGGCCGTCGAACGTGGCGCGGACCACGTTGTGCGGATTGGAGGAACCGAGGCTCTTGGTGAGCACGTTATTGATGCCTGCCGCTTCCATGATGGCGCGCACGGCGGCCCCGGCGATCACGCCGGTGCCCTCGGGTGCGGGCTTCATCAGCACGGAGCCGCTTCCGAACCGGCCGGTGATCTGGTGCGGAATGGAGCCCGTGGGGGTGACGGGGACGCGCATCATGTTCCGCTTGGCGCTCTCGATGCCCTTCTTGATGGCGGAAGGGACCTCGAGGGCCTTGCCCAGGCCGAAGCCCACCTTGCCGTTGCCGTCGCCGACGACCACGAGCGCGGAGAAGGAGAAGTTCTTGCCCCCCTTCACGACCTTGGTGACGCGGCCCACGTAGATGACCTGGTCCTTGAACTCGCTGCCCTGCTGGGAAGCTTCCTGGGGGTTCTTTTCGGTGTTTGGCATTGCCATGGGGCCCCTCCTCAGAACTGGAGCCCGGCGGCGCGGGCGCTGTCGGCCAACGCTTTGACGCGGCCGTGGTAGACGTAGCCATTGCGATCGAAGACCACCGCGGTGATGCCCTTCTCCTTGAGACGGGCGGCGATGCTGGCGCCGACGGCCTTGGCGGCCTCGATGTTGGCACCATTCTTCAAGGTCGCGCGGAGTTCCTTCTCCAGGCTGGAGGCGGCGGCGAGGGTCACGCCCTTGCTGTCGTCCACGGCCTGCACGTAGATCCGGTTGAGACTCTTGTAGATGGTCAAGCGCGGGCGCTCTGGCGTCCCCGCGATCCGGCCGCGGATGCGCTTCTTGGTCTGCTGGCGGCGAAGTGTGAGGTTGCTGGTCATGTTCTCCCCTTACTTCCCGGTCTTGCCGGCCTTGCGGCGGATGACTTCGCCGGTGTACATGACGCCCTTGCCCTTGTAGGGTTCGGGTTTGCGGTATTTCCGGATGTCGGCGGCCACCTGGCCCACGAGCTGGCGGTCGATGCCCGTCACCGTGATGTGGGTGTTCTTGTCGACAGCGATGGAGATGCCCTGGGGGGCGTCGTAGAAGATGGGGTGGCTGTAGCCGAGGTCGAGGCGGAGCTTGGCGCCCTCCATCGCGGCCTTGTAGCCGACGCCGACGATGTCGAGTTCCTTCTTCCAGCCCGTCGTCACGCCGAGGACGGCGTTGTTGAGGAGGGCGCGGGTGAGGCCGTGGAAGGCACGGCTCTTGGCTTCGTCGTTGGCCCTGGCCAGGGAGATGGAATCGGCCTGGACGTCAAGGGTGATCCCCGGAAGGATCGGGCAGTTGAGCGTGCCCTTGGAGCCCTCGATCACGGCCTCGGCCCCGTGGACGGTCACTTTCACGCCTTTCGGCAGTGCCACTGGCTTTTTTCCGATGCGAGACATGGAGTCAATCCTTAGGAAAATTCACCACGGAGACACGGTGTCGCCGGGGTGGGGTGATGGTTACCAGACGTGGGCCAGGATCTCGCCGCCCAGGTTGTGCTTGCGGGCTTCCTTGCCCGTCAGCAGCCCCATCGGGGTGGTGAGGATGGCGATGCCGAGTCCGCCGTTGACCTCGGGAATCTCCTTCACGCCGGCGTAGACACGCAGGCCGGGGGTGGAGATGCGCTTGAGGCCGTGAATGACGGATGCGCCGTTCTTCACGTACTTGAGGTTGACGACGAGGTAGGCGCGGCCTTCGTGCTCCACGCTCTTGAACCCGTGGATGTAGCCCTCGCGCTTGAGGACTTCGGAGAGCCTCTCCTTCATCCGGGAGGCGGGAATCACCACGGAATCGTGGCCGGCCATGATGCCGTTGCGGAGGCGCGTCAAGTAGTCAGCAATGGGATCGGTGTACATGGTTTCCTCTATTACCAGGAGGACTTCTGAACGCCGGGGAGTTCGCCGGCAAGGGCGTGCTTCCGGAAACAGAGACGGCAGAGTTCGAACTTGCCCATGTAGCCGCGGGGCCGGCCGCAGATCTTGCAGCGGTTGCGGTGCTGGGTCGAGAACTTGGGCTTGGAAGCGTCCTTGTAGATTTTTGCGTTGCGGGCCATGGGTTCTCCTGACTACTTGCGGAAGGGCATGCCCAGGTGGGTGAGCATGGCGCGGGCTTCTGCGTCGGTGGGGGCGGACGTCACGAAGGTGATGTTCATGCCCTTGATCTTCTCGACCTTGGAATAGTCGATCTCCTGGAAGATCAGCTGGTCCTTCAGCCCCAGCGTATAGTTGCCGCGGCCGTCGAAGGATCTGGTGGGCACGCCGCGGAAGTCGCGCACGCGCGGAAGGGAAAGCGTGACCAGGCGGTCGAAGAACTCCCACATCCGGGGGCCGCGCAGGGTCACCATGCAGGCGATGGGCATGCCGGCACGGAGCTTGAACTGGGCGACGCTCTTCTTCGCCTTGCGGATGACGGCCTTCTGGCCGGCGATGGAGGTGAGTTCCTCGACGGCCGTATCCAGGACCTTGATGTTCTGGATGGCGTCGCCCACGCCCATGTTGATCACGATCTTCTTGAGCCGGGGCACCTGCATCGCAGATGTGTATCCGAACTCCTCTTTGAGCTTCGGCACCGCTTCGGTGCTGTAGCGTGCCTTGATGCGGGGCTCCGCAGCAGTTGGCATCGTTTCCTCCAGTTCCGGGGATCGACTACGACCCCAGGGTTCGGGAGAGCGGAAGGGCTTGGTGGCCGGCGGTCCGGTCCGTTTCCTTCCAGCCTCGGGTTTTCAGTTCTCCGCCGCCGGCGTCCCCGCGACGGAATGGCCAGTATCTCGTACTTCGGCGAAAAAGATAGGGGTAAGTTGCCGGTGATCAACCGAAAAGATGCGGCCCCGGGGGGCCGCATCTTCACGCCGGGACACGCGGGCGTCCGGTTACTTCTCGGGGCGCTTCCGGGTGGCCTTCTGGGTCTTGGGGTCCACGAGGGCCACGTTCGAGGCGTGGATGGGGGCTTCCTTCTGGATGATGCCGCCCCCCTCGCCCGTCTGCTGGTTGGGCTTGGTGGCCTTCTTGACCATGTTGACGCCGGTGACCAGGACGCGGTTGCTGGCCGGGCTCACCTTGGAGATCTGTCCCCGCTTGCCCTTGTCCTTGCCGGTGATGACGACGACCTCGTCGCCCTTCTTGAGCTTCATCTTGACCGGTTTATCCATCACAGCACCTCAGGAGCGAGGGAAACGATCTTCATGTACTTCCGCTCGCGGAGCTCGCGGGCGACAGGCCCGAAGACGCGCGTTCCCACCGGTTCTCCGTCCTTCTTGATGATGACGGCGGCGTTCTCGTCGAAGCGGATGTATGAACCATCCTTGCGACGGAAGGCCTTCCGCTGGCGGACGATGACCGCCTGGACCACGGCCTTCTTCTTCACGGTGCCGCCCGGGATGGCTTCCTTGACGGAGGCGGTGATGACATCGCCGAGCTGGGCGGTCTTGCCGACGCCTCCCCCGAGGGGCAGGATGCAGCAGATCTTCTTCGCGCCGGAATTGTCGGCGACGGTAAGCATGGATCCCATCTGAATCATGTCGGCTCCTTACTCGCCAGCCTTCTGGACGATCTCGAGGACCGTCCAGCGCTTGCGCTTGGACAGGGGACGGGACTCAACGATCTTGACCTCGTCGCCGATCTGGCAGGCGTTGGTCTCGTCGTGGGCCATGAACTTGTTGGTGCTCTTGACCGTCCGGTTGTAGAGGGGGTGCTGGAACTTGCGCTCCACCTTCACCACCACCGTCTTGTCGGCCTTGTTGGAGACCACGACGCCACTGCGGATCATCTTGTTTTCTAGGCTCATGGTTTACCTCACTCGGCCAGTTTCATCTGGAGAGCCGTCTTGACTCGGGCGAGTTCCCGCCGCGTCTTCCGGATCTCGGAGGTGTTCTCCACCTGGCCCACAGCGTGCTGGAAGCGCAGGGTGAACCGCTTGGCGGCCAGGTCTGCCTCGAGCTGCGCCAGCTCCTCGATGCTCTTGCCGGCCAGTTCTTTGAAAGGCTGTTGCTTGCTCATCTCACTCCTCCGGCGGCGTGCGGGAAACGAATTCAGACGCCACGGACAGTTTCATCTGGGCCAGGCGGAGAGCCTCATGGGCGGTCGCGTCGTCCACGCCCTCCATCTCGAACAGGATCCTGCCGGGACGAACCACGGCGACCCATCCATCGGGAGCGCCCTTGCCGGAGCCCATGCGGGTCTCGGCGGGCTTGCTGGTGGTGGGCCTGTCGGGGAAGATGCGGATCCAGATTCGCCCGCCGCGCTTGATGTAGCGGGTCATGGCGATACGGGCGGCCTCGATCTGCCGGTTGGTCACCCAGCAGTGCTCCATGGCCTTGAGGCCATAGTCCCCGAAGGAGAGTTCGTTCCCACGGGTCGAGATACCCTTGGTGCGGCCCTTCTGGACCTTGCGGTGCTTGACTTTGTTCGGCATCAACATGGGTTCACCTCAGCGCTTCACGGTTTCGAGGGCCGCTTCGCCCAGGTTCACCCACACCTTGACGCCGATGATGCCGTAGGTGGTGTGGGCTTCTGCGAAGCCGTATTCCACGTTGGCGCGGATCGTCTGGAGGGGCATCTGGCCTGCGAGGTAGTCCTCGGTGCGGGCGATCTCGGCGCCGTTCAGGCGGCCGGAGACCTTGATCTTGAAACCCTTGGCACCGAAGCGGATGGCTGCTTCTTCGGCCTTGCGCATCGCGCGGCGGAAGGCGATGCGGCGTTCGAGCTGCTGGGCAACGCCCTCGGCGACGAGCTGGGCGTCGATCTCGGGCTTCTTGATTTCCTGGATGTCGACGCTCACCGGGCGGTTGAGCTTCGTCTGGAGCTCCTCGCGCAGCTTGTCGATCTCGGCGCCCTTGCGGCCGATGACGATGCCGGGGCGGGCAGTGAAGATGCGGACCGTGACCTTGTCAGCGGCGCGCTCGATGTCGATCTTGCTGATCATCGCGTTCAGGCCGTGGAGCTGGGCCTTCAGCTCCTTGCGGAGCTTGAGGTCCTCGTGCAGCAGGTGCGCGTACTCGCGCTTGGCGAACCACTTGCTGTGCCAGTTCTTGGAGTGGACGATACGGAATCCGTAGGGATGGCATTTCTGGCCCATGGCTTACTCCTCCCGACCCAGCTGAATCGTGATGTGGCAGGTACGCTTCTGCACACGGTAGGCACGTCCCATGGGTGCGGGGCGGACGCGCTTCATGCGGAAGCCCTCGTCCACGAAAGCGGCCGCGACGATCAGCTCGTCGGGATTCACGGCTGCGTCCTTGTCGATCGCATTGGCGATGGCGGAGTCGAGGAGCTTCTTGATGGGGGCGGCGGCGTACTTCTTGGTGCTGCCGAGAATCCACTGGGCCTCGCCGGCCTTCTTGCCTCGGATCAGATCGATCACGAGCCGGGCCTTCTGGGCGGAGCCTCTCAGGTGCCGGATCGTGGCGTTGGAAACGATGTCACTCATATCACTTCCCCTTCGCCTTGGCGTCGGACTTGCCGGCGTGGGCCCTGAATGTGCGGGTGGCGGAAAACTCACCGAGCTTGTGACCCACCATGTTGTCGGTCACATAGACGGGAATGAACTTGTTGCCATTGTGGACGGCGATGGTGAGGCCGATCATCTGGGGGATCACGGTGGAGCGGCGGGACCAGGTCTTGATCACGCGCTTGTCCATGGCCGCCTGGGCGGTCTCGACCTTCTTCTGCAGGTGGCCGTCGATGAATGGCCCTTTCTTTAGCGAACGTGCCATGTGTGCCTCTCCTAGTTGATCCGCTTGACGATGAACTTGGTGGTGCGCTTGTTGCTGCGCGTCTTGAAGCCGCGGGTCGGCTGGCCCCAGGGCGTCACGGGGTGACGTCCGCCGGAGGTCTTGCCTTCACCACCACCATGCGGGTGATCCACAGGGTTCATGACCACGCCGCGGACGGTCGGGCGGATGCCCAGCCAGATCTTGCGGCCGGCCTTGCCAAGATCCACGTTCTCGTGCTGCAGGTTGCCCACCTTGCCGATGGTCGCGCTGCAGTCGAGGTGGATCTTGCGGATCTCGCCGGAGGGCATGCGGAGCTGGGCGTAGTCGCCGTCCTTCGCCACGAGCTGGGCGAAGGTTCCGGCGGCGCGGGCGATCTGGCCGCCCTTGCCCGGCTTCATTTCGATGTTGTGCACCTCGGTGCCGAGCGGGATGTTCTTCAGGGGCAGGGTGTTGCCCACGAGGATGTCGGCGTTCTTGCCGGCCAGCACCGTGCGTCCCACCTCGAGGCCGTCGGGGGCCAGGATGTAGCGCTTCTCGCCGTCCGCATAGACCAGCAGGGCGATGCGGGCCGTCCGGTTGGGGTCGTACTCGATGGTGGCGACCTTGGCCGGGACATCGACCTTGTTGCGCTTGAAGTCGATGATGCGGTAGCGGCGCTTGTGGCCGCCGCCGATGTGGCGGGTGGTGATGCGGCCGGTGTTGCTGCGGCCGCCTGTCCGGTTGCGTTTGGCCAGGAGCGAACGCTCGGGCTGGTCGGAGGTGATCTCCTCGAAGCCCTGCTTCGACATGCCCCGCTGACCGGGGGTCGTTGGTTTGAGCAGCTTGATGCTCATCGGTTGCCTCTTGCCTAGAAAGTGGCGGGCGATAGTGGCAATGCTTGTCCGCCCGCAGGGTTGGAAAGTTGGCCTACTTCTGCTCGGCGGCGGGGGCCTGGCTCTCGGCCAGTTCCACGTAGGCCTTCTTGATCGCGCTGGTGTGCCCCATCCAGCGGCCCAGGCGCTTGGCCTTGGCCGGGACCTTGATGGTCCGGATGGACTTCACCTTGGCCTGGAGCAGGAGCTCGGCGGCCTCGCGGATCTGGTGCTTGGTCGCCCAGGTCGCGACTTCGAACACCTGGATGTTCTTCTCGCGAAGGAGCTGGCCCTTCTCGGTGAGGAGGGGCTTACGGATGACTTCAAAGATCTTGGTCATGGCTTCACCACTTCCTGGAGGGCCAGGATCGCGTCCTTGGAGAAGACGACCTGGTCGTACTTCAGAAGGTCATAGACGTTGACGCCCAGACTCTCGACGGTCCGGACCTTGGAGTTGTTCCCGGCGGCCAGGACCACCTTCTCGGAGGCCTCGGTGCCCACCAGGAGCGCGGTTCCCTGGACCCCCATGCCGAGGAGAGTCTTCGCGAGGGCCTTGGTCTTGTGGGACTCGACTTCCCAGTGCTCCACCACCATGAGCTGGCCGGCGGCGAGCTTGGCCGAGAGGGCGTGCCGCAGGGCGGAACGGCGGGCCTTCTTGGGGAAGGCGTAGTCGTAGCTGCGGGGCCTGGGGCCGTGCACCGTGCCGCCGTGGCGCCACAGCGGGCTGCGGACGGAGCCGATGCGGGCGCGGCCGGTGCCCTTCTGCTTCCAGAGCTTCTTGCCGGAACCGGAGACCTCGCTCTTGTCCTTGGTCTTGGCGGTTCCCTGGCGGCGCTTGGCGAGGAAGTGGCGGACGGCTTCCCAGATCAGGTGCTGGTTGATGTCCTCGAGCTTGAAGACCTCGGGGAGCAGATCGACGGTACCGACCTGCTTGTTCTCGAAATTGACGACGGGGTGCTGAAAGACGGTCATCCTACGCCTCCTGCTTGATCACGACGTAGCCGCCCTTGGGGCCGGGGACGGCGCCCTTGATGAGCAGCAGGTTGTTCTCGGCGTCCACCTTGGCGATCTCCAGGTTGCGAACAGTGACCTGCTCGCTGCCCATGTGGCCGCCCATGCGCATTCCGGGCCAGACACGGCTGGGATAGGAACTGCCGCCGATGGAACCGGGGGCACGGTGGAACATGGAGCCGTGGGTCGCCACACCGCCGCCGAAATGGTGGCGCTTGATGACGCCGGCGAAGCCCTTGCCTTTGCTGATGCCGGTCACGTGGACCTTGGCCTTCTCCTCGAAGTGGCTGGCCAGGACGCTGTCCCCTTCCTTGAGGGGATCGCCGGCTTCCACCCGGAGTTCGCGGAGCACGCGGACCGGAGCCACGCCGTGCTTCTCGCAGTGGCCGCGCTCGGGCTTGGAGGCCCGCTTCCCGCCCTGGGGATCCACGAAGCCGATCTGGACGGCCTCGTAGCCCTCCTTGGCGGAGGTCTTGCGCTGGACGACGACGCAGGGACCGGCCTGGATGACGGTCACGGGGACGATCTGCCCCTTCTCATTGAAGATCTGGGTCATGCCCAGCTTCTTTCCGATGATTCCTTTGCTCATGGCTTGCTCCCCTCGCCTTTACCTGTTGCCCTGACGGCTGAACACCTTGATTTCAACGTCCACGCCGGCCGGGAGGTCCAGGCGCATGAGCGTGTCCACGGTGTTCTGCGTGGGGTTGAGGATGTCGAGGAGCCGCTTGTGAGTGCGGGTTTCGAACTGGTCCCGGCTCTTCTTGTCGACGTGGGGGGACCGGTTCACGGTGTACTTCGAGATCCGGGTGGGGAGAGGGATGGGCCCCGCCACCTGGGCACCGGTGCGCTTGGCGGTGTCGACGATTTCCCGGGTCGACTGGTCCAGCAGACGGTGATCGAAGGCTCGCAGACGGATGCGAATGTTGTCTTTCATGTTCACTCCATTGGGACGGACGGGCCGTCCATAGATGTGGGGCGCTGATCGCCCGTATGAATAAAGGTCCCTATGGACAGGGACAAGGCTAATCAGAATAGCAAAAGCCAGTGCGAATGCAATGGCTTTTTTGGTTTTCAAGCCCGCTCGGAGGGGGTCCCCCGGATCGGTTCACGTATCAAGAGGCCGACCTGCTCATGGCCTCACCCTCCTGGAAGGGCTGTAGGGGTCGATGGCCGGGGCCCGCGGGCGTCCGGCCGGCAGGAACGCGCTAGCGCGTCCCCTTGGCCTTGGCGATGATCTCTTCCGAGACCTGCCTCGGCGCTTCCTCGTAGTGGCTGAACTGCATGGTGTAGTTGCCGCGGCCCTGGGTCATGCTGCGCAGGGAGGTCGAATAGGCGAACATCTCGGCGAGCGGCACCTTGGACGTGACCACCTTGACGCCGGACCGGTCCTCCATGTTCTCGATGCGGCCCCGGCGGCTGTTGAGATTGCCGATCACGTCGCCCATGTAGTCCTCGGGGACTTCCACCTCGACGGCCATGACGGGCTCCAGGAGCACGGCTCCCGCCTTCTCGCAGCCCGCCTTGAAGGCCATGGACCCCGCGATCTTGAAGGCCATCTCGTTGGAGTCCACCTCGTGGTAGCTGCCGTCGAAGAGGGTGACCTTCACATCAACCACCGGGTAGCCGGCGAGGACGCCGGAAGTCAGGGCTTCCTGGATGCCCTGGTCCACGGGCTTGATGTATTCCTTGGGCACGACGCCCCCCACGATGGCGTTGACGAACTCGTAGCCCTTGCCGGCTTCGTTCGGCTCCACCGTGACCTTGACGTGCCCGTACTGGCCGCGGCCGCCGGTCTGGCGGACGAACTTGCCCTCGGCGTCCACCTTCTTGCGGATGGTCTCCCGGTAGGCCACCTGGGGCTTCCCGACGTTGGCGTCGACCTTGAACTCCCGGAGCATGCGGTCGACGATGATTTCCAGGTGCAGCTCGCCCATGCCGGCGATGATCGTCTGGCCAGTATCGCGGTCCGTGTGGACCTTGAAGGTGGGATCCTCCTGGGCCAGCTTCTGGAGGGCGATGCCCATCTTCTCCTGGTCGACCTTGGTCTTGGGCTCGATGGCCACCTGGATCACGGGGTCCGGGAACTCCATGCTCTCCAGGATCACGGGATGGTTCTCGTCGCAGATGGTCTCGCCCGTGGAGACATCCTTGAGCCCGACCGCGGCGCCGATGTCGCCCGTCCGGATCTCCTGGATCTCCTCCCGCTTGTTGGCGTGCATCTGGAGCAGGCGCCCGATGCGGTCCCGGCGGTTCTTGGTGGCGTTGTAGACGGCCTCGCCCGACGACACCGCGCCGGAATAGACCCGGATGAACGACAGGCTGCCCACGAAGGGGTCCGCCATGATCTTGAAGATGAGGGCGCTGAAGGGCTCGCTGTCGTCGGCCTTGCGCTCGACCTCGTTGCCGTCCGTGTCGACGCCCTGGATGGGCGGGATGTCGAGGGGGCTCGGCAGGTAGCTGACGACCGCGTCGAGCAGGGGCTGGACACCCTTGTTCTTGAAGGCGGTCCCGCAGGCGACGGGCGTGAACACGAGGTCGATGCAGCCCTTGCGGATGGCGGTCCGGAGCTCGTCTTCCGTGGGCTCGGTCCCGTTGAGGTACTCCTCCATGAGATGTTCGTCGGTTTCCGCGACCATCTCCACCATGTGCTCGTGCCACTTGTGGGCCTCCGCCTGGTACTCGGCGGGGATATCGGAATAGATGACGTTGGCACCCTTGTCGGACTCGTCGAACAGGAGAGCCTGCATGGTCACCAGGTCGATGACGCCCTGGAAGGAATCCTCCGCGCCGATGGGGATCTGCAGCGGCAGCGGATGGGCCGCCAGCCTGGACTTCATCATGTCCAGCACGCGGTAGAAGTCCGCGCCGACGCGGTCCATCTTGTTCACGAAGGCCAGGCGGGGCACCTTGTACTTGTTGGCCTGCCGCCAGACCGTCTCGCTCTGGGGCTGGACCCCGCCCACCGCGCAGAACACGGCCACGGCGCCGTCCAGCACCCGCAGGCTGCGCTCCACCTCGGCGGTGAAGTCCACGTGGCCGGGCGTGTCGATGATGTTGATCCGGTGCTCCACGTCCTTCCACTGGCCCGTCTGGGGGGCCCAGCCGGCCGTGATGGCCGCGGACGTGATCGTGATGCCGCGCTCCTGCTCCTGGACCATCCAGTCGGTGGTCGCAGCACCCTCGTGCACCTCGCCGATCTTGTGGATCTTGCCGGTGTAGTAGAGGATGCGCTCCGTCGTAGTCGTCTTGCCGGCATCGATGTGGGCCATGATGCCGATATTGCGGTAGCGATCGAGGGAAGTTGCGCGGGCCACGGGGGCCTCCTTCAGATTTTCAGGGAACTCGGGATGCGGCGATCAGGCAAAACGAGGGCCGATCCTTTACGATCGGCCCCGTTCATGAATGTACTGTGACTACCAGCGGAAGTGAGCGAACGCCTTGTTGGCTTCGGCCATCTTGTGGACGTCGTCCTTCTTCTTGATGGAGGCGCCGCGGAAGTTCATGGCGTCCAGGATCTCGCCCGCCAGCTTGTCGCGCATGGTGCGCTCGCCGCGGGAGGCGGCGTAGGTCTTGAGCCAGCGCATCGCCAGGGACTGGCGGCGGTTCTGGGGCACCTCGACGGGGACCTGGTAGGTCGCGCCGCCGACGCGGCGGGACTTCACCTCGACGGTGGGCTTGATGTTGTTGAGCGCCTTCTGGAAGGCCTCCATGGCCTCCTCGCCGGACTTCTGGGCGACGATGTCGAGGGCTCCGTAGAGGATCCGCTCGGCGGTGGCCTTCTTGCCGCGTTCCATCAGGACGTTGACGAACTTGGTGATCGTGACGCTGTTGTAGACGGGATCCGGAAGGATCTCGCGCTTGGCCGGGGTAGAACGACGAGACATGTCTGCCCTCCTACTTCTTCACGGGAGCGGCCTTGGGCCGCTTCGCGCCGTACTTGGAACGGGACTGGTTGCGGCCGGCGACACCGGTGGTGTCGAGGGTGCCGCGGACCACGTGGTAGCGCACGCCCGGCAGGTCCTTCACGCGGCCACCGCGGATCAGCACGATGGAGTGCTCCTGCAGGTTGTGGCCCACGCCCGGGATGTAGGTGGTGCACTCGATGCCGTTGGTGAGGCGCACGCGGGCCACCTTGCGAAGCGCGGAGTTCGGCTTCTTGGGGGTGGTGGTGAACACGCGGGTGCACACGCCGCGCTTCTGCGGGCAGGCGTCGAGCGCGGGGCTCTTGGTCTTGTTGAGGAACGTGCTCCGCCCCTGGCGGATCAGCTGATTGATGGTTGGCACTCCAACCTCCTGTTTAAGGCGACGAAACCAGTCGCGCCTGGACCCGAGAGGTCGGGGGGCCGGAAGGCGCCGACATCGGATGGACATGATGCCCAGGCCCTTGACGGGCCGGGAATCGACAATCTTACCAAAGATGGGACGGATGTCAATCGATGAATGCCCTCAGGCGCCCCGCTTGCAGGCACACCCTCCGCCGCAGCACCCGCCCGAGGAGGCGGGCGCGGGATCCTTGGAGGCGCCCGAGCTGCCCTTGTGGGAGTAGCCCTGGGCGTACCACCCTCCCCCCGTCAGGTTGAAGGCGGCCTCGGAGATCTGTCGCGTCATCCCGTCCTTGGCCCCGCACTTCGGGCAATCGTGCTCGGTGGGAGCAGAATAGGACTGGAGCTTTTCCTCCTCCTCTCCGCAAACCTGACAGCGATATTCATAGAGCGGCATGGCATCCTCGAAAGGGAAGTGGCCGGAGCCACAACCTTCCATTTTATCCTGGACCTCCCATGACGTCACTGGATCGTTTCTTCCTCTCTCCCGAGGCCTACCAGAGGGCCTTCCCCGCCCGTCCGAAGACGCTGTGCTTCACCAACGGCTGCTTCGACCTCCTCCACCCCGGCCACGTGAAGTACCTGGAGGATGTCCGGGCCCTCGGAGACTTCCTGGTCGTCGGCCTGAACAGCGACGCCAGCGTGGCGCGCCTGAAGGGCCCCGGCCGCCCGCTCCAGGACGAGCGCGCCCGGGCGGCCGTCCTGCTGGGCCTCAGGAGCGTGGACGCGGTCGTGCGCTTCGAGGAGGACACGCCCTTCGACCTCATCAAGGCGCTCCAGCCGGACGTGCTCGCCAAGGGCGGGGACTACGCCCCCGAGAACGTGGTCGGCCGGGACATCGTCGAGGCCCGGGGCGGCAGGCTGGTCCTCGTCCCCTTCCTGCCGGGCCACAGCACCAGCGCCATCGTGGAAAGGATCGCGACGGGACGGGGCGTGACGCTTTCTTGATTCATTCATACACGCAAGGTATCCTGGATGGAATTCCCCCAGGAGATCCCATGCGCAACCTGTGCCTTCCACAGTCGGTCCTGCTCTGCCTGCTCGCGGCCGGCCCCCTCTCCGGAGGGCCCGTCGCCGGTGCCAAGGAGGCCAAGGCCATCGCGGAGCAGGCCACGAGCGGCGTCGCGCTCAGCGCCAGGAGGATCAGCCTGAACGGCGCCAGCTGCGGGTGGGAGGTCATCGTCCACATGCCCGGCGAGGCCCGGGGCTGGCGCTGCATCGTGGACTGCGACACCCATGCCGTCTTCACCAAGGACCGGATCCCGAACCCCGAAAAGCCGCGCAGGAAGGCCAAGTAGACCGACCTCCTCCCGCCCGGCACGGCGCGGGGTCCGTCCGGCCCGAGTTCCCGCCGGCTCGACGGATTCCGGCCGCCGGGACCGCGACTCCGCGTACACTTGTCGGACGGCCGCGTGCCGAGCGGAGGCCTCCCATGGGTCTTTTGGACTGGGGCAAAGCCCAATTCATCGAAATCATCGAATGGCTGGACGACTCCAACGACATCATGGCCTGGCGCTTCCCCGTCCGGGACCAGGAGATCAAGAACGGCGCGAGGCTCGTCTGCCGCGAGAGCCAGGAGGCCACCTTCGTCCACGAGGGCCAGTTCGCCGACACCTTCACGCCGGGAACCCATACCCTCTCCACCAGGAACCTGCCCGTCCTGGCCGATCTCCAGGGCTGGAAGTACGGCTTCGAGAGCCCCTTCAAGTCCGAGGTCTACTTCACGAACACGCGGCTCTTCAACGACCTGGGCTGGGGAACGGCGAACCCCATCATGATGCGCGACGCCGACTTCGGCATGCTGCGCGTCCGGGCCTTCGGCATCTACTCCATCCGCGTGAAGGATTCGAAGAGGTTCCTGAAGGAGCTGGTGGGCACCAACGGCGTCTACACCAAGGACGACATCACGGAACAGCTCCGCAAGAGCCTCGTCAGCAAGTTCACGGACGCCCTGGGCGAGGCGAAGATCCCCGCCCTGGACCTGGCCGCGAAGTATGACGACCTCTCGGACCTGCTCCGCCAGAAGATGGACCCCGAGTTCCAGACCATGGGCCTGGAGTGTTCCAAACTGTTCATCGAGAACATCAGCCTCCCCGAAGAGGTGGAAGCGATGATGGACAAGCGCACCCAGCTGGGCATGATGGCCCCCGTCCTGGGCGCCTACACCCAGATGCAGGTGGCGGACGCCATTCCCCTCGCCGCCCAGAACCCCGGCGGCCTCGCCGGCATGGGCATGGGCCTGGGCGTGGGCGTCGGCATGGGCAACATGATGGGCCAGCAGATGGGCGGCGCCATGGGACAGATGGCCCAGACGCCCTTCCCCGCCGGCACCGCCCCCGCGGCCGCTTCGGCCAAGACGCTCAAGGAGGAGCTGACGGACCTCAAGGATCTCTTCGATTCCCAGCTCATCAGCCAGGCCGAGTACGACGCCCAGCGGGCCGTGATCCTGAAGAAGCACGGCATGGGCCAGTAGCCGCGCCCGCAGGCCCCCGCAAGAAGCCCCGGAAATCCGGGGCTTCTTGCGTTAACATGCGCTGGAACTCTCATATTATAGGCGGCCACGGATGAATCGACCCCCCAGCAACCTCCGTCGAACCTTGCTCCCGGCCCTGGTCGTCGCCCTCGTCGCCGCGGCCTGGATGAACTGCCGCCGCGAACATGCATCGAGAACGGAAGGCCCCGTCACCATCCGCGTCTCCGGAGCCTGGGCGCTCTATCCCATGATGGTGAAGTGGGGCGAGGAGTACCAGAAGGCCAACCCCGGCGTGCGGATCGACGTCTCCGCGGGCGGCGCGGGCAAGGGCATCGCGGACAGCATGGCGGGCCTGGTGGACCTCGGGATGGTCTCCCGGGACATCAAGCCCGAGGAGACCAGCCAGGGCGCCGTCTTCGTCCCGGTCGTGAAGGACGCCGTCATCCCGGTGATGAACGCCGGGAACCCGGTCGCGGCCCGGATCGGCCAGCAGGGCCTCCAGCGGAGCCACTTCGCGGACCTCTGGATCCAGGAGAAGCCCCTGACCTGGGGCCAGCTCGCCCACGGGTCCGCCTCCCAGAAGGTCCAGGTCTATTCGCGATCCGACGCCTGCGGCGCGGCGGAGACCTGGGCCCAGTACCTGGGCAGGAAGCAGGAGGACCTGAAGGGCGTGGGCGTCTACGGGGATCCGGGCCTGGCCGAAGCCGTCCGGAAGGATGCCTCGGGCATCGGCTACAACAACCTGAACTTCGCCTTCGATCCCGCCAGCGGGAAGCCCGTCCAGGGGCTCATGGCCATCCCCATCGACGTCAACGGCAACGGGAAGGTGGATCCTCCGGAAGCGATCGACACCAAGGAGAAGGCCATGGCCGCCATCCGCTCCGGGGCCTATCCGGCCCCGCCGGCCCGGGACCTCAACCTCGTGGCCAAGGCCGACTTCAAGGGCCCGGCGGGCGCGTTCGTGAAATGGGTGCTGACGGACGGGCAGAAGTACGTCGACGAGGCCGGCTACATCAAGATCGCGGACACGCAGATCGCCTCGGCCCTGGCGAAGGTCCACCCCTAGGCCATGACCCTCCGGACGTTCAAGGACCGGCTGGCCGCCGTCCATATCAAAGGTTCCCTCCTGCTCCTCAACGCCGTGGCAGGCATCCTGCTCCTGGTGCTGGCGGCCAAGGCTTGGCCGATCCTCGGCGGCCGGTCCCTGCCCTCTCTCCTGTTCTCCTGCGCCTGGTCCCCCTGGAAAGGGGAATTCGGGTTCCTGCCCTTCATCCTGGGCTCCCTGGCGGTCACCCTGGTGGCCATGGCGATCGCCGCGCCCGTGTGCCTGCTGTCGGCCGTCTACCTCTCCGAATACGCGAAGCGCCGGACCCGCGAGGCGCTCCGGCTGCTCATCGACATCCTCGCCGGCATCCCCTCCGTCATCTTCGGGCTCTTCGGGATCCTCTTCATCGTCCCCCTCGTCTCGGCCCTGGAGGGCTCCCTCGGGCTTCCGGCCACCGGCTACTCCACCCTGGCCGGCGGCCTCGTCCTCGCGATCATGGTGATGCCCTTCATCATCTCCGTCTCCCTGGAGGTGCTGAGGGCCGTCCCCATGGAGGCGAGGGAGGCCGCCCTGGCCCTGGGCACGACGCCCTGCGAGGCCGCCTGGCACGTCGTCCTGAAGACGGCCCGCAAGGGGATCGTCGCCGCCCTCGTCCTGGGGTTCGCCCGGGCCTTCGGCGAGACCATCGCCGTGATGATGGTGGTGGGGAACGTTCCCAGGGTTCCGCACAGCCTCTTCGATCCCGCCTATCCCCTCCCGGCCCTCATCGCGAACAACTACGGCGAGATGATGTCCATCCCCCGCTACGACGCGGCGATGATGCTGGCCGCCCTGATCCTGATGCTCGTCGTCGGGTCCTTCAGCCTGGGCGCGCGCCTGGTGCTGCGCGGCATCGAGAGAAGGGGGCTCTGACGTGCGGCTCCGCCGGTTCAAGGAATCCCTGTTCAGGTTCCTGATGATCGCCTCCCTGTCGCTCGTCGTGACGGCCTTCGTCGCCATCCTCGCCACGATCGTCGTGAAGGGGGCTTCCGCCATGAACCTGGCGATGCTCCTCGAGACCCCCAAGGGCGGCTACTACCTGGGCAAGGGCGGAGGCATCGCCAACGCCATCGCCGGGACCCTGTACCTGGGACTGGGAGCCTCCCTGCTCTCCCTGCTGGTCGGGCTGCCCGCGGCCCTGGCCCTGCAGAAGGAATACGCCAGGCCCTGGCTCTCCAGGTTCTCGCGCCTGGTCCTGGACATCCTCTGGGGAACCCCCTCCATCGTCTACGGCGCCTTCGGCTTCGTCGTCATGGTCCGCTTCGGGATCCGCGCGTCCATGCTGGGCGGCATCCTGGCGCTCAGCCTCGTGATGCTGCCCATCATGGTCCGGTCCATGGGCGAGGTGATCCGCGCCGTGCCCCAGGAGCTCAAGGAGAGCGCCTACGCCCTGGGCACGACCCAGACGGAGGTGACCCTGGCCGTCGTGCTGAGGCAGGCCGTGCCGGGGATCCTGACCGCCATCCTGCTCGCCTTCGGCCGGGGGGTGGGCGACGCGGCCGCCCTGCTGTTCACCGCGGGCTACACCGACTACATGCCCGGCTCCCTGCTCGACCCGGTGGCCTCCCTGCCCCTGGCGATCTTCTTCCAGATCGCCACGCCGGTCCCGGAGGTCCAGGCGCGCGCCTACGCGGCGGCCCTCATCCTGCTGGCCATCGTCCTGGCCATCAACCTCGCCTCCCGCCTCCTGGGCAGGCGCTTCTCCCGCCACGTCATCCAGTAGAGCCGCCCATGTCCCACATCCAGATCCGGAACCTCAGCGTGCACTATGGCGACCGCAGGGTGCTCAGGAACATCACGCTCGACGTCCCCGACGGCCAGCTCGTGGCCCTCATCGGGCCCTCCGGGTGCGGCAAGACCACCTTCCTGAAGAGCCTCAACCGGCTCCTGGACCTGGTCGACGACACCCACGTCACCGGCCAGGTCCTCATCGACGGCGAGGACATCTACGGGGAGAAGGCGGACGTGGCGGCCCTCCGCAAGAAGATCGGCTTCCTCTCCCAGCGCCCCTATCCGCTGCCCATGTCCATCCACGACAACATCGCCTTCGGGCCCAGGATCCACGGCATGGAGGTGTCCGTGGAACACTACCTGAGGCTGGCGGGGCTGTGGGAGGAGGTCCAGGACCGCCTGCACACCCCGGCCTCCCGCCTCTCCATCGGCCAGCAGCAGCGGCTGGCCCTGGCCAGGGCCCTGGCCGTGGAGCCCGGGGCGATCCTGGCGGACGAGCCCACCAGCGCCCTGGATCCCCACTCCGTCAAGATCGTCGAGAACCAGTTCCGGCTGCTCAAGCGCGACTACACCGTCCTGATGGTGACCCACATCCTGCGCCAGGCCCGCCGCCTCGCGGACTACATCGTCTTCTTCTACCTGGGGGAGCTGGTGGAACACGGCCCCGCCGAGGCCTTCTTCACCTCCCCGAAGGACGACCGGACCAAGGCCTACGTCAGCGGCGAGATCAGCTAGGCTGGTGACAGGAGCGGACGGACGATGAGCGGCTACAGCCTTCCCTACCTCAAGCACCTCGAGTCGGAATCCATCCACATCATGCGGGAGGTGGCCGCGGAGTTCCGGAACCCCGTGATGCTCTACTCCGTCGGCAAGGATTCGAGCGTCATGCTCCGCCTGGCCCAGAAGGCCTTCCATCCCGGCCGGATCCCCTTCCCGCTGATGCACGTGGACACGGGCTACAAGTTCCCCGAGATGTACGAGTTCCGGGACCGGATGGCCCGCGAGCTGGGCTTCCGGCTCATCGTGGAGCGGAACGAGGCCTGGATCGCCAAGGGCTGCCACCCCCTCGGGATCGGCGTGGACAAGTGCTGCAGCCACCTGAAGACGGGCGCGCTGCTCGACGCGATCGCCAGGCACGGCTTCGACGCCGCCCTGGGCGGGGCGCGCCGGGAGGAGGAGAAGTCCAGGGCCAAGGAGCGGATCTTCTCCCTGCGGGACCGCCACGGCCAGTGGGACCCCAAGAACCAGCGCCCGGAAGTCTGGGACCTCTTCAACACCCGGATCAACGAAGGGGAGACCGTGCGCGTCTTCCCCCTGAGCAACTGGACGGAACAGGACATCTGGCAGTACATCAAGCTCGAGGAGATCCCCGTCGTCCCCATCTACTTCGCCATGGAGCGCACGGTGGTGCGGCGGAACGGGATCCTCATCCCGGTCCCCGAGACCCACGCGGACGAGCCCGTGGAGCGGGTCCGCTGCCGCTTCCGCAGCCTGGGCTGCATGCCCTGCACCGGCGCGGTGGCCTCGGAATCCGTCACCCTCGACGGCATCATCGCCGAGGTGGCCGCCGCGAAGAAGTCCGAGCGAGAGAACCGCGTCATCGACCTGACGAGCGACGCCTCCATGGAACAGAAGAAGAAGGAGGGCTACTTCTGATGACCCGGAAGTCCATCCTGCGGATCGTCACCACCGGCAGCGTCGACGACGGCAAGTCCACGCTCATCGGGCGCCTCCTGTACGAGACCAAGTCCATCTACGAGGACCAGCTCGAGGCGATCCGGAAGACCTCCCTCAGGAAGGGCCTCGCCGACGTGGACCTGGCCCTCCTGCTGGACGGCCTCTCCGCCGAGCGGGAGCAGGGCATCACCATCGACGTGGCCCACCGCTACTTCGAGACTCCCGCCCGCAAGTTCATCATCGCCGACTGTCCGGGCCACGTGCAGTACACGCGGAACATGGTGACGGGGGCCTCCACCGCGGACTGCGCCCTCATCCTCATCGACGCCCGCAACGGCGTCCTCACCCAGTCCAAGCGCCACGGCTTCATCGTCTCCCTGCTCCGGGTCCCCCACCTGGTCGTCGCCGTGAACAAGATGGACCTCGTGGACTACTCGGAGGAGACGTTCGGCAGGATCGTCGAGGAATACCGCACCTTCGCGGAGAAGCTCGAGATCGGCGACCTCACCTTCATCCCGGTCTCGGCCCTCCGGGGCGACAACGTCCTGGAGAAGAGCCCGGACATGCCCTGGTACGAGGGGCCGCCCCTCCTCCACCACCTGGAGAACCTCCAGCTCACCTCGGACCGCAACCTGATCGACTTCCGGTTCCCCGTCCAGTACGTCCTCCGCCCCCACCTGGACTTCCGGGGCTTTGCGGGCCGGATCGCCTCCGGGACCATCAGGCCGGGCGAGGAGATCGTCGTCCTGCCCTCCGGCACCCCCTCAACCGTCAAGTCCATCCACACCCCGGACGGCTGCCTGGAGGAGGGCTTCGCGGGCCAGTCCCTGGCCCTCACCCTGGAGGACGAAGTGGACGTGAGCCGGGGCGACATGATCGTGCGCAAGCACAACCTGCCCAGCATGGAGCACCACTTCGAGGCGACCCTGTGCTGGATGAGCGAGGCGCCCCTGCGCCCCGGGACCTCCTACCTGCTCAAGCACACGACCCGCACCGTGAGGGCCTCCGTCTCCAAGCTCTTCTACGCCATCGACGTCGACACCCTCCACCGGCGCAAGGTGGAGAGCTACGGCCTCAACGACCTCGGCCGGGTGGCCATCCAGACCGCCAGCCCCATCTTCTTCGACCCCTACAAGAACAACCGGGCCACGGGCAGCTTCATCCTCATCGACCCCGACTCCAACCAGACCGTCGCCGCGGGCATGATCCGCGGGACCCCCATGACCCTGGAGGACCTCCTGGACCAGGACGGCGGGGAGGCCCATCCCGAGAAATCCCCCCACACGGTCTGGCGGGAGTGGAACATCCCCCGGGAGCAGCGGGAGGCACACGGCACCCATCGCGCCGCCGTCCTCTGGTTCACGGGCCTCTCGGGCTCCGGGAAGTCCACCCTCGCCCGGGCCCTGGAAAAGCGGCTCTTCGAGCGGGGCTGCCGCACCATGCTGCTGGACGGGGACCAGCTCCGACACGGCCTGTGCCGGGACCTGGGCTTCTCCCGGCTGGACCGCAGCGAGAACATCCGCCGCGTCAGCGAGGTGGCCCGGCTCTTCTTCGAGGCGGGGCATATCGTCCTGTGCACCTTCATCTCCCCCTTCGAGCGGACCGGG